>Ga0209427_10010458_pt1 | contig 10276 bp, 13 predicted proteins | sample DeeMarSWOR136_30_FD_187465 | JGI IMG/M metagenome (GOLD analysis project Ga0209427, IMG submission 187465) | Marine sediment microbial communities from White Oak River estuary, North Carolina - WOR-1-36_30 (SPAdes) (version 2) | ecosystem: Environmental > Aquatic > Marine > Intertidal zone >...
CCCCCCCTTCCATGGCCTTCATCGCCTCTCCCCCCCCACTAAGAGCTACGCTTCCCGATGTAGAGGGCGATCTCCCGAAGCGGTCCTCCCCTCTCCCCAAAGGGTTCCAATGCCGCTATTGCCTGACCGATCAATTCCCTGTATCTCCGCCTCGACTCCTCTAATCCCAGGATGGCTGGATAGGTGATCTTATTTCGGGCCATGTCGACCCCGGGATCCCTCCCCATGGAGGCCCGGCTTCCCTCCACATCCAGGATGTCGTCGGTTATCTGAAAGGCCAAACCAATGGCCTTCCCATATCGGGTAAGGGCCGCCATCTCCTCAGCTCCCGCCCCACCCAAGCGTCCCCCCGCCCTGACGGAAACCAAGATGAGGCAACCGGTCTTGTGGGTATGGATGAATTCCAGGGTGGGGAATCCTACCGTGCTTCCCTCGGATTCGATATCCACCACCTGTCCGGCTATCATTCCCGCGAATCCCGCAGCCCTGGATATCTCATGGATCGCCTCCATGGCAACCCGGGGATCCACCTCTCCTTCCAGCCCCTCCCTGCTCATCAAATGAAATGCCTCGGTTAACAGGGCATCTCCCGCCAGAATGGCCATGGCTTCGCCGAATACCCGGTGGCTTGTTGGCTTTCCCCTTCGATAATCATCGTTGTCCACGGCCGGCAGATCATCATGGATGAGGGAATATGTATGGATGAGTTCCAGGCCGCAGGCGTACGGTAAGATTCCATTTCCCTCCCCCCCCACGGCTTCATACGCGGCCATGGCCAGGATAGGTCTAATCCTCTTACCGCCCGGAAAGAGGGCGTATCGCATTGCCCTATGAAGCGTCTGGGGAAAATCGGTCTCCTTGGGAATGATTTTCTCCATGGCTGCATCAATGATCCTCTTTTTCCCGTTAAGGTATGCGACGATATCCACTTCTCCTCCGCGTCTATTCCTCCTCCGCTGCCTCTTCGGGTTCAAAGGGATGAGGTTCTAACTCCCCACCGTTCCTCTTGAGGAGCAGCTCCACCTTTTTCTGGGCCTCGTTCAGCTTTTGGTTGCAAAAACGGGAGAGTTTTACCCCCTCCTCGAAGAGCTTCAAGGATTCCTCCAGGGGCAAATCCCCATCTTCCAGCCGGGCCACGATGGATTCCAGCTGGCTCAACGCACTCTCGAAGGTCTTCTTCCCCTTCCCGTCCATATCAAATCAGCTTTATTATACAGGTCTCACCCCGCTAGTCAAGGGTTTTCCCCCCTTTTCCGAGGTTTTCGCCATTTTTTGGTCTCTTTTTCCATTTTTCTGCCATATATCTTCGTTTACGAATCATCTGGATGGCCTCTCTGTCGTCGTTTATGGCCTCCATCAGGGAGAGCGGATCGACTCTCGCTCCGTTGAGACTAATCCCCCAGTGAAGGTGAGGACCGGTGGCGCGTCCCGTCGCCCCCACTGTTCCAACGACGTCGCCCTTTCGCACCCCTTGGTTCATACGGACCGCTACCCTGTCCAAGTGCATGAAGAAGGAATACAACCCTTGGCCGTGATCTATCACTGCGGTATTTCCCCCGAAGAAGAACTCGTCCACCATGGCCACCCTTCCACCATTGGGGCAGAAAACCTTTTTCCCTCGCGGGGCCCTGATGTCGATACCGTTGTGCCGTGACCTTCTCTGGTCGTTCAGGATGCGGCGCACGCCGAAAACGGAGCTAATCGCGCCCTCCACGGGGAACAAAAAATCGCCATCCCACCATCGATCTCCGCTCCTGGTGGCCCATAACGCCCGGATCCTTTTCGCCTCCTCCTTTGCCCGCTTCAGGGACTGGGGGTCTAAGTCGACCATCTCAGGGGGCAGGGTTATCCTCTGGACGCCGAAGAATGCCTTGATTACCTCAACCTCAAACCTCCAGCTGCTGCCCCGGCCTCCCTCATTAGGGGTGACCCTCAGCGGGTAGATCCCCGCCGGAGACTCTAGATCCACTCCCACCAGGGCTCCACACCCCTTTCCATGTGCCTCCGGATAGAAGGAGATCTCCTTCCCTTGGAAGTCCCCCGAAGGCACTCCCGCCCCATCAGCCGCCAACCTGATCCTGAACACATCTCCCTGCCTGACGAAGGAGGGAATGTTCTCAACCCTCAAGGTGTCCCCAAGGGCAAAACAGAGCCCCCAGCCCCAGGACACTACCAGTAAGAGGGAGGCTACGGCAACCCGCATTCTTCCACTTCGCATAGAATCTCTCCCCGATAGAATTTCACCCTCACCCTGTCGCCCTTCGCCACCTCCTGTGCGTCCTTAACGAGCTCATCCGATGGATATTTCCTGGTGATGCTATATCCCCTCTTGAGGATGGCCAGGGGGCTGAGGTTATCCAGGTCGGAGACCAACTGCCCCACTCGACTCTCCCTCTCCGATATCTGCCTCCCGACGGCGTCGCCCAGATCCTTGGTCAATCGCGAAACTCTCAATGCGTACCCCTCTACCCGCTTGTGTGGATTCCTGTAAAGCAGTTTTTCCCTCAGGCCATCGGCCCGGCTCTGCGATCTCACCACGAGTCGCTGGCCCCCCGAAGACAGACGCCACACGAGCCCATCGACCTGCTCCCAGGAACTCTGGACCCTCTTCCGGGGATCTATGAGCCCACTCTTCCCCCGATCGACGCGACCCGCCAGGAACCCCAACTGCTGCCTCATGCATCCCATCATTCGCACGGTCAGGCTTTCAGTGGACCTGACGAGCTCGGCCTTTTCCCTGACCACCAGCTCCGCCGCGGTCGATGGTGTCGGTGCCCTCATGTCCGCGACAAAATCGGCGATGGTAAAATCCGTTTCATGCCCCACGGCGGAGATGATGGGAACCCTCGATTGGAAGATGGCCCGCGCCACTCTCTCGTCATTGAAGGCCCACAGATCTTCCAGAGATCCCCCTCCCCTTCCCACTATGATGACCTCCACGTTCCGGAAGGCATTGAGATCTCGGACCGCCTGGGCAATCTCACCAGGAGCCTCAATCCCCTGGACTCTGACCGGACAGATCACGATCTCCACGTTGGGAAACCGCCGATGGATGATCTGCAGCATGTCTCGAATCGCCGCCCCGGAAGGAGACGTCACGATCCCGATGCACTGGGGGAGAAGGGGAAGGGGCCGCTTTCGCTCCCCATCGAATAGCCCCTCCGCCTCCAAGCGACTCTTCAACTGTTCAAAGGCTATCTGCAGAGCCCCGACGCCCTTGGGTTCCATATAATCCAGAACGAACTGATATTCCCCCCTTCGCTCGTACAGGGACACCCGGCCCCGGCAGATGATGTGAAGGCCATCCTCAGGCGTGAAAGGCAAGGAGCGGACCTGCTGCTTGAAAATGATGGCCCTCATCTGGCTCCATCGGTCCTTCAAGGTGAAATAGATGTGGCCCGAGGGGGGAACTCTCACATTGGAGACCTCCCCCTCCACCCAGATATCGATGAAATGTTCTCCCAAGAGGTCCTTTATCTCCTGGGTCAATTGGCTCACGGTATAAACGAACGCCCTACGAGCCTCCACCGTTACCCTCCTTTCGGGGATATGGCAGCTATAGCAAAGAGTAGCAGAGCATTACCCTTGTTTCAACGGAAAATCCACCTACCGTATGGAAGGGACGAGAAAGCGAAACCTCGGGGGGCTCCCTTGAAAATGGAGTACCCATCATGGTCCGGGTTGAGAAAGAATCTTCCCTTGTGGCACGTTTCCCGATCGAATATAACATCAAAATCTACTATAATTAGGAGGAGCCGAAATGAGGGCTCCTTGTGTTCCATTGTGGAGCATGCAAAGGCGGGGCCATTTTGACGGAGAGGAAATCGAAGACCCGTGGGGTTTTCCATTAATGCCATGGGGAGACCTACCCACTGCCAACTTCAGGTTTGCCTTGAGAGGAGGAAGCGGCCATGTATGAAATCAAAATCGAGTCCTCTTTTTCGGGAGCTCACCGCCTGAGGGGTTACGACGGGCAATGCGAAAACCTCCACGGACATAACTGGAAGGTCGAGGTCTTCGTCTCATCATCGGAATTGGGGGAGGATGGAATGGTTTTGGATTTCCGGGGGTTAAAGGAGATCACCCGTGCGGTTCTGGAAACCCTTGACCACCATTACCTCAACGAAATCCCCTATTTCGCCGCGGTCAATCCGTCATCGGAAAACATCGCCAGATATATCTACGACCGCGTCAAGGACCGACTTGAAGGAAGCCAAGCAAGGCTCACCAAGGTGACGGCATGGGAGTCTCCGGGGGCCTGTGCCTCTTACTACGAGGATGAGAACAATGCGTGATATTCAAAACCAACAGGACTGGCGAAACATCGAGATACACAAGGTTGGGGTAAAGGACATACGTTACCCCATCACCGTTCTGGACAAGAACAAAGGGGTCCAACACACCGTGGCCAACGTGAACATGTACGTCGACCTTCCCCACCATTTCAAGGGGACCCATATGAGCCGTTTCGTCGAGATCCTCAATAAGTACAGGGGAAGCATTGCCATCAAGAACTTCGCCAAGATCCTGAATGAGATGAAGGTGAAGCTTCGGGCGAAAACCGCCCACTTGGAGATCGAGTTCCCCTATTTTATTCAAAAGAGGGCCCCGGTGACCAAATCGCAGGGCTTGATGGAATACCGATGCCGATTCTGCGGGTCGAGTGATGAAGTCGAGGACTTCTATATGGGCATAACCGTTCCCATAACCACCGTCTGTCCCTGCTCCAAGGAAATTAGTCGAGTTGGAGCCCACAACCAGAGAAGTCTCGTGACCGTCCATCTCCGTTTCAAACGATTCATCTGGATTGAGGACATAATCGAACTGGTAGAGACCTGCGCCAGTTGCGATGTGTATTCCATCCTCAAACGCCCCGATGAACAATACGTCACCGAGAAAGCCTATGAAAACCCCATGTTCGTGGAGGACATCGTCAGGGAGGTATCGGCAAGGCTCATGGCCGATGAAAACATCACATGGTTCACCGTGGAATCGGAGAATTTCGAGAGCATCCACAACCACAGCGCCTACGCCTTCGTCGAGAGAAACAAAAACGACGACGCCTATTTACCCTAACCCCGAAAAGGGGCCTCATGGCATCCTCTCAATTGGGTGGGTGGTATGGTTTTTGCTGAAGAATTTACCGCGAGTACACCCGCCAATTTCCGAGGGCCATGATGCGAAACCCCTACAATTTCACCAGGCCGGTTCAGGAATATGCCTTCCTCGGGGGCCGCGACAGGGAACTGGGCGAAATCAAGTACTATATCAACCTCAATAGGGACGGAAACAATTTTCATCTGGCCCTGCAGGGAAATAGGGCCTCCGGAAAGACAAGCCTCCTCAACGTCGTCCAGAGCCTTTTCCGGAATGAGCAGGATATTCTCCTGGTCCGCGTGGACCTCAACGTTGACCTCGTCACCTCCGAATATCTCTACTTCCGTGAAATCTTCAGCAACATCATCGGCGAGGGCCTGAAAAGGGGAATCTACGTGTGGCCATCCAAGCTCGAGCATTCGGGGCGCCCCAAGAAGTTCCTTCATGACCACAACGAATCCCTCTTCTTTTACGAGATCAGAAAAGACGGAACCATCGATGAAAGGCTCCTCTTCCCGGACTCCTGCATCAACGCGGCAAAAGAAAATAAACTCGACCTCCCCATCCCCCAAAGGATTGCCATTGAGGGCTTTCGAACCCTGTTCAGCGGCTTCTTCCAACGGGGCATCAAGGTGATCATTCTGCTGTTCGACGAATGCGACCTCCTCTCCAAGAATACCGCCCTCATCCAGAAACAACGAAACATTATCGATTCCCTTACGGGATACATGTATATCCTCTCGGGCACCGAACGGATGTTTCCCGAAATGGACAAGGTCTTCTCCCCCTTTAGGAGGCAGTTCATCACCATCAAGGTCGACAAACTCACCCATCTCAGCCAGGTCACCGAGTGCATCCAGAAGCCCCTGGAAGCCCATGAAAAGGGGGTTTTCGATAATGAGACCATTGGACGTATCTTCTCCCTCTCGGACGGCATGCCCTACAAGATCAATATGTTGTGCCATTTCATGTATGAGTATAAGGGCTTGAAGGGGCACAATCACTGCCGTATCAGCGAAGAAGTTCTCAGGAAATTTAAGGGACAGATCTGCCGATCATAGTGGTGCTGCAGTGCTACAGTTCAGCCTTGGTGGTGCGGTTAACCCTTTAGCCTCAGCCTCTCACCTCCAACCTCTCTCCACCAACCTCCTCCTTCTTCACTTTTAATTCTTCATTCTTCACTCACCTCCACCCTATTGCCTTAACCTCAACCTTAACCTCAACCTTAACCTCAACCTTTCCCTTAGCCTTAGCCTCTCACCTCTCTCCCCTCAGCCTCAGCCTTTCCCTGGAACTATGGACCTTTTACGCCCTCTTTCCCGTATCCTCCAGGAATCGGATGATCTCCCTCCGCACATCGGGGTCAATCAACATCCTGAGATGGTTGATAGGGAATTCCTTGTGGCATTCCGGTTCGATCCAGGCCACTCTGGCCCGCCTCTTTGAGACCAAACCATCTCCCTTGCCGTTCAGGACCTCCTCGGGCAGCATCGTGGCCGGGATCATCTTGGGAAGCGAATCGATCAGGGAGATTACCTCCCTCAATTCCGTTCTATCGCCCGGGGAGATTCGATAGAGTTTCGTAAAAACCGTGCTCGTTCCCACCAGGTTGAGGTAAGGTATGGGGCTCCGCCGTTCCCGGGACTCATTCTCTTTAAGGCCGAGGATGAAGGGGGAATTGGGACGGAGCTCCTCTACGGCCACCCCCGTGAACAACTTCCCGATCTCCTCGTAGAAAGCGGACAACCGGAATGAGACCCTGCCCCCATCCAGCGAGAACTCCCTGGGCATAAATCGGCCAACCTTCCTAACCCCTTTGGTGAAAAAGTCGCCCATGTCGGCCAACCTGCTTCCCCCGTGTGGTGAGGCCAACAGGATGAGCCCATCGATGCGCCGGCTTTTGTTGGGGTGATCCTGAATCCATTTTCGCGCCACCAGGCCCCCTCGACTGTGACCGATCAGCATCAGGCGCTCCCCCTTGCCGAATACCACGTCCAATTCCGCCACGATTCCATCGAGCTCCTCCACCGCCAGGGCCATGGGACCATACGGCTCGCGTTGGGTCCACGTTACCAGGCTGTACCCTCTATCCCTCAGGAACTCCCAGAGGGAGGACGGCCGTGAGGAGAGTCTCCTCAGCGGTGTGGAAAGGCAGTAGTTCTTAAACTGCCACACGGGAAAGTAAGGGAGCGAAGGCCTTTTCCCATAATTCGTCAACACGTAATCGAAGGATATCTTGCCCCGACCGAGGAATTCCTCGTAGGGATTGGTCCAGCTCTTCTCCGTCGCGCCGAACCCGTGAATGAGGATGAGGACGGGCTTTCGCTCCGTCCCCTTCCAAACCTGTAATGGGAAATTCAGGGCCATCGGACGATCTCACCTGTCCTCGAGGAGGGTGGGGAAAGCGGTGATCAACCAGCTTCGGGAAGACGTTTCTCCCGGGGGATACCCTCTTTTGGAGGTCCAATCCGTCTTGCAGGCATGGACATCCCCGCGGACATGATGAGCTTGAAGGCATCCTCGACGGTGATGTTCAGGGGAATGATCTCCTCCCTTGGTACGAGGATGTAAAAGCCGGAAGTCGGATTGGGGGTAGTAGGTATGAATACACTGAGGAAATCACCGTCAACCTTGGAGGCCAGCTCGCCCTTAGGCGAACCGGTAACGAAGGCGATACAGTAGATCCCCTTTCTCGGATATTCGACCAACACCACCTGGCGGAACTGGGCAGGCCGATCATGAATAAAAGTCTGAACGACCTCTTTCGCCCCCGTATAGATAGTCCTTACCAAGGGAATTTTTGCAAAAAGCGATTCGATTCCATCCACTACCTTCTTGCCCACGAAATTTGCCGTGACCAGACCCACAAGAAAAATGAGGACCAATGTTACGATGATACCGAGTCCGGGAATGTGAAACGGCAAATAGGTGCCGGGGTTATATTGAGGAGGAAGGAGACCCAGTAGCCGGTCCGCCCCGGTGATCACGATTTTCAAGATATAGACGCAAAGTGAAAGCGGGATGAGGACGAGCAACCCCGTTAAGAAGTACTTTTTGAGTATGGCTCCCACCCATTTCACCGCAAAACACCACAAAAAATCGGATTCCCAACTGCTAGATACTAATATACCTGTCGGTGGATTGCAATAGAATTCGGGCCATTGAAGGGCTGGACTTTTCCGTCAAACTCGTGTACGTTAGATTCTGGCGGTCGGGGAGTAGCGCAGTCTGGTTAGCGCGCTTGCTTCGGGAGCAAGAGGTCGGGAGTTCGAATCTCCTCTCCCCGACCACTTTTGTGTTTTCGGTCCAGAGGCTGAAACCGGAGACTTACATTCGGGAGGAAGAGATGAGAGTTGTGACGACAAGCGCAATACCCAAGGAGCCGTATGCTCACCCCCTCTTTACAGGACAAGATGTGTCGAGACAGGTCTTGCTGCCTGATAGCCAGGAGTTTAACGTGAACATCGTGAACTTCGGCAAGGGGGTTCGGAACAAGTTCCATGCCCACGACAGCGAACAGATCCTGATCGTCACCGCTGGAAGGGGCATCGTGGCCACAGAGGGCGAAGAGCGGGTTGTAACCCAGGGGGATGTCGTATTTATCCCTGCAGGGGAAAAGCACTGGCACGGCGCCACCGAGGATTCGGGATTTTCCCACATCTACGTGACGAGACTGGAAAGCGTGACCACACAGCTGGAGGACTAGTATCGGAGGGGAAACCTTCCTCGAGTTCCTATGGTCGCAGGCTAAATGACAGGCACTTGCATCCGTCATGGGAACGAAAAGACTGAGAATCATACCAGCGCTGGCCATTATCCTCTGCATCTCATCATGTGGAGACGACGACGGCATCCGAATTTACTTTTCCTCCGGCTGTGGCATCAATTCGGCATATACCGGCTATTACCGGGTGAGCTTACACATAACGAGCACCGGCGATGCGTGCGACCCGGGGGAAATCCCCTCCACACCAGCCTTCGTCGAATTTGGCGATGTGACCACGGATGGCAACTGCGACCTATGTTTCGATTCCCTCGGACTTTTCGGTGATCAAACGCTTCTCATCGATTTCTGGGGCGATCTTCGGGACGAACGCATGAGCCTCGTTACCGCAGAAGGGGACATAATCACCCTCTTCGTGGTGGATTTCGAGGGAGGCGACACCGTTTGGGGCACATTTTGGTGGCAGACGACGGGCGACTGCGTCCTAAGCGGAACCTTCACCACTGTTATCACGTGAACCCGATGCCTCTCCATCCTCCCTTCCCCCTCAATCCGCCCCGCACCAACTTCCCCTTTACAATTTTCCCCGTCTTATTTACCATGAATGAAACGTTCGCCGCTTGAGGGACAAACCGATGCTCATCGCGGGGATCGGACTCGTTATCTTCGGTTACCTGGCTGGCTCCATCCCCACCGGCCTCCTCCTGAGCAAGGCCTTCTCAGATGTGGACCCCCGCACCCAGGGGAGCCGTAACATAGGGGCCACAAATGTCCTCCGGACGGCGGGGAAAACGCTGGGAATACTTACCCTGGCAGGTGACTGTCTGAAGGGATTAATCCCGGTACTGCTCGCTCTGTGGCTGATGCAATCCGACGTCTGGGTTGGCATCGTCGCCCTATCCGCCTTTGCGGGACACCTCTTTCCCGTCTTTTTGAGATTCAAGGGGGGAAAAGGGGTGGCAACGGCCCTCGGCGTCTACCTCGGCATTGCCCCATTGGCGGTCCTGATCGACGCCGGGGTCTTTTTCGGCGTGGTGTGGAAATGGAGGTTTGTCTCCCTCGGCTCCCTCACGGCGGCGGCGGTAATGCCCCTTCTCATTGCCATTTTGACGCAATCGAAACCCCTGGTGATTGCCAGCTTGATCATCGCCGGTCTCGTCTGGTACCGCCACGGTCAAAACATCCGAAGGCTTCTCGCGGGTTCTGAAAATAGGCTGCGCTTGTAAGGGGATATGTGAAAAAGGAGCTCATCGCTGCTCGCAGCTCCTTTTCCCCGCTTTTCGGAAACCCCAGAAGTTCCCTTCGTGGGGTCACAACTTCTTTAATCGCTCGATGGCACGCCTCCTGCTCTTGGAAAGCCTCTTGGCAGGCCCTTTCTTCTTGGTGCCCTCTCTCCTGGCGCTGTGGCCAGCCTCCTCAGAATCCATCCCCTTCTCCTCAATGATGGCCACCATG
>Ga0209427_10010460_pt1 | contig 10274 bp, 5 predicted proteins | sample DeeMarSWOR136_30_FD_187465 | JGI IMG/M metagenome (GOLD analysis project Ga0209427, IMG submission 187465) | Marine sediment microbial communities from White Oak River estuary, North Carolina - WOR-1-36_30 (SPAdes) (version 2) | ecosystem: Environmental > Aquatic > Marine > Intertidal zone >...
ACCCCTGACCGATGAAGTTGCCAATCTTCTGATTGCCCAGTTTCTTTTTCTGGAATCAGAAGATCCGGACAAAGATATCAATTTCTATATCAATTCCCCAGGTGGTATGGTGACTGCAGGCCTGGCAATCTATGATACCATGCGTTATGTGAAGCCCGACATATGCAGCCTCTGCATGGGTCAAGCAGCCAGTATGGGTGCAGTGCTGTTGGCCGCAGGAACGGAGGGGAAACGATATGCGCTGCCCAATGCCAGGATCCTGATTCATCAACCCATGGGTTCATTTCAAGGCCCGGCGGCGGATGTGGCCATCCAGGCAAAGGAGATCTTGCGGATGCGAGAGACCTTAAACGAAATGCTTGCCTTTCACACGCACCGGGATATTGAAAGAATTCGAAAGGATACAGACCGCGATTTTTTCATGAGCGGCCAAGAGGCCAAGGATTACGGTATTGTGGATCATGTGATCACCGAGCGAGAAGTTGCGCCGACTGACAAAGAAAAAAAGGGATAGCCGTTCACGGGGTGGCGTGCTTCTTTCCACTCCGATGTCTCCAACCCTTGTTTTTCCAGTGACTTAGCAATGGGAGCATTCCTTGCCCCCTCCTCATTCCTCCTCCGTTTCACTTCGGGGGCTGTGGTCTTCCCCTTCGATAAGCCGCGGAAAAACTAAGGGTTTCCGCCAAGTCGTTCCAAGAAACACGCCACCCCGTGAAAGGTTACAAGAAAGGTTGATAACAGTGTGGGGATAGCGGAGATTGGAAGAAGCTGGTCTACTATTTGCACTCTATGTTGAGAAATTAGATGTAAATAATTTTTGGATTGCCTTTTCAGCAAATAGTCTTATAATAGAGATTATGGGTTCGTCTGGATTGCAGTATCTGCCCGCCAGTGCCAGTCTTTGGCGGACGAGCCCATCCGTAGCGGGCGGGTTAGAGAAGTGATTCCATTCTCTGGAGGAACACATGGCCAAACGACGAAGCGTCAACGTGAATGGGTTGCGGTGTTCGTTTTGCGGTAAAAGCCAGGATGAAGTCAAGAAACTGATTGCCGGACCTGCGGTATATATCTGCGACGAATGTATTGAACTGTGTAACGAAATTATTGAAGAAGAGTATGAAAAAGAGACACTAACGCAGAAAAAGGGAGAATTTCCCGCACCGGCTACTATCAAGGCGTCTCTGGATGAATATGTGATTGAGCAGGAACGGGCCAAGAAGATCTTGGCAGTAGCTGTTGATAACCATTACAAGCGCCTTGAGACACAGCTAAATACGACTGATGTTGAGCTACAGAAGAGCAACGTGCTTCTGATCGGGCCTACCGGCTGCGGGAAAACGCTTATGGCTCAGACGCTGGCCAAATTTCTTAACGTCCCCTTTACAATTGCAGATGCGACCTCCCTGACCGAAGCGGGATATGTAGGAGAAGATGTTGAAAATATTATCCTGTCGCTCCTTCAGAATGCCGATTATGATCTGGAAAGGACTTCCAGAGGAATTGTCTACATTGATGAGATCGACAAAATTGCCCGGAAAGGGGACAACCCGTCCATTACTCGGGATGTTTCAGGTGAAGGGGTGCAGCAGGCACTTCTTAAGATCATTGAGGGGACGACTGCCAGTGTGCCGCCCAAGGGAGGGCGAAAGCATCCTCAGCAAGATTTTCTCAAGGTTGACACCTCCAACATCCTATTCATATGTGGCGGGACCTTTAATGGGCTGGAGGAGATCATACAACAGAGACTGGGTGGCAAGGTAATGGGCTTTGGGGCTGATATCCAAAGTCGAAAGGAGCGAAACATTGGTGAGATACTCCAGTTGGTTCAACCTGAAGACCTTATAAGATTTGGCCTGATTCCAGAGTTTGTGGGGCGACTTCCGGTGATCGCCACGCTGGGTGAACTAAATGAGGCTGCCTTGGCCAGGATACTCACAGAACCGAAGAATGCCCTGGTGAAGCAGTTCCAGAAGCTCTTTGAATTTGAGAATGTAGCCCTCCGCTTTACGGATAGCGCCTTGAAGGCTGTTGCCGGAAAATCTCTGGAGCGCAAATCAGGGGCCAGAGGTCTTAGGGCCATCATGGAAGCGGCCATGCTTGACATCATGTATGAGATTCCTTCCATGAATGCGGTCAAGGAATGCGTCATCAACGAGGAGGTTATTTTGAACAACGAGGAGCCGATTTTGCTCTTCGAACAGTCCGAAGAAATGGCTCTGTCCCAATAGGGTCCACGTTCTCAGCGGTAAATGGGATGTGGTGAACGGCTATACGATGTTTATCTATAAGTCATGGCTATGTTTAATATATCGAAATGGAAGAAACCAATGAATGATTCAGAACAAAAGCTTCTCCTTCCCCTCCTTCCGCTCAGGGATGTTGTGGTCTTTCCTCATATGGTGGTTCCCCTCTTCGTAGGACGTACCAAGTCGGTTAATTCCTTGTCTAACGCTATGAACCTGGACAAGAGGATTCTGCTGGCCACCCAGAAGAATGCTGGAGTAGACTCGCCAGGAGAAAAGGACATATATGACGTGGGGACGATTGGGATGGTGCTCCAACTGCTTCGGCTGCCGGATGGAACGGTTAAGGCACTGGTCGAAGGCAAAAAGCGGGCTCATATAAGGCGCTTTGCTGACAAAGAAAAATATATTCTGGTTGAGACTGAGCCAATTGCCGAACCAGAAGTAGCAGAGACGGAAAGTGAAGCCATCAGTCGAACGGTCCAGGAGATGTTTGAAAAATATGCCAAGATTAACAAGAACATTTCAAAGGATCTCACAAGTAACATATTGGCTATAGGTAACGTGTCTCAACTGGCTGACACTGTTGCAGCCCACTTCAATTTCAAGATCGAGGATAAGCAGCGTTTGCTTGAAACTGTCCAGCCTATGGAGCGCATGAACCTCCTTTTCCGTTTGATGCAGGCCGAAGTTGAAATCTACAAGACGGAGCAGAGAATCAAAGAGCGGGTAAAGAAGCAGATGGGAAAGACCCAGAGGGACTATTATCTTAACGAACAGATGCGTGCCATTCAGAAGGAGATGGGGACCAAAGACGATTACAAGAGCGAGCTGGACGAACTCCAGGGCCGAATCAAACGCAAACGAATGTCTAAGGAAGCGGCCGCAAAGGTAAGACAAGAATTCAAGAAACTTAAACTGATGGCCCCCATGTCGGCAGAGGGGACAGTGGTTCGAAATTACATTGAATGGCTCATCAACCTCCCCTGGTTTGAGCGAAGCAAGCTTCAGAAGGATATTGGTAACGCGGAAACCATCCTGGAAGAAGACCACTATGGGCTTGAAAAACCCAAGGAGCGCATCTTAGAGTATCTGGCTGTGCAAAAGCTGGTCAAGAAGATACGAGGCCCGATCCTGTGTTTTGTAGGTCCGCCTGGGGTAGGGAAGACGTCTTTGGCCAAATCGGTGGCGCGGGCTACGGGGCGAGCACTTGTCCGGCTTTCCTTGGGTGGGGTCAGGGATGAGGCCGAGATCCGAGGGCATCGACGTACATATATTGGAGCGATGCCCGGAAAAATCATACAGTCCCTTAAAAAGGTCAAGGTTAACAATCCTGTTTTTTGTCTGGACGAAGTGGATAAGATGAGCGTGGATTTTCGAGGTGACCCCTCAGCGGCACTCCTCGAAGTTCTTGATCCTGAACAAAATTTTGCGTTTAACGACCATTACCTTGATGTAGATTATGATCTTTCGGATATTCTTTTCATCACCACCGCCAACAACTTGCATGGGATTCCACCTCCCCTCCAGGACCGCATGGAGATTATTCGATTACCGGGATATACCGACTACGAGAAGCTCCAGATAGCTAAGGGTTTTTTGGTTCCCAAACAGACCGAAACGAACGGATTATCCAAAGAGAACATCCAGTTCACCGAGAACGCTATTCAGACTATAATCCGTCGTTATACCCGAGAGGCGGGTGTGCGGAATCTGGAGCGTGAAATTGCTTCTGTTTGCCGGAAGGTTGCCCGCGAAGTCGCCAAAGAGGACGGGAAAACGTGTGTCAAGATAACAGCCCAGTCCATACAAAAATACCTGGGTGTGCCTCGCTTCCGGTATGGGCAAGTTGAAGAAAAGGACGAGATCGGCCTGGCCACTGGTATGGCCTGGACACACGTGGGCGGAGAACTGCTGGCTATTGAGACGGTAATCATGCCTGGCAAGGGAAAGCTTACAGTAACGGGAAAGCTGGGAGAGGTTATGCAGGAATCTGCCCGGGCCGCCTTGAGCTATGTCCGGTCTAGGGGAGATAGACTTGGCCTAAAGAAACATTTTTATAGAAGGGTAGATATCCATGTTCACATACCCGAAGGGGCCACGCCAAAGGATGGACCATCGGCAGGTATAACCATGGCAACGTCCATTGTATCTGCGCTGATCAAGAGACCGGTCCGCCGTGATCTGGCCATGACCGGAGAGATTACCCTTCGGGGCCGTATTTTGCCCATTGGCGGGCTAAAAGAGAAAATCCTGGCGGCCCACCGAGGAGGGATATCTCAGGTTATTATTCCTGATGAAAACAGTAAGGATTTGAAAGAAATTCCCGCAAAGATCCTGAAACAGGTCGAAGTGATTACGGCAAGCCACATGGATAATGTCTTGTCCCGTGCCATCATTTTGCCACCCGGCGAGACGCTTTATAAAGAAGAACAGGATGAGATTATTCCTCCAGAGTTGATTCCCAAGAGGGAAGAAGCAATAAGACCCCTTCAAGTGAACTAAGGGGTTGCGCAAGCCATAGGCCCTTGTGCATTTTGCTTGACATGGGTTTGCCTATTAGTTATTCGTGAATCGTCATTTGTTATTCGCCGCTCGCCCTGTTAAATGAGATGTCCTAAATGCTGCCATTCCGATTCATGCGTCATATTTAACAGGGCTCGTTGAGTTTTACTTCTGACGGTTACCGAATAACGATTTTTTGGGCGGATAGCTCAGTTGGGAGAGCATCGGCCTTACAAGCCGGAGGTCACAGGTTCAAGCCCTGTTCCGCCTACCATCGTCATGCCGAATCCGGGGGCGTAGTTCAGTTTGGTTAGAACGCCGGCCTGTCACGCCGGAGGTCGCGAGTTCGAGTCTCGTCGTCCCCGCCAGTAATATCAGTGAGTTAGCCGCTTGCGGTTAGCCCTTTTCGTTTTTGCAACACCCTTTCCCAAGAGCATGCCCAACATACTCGCCAATTTTTCGTAGCGAGTGCCCTGATTCTTGTACTGCAATGTCGTGGGAAACGTCTTGTCGAGAGCTTTAACCACTTTGAGCGACCATTATGATTTTTTGGGGTACCCCATCCGGGCGAAGTGAACGGCCCACGTCAGTGGGCAAATCCTAAAGTGTTTGAGGCCCCTGGGCCGAGTCTTTAGGATTTAGTGAGCGAGCTGACGGATGGGTCAAAAAGCTCATAGCAACGAGTGAGAAGGGGTTGTGCAAAGGTCTTTTGTCGTCTGTACTTGTGCCTAGTCTTGGAGTTGTGGCAAAGGCATACGAGAAGAAGGGCTACAGCAGGGTCGAGAGAAATATAGGATTGATCAAAGACGAAAAGGCGGTGAGGGACCCCCAGTAACCCTCCATCGGCCTCGGGCCAGGTGCCGGAAGGCGCTCTTACAAACACGCGCCATTTCTTAAAAAGGCTGCTAATCATGTTTGTTAATGTTTTACAGTTGGCTTTAAGATATTACTTTAGCGATGGCACCTATCTAACTAGCTTATAGAACGTTTTTTCTGGAAGTATTCGTCATATTTTTGACCCCAAGTCCTTTTTCAACCTTTGCTTGGCATCGTTGGTTGAGCCGTGCATGGCCTCAAAGTGCCCCTTCAACCTGGCCGGAGCTAAGCTCTTGAAATCCTGTGCCACCTTTTCCTTACATTGAAAGCGATGGTTTTATAGACGTGTACCGGCTTATCAGGTCTTATGTCATAGACGATCTTTCCCTTTGCGGCTATGGCTTCCATGACCTCGTTATGGATGGTTTCAACGGTCATCTTGTTTAGTACCGGGTCTACAGGATCCAATTTGCCCCCCCTTGTGGTTCTGTTACTTTTATTGCTCAAAAGTGGCATTTGTTTTCTCGATATTGGACCTCGGTTGCCCAAATATTGTGTTCTGATTCTGTACGCTTTGCAAGGTAACCATTACACAATATTGGACAATGTTTTAACAGGTCGATTTTGCATGATTTTTGCTTAGAACCCTTGAACCCCCAATCGGTCTTGCAGGAGCCAGGAGGACGTGTAGGGTCAGCCTAGAAAGGGATATTTGAGCGTAGGGAAGATGAAACTCCCCACTGCAAGCAGCGGGATATTAAAAGCACCAAATAAACAATTTTAGGTCCGAGATGATGCAATTGCGTTACTAAAGCCTACCGTTGACAAGCGCGGTCCCAGCATCGATATCAGTAGGGGAGGGCTTGCGTTTCGTTAGATTGCGGGCAAAGGTTCGTCGGATCGATCATGTAAGTTACATATTTTGTTGCCCGGTCTTAGCTTTTATCTGGCTCACATGCCGATTAGGACCGTTAGTGAGTTCGAAGTAACTTCGGAGTTGCCTTTCAGAGGTATAAAAAGGAGGCGACGTCCCGTTCAATTTGGGAAACTGACCCCAAAAAGCAACGGATGTCCCAGATAGATCGTTTCAGCCGGAATCACACTTGTAGGTGGGCAACTAACAAACCCGCAGAAGTTTAACAAGCAATCCATATTAAATATTTAATTGTCTAAGAGTGGGAACCATCGTACTGGGGTGAGAGAAAAAACCTTGCTTCTAACAATTTAATATGCTATCAAATATACCGTGTTTATTTCTATCGGCTGCCCCGCCGCACGCGAAGCTATTCGTGGGGCGATTTCGTGACTTGTTTTTCCAGTTTTTCGGTTCCGGCTTCTCCGGTTAGATCTCTTTTCACGGCCACGTGAAATACGCTAATGCGACCACAGTGATTCCATACTCTGTTATCGCGCATTCTGAAGTTCCCCCTCCGGCACCCGCTCCACCTCCTGTTCACGCAACTATCGGGTGGTGTTGTTTTTAAAGATGACATATATATCAGTGGTCGGGGCATTTCTTGGAGACATCGAAGTGAAAAGAAATACCCCGATCCCTCATATATACGACGAGCCGGTGTAATGGTCTGATTTTTGTGGTATCGTTTTTGGAATTCCGAAAAGCGATTTCTTATTATGGTAATGAAATAATTTGTTGGCTTATAAGAGCTAAAGGAAGTGTTATATGGAATTACATAATACCGGATCAGAACTGAAGGAGGAATATGATAGGCGGCGTCACCCAAGGATAAAGAAGGCGCTGCCCATTTGCTTTACGGTGTTCGATGTGGACGGTACCAGTGGAATACCTCTTCCAAGATATGACGCTCAGACCCATGACATAGGGATTGGAGGGGTCTCATGTAATGCTGTCATTGATGACAAAACAGTTGTCGAAGAACTATCGGCTAAAAAGAGAAAGGTCAATCTCAATATACGCTTGATGGAGAAAAATAGTGACATAAGTGCAAAAGCCGACGTCGCTTGGATCTATAATTTACAAGGGCTATCGGTGAAGACTAAATATGGACTGGGCTTAAGCTTTGTTAATATGGGTAAGGCTGAGAATGATTTGCTTTCTTCCTATATAGGAAAAATGATCGTTCCCAAGCAAGATCAACGGACTAAAAAAGTCATACTCTTTCTTAGGCGCCACAAATCATTGTTTGCATTTGCAAAAGCTATACAAAATATGAAACCTTATTGGTATAGGCAAAAATGGTTCTTTATTCGTTCACACGCAATAAAGAGTTACTTAGACTCACATCAAGTGCGAAAACTGCAAATTGGAGCGGGTATTTACTGTTTGGATGGATGGTTCAACACCGACATCCTCCCCAATAGTAACGGCTGTTATTTCCTTGACGCAAGAAAAACTTTCCCCTTCGGTGATAGTACTTTTGACTACATATATAGTGAGCACATGATTGAACATCTGACATACAATGAAGGTCGATCGATGCTTCACGAGTGTTACCGGATCTTAAAGCATGGTGGCAGAATTCGCATTGCTACGCCCGATCTTGAAGCCATCATTGGCCTTTATCGATCAGAAAAGAGCGATTTACAACAACGTTACATGAAATGGGTTATCAAGAGTTTTCTTCCCAACATTGGTGGTTATGGTCAGTCGTTTGTAATTAACTATATGTTTCAAAATTGGGGACATAAATTCATCTATGATCGGACGACGCTTCAGAGTTTACTGGAGGAAGTCGGTTTTGCAGATATTTCTTACCATGCAGTGGGAGAAAGTAATGATGGAAATCTTGCAGGCCTGGAATCCCACGGCACAGGTAGTCAAGATGAGGAAATGGTGCGGTTTGAAACAATGGTCATTGAGGGAAGGCGTCCGTGACTGTCGAGCCACCAAGCGGAGAAGGGATGAAAATTACGCATTCGCCTATTGAAATGGTTACCGACCCACCAAGTGGAGAAGGCATGAAAATTACATTCCCTTCAAATGGGAATCTTCCCTGATGGAATCTTCCAAATTGGGTGTAGAGGCTCCCAACTGCTTCAATACCACCATTATTGAGGGCTCCCCCATTCTCATGCCTTGAGTGAAGCGCTCCTAACGCCTGGTGGGGCGCGGCCCTCTGCGCATTTGCTCTGGGCATAACCAACGTCTCGTTTCCCCGTATCAATCAACCAGATAAATGATAAATGAAGAAGTGACCCAAGAGCGCCCAGAAATATATTTTGGACGGGTTCAATCATATCCTACAACAAGAGGCAATTCCTAGAATACTGGAATAGAGGTGATGTGGAGTCAATGTATGATAAGCATCTTTTGCTTTTGAATGCGAAGATTGAACTAATCAGACATCGACATCTCAAGTAGGACGACATGTATAGACGACATGTATAAAGGAGGACTTAGCGTGAAGCGTAAGCATACCATTTTTCTGTTAATGTTAACATCTTTCATTGTCGTTGCCTTCTTCTCTCACAGCCTTGCTTCTGTCGAATGGAATGTACAAAGGACGTTAAAATTAGAGAATTCACCCATTGATGTTGCGGTTTCCGTCAATGGGAGGTGGATTTTTGTCCTTACTAATCAAGGGAACATCCTGATCTATTCGGCGGATGGTAAGCTAAAAGACAAGATTGCTGTCGGGAATCACGTAGACGGCATCAAGGCAGGCCCAAAGGAAGACATCCTTTTCCTCACCAGCAGGAAGAACAAGACCGTTCAGGACATCGCTCTTGATTTTGTACACAATATTGATGTCTCAAATTCCCCTTTCAAAGGGTCGACACATGCGCCCGTGGTGATCGCTGTTTTCTCCGACTTTCAATGACCGTACTCTGCGAGGCTTTTGCCTTTACTCAAGCAGGTGCTCGATAATTACCCAGAAGCAGTGAAGCTCGTCTTTAAGAACTTTCCGCTCAGAAATCACAAATTTCCAGGAAGTCCGCTATAGCCGCCATTGCTGCTAACAGGCAGGGGAGGTTCTGGGAGTTCCATGACCAGCTTTTCAATAATTTCAACCGACTTAGTGATCAAAAAATTCAAGAAATCACCCGACAACTGACTTTGAATGAAGAGCAGTTTCAAAAAGATAAGAACGATCCGAAAATACTGGCGAGGATCAGCCAGGATATTCGGGACGGGACCAAAGCCGGGGTGAGAGGAAGTCCGACCATCTTTATAAATGGAAGACTCTTGAAGCATCTTTCCTTGGAAGGGTTTCGGGCCATGATTGAAAAAGAATTGGAGAGGATTAAGAAACCGGATCCATAACCAGCTCCTTGACTTGAGGATTCAAAGATCACGAAAACAAGAAATCAGATCTATTTGCTCACTGGCGTCTTCTATTTCCCTTGGTATATTTTATGTTTTCATAGACAAACACTTGGTGATTCGCATGGTCGCAATTGTGGATTGATTGGTTGAAGGATTGGTCGTGTCGTCAGGGTGTACCTAGGGTTCATTTTGCCCCTGCAATTCAAAGCGATCCAGCATAATATGATATGGCGAAGAGGCTGGATAGAGGATAACCGTTTGAAATTCAAGCCTGATTGATTAGCCTTAGAAGCCGGGGGTCACAGGTTCAAGCTCTGTTCCGCCTACCATCGTCATGCCGAATCCGGGGGCGTAGTTCAGTTTGGTTAGAACGCCGGCCTGTCACGCCGGGGGTCGCGAGTTCGAGTCTCGTCGTCCCCGCCACCAAGGTTAAGGGGTTAGCCTGTATAGGCTAACCCCTTTTT
>Ga0209427_10010463_pt1 | contig 10271 bp, 9 predicted proteins | sample DeeMarSWOR136_30_FD_187465 | JGI IMG/M metagenome (GOLD analysis project Ga0209427, IMG submission 187465) | Marine sediment microbial communities from White Oak River estuary, North Carolina - WOR-1-36_30 (SPAdes) (version 2) | ecosystem: Environmental > Aquatic > Marine > Intertidal zone >...
TGAACTTGATCTTTATATGTGGTATATAGAAACTGGAAAAATACTTAAATAAGAATTCTAACTTAATGAGATCAGATTTAAAAGGCGGGGGATATATAGATTAAATTTTTTTTTATTGGAATATTGGTTGTTTTCCTGTCTCGTGTATCACGTGTACATCTGTTGAGGTTAATGAAATCATTCTCCTTTGTAGTACAGTGAATATACGTGTAGTTCTATATATCACCCCATTTTTAATTGGAATGATCCAATATTACTGTACAGAAATAATAAGACAAAAGTGTATATAAAGCTTTTCTTTATTTTTTTGTAATATTAAGAAACTATTGGAGTTTTAAGCTCTCTTTTCTTCTTTTTTCTCCCAACTATACCATATTTTTTTTCTATTCGTCCGGTATAAATACCAAGAATAATGAAAAATATTGAGGCTCCTAAATAAAAAATAGAAAGAATAAGTCCAACGTAAAAACCTGGAATATTTCTAAGCCCGTACTTTATTGTTACAAAAATTATGGCAGATATTGCAAATGTTGAGTTGATTACACCACAAATTAGATCAAAATAAAGATGTTTTCTTTCTCTTCTAATCTTATCATTTTGAGACATTGTAATGAATGTTTATGAATGTTTAATAAAATTTTCAAGTTTATTATATACCGTTTCTAAAAGATTTAAATCTGGTAAAAATGTAAATCTAACATGATTTCTACCAAATTCACCAAAACCAGATCCATAGACTGTACAAATTCCTGTCGTTTCAAGTAAATCTATAACAAACTCCTTATCATCCTTCCATTTTCTTATTTCTGTAAAATCAAATCTTGGGAATAAATAAAATGCGCCATTAGCTTTAACACATGTAATCCCTTCAATTTTTCTTAATCGGTTATATGAGTAATCTCTTCTTTCCTTTAACTTTGCAACCATCTCTTTCGTATGTGTGCCAGGGTTCTTTAAAATTTCAATAGCAGCATATTGAGCAATCGAACTTGCGGATAACCTTGCTCTTGCCATTTTGGCAATACCTTCTTTTAATTCGTCTAATTTATTTTCTGGATCATGATAATACATATAACCTAAACGCCATCCTGTGGCAAGATGAGTTTTTGAAAAACCATTTAATCCAATTATGGGTACATCCTTACTAAGAGCTGCAGGACATGTAAAAGGTTTTTCATATATGATTTGATCATAAATTTCGTCTGATAAAATAGGTATATCATATTCCCCAGCAATATCTATTATTTCTTTTATCATTTTTTCACTAAACATAACACCAGTAGGATTATTAGGAGAACAAATTAAGATAGCTTGAGTTTTTTTATTAATTTTTTTCCTTAAATCATCAATATCTGGTTCCCAATCATTATTTTCATCTAACCTATATTCTACAGGAACCCCATCAAAAAAATTAGTATAATTTATATATAGCGGATAACTTGGTCCCGGAATTAATAATTCATTTTTATTCTCTATCATTGCAGCTATGAGAAAAAAAATTGCTTCAGTTACTCCTGTTGTAACTAAAATATCATTTGAGTTTATATGGAGATTATAATTCCTCCTTAAAGACTTACTTAATTCTTCTCTAAGTTCTGGGGCACCTAATGAGTCAACATAAAAATTTTTGCCTTGAAAAGAAGCATCTGCTAATGCTTGCGATATATAATGAGGAGTATTAAAATCAAAAATGACAGGGTCTCCTATATTTAAATGATATATTTTTTTTCCACTTTTAGCAACTTTAGTAGCGACTGCAGCTATTTCGCGAATCGCATATGAGATCTCTTTAATTCGTTGGGAAACCACAATTGTTCACTTATAATATTAAATTCCAATCAATTTCTTTTTCAATTAAATTGAGAACTTTATCCATTTCGTCTTCTTGAATCCCTGGTCTTAACCGCTCTAAATTTCTCATAGTTGTGTAAGTATCAGATGGACTTAAAATGATAGGTATGCCTTTTTTATTCGCAGCGGTAATTACACCCATATCAGGTTGGATGAAACCAGTTAATATCAATGTAGAGACATTCTGATCTAGAGCAGCCATTGCTAGATCTGTTCGATCTCCTCCAGTTATAAAAGCTGCGCGCTTAACTTGTCTTAAATATTTTAAAGCACTTTGAGCATTCATAGCACCGATCAGATATGTTTCTACAAGATTATTTAAACCTGTTGATGCTTGTTCATTGATTAATTCTCCCCCAATTTGCTCCTTTATTTCATTTACACGAGGAGAAAATAACTCAACACTTTTTTCTATAACGCCCAATATCGGAATTTTATATTTAGTGATATGATCTTCTGAAAGCTCTCGTATCCTCGCTATATATTCGAAATCTATTTTATTAAAGAGAACTCCAAAAATTTTTACATTGCGATATTCAAAATAATTTTTTGTAAAAAAGAAGTTATCAATACAATTATCCGAGGATTCAATAGAAACGTAAATTAATTCATTTATTCCTAACGTTTGTGCTATAGACACATCATCTAGGCCTGTCCTTATGAATCTTCTTATACTTGGGTTTCCTTCAATTATAATATAATCTACGTCTTTAATGATCTCATCATATGCATTCTTAATTGTTTGAAGATATTCACCTTTCTTGCTTGCATCAATCAAATCGACATAATATGCGTCTGGAATCGACACTGGAGAGACATGATCGTAAGGATGGTCGGTTTTATAAACCGTATTCAAAATAAATCCTACATCTGGATCAGCTTTATGAGTAAATGTTGCTTTTGGTGTTCCTATTGGTTTAAAATAAGCAAATTTTTTTCCTTCCTTTTTTAATTTCTGAATAAATCCAATTGAGAGAAAACTTTTTCCTGCACGTTCCCTGAACGAACACAAATAAAATGCTTTTACCATTTTTTTCCCTTTTCTTATTTATTTGAACTTTATTATAGTTAATTTATTCATTTCATCTTTTAATTGTTATTTTTATATCTACCGCACTATATCCTTTAACAAACGCTAAAAGCGGATTAATATCTAATTCTACAATTTCTGGAAAATCGTTAACAAGTTGGGAGATCCTTAATAAAACATTGATGATTGATTCAATGTCAGATGACGATTCTCCTCTAACTCCTTGCAATAGATTGTAAATTTTTGTGCTTTCTATTAACTTTTTTACATCTTCTCTAGTAAATTTATAAGATAAAGCAAAAGCTACATCTTGCATAAAATTAGCATAAATTCCTCCCGTTCCAAACATTAAAAGTGGTCCAAATTGAGGATCTCTAGACATTCCAATGATAATTTCATTTACTTTCGGCTCAGCTTTAAAATCAATCATTTCTTGTACTTCTACACCGTATATTTTAGCATTTTGTGGACCGAATTTCTTCGCATTATTCACAATTTGTATGTAAGCTTCAAAAGCATCCTGTTCTGTTTCAATATTTAATAGGATTCCTCCCACATCAGTCTTATGTATGATTTGTGGGCTGACAATTTTCATAACAGATTTCCCAATTTCAGATTGCAAGTTCATAGCTCGTCTGGGAGTTTGGGCTAACCTAGATTTAGGAGACTTTATTCCATAACAATCAAAAACTTCACTTGTCTCGTAACTCAACAAAACTGTTCTCCCATCTTCTCTGACTTTATTAAATATTTCTTTAACTCTTCCTTTTTCTACCTTAAAGCTAGGAATTTCTAAATCATCTAGAGGAATACTTTTTAAATATTCAGCCCGTTTTAAAAGTGTTTTTAAGGAATGAGCTGCTCGGTCTGGAAAATTATAACATGGGATATGATTTTGCTTTAAATAATCCCTACCTTCAGAAATGTTCTTCCCCCCTATGAAGGAGCATACAATAGGTTTTTCGGTTAAATATTTAGATGATATATTATAAATAAGCCGAGCAACTTCAGAAGGATTAGTCTGAGCTTGGGGAGTTACTATAATTAATGCTCCTTCTGTAGTAATATCATTAGAATTAGCTTTACCATTTAGACCAAATACTGTATTTAATGTAAATTCATATCTGTCGGGAGCAGCATCTCCTACAATATCTATCGGATTGAATATGGCTGCTTCTATAGGCAATTTTTCTCTTAATGCATGGAGGATTGGCTCTGAAAAACTTGAGAACTTTAAACTTTCACGCTCAAATGCATCTGTAGCTACAATTCCAGGACCACCAGCATTAGTTATTATAGCAAAAGAATTTTTCTTAGGAATTGGCTGATAAAGAAAAATCTCACCGTAGTCGAATAGATCTTCAATTGTTTTAGCTCTAATTACGCCACATTTACCAAAAGCCAAATCGTAAGCGAGATCTGCTCCTGCTAAAGCTCCTGTATGGCTTGAGGCAGCTCTTGCTCCTGCTTCGCTTATTCCAGATTTTAATATTACAATCGGTTTTTTTCGAGTTGCTTTTGGTAAAACTTCGAGGAATCTATCTCCATCTTTAATACTTTCTAAATAGCATAAAATAACTTTTGTATCCTTGTCATCTGCCAAATATTCTATGAAATCTACAGCCCCTAGATCAGCCTTATTACCCAAGCTTATATTACAAGAGAAACCATATGGAAATAACATACTAGCATCCATCATTGCAGTAAGCATAGCACCTGATTGAGATATCATAGCAATTCCACCTTTTTTTGGGGTCTCTGCTGCAAAAGAACCATTGTAATTTAGCCCAATAAATCCTAAACAATTTGGACCTAAGATTCTCATATTATATTTTTTACCAATTTTTTTGAGTTCTTCTTCTCTTTCTACGCCTTCTCCACCAATTTCTTTAAAACCCGCTGAAATAACAATTAAACCTTTTACCTTTTTTTTCCCGCATTCTTCTGCTGCTTTATTTACAAACTTACTTGGGATAACAAAAATCGCTATATCTATTATATCTTTCACGTCTAAAATGCTCCGAAAGCATGGTATATCATTAATTTTATCCGCATTGGGATTAATAGGAAAAATTTTACCATTATATCCGGAATTTAAAATATTATTAAAAACAGTATTTCCTACCTTTCCTTTCGTCGCACTTGCCCCTATAACCGCAATAGTCTTTGGATTGAAGAAAAATGAGATGTTGTTATTAGCCATTTTTGTAGTTATTTTTAATTAATTTAAAAAAGGTATATAAAAATCTATAAATGTAATTCTTTTTAAATTTTTCACCGAATTACAACAATCATGTAAAATTCGTATCAGAGAGAAAAAAAATCAGAAAATATCTAATTTTAATAAATTTAAAAATAAAAATTAAAAAAAAATAAATAATAATGCAAATAATTTTAAAGCGATGTCTTTTTCTGAAAGATTTTTATTCCCAAAAAGATAAATGTAGAAGTAAATGCTAAAATAATTAAGATTCCGCTCCATATGGGAAAGAAAGATGCTTCAGAAGTAGGTAGTATTATAGTACCACTATATAGCAAATCTGTAAAGAAATCTCCAACTACAGTCAGTTGGAGATAAACTTGTTTAACCCAATATTGTGGAGTGAAAAATACTCCGGCATTGTCCAATGGGAAAAAAGATCCTGAAACAAACATTAGTGCCATATGAGATAACATGGCAATTCCATTTGCTCCTTCAGGAGAACCGAGGAAACTCGCAATAATTAGACCTAATCCGATACATCCAATACCAAAAATCATAGCAATTAAGTATCCAAGTGGTAACATTGCAAGTTCAAAGTGAGCCCCTAAAACACCATAGCCAAATCCAAATACTAAAATAAGCTGTAGATTCATAAAAATGGTCTCGGAGATTACAGCTCCTAAAAATACATTTCCACGACTTACAGGCATCGAATCGATTCTCTCTAATGTTCCGTCTACTTTACTCATAGCAAACATTACTGCACTTGTTACTGTGGACATACCTATTGTATAAACCACTATCCCCGGAAATTCTACATCAAAAACTGTTAATCCATTTATCATAGCAACATCATCACTTTCACTAAAGGCTAATTTGTAAACAAGTAGCATCATAATTGGAAATGCAACTGTCCAAAACATTGACCCTAGGTTCTTAAGCTTTTCTTTTATATTCTTTTTAGCGATATACCATGCTTTTACATCAAGTGAATACATTAATCACGTAACCCCCTACCAGTTAATTTTAAAAATATATCTTCAAGAGAATCTTCCCTAAAATGTAGTGATTTAAATGAATCTACATTGGGTAAAATTTCTTGTTTAAAAGTTTCAATTCCTCCTGAAAAGGAGATGGTTAATTTGTTGTTTTGCATTTCTTTAACACTTTTCACATTCTTCATTTGTGTTAGAGTGTTTTTCGCTTTTATGAGTGCTTTTCTTGTAGAGAAACTTAACTCAAGAATATTACCATTACTTGAACCACTTTTCAATTCATCTAAGGTTCCAAAAGCAATAATTTTGCCCTGATCCATGATGGCAATATGATCACTTAATGCGTCAGCTTCTATCATATCATGGGTGGTAAGGACAATTGTCATTCCTGTATTTTTAAGTTCTTTGATAAAATCCCAAACAAGACGTCTTGCTTGAGGATCTAGACCAGCACTCGGTTCATCAAGAAAAAGAATTTGTGGTTGATGAATAAGGCTCATTACGAGATTTAATCGTCGTTTCATTCCTCCGGAAAAAGTTTTTGTTGCCTTTTTACGTCCTGCAATATTCATTTTCTCTAATAAAAACTTTGTACGTTCTTTTAAATCAGCTGGGTTCATTCCATGCATTCGACCAACAAATTCTACATTATCCTCTGCTGTTAAGGCTTCAAAAACCACATTCTCTTGAGGGCATACTCCAATAAGAGGTTTAATTTTACTTTTTTCTTTTATTAGACTGTACTCTGTAATCCTTGCGTCCCCATTTGAGGGTTTTAATACTGTGGTAAGCATTCTAATAGTTGTAGATTTCCCTGCACCATTAGGACCTAAAAGTGAAAATAATTCACCTTTACGAATTTTCAAACTAATTCCATCAACTGCTTTTAGACCATTGAATGATTTTGTGAGATCTTGAACCTCAATTATATATTCATTTGAATGGTCAGTCTCGTACAATTGACTAGGATGTGAATTTTCTATCTGTGTTTTTTCTTTTATTGATACATTCATATTTATAATCATAATTAATTTGAATAAATTACTTCTGTAGACCAATTTTTGTTATATCAAATCAAGAAAACTACCAATAATGGGTTAAAGCATAACGATTAAAAACTGTTGAAACTTTTTTGCAGTATGACTAAAATTGTAATGGTTACAACTAAAGGAGAGATAAATCTTAATTTATTTGATGAAGAAGCTCCAATGACTGTTGCTAGTTTCTTATTTTTAGCTAAACAGGGTTATTATAACGGTTTGAAGTTCCATCGTGTAATAGCTAATTTTATGATACAAGGGGGATGTCCTACAGGTACCGGGTATCATGGTCCTACAAAAAAAGGAATTAATTCATTTCCATTTCAGGGAAAAAATATAAGTTATCCTTTTGCAGATGAATTTCAATCAGGAAGAAAATTTGATAAACCAGGATTATTAGCTATGGCAAATGCAGGAAAAAATACAAATGGCTCTCAATTCTTTATTACCCACGTTCCCACTCCACATCTTAATAATAATCACACGATATTTGGAGAGGTATCAGATCCAATTGCTGACCAAAATGTTGTTGACTCAATAGCTCAAGGAGATATTATCAAAGAAATTAAGATTTTGTAACTTTTAATCCAAAAAAATAATATATTCCTTTTATTTCGAAGGAGAAGCACGCTTTTCAGTGTTTAATTCAATAAAGAAACTAAAAGTTTAAAGGATCGAACACCATTAATATATTTGAAAAAGTGAATTTTCTAATTAAATTAAACTAATTGGATACTAGTGCGATGGATAAAGATTTGAAGGATTTAATCGATACTGTTGAAATAGAGACCAAGACAAGAGCTCAGTTGGAGTCTCAAATAAAATCAATGAAAGAAGAGATAAATCGTTTGAAATTTACAATAAAAGAACAGCATTTATTAATTGAAGAACAAGGAGATCAAATTAGTTTTGCCCAAAGTGATATCCCAAGCGAAATTAATATTTTAAAAGAAATGATTGCATCTCAACGGAAAGATTTAATAAAAAGAGATGAAAATATCGAAAAATTATATGATAAGATAGAAGAGTTAACTTCTCAAAGAGAACAAGATGAACTTAAATCTGTTGAGAGCAAAAATGATGAACTAATTGAAGCACAAGAATTAATATTGAAATTATCTGAAGAGAGTGAAGAATATAGAAATCAAATTGAGGATTTAAAAAACCAACTTGAATCTTTAAAATCAGAGAAGATTGAACTTGAAGAAACCAATAAGACACAAACAGAAGAAAACGAAGAAATGGTGAATATAAAAAGATTGAATTTTCAATTAATGGAACAGAATGGTTTATTACGAGTTGAAATAGAATCACTAAAAGCAAAGCTGCAGGAAAGGGGGAAGGCTGTAAACTCAGAAGAATTAGAATTAGCTAACAAAAAAATTGCGGATTTAACTGCAGAAATAGAAGTTTTAAACACTAAAATGAAAGAAAAAGCCGAAGCTGTGAGTACAGAAGAAATAGATTCTGCTAATAAAAAAATTGAGGCCCTAACTTCAGAATTAGAGAAACTAAATGCTCAAATGCAAGAAAAAATCGAATCAACAAAATCAGAAGAATTAGAATTAGCTAATAAAAAGATTAAAGCTTTAAGCTTACAAATAGAAGATTATGATGTCCAATTAAAGTTTTTACAAAAAGAATTAGAAAATCATCCTGAACCTGCAATACTTTCCACAGAAGATGCATTAGAATATGCTAAGATACAGGAACAATATGAAAATACAAAATCTGAATTATTAAAATCTCAGGAAGAAACTGATCTCTTGAAGAAAAAATTATCAGAATTAGAGACTGAAAAAATGGGATTAATTGATATAGAAAAGACTACTAATTCAATAGCTTATGATTTTCCAGAGCACTTTCAAATTACTCTTTTCAAGAGAATGTACAGTCTATTGGATGATAACAAAAAACAAGTTATTGTTAATGCACTTATCAAGGATTTAAACAGTCAAAACAATCAAATTAGAAGAACTTCTATAAAATTATTAAGTGAGATACGAGATAAAAGAGTCTATGATACGTTTTTGCAATTAATTCATGATGAGGATTGGCTTATCAGATATAATCTTATTAAGGCTTTGAGTAAATTTAATTTTGAATCAGAAGAATTTAGAAAGTTGCTGAAGGAACTTTTAAAAGATTCAGATGTAGACGTAAGAGAGCTTGCAGCAAAAATGCTCAATGAAATTTCTAAATGATATAAAATTATTGTTTTTTTACATCAAATTCTAAAAGATTTTGCTTTTTCTCTAGATAATAAATCTGCTAAATATAATGGTTCTGGTTGTCGATGCCCTATCGCTGTAATTAAGCTAATTTTTAAAGCAATGTCGAGAGTAGTTTTATACCCTACACTAATAAATACTGATTTTGAACCATCATTTAAACAGATAGCATAACCTAATATTTCATCTGGAGCGTTATTTTCAAACTTTTCATGGTTTTTTGCCCATACAGGAATTTTATAGCCCTTTAATTTCTTAATTTCATTCTTATTATAAAATCCAATATATGGATTTTTCGCAATACCTATTGTAGGAATATCCACAAGTAAGCCAAGATGTACAGCTTCTCCAAATCTCCTGGGGTGAATCTTCCCATGCCCATCACACATTATAAGATCTGGATTATTAGGAAGTTTTGAAATTACATTAAATAATAATTTACATTCTCGGAATCCTAGAAAACCTGGTTTATATGGAAATGTAATGAAATCGTGTGCAAAATAATGTTCCTCCATTTTTTTTTTTTTAAAATTCCAAAGTACGGCACATGCAACACCAATTTCTTTATCTCCTTCTTGAATGTATGAGATATCTACTCCGGCTATAGTTTTTATTGACTTAATACTCTGAACATCGTCTTTTTTTAAATTCTTAATTTTGTTTTGATATTTGATTTGAATTAATTCTGCTTGTTCAAATGAATAGTTATCTCTTAATAATTCTTCTTTAAATATCATCCAAGTCAAGAATTTTGTAAGTATTCGAGGATTTATACATATACTATTTTTTTAACTTTAAAAAATTATTTGGGTTAATATCTTTATTTTTGTTATTATTCTAAAGAATCTAATTCTAATTAATAAACGTGAAATTCATATCATAGAAATTCCTAAATGAATTAAAAATAAAAATTATGTTTGA
>Ga0209427_10010464_pt1 | contig 10271 bp, 9 predicted proteins | sample DeeMarSWOR136_30_FD_187465 | JGI IMG/M metagenome (GOLD analysis project Ga0209427, IMG submission 187465) | Marine sediment microbial communities from White Oak River estuary, North Carolina - WOR-1-36_30 (SPAdes) (version 2) | ecosystem: Environmental > Aquatic > Marine > Intertidal zone >...
GAATGCTGACCGAGAATTTCAGCCAGGGGAGAAGCCAGATCCCGCAGGCGGGTCAGGGTTGAGGCGCTGCCGTTTATCCGCACTTTGGAACTGCCGTCGTGCAGGACCTCGCGGTCGACGGTGAACGAGTTGTCAACAATGTAGTCAGCGAAGGCGGTCTTGTATTGAGGGCTCATGCGCTCCGTCGAAAAGGTCGCTTCAACCGTAGCCTTGCTGCAGCCATAGCGGATATGTTCTCGGTCGGCCCGGTCGCCCAGAGACAGCGCAATTGCGGTCACAATCACCGACTTGCCCGCCCCGGTTTCGCCGGTCAAAACCGACAACCCCTTGTCGAAAGTCAGTTCGACGTCTTCGATCAGGGCGAAATTGGTGATTTTCAGCCGCGTTAACATAGCCTAGAGTCCGTACTTCTTCATTTCGGCAATAAGCTCATCCGCCTTTTGCTGGTCATCTTCGGCCTCCGCTTGTCTCAAGGCGTCTTTCAGTCGCTTTCTGACCTGAGCCTGTTTTCGCCCGACGAATTCCTGCACGACCAATTTGACCTGGGTGTCGATCTGATCCGACGGCCAGTCTCGGGCGGCCAGTTCGGCCACGGTGGAGCTAATTTCGTCGCCCGGCATGTTGTCGATAAGCCGGTGAATGTCGAAGTCACCCGTCTGCTCGTACTGGGTCACCATGGCGGCGTACAAGCGTGACAACAGGCGGGAATCGAAATCAGCCGGCGCGACCACCTGAAAGACAAAATCGACGGAGCCCGGTTTGTCCAACAACAGGGACAGCAGTTCGAACTCGTGGGCCTGAAACCGGGTGGCCCCGTTTCGAGCGACGGTCGGGGCCACGCTCACCTGGCTCGTCATGGCGACCTGCAACAACGACTGGTTAACCCCCAGCTTTTGAGCGGCTTGTTGCAGGAAAAGCTCCCGACGGGTCGGGTCGGCGATGCGCGCCGCCAGGCCGGCCAGCTCTTTGATGAGCTTTTCACGTTCGATTATTCCCGCCCCGGCCAGATCGGTCTGTCGCACGCGGTAGTCAATGTAGGGCAGAGCTGACCGGCGCAGTTCTTCGATCCGGTCGGCTCCTTGCTCGCGCGCCACCGAATCCGGGTCCTCACCCGGCGGAGCAGAGATCACCTTGACTTCGAGCCCGGCGTCGAACAACGAATCGACCGATCGCAGTGCCGCCTGACGCCCGGCCGAATCGGCGTCGAAGAACAGGTAGACGTGTTCGGCGAATCGCGCCAGCAGCCTCGCCTGCTCGGGGGTGAAGGCGGTCCCGGATGACGCGACGACGTTCTTTATGCCCCGCTGGTGAAGCGAAATGACGTCGAAATACCCTTCGACCACAAACACATACTTCGTGCTCCTGACGGCGTCGCGGGCCAGGTTCAGGCCGTACAGCACCCGGCTCTTGTTGTACAGCGGCGTCTCCGGTGAATTCACATACTTGGCGGGCTCGCCTTTCTTGAGCGTCCGACCACCGAACCCAATCGGTTTGTGGCTGAGGTTGTAGATCGGGAACATCAGTCGCTGGCGGAAACGATCAAAATACGTTCCCTTTTGCTCGGACTTGCTCACCAGGCCTGCCTTCGCTAGTTCTTCCGGTTTCAGCCCCCTGGCGGACGCCTGTTTCAGGAATCCATCCCAGTTCTCGCCGGAAAGACCCAGACGAAAGGTCTCGATTGATTCGTCGTTGATACCGCGCTTCGTTCTAAGATAGTCGTCGAGGACAACGGCATAGCGTCGCTCAAACAACAACCCGTGGAAGTAATCGACCGCAAGCTCGTGGGCATAGCCCAGCCGCTCGAGTTCGTCGCGATGCTGATCGGTACGGGTCTCGCGGATAGTGATATTCGCGCGCTGCGCCAGGTAGCGCACAGCCTCGGCGAAGGACATGCCTTCGTGTTCCATCAGAAAACTGAAGACGTTGCCGCCCTTGCCACAGCCGAAGCAGTGAAACAACTGGCGATCGGGCGACACCTTGAACGACGGGGTCTTCTCGGTGTGGAAAGGACAGCAGGCCCACTGGTCACGCCCTTTCTTTTTCAGCCGGACGTACTGGCCCACGATCTGGACGATGTCGGTGGCTTCACGGACCTGCTCTATGGTTTCCTGCGGTATCATGTCTTCAGCTTGACAATCGTAACTCCGGCGCCGCCTTCATTCCAGTTGCCTAACGACAACGACTCGACCTCGGGGTGGTTTTTCAGGTAATCGGTCAGGCCGCGCCGCAGCGAGCCGGTCCCCTTGCCGTGAATCACGTATACCTGGTGCAGACCGGCGACCACGGCCTGATCGAGAAAGCGATCCAGAGCCTCCGTAGCTTCTTCCACGGTCATGCCGCGCAGATGGATCTCGCGGCTGACATTATCCAGGGATGGAGTCCGGGCCGCTTGGCGTATCGGCTTCGGCTTGGCGTGGCCGGTCAGCTTCTCGAGGTCACGGATTTTCGCCACCGTTGTCATCGCGCCGAGTTGGACTCTGGCCCGGTCATGGCCGATCAACTCAGTGATCTCACCCTCGCTCTTGAGCGAAATGATCCGCACGCGGTCGTTGACCGCAAACCGATCCATACGTGGCTTCTTCTCGGGCTCGGCCTGGGCGCTCTGACGGATTTTCCCGACCCGCGACCGGGTCTCGCGGATGAACCTATGGGCTGATTTCACTTCAGACTGTCCGGCCTGGCTCTGGCGGACTTCGGCTACCATTTTCTCGAGTTCGCGCCGGGTCGTCTCCAGAAGACGGTCGGTTTCTTCCAGAGCTGTCTTGCGGCGTTCTTCCACTTCGCGCTCGAGCTTCTCGCTCTGCGCCCGGTAAAACCTCTCCAGTTCGTCCACTCTGGCCAATCGTTCCGCCAGGTTGTTTCGGTCGTCACGCAGTTGCGACAGTTCACCTTCCAGCGATGCGATCAACTCGCCTAATGATCGTTCACCGGTACCGAGCAGTTCGGAGGCATGGTCGCAGATCGATTCGGGAATGCCTAACCGTCCCGCAATCTCGACCGCGTAGGAAGAACCCGGGATACCCATCTGAAGGCGAAAGGTCGGAGCCAGGGTCTTGCGGTCGAATTCGAGCGAGGCGTTCTCTATCTCCGGATGGTCGAGCGCCAGCGTCTTTAATTGGGAGTAGTGTGTCGAGGCAACCAGACGCGTTCCCTTCTTGACCATGTACAGAATGATCGCCTCGGCCAGCGCGGCGCCTTCCTTGGGGTCGGTTCCGGCGCCGATCTCGTCAAGCAGGGCCAGAGTGTCGTCAGACAGGTTCGCTACAGCCTCAGATATGTTCCTGATGTGCGAGGAGAACGTCGAGAGTGACAGCTCGATCGATTGTTCATCGCCGATGTCGGCATAGACCTGACGAAACACACCGTAAGTGCTCGTTTCGTCGGCCGGAACCAGCAGCCCCGATTGAACCATAAGAGTGGTCAGGCCGATGGTCTTAAGCGCGACCGTCTTGCCACCGGTGTTGGGTCCGGTGATCAACAGCGCCTGGCGGCTGCCGTCGAGCATAATAGAGAGGGGAACCACTTTGTCGTTTGAGCCGAATTGCCGGATCAGCAGCGGATGCCGGACGTTGTGGATGTCAAACCGGGCGCTGTCGTGGACCCGGGGACGATTGCCTCCGGTTTCTTTGGCGAACTTGGCGGCCGCATAGCGAGCATCGAGCTGACCGATAGTCCGGGTGTTTTCCAGGAGGGAATCCGCCCGCTGGCCGATTTCCGCCGTAAGAGCCTTCAGGATGCGGACCACCTCGGCGTGTTCCTCCTGAGACAGGAGATTGATTCGGTTGTTCAGCTCGACCGTCTCGCGCGGCTCGACAAAAAAGGTCGCGCCCGACTGACTGCGGTCGTGCAGAATTCCCTGATCGGCCTGGTAATGTCCGGCCAGAACCGGGATAACGTAGCGGCCGTTGCGCTGGGTGACCACATCGTCCTGCCAGCCGGCCTGTTTCTGCTGTGTCGAGAGAATTTTCTCGAGCTGGCCGATAATCCGCCGCTTGGTCTCAAAGAGATTCGCGCGGATGCGGCGCAATTGGACCGAGGCGTTGTCCTTGACCAGCCCGTCCGTGTCAACCGTGCGATTGATATCTTTCTTCAGTTCGGGATACGATCGCACGCTCTTGAGGTAGGGCACGACCGCCGGGAAGTTGCCCCGGCTCTCGGGATCGTATTCATGCAGGGCCGTAGAGACTTCGACCAGCGCCAGCACCCGCAGGATTTCGGACGGATCCAGATGCACCCCTTCCACCTGGGATTTGCCGAGGATTTCCCGCGTGTCATCAAGGTCGCTCAACGGGAAGGCGCGGCCGAAGGTGTAGATGTCCTTCAACTGGGCGATCTCGTCAAGCCGGGTCTCGATCGCCGCGTGGTCAGCCATGGGAGCAAAACGGTTGACCTCGTCCGGTCCGTACGCAGTCAGACACTTGTCCCTGATCAGTGAGATCACCTTGGGAAATTCGAGAATCTCTGACGTATGCTGACTGATCATCGCGCCTGTTTACCCACGAAAAAAGAAGCCGGCCGTCGGGCCGGCTCCAATATACGCCACTCGATGCGAAAGAAAAACCGAATTAGGTGCCGCTCCGCGGGGAGTCAAGACTGAAGAACCGGTCGAGCTGGTACATGACACGGTAGACATCAGCACGTTCGTCCGACAGCACTTCGCCGCGCGTACTGCGCTGGGTCGGCGCGACCACCAGGGTTTTCTCCATCTGCTCCATGAAGTTGGGGCGGCTGGGATGGAGCGCCGAGGTCGACTCGAACATGAGCGGGACGGTTTTGGCCACCGTGGGACCGAAGAAAGACGCTTCAAAATCGGTGTAGAACCGCTCCGGCATGGGCAGGAGGAAAGCCAGGAAAGTCAGAAACCCGATGGCCGCCCAGCCGCGCAGAAATCCGACCAGCGCACCACCCATCTGGTCGCGCTTCGTGATGTTCTTGATATCGGCGATTTTGTAGAACAACAGGCCGAGCAGCTTGAAAGCGGCATACGAGGCGGCCAGGAGAACAGTAAAGGCCAGGAAGGCCGAGATCATCACCGAGCCGCCCAGATTGTCGTAGATATAGACGACAAAGGTGTCGATGTAGTTCACGGAGAAGATGATGGCGGCGAAGAAGACGGCAAAAGCGCTCAACTCCCGGATCAGCCCCTTTTTGGAGCCTATAATAACCGAGGCCAGCAACAAAACGGCCAGAACCGCGTCTACCCAGTTCATGCGCTACTCCCTGTGAGGGTTCAGTCTCTGCTGAACTCGATTATAGACGGTTTTTAAACTACTTGGCAAGCAATTCCATGATCAATTTGTTGACCAGCCTGCCGTCGGCGCGGCCCTTCACCCTGGGCACCAGGAGCTTCATGACCTGGCCTATCTGTTTGGGCGAGTCGGCCCCGGCCTCGGCGATGGCGGCTTCGGCCATCTGCCGTAACTCTTCTTCGGACAATTGCTTAGGCAGGTAGGAGTTGATCACTTCGAGCTCAAACTCCTCCCTTGTGACCAGGTCCTCCCGGCCCCCCTTGCGGAACTGTTCAATCGAATCGCGGCGCCTCTTGGCCGCGCTGGAAAGGACTTCGATCGCCTTCTCGTCGGTGAGTTCTTCTCCGATTTCAATCTTCTTGTACTTGAGGTCAGACTTAAGGCCCCGAAGGACGGTCAGACGGTCTTTGTCGCCACCCTTGAGGGCCTTAACCATATCTCTATCTATCTGCTCGAAAAGCGTCATGCGAGCTTCACGGCCTTCTGTTTTCCAGGTATCTGGCGCGCCGGGCCTTGCGGCGGGCGGCCGCCATCTTGCGCTTGCGAGTCTCCGACGGTTTCTCGAAATGCTGATGCTTCTTGTAATCCGAGAGTATTCCGGACTTCTCGCAGAACTTGTTGAAACGACGAAGGGCTCGTTCGAACGATTCATCGTCGCGAACTCTGACTCCGGTCAAAAATGTCACCTCCTTCTTCGGAAGTTAAAGGTTCAGGATCGCATCCTCCGGAGAGGGATGCCTGTCCAAACTGTAAATATATCGGCACTTACGGGAATTGTCAACAGGTCAAACGGGTTTCGACAACCTTATTCGTTCAGGAAGATCAGCCGCTCAGCCCCCCGGTCGGAGAAGAAATGGACGTGGAAATGAGGGACTTCCTGCCCCAGGCCGTTGTTGACCGCCAACTGGTAGTGGTCCGGGATGCCCAGCTTTTCGGCCACCAGCTTGGCCGTCTCAAAGCAGACTTTCAATGCGTCCGGCGGGGTGTTCTGGAAATCCGGGTATTCCTCCTTGGTAATAATCAGCAAGTGGACGGGTCGCTGCGGCCGATGGTCGGCGATTACTATAACCTGGTCGGTCTCGTAGAAGATCCGGGCCGGCAACTGGCGGTCGATGATGCGGGTGAATACGGTCGGCATGCGGGAAATATATATAGAAACACGCCGGACACAACTGCCGCGCGGTCAGGCGGGGCCTTGCCAAGCGTTGCCTGATTGGTTAAATTTGAGGTTGCGACGGGTATGGTGCGCGGCAAATGAGGTGAACGTACACGTTTACGGAGGATAGCTTGTATGTCCGGTCATTCGAAATGGGCCACGATCAAGCGCAAGAAAGGCAAGCTTGATCAGGAGCGCGGGAAGAAGTTCTCCCGGCTCATTAAGGAACTTACGGTCGCGGCGCGCGAGGGCGGAGGAGACCCCGACGGCAACCCGCGGCTGCGGACCGCGATTGCCGCCGCCAAAGCCGAAAACATGCCGGCGGACAATATCAAGCGGGCCATCCTTAAGGGGACCGGGCAACTTCCCGGCGTATCCTATGAATCGATCACGTACGAGGGCTACGGCCCGGGCGGCGTGGCCCTGTATCTCGAAGTTCTCACCGACAACAAAAACCGGATCGTCTCGGAAATCCGCCATGTCCTGACCAAGTACGGGGGCAACCTGGGCGCCAACGGCTGCGTGGCGTGGATGTTCGACAAGAAAGGCGTGATCACGGTTGACCTCGAAGCCGCCGGCGAGGAGGCGTTGATGGAGGCCGCGCTCGAAGCGGGCGCCGACGATATCCGTACTGATTCCGGTTCATACGAGATCGTGATGGATCCGACCGTGCTGGATGATGTCCGCATGGCCATTGAGGGCAGGGGGATCAAAATCGAGTCGGCCGAAGTGACTATGATCCCCCAGAGCACGACCAAGCTGACGCGAGAAAGCGAAGCGGGCTCGATGCTCAAGATGCTCGATCTGTTCGAGGAGAACGACGACATCCAGAAGGTGTATTCCAATTTCGATATCGACCAGGCTATGATGGAGAGCCTGGCCGGTTAGTTTAGCTGTGCTGGCGGGGGATCGGGGGTCCTCATCTGCCGACAAATCCGCCAACGTCTACTTCAGTATCACCAGCTTGCCGATCTGGGTGCGGGTCGGGGATTCGACCACCCAGTAGTACAGCCCCGACTCGACCGCCAGACCGCTCCGGCTCACCAAATTCCACCAGTCATGCATCGAGTCCGGGCCGCCGTTTGGGTAATTATGATCGATCGTGCCGATCAGATCACCGTCAAGCGAGAAGATTTTGATCTTGCACACCCTCGGCAGGTTGCCGAAATGGATGAGCCGGGCACGGTCAGGAATAATCGTTCCCTTCCGGTTCTCGTAGCCGCGCTCGTGATAACCGGCGTCGGCCCGGTACGGGTTGGGGTAAACGTAGGCGTCCAGCTCCTGCAGCTCGACGATCTCTGACGAAGTCTGAGCGTACACCTCGGTACAGTTGTTCAACGGGTTGCTTTCGTCCGGCGGCAGGTTGCCCCGGCCGCCCGCGTAGCCGAAGTCAAAGACCGTCACTGAGACCCAATAGGCTACCGTGGGCAGAAGATTGTCTATGATATACTCGTATTCATAGTACTTGGGCAGTTTTCGGCCGTGCTCCATTGTGATGTCGTCATCGGTCCAGAGAGTGGAGTCGGTGCCGGGGTCGGTGGCGTCGGGAAAAGCCTTGTGGATGCCGATCATTGAGCTCAAATCGGCCACGTTGGCGTCGACCGGTTGAAAATAAAAAGCACTGTCACCTTCGAACAACGGCCGGTCGCGGGTGTAACGGGCCGGGTCAAGGTCAGGATCGTTGTGGATGATTTGGAGCGAGTCCAAACTGTATGGCGGGTCGTCGTTGATCCAGCGCCCTTCGCCCACCCCCAACTGGTGATACTTCAGCCGGAACCAGTTCTCTTTGTCATAGGTCGACACCAGCGACAGGCTGGAGCGGCGATTGTCTAAGCCGCAGTAAACTCGGTAGCCCTCGAAATCAACTAGACCGGAGAAGATGTCTTTGGTCGTCTCGCTGAAGAATCCGTTCCAGCGGACGATGATTTTGCCCGGTTCGGTCATGAACCGGGTGAACGGCGCGGGTGGCGGGCTGTTGCCCCGGAAATCGGGGACGCCGTCGCCCTTGTACCAGACCGTGTCGCCCTCGCAGATGCGGAACTCGCCGAAGTAACCGTCGCTGTCGGTATCCACTCCCGGGTTGTCGTATACCCACTGCGCCCAGCGGGCATTCTCGGCCAGCTCCGAGAAATCCAGCTGGTCGTAGTATTCCTGCGGGTGGTACGGATTGAAATAGGCATACGGGTCGTTATGCACGTTGTCACCGCCCACTACCGCGATGGTGAAACTGATCTTGTCCTTCACCGGAATCTCAAACGGACCGAAGTAGTAGAACATCTGGAATGGCCAACCGGACGCGACCTGTTCGGCGTACTTCCACGGGGGCAACCAGCCGTAGTGATTCACTGCCGCAAACAACTGATCATAGGCGATATGCGGATGGCTCAGGATATAATAGAGGTTGCGGTAGCTTCCCGGCCACGCGAAGTATGGGTTGAAGGAACGAAACGGCTCGTACTCCGTCGTCCTCCGCCTTGGTCCCCAGTCTTCCTGGCCGCTGGCGTCCCAAACCAGCCAGTTGTACCCGATATCTACGGTTTCGGCCGAGCTGCCCAGCAGCATGACTCCCACCGCCCCTCGACGTGACTGCCCGGTGAACCGCCCGTTTACCGGATCGCCGTCATCATCCATGGCGTAGGCAAGGTTCAGTTTGTCTCTGAATTCACAGCCGTCAGCGGAGGGATAGTCCCGCAGGAAACCGGTCAGGTAGTCATTTTGCTCCATGGTGGCGGCTACGTAGTAACTGTCGCACCAAAAGCCCACCCATACATCCTGAAGCACCTGGTTTCCAGCATTGGTGAGTTCATACTGAATAAGAACGAAGTCGTCGACCGCTGATCCACTCCAGGCCATCGACCGCTGGGTTCCTGTGATCTCCAGTGGGATTGGTAGAACCCACTCCCAACGCGCCCAATAAAGATCCGTACGGACAGCCGTATCAAAGAAAACGGTCTCCAGGTCAAGGGCCGAACGTGCCTTGGGGCTGTAATAGGACACCCCCGGGTCCGATCCACTGACTCGCCATATCGAACTCAGGTCGGGGTACTCTATATTCCAGAACCAGGTCGCAATGGTGTCGCGGCCTGCGACCGCACCAACCAGAAGGTCGCCCTGCATATATATGTTTCCGCTGCCGCGGGGATAACCGCAGCCAAGAACAGAATCACCGGTGATGGGATCGTAATGCGGGATGTACCGCTCCGTGCTCCATTGCATGTGTCCCCATCTGCCCGGTTCAACAGTCAGTTGGATATTCCCCTGATTGTGAGCCGCGCGCCAACCGCGAATTTGCGCGAAACCAGGTGTCCCACTCCAAAGCAAGAATAGACTAACACTCTGCCATATCAGCAGCCGCACCAAGAGCGAGCCGCTTAGCCGCAAAACAGATCCAGAATGAACCCTATTCACACTGTTACCCTGCCACATACCTGGCTTGCAGCAACTCCTTATCGCGACATTGGCTTAAGTGCAAAGCCCTCTTTCCGGCCGAAATTCCGAACCACCTGACCGCCATTCCCGTTTACTGCCTACTTCGCTAAGTCCACCCGCCTTTCAAACCGCAGAATGCAACTCGAAAGAGCGTGAAGCGTTTAGCTTTCAGGGCATATGTACGCGAAGTCGCATGGGGGCGTCCCGTCGAACACACAGCCAACTCCAGGAACATTGTGCCCCCAGGCACCCACTGTCGGAGGATTATAGTAATAGCACCACTCGTACACGCAACAGTTCTGCTCCGCTTGTGCCTTGCTCGCCAGAGTAAAGCTGAGGGCGAACGTGAACACAAACAGGAACAATAACGTATAGGTAATCGCTAGTTTCTTCGTCATAACACTCAATCACCTCCTCACTGTACCAGGATTCGCCGA
>Ga0209427_10010466_pt1 | contig 10270 bp, 9 predicted proteins | sample DeeMarSWOR136_30_FD_187465 | JGI IMG/M metagenome (GOLD analysis project Ga0209427, IMG submission 187465) | Marine sediment microbial communities from White Oak River estuary, North Carolina - WOR-1-36_30 (SPAdes) (version 2) | ecosystem: Environmental > Aquatic > Marine > Intertidal zone >...
TACCCAGCGTGCTGAAGCCCACCGCGAGCAGCAGGATTTCCTCAACACGCTTCGCGGTACGCCCTATCTCGAGGTCCGGCTGGGGGGCACCAAGCTGGCGCAGGGCGTCCCCGTGGAAAAGGGCATCGACGTTATGCTGGTCACGGACCTGCTGAACTTCGGCTGGGAGGACCTCTACGACGTGGCGATTCTGGTGAGCGGGGACTCGGACTTCGCCTATGCCCTTCAGGCTGTGAAGAACATGGGCAAGTATGTCGAGGTTGCCTATTTTGAGACCAATGTGTCCAAGGACATCCTGGATGTCGCCGATAACAAGCATCTTCTGGACCAGAAGTTCCTCAAAGGGTTGTGGGCGCATAAGCGCCCTCCCCGCCGCAAAATAAAGAGGCTGGGTGGCGCAGCGGGTAAGGGCGGCAGCAGCTAGAGCGAAATAGAACCGACCGCGTAGGGGCGCTTCGCGAAGCGCCCCTACAAAGTATGATGCTATAAAGCCACATTTAGCAGCCCGCCTACGGCTATAGTTGCTATAATCATAACCCCGATTGCCGCAAGCAAGCCTTTGTAGCCTAACTCCCTGGCGAGTACGACGAAGGCAGCGATACAGGGGAAGAACATCGTCAGCACCACACAGCCTATCACCAGTTGCCCGGCAGTCAGCGACAGTGGCGCCAGCAGACCGATAGCTACGTCCTTACGCAGGAAACCGACCACGATGGCGACCACCGCCTCCTTGGGCAGCCCGAATATGCCGCTCACCACGGGTGCGGTAAAGTTGGCGATGGCGTCGAAGACACCCGCGGTGTAGAGGATGCTGATAACGAAGATAGCCCCCAGTATTATGGGCAGGGCCTCTTTGAGGAAGCCGTAGACCCTCATCCAGAGCTTTGTCGGTAGTGCCCGCCATGATGGCAGGCGGTAGGGTGGCATCTCGATGAGGAGTTCGGGGCTGAAACCCCTGACGGTACGATTGAGGATTAAACCGAGGACGACCCAGACCACGAACAGGGTGCCGTAGACCATCGCGACATATTGTGTTCCCCGCTCCCCCACCAGGCCGATGATCATCGCCTGTGATGCAGCACAGGGTATGGCGATGGATATAAGGGTGGCGGCGATGAACCTCTCCCGCCTGCTCTCGAGGATGCGTGTGGCCATGATTGCCGGCACGCAGCATCCCAGTCCCAGCATAGTGGGGATGATGGAGTAGCCGTGCAGTCCCATGCGGTGCATGAGGTTATCGAGGAGCACCGCCAGCCGGGGAAGGTAGCCGATATCCTCGAGCAGGCTCAGTATCAGGTAGAAGGCGAGGATATAGGGCAGCACAGCGCCGAGCGGGATATAGAGTCCTGTGGTCAACACCCCCATCGACTGGGAGAAGTCAATCTCACCATCGAACAGCTTGCCGATGAGCATATCGTGCCAGAACCCCTCCGAGCCCAGAGCGGTGCTCAGCTTCATCATGACCGGTTCCCACAGATTTTCGAAGAAGGGATCGGCTGCGTGATTGATCAAACCCTCGCCGATGAGGCGTATTATGGAGAAAGAGCCTGCCAGCACCAGGGCGGCAATAAGGAGGCCGATGACAGGGTGGACTGAGGCGTCCTGAAGGCGCTCCAGCCAGGTATGGTGGTGATGGGTTATGGTTTGAACTTCATTGATGATGCTGCCGACAGCGGCCCACCGCTCGTCGCGGGTGCGCGCTGTTAACGGTGGAGAGGTAGCTTCGGGGATGCGGCTTACCAGCTCCTTTATCCCCTCCCCGGTTACCGCCACCGTGGGGACAACGGGGACTCCCAGCAACTCCTCCAGCTTCGCCGCGTCGATAGTTATGCCGAGGTGTTTGGTATCGTCCCATATGTTCAAAGCCACGATGACGGGGATTTGTCTCTCCAGCAGCTCCAGGGTCAGGTAGAGGTTGCGCTCCAGGTTGGTGGCATCGACAACGTTTATCACCAGGTCGCCGTCCTGGAGCATCAGCGAAGCTACTTCCTCTGCCTTGGAGGTGGGCTCCAGGGTGTAGGTCCCGGGGACATCGGTTACCTCGACCTTCTCCTCACCCAGCCTCATAGAGCCCTTGGTAAACTCCACCGTGGTGCCGGGGTAATTGGACGCGATCACCTTTACGCCGGTGATGCGGGAGAAGAAAACACTTTTGCCTACATTGGGATTTCCCATGAGGAGGATTTTCAACTAATCCACCTCAACTAAGATCCTGTTCGCCATGCCGTAGCCGATAGCAAACTGTGCCCGGTCCACCTGGATGGTCACCGGGCCCCGCATGAACATCGAGCCGACCTTGGTAATGCGCTTGCCCGGCCTGATTCCCATGGCGCTGAGGCGCCTGGCCAGGCCGTGTCCCCCCAGGATTTCAAACACTATTCCCGACTGGCCCGACCGCATCTGCCTCAACGTTATATACCGTTTATCGGATTTATCCTCCACAGAACCTCATTCCCCCGTATTTCTGTATATTCCTGTTCGTGTTAGTCCCGCCTGATTTCCATTAGTCAAATACTAGCTTTCATCCTTACTGTGATATGCCGGCAACTGCTTACCGCGCTCGCCGTGCTCGAGGTAGTGGTTGAATCCTTTCAGGCACGATGGTTCTCCCCGTGGAGACGTCAGCACGAACTCAACAAATTTGGACAGCCTTTCCAGGCTGTTCGGGCTCAGCGAGTGCTCTACCTTGCAGGCATCCTCCTGCGCTATATCGCTGGTTAATCCCAGTATCTCCGAGAGGAAGCGAAATAAAACCTCGTGTCGGCGAATGACATCAGTGGCTATCCTCCGTCCTTCCTGGGTAAGCTGTACACAACCGTACCTCGGGTGTTCGACAAGGCCTTCCTCTGAAAGCTTGTGGAGGGCAGCGGTTACGCTGGGTTTCTTCACCCCCAGCCTCTTGCTGATCACGGTTACCCTCACCTCGGGATCCTCTTCAGCAAGCTTGGCTATCGCCTCGAGATAGTCCTCCATGCTTGCGGTCTGTCCGGTTATCATCTCGTTCCTTTCCGAGGGATTTCAATATAATTGTTAGCTATGCCTAACAATTATATTGTAGTAGCTTTTTTCCTGTTGTCAAGAATCCTTGTTGAATACCCTGTCGTTTTGAAATTGACAAAGAATCTGCTTAGGGGTATCATGCCGTCGGTTATTACGTGGGCGCGGCATCGTGCGCTGAGAAGTAAAAGGAGGTTAGACAGTGCCATATAAATCGGTGATCCTCGAGAAGAAGGATATGATAGCAACGATAACCCTGAACAAGCCCGATGTGAACAATGCCTTCGATCTCCCCATGATGGGCGAGATCGATGACGCAATGAATGACGTCGCCCAGGATGCAGACATCAGGGCGCTGATTATTACCGGCGCAGGCAAGGCTTTCTGTACAGGCGGAGACGTCAGCTACTTGCAGACCCTCATTGAAGACAGGGCTGCCTTTTCCAGGACGACAATCGGCGATGCGGTTCGAAGGATAGGCACCATGCCCACAACGGTGCTTAAAATCAGGAACATGGTGAAGCCGGTTATCGCCGCGGTGAACGGTGTTGCTGCCGGTGGAGGTATGGGGCTGGCCCTGGCATGCGATATGAGGATTATTTCGGACAAGGCTCGCTTCAGTACGATCTTCATCAAGCGGGGTGTCATTCCCGATTGCGCCGCCACGTTCAACCTACCACGGCTTGTCGGCATGGCTAAGGCATGTGAGCTGGTGCTGACGGGAAGAGTTATCAGCGCCCAGGAGGCTGAGCGGATCGGCCTGGTGAATATGGTTGTCCCCCACGATGAGCTGATGAAGGCGACCAGGGAGTTCGCGGCGGAGATAGTCCAGAACCCGCCGCTGGCGGTGGGTCTGGCCAAGGCCGCGCTCTACAGGGGTCTGGATGCCGAGGATATCGGCGCTCATATGGATTACGAGAACTATACCCAGAATGCGCTCATGGGCACCGAGGACTTCCAGGAGGGGATAAACTCCTTCTTTGAGAAGCGTGAGCCGGTGTTCAAGGGCAAGTAGCTGTATCAATCCAGCCGCAAGGAAAGGGGTAGAAATTGGCATACGAGACGGTTATCTATGAGAAAGAGGGCGGGGTGGCGGTCATGACGCTGAACCGTCCTGAGGTAAAGAACGCCTTTGACGCCAGGATGCAGGCGGAGATGGACGCTGTACTCACCGAGGTGGCAAAGGACCCTGACGCCAGGGTGCTCATAATCACCGGCGCAGGCAAGGCGTTCTGCACCGGCGCCGACGTCGCCTACCTGATGTCGCTGGGTGAGGAGCATAAGCTTCACCAGACAACCATGGAGGAGATGATACGCGGGGACGGCAACATACTGACCACGGTGCTGAAGATAAGGAACCTGCCCAAGCCGGTTATCGCTGCGGTCAATGGCGTAGCCGCCGGCGGCGGGCTCGCCCTCGCCCTGGCCTGCGACCTGCGGATCGCTTCCGAGGACGCACGGTTCAACATGATTTTCACCAAGAGGGGTGTTATACCGGAGTCCGGTTCCACGTTCAATTTGCCACGTCTGGTGGGCACCGCCCGCGCTCTGGAGCTTATATTTACCGCTGAGACCGTTGACGCTGCCGAGGCCGACCGTATAGGCCTGGTGAACCGGGTTGTTCCTGCTGACCAGTTGATGAAGGCGACGAAGGAACTGGCGGGAAAGATCGCTCAGAACTCTCCGCTGGCGATGGGCTTCTCCAAGGCCGCCATATACAAGGGGATGGTTGAGACCGATATCGCGGCGCAGATGGACTACGAAGCCTATGTCGAGAACGTCCTGTTCGGCACCGAGGACTTCAAGGAGGGCATTAATTCCTTCCTGGAGGGAAGACCGGCGAAGTTCCCGGGTAAGTAGCCAGCTATGAGGAGGTAATCTATGGCTGTTGAAGGGCTGACATTCACCAAAGAGGAAGGGATCGCCACCATCACATTCAACCGTCCCGGGAAGCTGAATGCGGTTACCGAGGCGATGAGGACGGAGGTGCACCGTATCGCTACTGAGCTTCGTACTGATGATGAGGTGAAGGTGCTGGTTATCACCGGTGCCGGGGAGGCGTTCAGCGTCGGAGCAGATACCGGAGAGCTTACTGCGGACTATAGCGGCCCGATCGAGCCGCATGTCCTCAAGAGGCCCTTTGGCTGGTGGATGCTGCCGGTGCGCTATTTCCCCAAACCGACGATTGCAGCTCTACCCGGTATCGTCGCCGGGACGACTTACGGGCTGGCCCTGTCCTGCGATTTCAGGATAGCTTCGGAGAAGGCCAGGTTCAGCATGGTATTTATCAAGAGGGGTCTTATCCCCGACGGTGGTTCAACCTACTTCCTGCCCCGGATTGTCGGCCCCGCCAAGGCGCTCGAACTCATGATGCTGGGGGACATAATCGATGCCCGTGAGGCGGAGCGGCTGGGGATTGTCACGAAGGTTGTGCCCCATAAGGAATTGATGAACGAGACCATGGAGCTGGCGAGGAGGCTTGCCAGGGGGCCGTCGGTCGCCATCGAGCTTATCAAGCGCGGCGTCTATAAGAGCTTCAGCAACGACCTGGAGGCTCAGTTGGACTTCGAGACGCTTGCCCAGCGTATCTGCTTCCAGACGGAGGATTTCCAGGAGGGCATTAAGTCGTTTCTGGAGAAGCGGGAGCCTGAGTTCAAGGGCAGATAGAGCGAAGTTGGTAACGATAAGTAGGGACGGTTCACGAACCGACCCTACTTTTGCAGTCCCAGTCTCAGGGCCTGGGACAGCGAGTTCACTTCCACGGGCTCGATATCGTGAGGCAGTTTGCCTCCCTTCCGGGGTGGCGGGAGCAGGCAGGACTTGAATCCGAGCTTGGCTGCCTCGGCCAGGCGCTTCTCGATTTGAGAAACTGCCCTCAGTTCCCCGCTGAGACCGACCTCGCCGATGGCTACCAGGTCGGGACTGATGCTGGCGTTGCGGAAGCTGGAGGCTATAGCGAGGGCTATGCCCAGGTCGGCTGCCGGCTCGTTTACCCTGATCCCCCCAGCAACATTTACGATAATATCCTGGTTGCCCAGAGTCAGCCTTGTTCTCTTGGTGAGGACGGCGATTATCATCAGCAGGCGGTTATAGTCAACGCCGTTCGCGTTGCGGCGGGGCAACCCGAAGCTGGTGGGGCTGGTAAGCGCCTGTATCTCCACCAGCAGCGGCCTGGTGCCCTCGATGGTGGGAACTATCACCGAGCCTATCGCCCCCTGGGAGCGCTGCGACAGAAAAACCTGGGAAGGATTAGGCACCTCAACCAACCCCTTGTCCTGCATCTCGAAGACACCCAGCTCGTTGGTTGAGCCGAAGCGGTTCTTGGCGCTGCGCAACAGTCGATAAGAGCTGAAGCTTTCGCCTTCCAGGTAGAGGACGGCGTCGACGATGTGTTCCAGGGTATGTGGGCCTGCGATCGAACCGTCCTTGGTGACATGCCCGACTATGAAGATGGGAGTATTGCTGGCTTTAGCCCACTGCATCAGCCTCGAGGTGCACTCCCGCACCTGGGAGACGCTGCCTGCGGACGAGGTGAGGCCGCTTATGTGTACCGTCTGAATGGAGTCGATGACCATCAGTTGCGGCGATATCTCCTCACCCCGCTCGATGATATTCTCCAGGTCGGTCTCGGGCAGGAAGAAAAGCCCCTCACCTCTTAAGCCCAGCCTGTCCGCTCTCAGCTTTATCTGGTGTGCCGACTCCTCGCCGGAGACGTACAGCACCTTACCCTCGCGTTGGGCAATCATACCCGCTACCTCGAGAAGGAGCGTTGACTTGCCGATGCCGGGGTCACCCCCGAGGAGGACCATAGAGCCGGGGACAATGCCGCCGCCCAGCACTCGGTTGAACTCGGTGAGGTGAAGCACGAGGCGGGGCTCCGAGTTGGTGGGGAGCCGGGACAGTTCCTGGGCTGCGGTTGACGGGGCTGCTCTGGCTGCTGTGGGTGCGGGGCTGACGACGGTCTCGACGTAGGTATTCCACTGGTTGCACTCGGGGCAGCGCCCCAGCCACTTGGGGCTTTCGTTTCCGCACTGCTGGCAGACGAAGACAGTTCTTGACCGTGGCATTTACCATTCCCCTTTGGCACATTATACGGGGGCAATAATGTACGTGGCAATTCAAGCAGGGGCGACCCATTGGGTCGCCCCTGCATAATTCTATTCAACGGAGACTGTTATGACTGCTCGGCAAGCTTCGCCATGATTCGCTCGCGCACGTTTTCCTGCACAAGCTCGACCCTGACGCCGTTGGTCTTTGCGGGGTCGAAGTGGGCGAAAGCCATGATGCCCACCATCGTGAGATAGCAGATGTTCTCGAGTCCCTGAGCCTCAGCATTGGCCACCTCTTTCTCCAGGTCGGCAACCTCGAAGCCGAGGTGGTGTATGCCCTCGCCGTGCTCCTTGAGAAAATCGGTGTAGATGCACTCGCCCTCCACGACCTGGACAAGCTCCAGCCTCACCGGCCCCATGTGGGCAAAGGTAACCCTCATCGTATAGGGGCAGGGCTTACCCTTGTATATCACGTCGGGCGGTAGTGCGTGCTCTGCAACCTCCTCGAACTGCAGGCCGAATGCCTTGCTGTAGAATTCCACTGCCTTGTGAATGTCCTTGACTACTATAGCGAGGTGGTCGAGTTTAACGCCGCTTTCGCCTAATTTTAACTGCGCCATCTTTCTACCTCCTTATATTTCCAGGGCTGCCTTCCAGCCCTCGCGCATGGCTTCAAGTATACGCCGGGGCTCGACGCAGTCACCGACGCTGACTACCTTGGGGCCTCCCTTCCCTTGAAGCGCCTCGGCGAGGTCGGTGTTGGATGTTGCCCCTGCTGCGATCACGTAGGTATCGGCAATGATATTCTTCATGGCATCTGCTGCGATTTCCGCCATTGACGTTATGCCCCCCCGCACGTGGATACGCACACCGGTGTCGGCTGCCGCCTGATATAAGACTCCGGGGACAAGACGGACTCCCTTCTGCTTCAATCTGTCCACCAGGATCATCCTCATGTCGGGGTTCATCTTATCTGCCATGAAGCGGCTTCTCCTGAGGACGGATACCTGGTTGCCCTTGTCGGCGAGGAACTCTGCGACCTCACAACCAACGAGGTCACCGCCGATAATGCATACCCTGTCGCCTACTTTCTTCTTGCCCATGAGGACATCCTCTGCCATGACCACGTTCGACAGCGTGTCCAGCCCCGGGACCTCTTCACCGGGGACGATGGGCTTGACGCCGGTAGCGAGTATAACAACGTCGGGCTTGATCTTCTTAACCTCTGCCGCGGTAAGCTCCTTACCCAGCTCTACCTTGACCTTGTTCTTCTTCAACTGGTTAACCTGATAGTCTATCAGGTTATTTATTTCCGATTTATGAGGGGGTACGGCGGCCTGGATGAGCTGGCCACCCAGCTTCTTGCTCTTTTCATAGAGTGTTACCTGGTGTCCTCGCAACGCCGCCACCCGCGCCGCCTCCATGCCTGCGGGGCCGCCGCCGGCGATAACGACCTTCTTGGGCTTGGACGCTTTCTTAATCTCGAACTCCTTCTCTCTGCCAATAGCGGGGTTTACCGTACAAGCTACGCCGTCCGCCCACGCCAGAGTCTCGATGCAGTTGTTGCAGTGGATACAGGGACGTATCTCTTTTTCCCTGCCTGCTGCCAGCTTAAGCACGAATTCGGGGTCGGCCTCCATCGGCCTGCCGAAACCGACGAAGTCCAGCTTCCCGGCTTTCAGGGCTTTTTCCCCAACCTCTGGTTTAATCCTCGCTGCGGCGAGCACAGGGACACTAACTGCCTTTTTAACCTGCTCCACCATGTTGAGGTTGGGGGCAATACCATGAGCCTCTACGGGGCACATGGTGTAGTATTGCCAGGCATAGTCATAGAACCCGCCCTGTGAGAGGTGGATAGCGTCGGCACCGGCTTCGACGAACATGGGTGCGTGTACCAGCGTGTCCTGAAGAGTGACACCGTACTCGGCTATCTTGCCGTCCCCTACGTAGAATATTTCATATATGCTGGTGCGGCACCACAGCGGGAAATTTTTCCCCACCTCTTTTCTGACGGCCTTCAGGGTATCGCACATGAACCGTGCCCTGTTTTCCAGGCTGCCGCCGTACTTATTCTTGAGCGTGTTCCAGACCCGGGAGCGGAACTGCGTTTGCCCGTTGATGTTTGCGCCGTGTATCTCGATAGCATCGAAGCCTGCTGCTTTGGCCCGCCTCGCTGCCTCGACGAAGCGCTGGATAATGAATTGGACATCATCTACTGACAGTTCTCGCGGCAGCTCTGCTCCGTACACGGGTCTTTGCCCTGGCTTCACCCATATACTGCCGTGGTAGATTTGCAGGCAGGCTTTGGCGCCACTCTTCCGGATAACATTGGCCAGTTTCTTCAAACCCGGAATATATTTATCGTCGTCGATATTCAGTCCGAAGGGCAGTCCTGCCCCTCCGGCGGTGTCGATGTTGGCGTTCTCCACGATGTCCAGGCCGACACCCTTGGCCCGCGCTTCGTGGTAGGCCAGAAACCGGTCGGTGACCTCTCCTCCTACACAGACGTTAGTTCCCATAGGCGGGTAATAGATGCGGTTCTTAAGCTCCAGCTTGCCGATTCGACCCGGAGAGAACAACCTTTCATACTTCTGTTTAGACATGTACTCCTCCTTTCTTAGTTGGCAACAGGGAAAATAGAGAGCATACAGAGGTGTATACCGAGGGTATCTCTGAGCATAGCGGAGGAATACTATCTCATATTTTTTGCGTTGTCAATGGTTAAATTACCGGATATTTCTCATGCAATATTGTGCTTTGCTTCGCTTTTCCGTACCTTCATAAGAGCAGGGGCGACCCGTCGGGCCGCCCCTGCAATGTGCAGAATATCTAACTGGTATGCTACTCAGGAAGAGGAGTGACCAGTTCCACTGAGCTCAGCACTATCTCTTCATTCTGGCAGTCTATCTGTATCGTGTCTCCCGGGTTGAACCTGCTCTCGAGCAGAGCTTCGGAGAGAGGGTCTTCGACCATGCGCTCGATAACTCGTCTCAGGGGACGGGCGCCGAATGCGGGGTCGTAACCCTTTTCACCGAGGAAGTCTTTTGCCTCATCGGTTATCTCCAGCTTTATATCCTTCTCTTTAAGTTGAGCCCCTATCTGAGAAAGCATGAGCTCCACGATCTGGCGGATATGCTCTTTCGTCAGGGCATGGAACACAACCACTCCGTCGATGCGGTTGAGGAACTCGGGGCGGAAGGTCTTCTTCATTTCCTCGAGCACCT
>Ga0209427_10010467_pt1 | contig 10269 bp, 7 predicted proteins | sample DeeMarSWOR136_30_FD_187465 | JGI IMG/M metagenome (GOLD analysis project Ga0209427, IMG submission 187465) | Marine sediment microbial communities from White Oak River estuary, North Carolina - WOR-1-36_30 (SPAdes) (version 2) | ecosystem: Environmental > Aquatic > Marine > Intertidal zone >...
GTATTTCAATGGCCTATATTTATATAGTCCCATCAAGAAACCTAAAATAGCTACAATCAAGCACCATTCAAAATATATCTCTTGATAATAAGCAACCTGATATAGCAGCTCAGCAAGGAATCCATCTATTAAACCATGTATAAATCCTGCTAAAACGGAAAGAAAGGTGAAGATTAATAATGTAATACCAAAATGTATAGTAAATTCTTGACTTTCTATAAAATTAGTTGAAATGGACTCAAATGCTTCTGATATGTAGATATAGGATATAATAATAAAGAGACTAATCAATAAATTTAAAAAAATTGAACGTAAATAATTTTTTTCTCCTTCTTTTTGAGAAATTTCATTCAAAATATTTAAGAATTCTCTTTTACTTTAAACTTTTAATTTTATGTTATTTTAATTAAAAATCTCGTCAAGCTCTTCAAGTAGTTTCTCTTTTGTAAGTTCAAATCCTTTTCGAAGTACAGTCAATATAATATTTTTACCCATTGGAACCTTTAGGATCGAGTCATCACTCTCCACGATGGAAATTCCCTGTTCATTATAATCTAACTGACGTTTCAGAGCTTGATATGCTTTTTCTTGTGTTTTAAAAGTTGCTCTTGATAATTCACGATAATTATTAACATCCTGATCAACTTTTAAGAACAACATACTCTCTTCAACTTGAGTTATGAAACATTTTTTTGTTACTTCTTCTAATTTTTTATAGTTTCGGTGATTCTTCTTACATTGTTTATCCGTTTGATCATTTTCTAAGTATATTGGAAATTTTCTACTTATGATTCTATCAAACTGTTCTTTTGAACCATCCCCATTTATAATTAATTCCTTTGCAGTATCAAGTGTCACTCTTATTTGTTCTAGCGTTCCTACTCGAGCGTCCTTGTCGCTCCAAGATTTGTAAAAAGATTTGACGATAGGTTTCACAATTATGTTTAAAGCACCAATATCTAACTCTGTATCTATTAGAGACTTCCCAAAATTAAGAGAAATATCCATTTGTTCAATCATTCTTTTTTCTAAGATTTTATAGTTTCTCTCGATAACATCCACGTCAGTATCTCCAATAATACATGCTAGAATAATTTTTAGAGTCTTTTATAGGTTAAATTATTTTTGATTATATGTTTCATTTAACGATTTTATAAATTCAGCTTTGGTACGCTCAAAGCCTCTTCTTAATGTTTTCACAACTATCTTCTTACCCACAGGAACCCTAAGAATAGAGGGATCTTCTTCTATTATCTTTATTCCTCTTTCTGTGAATTCTAATTGTTTCATTAAATTTTGTTCAGCTATTTCTTTTTTGGTAAAAGCAGCACGGCATAAATCACCATAATCTTCCACATCTTCTCTTACTTCCAAAAATTTAACTACTTCTTTTAAATAATTTATAAACGTTTCTTTTGCTACTTGTTTCAACTTTTCATAATTCTTATGTGAACGTGAACAATTACGTGATGCTTGATCAGCATCAAGATATTTAGGGAAAGATTCTTCAACAATCTTGTTAAAATTTTGCTCATTATTACCATTAATTAATAATTCTTTCCCAGAGTCTAAACTAACTTGAATTTGTTTAAGTGTACCCTCCCTTACATCATTTCTTGACCAATAATCATAGAATGCTTTTACTATTGGCTTAATTATAAAGTTTAGGAGACCTGTATCCAATTCTGTATCAATAAGTTTTCTACCTAAAGCAATGGAATTCTCCATCTGCTGAATCATTCTTTGTTTAACTATATAATAATTTCTATCAAGGTAATTCAATGTTTAGACTCCACTTACCATAAATGAAAAATAAAAATCGTTAAACTCAATTGATTATTATTTAAAGAGTTCTATACTTTTAAAATAATTTCATAAATTTTATACTATTAATTTTATGTGATTCACACTTTATTGATTTTATAATTGATCATAAAATAAAAAAGAGAAAAAAATTAATAGAAAATTAAAAATAGAAAAAACTCTGAAAATAATTAGTTATATTTGTTAAATAAATTTAATGAGAAAAATAGAAAAGACCTTTTAAAATTGACCAAAATTCAAAATTGTGGAGAAACCCAACTCAATGTTTTTCTTTAAAGTATTGATTCTAGGAGATCCAGAAACAATTCATTATTATGTTTCAAGTGCATTTGGTGAACCTGGTGAGGATAAAGAAACATATTTTGAATGGTATAAAGAAGTTAAAACCTTGGATGATACCTGTGATTTAGAAATTGATGCAATTACAAGTATATCAGCAGATTTAGATGATATTATTCCAATTGTAGATGGAATTATTTACTTTTTAAATCCGCTAATTAAAGAAGAATATGAAGTGCTAGAAATGGTCTTACCGGATATTTTTTCAGTCAAACGCGATATTCCTACAATAATTATTTTTTATGATCAAAAGGGGATTCTCCCAATATCTGTAAATGAACTATTGACAAAGGTTTGGGTTAATTATCCTAGTTTGGAAGCCTTTACAAATTTAAATCCTAAAGATTTTCATCAAGCACTTCAATCACTCTGTTTAGCAATGATTAATGGGGAAACTCCCTTAAATATTGAGAACGCGTGGATGAGATTTCCAATATTCATTCAAATGGCAAATATTTACTTTAATAATAAAAACTATTATTATGCGGCTCAAGCCGTAAGAAAAGCAGCTCTGATTGCAGAAATATACAATAAAGAGGAATATTTTATTATAATTGACCAAGCCGCTTACTTGTATTCAAAAATTAATTTATTTTTAGAAGCAAGTAGAATTATAGAAAATGTAGATAAAAGGAAAGCAGATAATTTTAAGAAATTATATGCTGAGGCAATGATAAGAGAAGGAAATTTACAGTTTAAAAAAAATGAATACGAAACCGCTGCAAAACAATATGAAAGAGCAGGACAATGGGCTAGTATTGAGTTCTTAAACAAGGATATCATTGATGAAGCATTTACATTAGCAATTACTTCTTGGATATCAGCTTGTAAGGTTGAGAATGCATTTAGAATTCTTGAAAGCTTGTCTCATCAAGATACCCAGAAAATTTTAAAGGAAATTACAGGAAAGATAGGTAATGCAGCGCAATTTCTATTAGGAACTAATAGATTTGAGTTAGCAAGAGAACAATTGTATACTGCAATATATAAATATCAAAGAGAAGCACTTTCAGATGAGTTGAAAGAATTAACTACCAAACTAACAGATATTTTAATTCATATCTTCAAACATCAAATTAATGTTAAAGAGATTCACGCTGCGCGATATACGTATGATGAAATTGAAAATATGTGGGATTCATATAAGGTAAAAAAAACCGATTTAGATTTATCATTAAAGACCCTTATTAATCTTTTTTTAGAAAAGAATAACTTTTCAATAGCAACTATACTTATTAATAAGCTAAACTCTTTGATATTAAAACAAGAATTATCCAAACTTAGTGCTGAAATTGAGGATAACTATAAAGCATCATTGAAAAAGGAATTAGAGGAAAATATTAAGAAAGGTATAGATTTTTTAACTGAATTTGTTGATGCTGAGATAGATATTATCGTAGATATGAATAAAACTAAAATTGAAGCAGCTAATGAATTAATCAAACAAGAAAAATACCTTAAAGCAGCAGACCAATTAATAGATCAAGCAGGATATCTTAAAAAAATTGGACAGGAGGATATTAGGGATCAAATTCTAACAAAGTCTTTAGATATTCTATTAGAAGGAAGTTTTTTTGAAGAATTTTTCGTAAACTTTAATGAGTTATCAATAGAGATAAAGAAAAAATACTTACTTAGAGTTTTTCCGATATTCCTTAATAAATTGAAAGAAATTGAAAAATTGGAGAATTTTGAAAAAATAGCAAGAATTTCGGAAGATTCTAACAGAATATATCGTAATCATTTGTTGTATGATGAATCTAAACAGATTAGTTTAGTCTATATCAAAATTATTAAACATGAAGCGCTGAATCTGCTTCAAGCTGAAGAGAATCTTTTAGGAATAAGAAAAGCTAATGAGCTTCTAAAGAAAGCAGATAGTGTCTCTTCTTCCTATTTAGAAAAAGAAGAAATTCAAAAAATAAATTATGATAAAATCTTCAAGAAATTTGCTGAAATTTATATTGAAGAGGATGATCTAGCTAATGCTCATGTATATAATGATAGAATTGAGAATAAAGCATATAAAAAAGAAATCCATAAAATAATTGATAAACTTGAAGCAGAAAAAAGTGCTATTCGTTCAGAAATTGCTAAAGAGTCCCGAGAGGGAGCAGTTTTGGAGGAAATGCGATCAATTATTAAAACTAAGGCTAGGGAATATCGTCGCTTAGATCAAATGAAAGAACTTAGGGAAAGAAATGCAAGAAAAACAAGGCTTTTTAAAGGAGCTTTAGAACATTTAGCAATTAAAGATTTCGATAAAGCAGTGGAACTATACAACAATAGTATACTTGATTTAAACAGAATTAAAAAATATAATCTGGCTGGAGTCTCATTAGCAATTACTAGTTTATTATTATTTAAAATAAATAAAGAAAAGGAAGCTAGACAATTATTAGAGGAAACTAAAAAGAGTTTGTCAGGTTTAGGTATTGAAACTTTTCCATTAACACTAGTAGAATACATTTTTCAATCAAAAAAATTCCAAGATGAACCCAAATTTAATGAAGCATTATCTTTTATGAATTTTCTTCCTTTATTTGACGAAGAAAAGAATTTTATAGATGAAATTTTTGGTGAAGGGGTTGAAGAAGAGGAAAAGCATATAGATCTTGATGAACCTATTATTGAACTAGAAAAAACTACAAAAGAACTATCAAAAACACAAGCGATTGAAATAGATCAAAGATATGGAAAAATAGAGTCAAAAAAAGGAGAAACTCAACGAGAGAAAGAAAGCTTTCTTAATAAACGAAAAGCTACAAAAAAAATTTTTTATAAAGCGATTTTTGGATTATTAGAAGCACAGAATTTCAAGGATGCTGCTACTAAATATTATGAATTAGCTGAAACTCTGGCTTCTAAAAGGAGAGATTTTAGAACCAGTTCACTCCTTATCCTTTTACAAGGATTATGTTTATTGAAAATAAAAGAACCTTATTCTATCATCAAGAATAATATTAATCGATTTCTAAATACTCTGGGCGTTAATAAAAAATTAGTAGAAGATACTTATGATATGATGTTAATCCTTTTTGTCATTGATGTTAAGGAAAATAACCTAGAAAATTACCTACCTAAAATTAAGGGACTGCTAGAAATTTTACCTTTATTTGAAGAAGAAATGGAGTTAATTGAGGATATTTAAAATTAATCCACTATATTTGCATACTTTTGCAGATCTTTCACACGCATTCGAAGTGTAACTTCAGTAACTTTAGCAAGTTGACTAATCTCCTTCTGTGTTCTATTTTCATTACATATCTTGGATGCTATATAAATGGCGGCAGCAGCAATTCCTTTAGGGTCTTTTCCTGCTGAGTTGAATCCACTATCTCTTGCCTTTTCAATTAACTTCACAGCTATATTCCTACACTGCATTGAGAGTCTTAATTCTTCATTAAATTTGTCGACATATCTGTCTGCTGAAAAATGTTGCACTTTCATTCCTAGTTTTGGTAATACTTCCATGAGAATTAATCTATAGCTTTTAATTACTTTCTTTTTTGGAATTTGGGCGATTTTTGTTATCTCTTCTGCAGTTCTAGGTATCCCATGAACTCTTAAAGCAGCAAAAATTGAGGCTGATAATAAAGTATCTATACTTCTTCCCATAGTTAATTTCTTTTTTACAGTTTGTGTATATATTCTAAGTGCATCATCAGCTACAGCATCTGGAATTCCTAATCTCTTTTGCAAACGCTGTAAATTAGGTAAAGCAATCCATAGGTTTCTTTCATAACTAGTGGTCAAAGATCTATGAATTTTAGCTAATCTATTGAATTTAGATTTGTATTTTGGGCTAAGTAAAGTACCTCTAGCGTCTCTAGATCCTCTAATAATTGTTCTAGGCCCTATTGGGCTATAGACTCTTTCACTGCTTTTTCTCTTCTGAATTTCTTCTTGAGTAAAAGCTCTACGAGGGCTATCGTCAAGTATCCTAGAATAAACAAAACCACAATTTAAACAGACGTAAAATCCATCTTCCTCACTAATTTTAGGACTATCGCAACAGGGTGGTCCTTCCTCCCCTATATCTTCAAAGAAATCATTATCTTCAAAATGAGACGGCATAGTTACTTTTACTTAATAAAAATGAATTTGGAATTTTTCATTTTTAGTATAAAATACATCCTCTAATAAATATTTAAGTTTAATCTATTTAAAATTAAGTTGTGAAAATTTATATCTAAGCCTTTTTAACTAGTATCATAAAAGTTTAATAAATAATAATATAAACGATATTAACCTTTTAATATTAAAAGAACCACTGGTTGCTATGTCCTCAGAAAGTTCAGATATAATAAAGGTCATATCTAAATTTTTAGATCCCAAATCTGTAAAAATAGAGAAATTAGAAAACGTCAATGACATTTTAAAATTACCTATTCAATCCTATAAATTTATAGATAAAGAAGAAGCAACTATTATAAAAAACCTATTTGAAATTTCTAAAATTAAAGAAATATTAAAACTCAATAAAGATGATCCATTTGAGAGTTTAACTAATTTAGAAGAATCTGTAGAATCGCTTGAATTAACAGAAAATTTGAAAGAAAAAATTGAGGAATTAAAAAACAAATATCCCACTTTAGAAAATAAATTAAAAAAAACAATTACGATAAGCACACTTGTAAATAGTCTTACAGAAGAAAAAGAAGCAATTGAACCTCTGGCTCAAAAAGTTCTGGTTGCTGGTCTAGATGCTGCAGGTAAAACGTCACTATTATCAAAATTTGGAGGACGCCTAGGAATAGGTGATATGATTGCCACTCATCCAACAAAGGGAGTAGTTAGGATGAAATTTGGTACTTCTACTCTTTCTTTATTTATTTGGGATCTTGGTGGTCAAGAGGAATATCGAGAAAGATATTTAAACAATCCCGAACAATATTTTGTTCAATTAGATTTATTAATATATGTTATAGATATTCAGGATCCAGAAAGATTTGAGGAATCTTTAGATTATCTGGATAAAATACTTGAAACACTAGTAATGTTAGAAGAAACTCCTTATGTAATATTATTTATTCATAAATATGATCCTGATTTAAAAGCAGACCCTAAAATACTCCTTAATATTGAACTTTTAAAAGATAATATAAGTGAACTCCTTAAAAATAAGAAATATGATTTTGAACTTGAAATATATTTAACTTCTATATATTCTCTAATTTCTCATGAACCTCAATTTGCGAAATATATAAAAAATTTAATGAGTGCTGGTTATTCTCTTACAGATCCAACTGTAAAGAAGGTAGAGGGACTTGGAAAAACATTAGAAGAAACACTTAATGCAGTTATTCGATTATCTGAGAGTATTTCTACACAGCTTAACGATCTGGATAGCCGTCTTCGTGCAATAGAATCGGGTGCATTTCAAGCAGCACAAAGTGGACAACCACTTGAAATCGCAAATCCTTCTTTAAGTTCCCGTAGTTCTGGAGATTCAAGATTAACTGTCCTTAATGAGTTAAAAGATTTATTTAGTAAAAGAAGGAGATTAGATCTTTAAATTTTGATTTCTTTTTTAAAAATTCTATCTTTAATATGTTTATAGGTTGCAGATATAAGAATTACTGTACAAATTATAATCCATAAGACAAGATACCAAACATTTTCAAAAATCATTGAATTAAATTGTCGATATTCAATAGTATGTAGAGCAAGTTTTTCTAAATTTTCAAAAATTATTTTAAACATAGGAGCAACAAATAAAATTGATAGTAAAAACCCAACTACACCAATTATATAACCGAAAATTACATCAGAAGGATAATGAACACCTAACTGAATCCTTGAAAAAGAAACTATAATTGCTAATATCTGGAGTATGAGTGTTATTATGGGTGATTTTAAAAAAAAGAAACCTATCAATAATCCATATGCAACTATATTATAAGAATGCCAAGACGGAAAGCTTTTTGAACTTGGTTCTTTTTCAAGAACTTTAAGTTCCTCCTTTTCTAATTTATCAAATGGTCTTGATCTATTAGTAATTTGTTTAATTGCTACAATTAATATTAACCCGGTTATAAAAATGGCAGAAAAGTTAGCAAGCAAAAAGGGATCATACCAAACAAATAAATAAAAAGCGATCAAAAAGATCCATAGTGTTTCTCTTCCAAAGAAGGATAAAAACTTTAAAATGTAAATAACTGGTTTCCCACCAATACCATTATATTTTATAATTATCTTTTTGTCCCATTCATTAATCTTATTAGAAAAAACTTTGAACTCCATAATATCATTTCCACAAAATAAATTTAAATCGAATTTATAAATATATAAGCTTTTTTTACATTAGGAATCTGGTTTTCGAAATAATCTAATGAATGCGAATCAGAACCAACAAAAAATTTTCCTCCTTCCTTTAATAACTGAGATGTTATCTTCTTTGACGGAAATGAACGTCCAATACTGAATTTATTCCCAGATAAATTATATTCAATATGCATTTTATTCTTTATGCAAAGACGCCCTAAATCTAACACTCTGTTTTCTGAAATATCACAATCATCCTCAGGTTTTATATCATTTTCATTAATATATCGAAATATGGTATCAATATGGCAAATATTTCTGAAAATTTGAGAATTTATCATCATTTTTGTTGTTTCAAAATATTCATCAATAATATCTTTCATTTTTTTTTTCTCAAGAAATTTAATTAATTTCTCTTTTGTTGTTACAGGATAACCAGCAATCCATTCGTGGACAGTACCTCCAATGAAATCTAATTCTTTTTCATAATCATCCATAAATTCTAAGAGTTCAATTTCTCTATCTTTATAATATTCAACTTCAAGTCCACATAAGATAAAATCATACGTTTCTTTCAACTCATCAAGTTCCTCTAGGTAATTATCTATATTCCCATTGTAGAAAGGATTATTTTTATCTTTTTCAATGGAATATAACTCATAGTGTTCAAGAAAACAAATGTTAATTTGATTGATTTCAGCAATCTTTATATAATCTTCGAAGTTAGGACCATTTTCATCAATATCTGCGCTCCACTTAGCAGTATGAACATGATAATCAGTAAATTTAAACTTCATTATTTAACAAATTTTATAATTAAGAAAGAATAATAAAAATGCTGATTAACTATTCAAATGAATCTTCTTTATCAAAAAATACTTCATAAAATAGTTCTTTTTCACCTTCTTCAGGTGGAGTTATTTTTGTGTATCCTCCCTGTCGAATAATACGGATAGTACTTTTATTTTGAATATGAATATTTCCATAAAATCCTTTAATTCCCTTTTCTTTTGCAATAATAATTAAATGTTGGTAAAGAAATGAGCCTACTCCTTTTCCTCGATAATCTTCTCTCACTAGAAAGCTATATTCTGCGGTATTTAATTTTGGATTTAAATAGTAGGTAGCATTCCCAACCATTTCTTCTTTACCGATTTCCCCTATAAACGCCCCTATCGAAAATATATTATCGTAATCAATGTTAACTTCACCTTGAGTTTTTGAATGTGTAAATTCTTTTCTCATTCCAAAAAATCTTAAATATCTATCTCTCTCATTTAAAGAATAATATAATTCTTTTAGTAATGACTCATCTGTGGTTTTAACTGGTCTTATTCTGATCTTTTCATTATTAAAGGCAGTGTAAATTGTTTCATATTCAGAAGGATATAAGCAAATACGTCCATTTTCATCACATGGAAGCAATTGATCTGAATAAATATAATTTAGTTTTTTTGCCTCCTCCAATAATGATTGTCGAAAGTTAGGGTGAGCAACACAGATCAGTTCAAGCACTCTTTCTCGAATTGTTTTACCATGAAGATAAGCTACACCCCATTCTGTAACAACATAATGAACATCTCCACGGGATAACATTATTCCTGCTCCTTCATCCAAATGGGGTACAATCCTAGATTTTTTGCCATCTCGAGATGTCGAAGGGATAATTATAATCGGTTTCCCTCCTTTTGAAAATGCCGCACCCCTCATAAAATCTATTGTTTCTCCTAATCCTGAGTAAAAACGATATCCTTCTGTAGCAGCATTTACCTGACCTGTTAGATCAATTTGCCTAGCTGAATTTATTGAAACCATTTTTTTATTCATTCCAATATTTAT
>Ga0209427_10010468_pt1 | contig 10269 bp, 7 predicted proteins | sample DeeMarSWOR136_30_FD_187465 | JGI IMG/M metagenome (GOLD analysis project Ga0209427, IMG submission 187465) | Marine sediment microbial communities from White Oak River estuary, North Carolina - WOR-1-36_30 (SPAdes) (version 2) | ecosystem: Environmental > Aquatic > Marine > Intertidal zone >...
GAATCCTCCCACAAACGATTAACCTTGCAAGCAAAGGAAATTGGATTACAGCTTATATCTGGCTCCCCGATGAGTACGATATCGCAGATATTGATCCCGATAGCGTGTTACTTGAGGACGAAATTAAAGCTGAGCAATTCTCAGTCGATGAACAACAGCAAGTTGCAACGGCCAGATTCAACCGTGAACAAATCCAGATTATCCTTCAAGTTGGTGATATTAACCTGAAGATCACCGGCCGATTGATGGACGGCACAGTCTTTGAAGCCGCGGATACAATTAAGGTAATAAACAAAGCCGGTAAAAACTAATCCGTCCGATTTCGTTGAGGATTTAATTTCCCGCCGCGGCGCTGTCGATGGCTTTCTTAAGTGTTTTTATGGCCGGCGCTTCCGGTAACTTTTCGTTGGCGGCGTCAATCGCTTTCTTCGCCTCGACAATTCTGCCCAACTGGTAATAAACATAGCCTAATAAAAACTGCAGCTTGCCCGAATCGCTTATCTGAAGCCATTCTTTGATATCGGCTATTCTGCTTTCCACCTTGTCCCTGTCTCCGACCATTCCCACAAGGTCTATCTTAAACCGTGCGTATTCGGGGAAAATCTCCAGGGTCCTCGAAAGAAACAAAGCGCTGCTCATATATCCGCCGGCCGCAAATAAGGCATGGCTCTTGCCGGCGTAGGCAAGGGGATCCTTACTTTTGTAAAGCGAGGCGAGGGTATAGCTGTCTGCTGCCTTGTAGTACTTGCCCTCTTTGAGATACTGCTCCGCTGCCCGCATATGCTCATTGAACTTGTCATTCGAATAAGATGCAAAGGTCTTGTGTTCACCCCTGATACTTTGGGCTCTGACGGATAAGGAAACGCCGCTAAGTTCCTCACGTCCCTTGACTCTCGTTATTTCTTTCTCCAGCTCGGCATTCAGCGCTTCTAATTCTTCTTCTGTCAGGGGCGTAAGCCTGTCGAGTCTCAATTTTTCAAAAGCTGTCTTTTCCTTCTTTGTTTTTTCCGGGCTCGTATCGACCGTCGGTTCTTCACCCTCAATACTCGAAGTCGGTTTTGATTCTAAAAAATCTGGTATCGTGTACTTGGCTTGAATGCTCTCAATCTCCTTTTTCATCCGCTCATAAACGTCGAGACCAGAAAAATCGTCTTCCTTTTTTTTAGCCTCTTCTGCTTGTTGTTTAATCAGGTTAACCAGATTCTCTTTGTCGATCGAAGGTCGTTTATCGCGTAAAGCCTCCTGCTGTTTATCTTGCCCTCGTATTTTCACCAGTGTAGGTGGTTGTAAAGTAACTGCATCCTGCTCAAGCTTGCTGAATGGACGCTGCGACTCATCCCGGACAATCAGGCTTTGCTTCAACGGGGGAGCTCTGTGTTCCAGTTGTTCCATATCCTGTTTCAGTCGTTCCATTTGCGCAACGTTCTGCTCATCCACAAGCCGTTTGGCTTCTGCGTATGTGAGCGTGCCGTCTAATATCAGTTTCTCCAGATGCTGAGGCTTAAACCGCATCGGCCTGTAACTTATATCCGGAGTACTAATCTTAGGGCCGGCCAAAACCTGTTGCTGTTGTACGGAGGGCGCTGTAAATCCTTCCACGCTCCGCCCCTCTGTCTGCGAAGTTGGCGGCCGGACAACACTACTCAGCCCCGGTCGAGTTGTCGTTACACCGGAGGGTGAATAATAAGGGCTGTATCTGCCGGGAAGGATATCGATAACTCCTGAGCCGGCCGAACGTCGCAAAAATGAGTTGAATGTCGTTGAAGTGGTGGTACCGCTAAAGTCAGTTATCGAGTTATAAGGAACAAGGCCCCGAAAATGCTTGCCACCGCTGACGTTGCCCGTTATCACTTGATTACCGGACGTATTAATCGGATTTTGGCTGGGAAATAAACCGCTCCTATAGCTGCTCTGAGGAACCGTCGGCGGCCCAATCGGGCTGCGGATAGAAGGATTTCCGAATCCTGCTTGTGTCAGGGCCCGGCCTGTGCCCGATAAAAAGGCAAAAAATAACACCACCAAAATTATAAAAAAAATGTTTCTCATAATATTAAATACCCTGCAGCCGCTCTTATGTTCATTATTAAACATATTTTACGGCCGTCAGGCTTGTTTTCTTCAAAGCTGCACCCGAACATACGTCCGCCAGCCGCAGAGCCGCTTTGCTGCTTATTTCAGCAATCCGAAAACGCCCTTTCTTGCGCTCCCGAACACCCTAAGCTTCATCGCTCTTATACTTCGGCTTTTCTGCCCAGCTTAGTTTAGTAGCTAAAGTGTCCCACTGCGTCCGAAGTGGATTGTTGACAACCAGGAAATCCCCCTTATGTCTCTCTATTCTGACAACTTCTTCGCTCGAAAGTTTGCACGAGACCTGACCGTCGATTGAAACCGTCGTCCCCTCATTGACCCGCACCCCGAACACCTCCACCGTGCTTTCGGCATTGATGACGATGGGCCGAAAGCTCAGCGAGTGAGGGCAAATAGGATTAATAACCATCGCCTCCATCTTTGGCGATAGTATCGGCCCGCCTGCCGAGAGATTATACGCCGTTGATCCTGTCGGCGTCGAGATTATAAGTCCGTCGCCTATACAGCTCGCAAGCGGCTGACCATCCACGGACATTTTCAGCTCGATCATCCTGAAAGGCGGCCCGGCCGTAATTACTACATCATTAATCGCCGCCGAGCTGAATTTCTCCTTATCTTCACTCAAAATCCGGCACCCCAACATCATTCGTTTGTCCGTCCGCGTCTTTCCCGGTGTCAGGGAAGCAAAGTATTCTTTAAGCTCTTCCACATTGAACTCGGCCAGATACCCGAGCTTGCCGAGGTTGACCCCTACCACCGGCACATTCACCTCGCTAAGTTGTCTCGCCGCCGATGTAATACTGCCGTCGCCACCGAACACGACCGCAAAGTCGGCCTTCTGTAAAATATCGACCGTACAATCCTCTATACCGCAGCTGGCAATCACCTCGGCCTTGCCCTTCGCAAATTCCAGAAAATCCTCGATTATCTCTGCGGCCTGACCTTTCGTCGGGTCGCCGAATATCACTAATTTGGGCAGATTACTATCTCCCATATTTACGCCTCGAACAATTAAATTCTCAATAACCTGCCAATTATCGATTATCCCGCTCCTCCAATCAACTAAAATTCTCCCCCACTCGTACGAATCCGTATCTGTAATTCCGCACTCGATGCGGAATCCATTTTTGAACCTTTGTATTTCGGTAATTAGGATTTATTTAGACTGACCCACAATGTCGTATTTAGGGGGATTTCGAGTTTATTATTTCAAATTTTACTTCGAAATTCCACGTCCTCCGCAGAGTTTCATGCCTTCAGCATTTCCTTTGCTATCTGGGAAATTTTGGCGGCGTTAATACCGACCTGGGAGAGCTGGGTTGTACGGGTATCGTGTTTTATGAACTTTCTCGGCGCGCCGAGGACGCGTATGACGTATTGTTTTTCGCCGCCCGCTGTTTTAGTGGCCGCCAGTTCAAGCACGGCTGAGCCGAAGCCGCACGCGGCCGTATGGTCTTCCACTGTTATGATTGCTTTGCCCTTCTCCGCCAACTGAACGATTTTTTCATCAATCGGGGCCGCAAACCGGGCGTTTATAACATCGGCCGCAATCCCCTCTTTGGCTAGTTGTTCCGCTGCTTCCAGTGCTACGGTCAAAACGCTGCCGTAGCTGACAATCGCGATCTCTGACTTTTTCGCTCTTTTAGCAACCACGCTCTTGCCCAATTTGAATGGCTTGGCACATGCGGTGCTGATGGATTTTTCTTTTGGCACAAGGTCTTTCGGATACCTGATAACCACCGGTTTACCTTCGCTCAATGCAAATTCCAGGGCCAGTTTAGTTTCTGTCTCATCCGCGGGCGCCGTCAAAACCATATTCGGCATCATCCGCAGATAACCGATATCCATAAGCCCGTGATGTGTCGGCCCGTCTGAGCCGACAACGCCAGCCCTGTCGACACAAAACACTACCGGCAGATTCTGAAGCGCAACTTCCTGGAATATCTGGTCGAAGCTTCGCTGCAAAAAGGTCGAATAAATGCAGACCACCGGCTTTAATCCGCTCCTCGCCAGCCCGGCCGCAATATCCACCGCCGCACTTTCCGCAATTCCAACGTCGTAGAACCTGTCCCCGAATTTCTTCCGAAATTCCACCAGCCCCGTACCATCGCACATGGCAGACGAAATTGCCAAAATTGTTTGGTCTTTTTCGGCTAATTCGGTCAGATGTTTGCCGAATACATTCGTGAAGCTCTGTCTGCCGTTATCGGGAGGTGTCTGGACCTCTACGCATTCTCCGTTTTTGTGGTTATTTATCTTGAAGGGGCCGGTGGAGTGGAATTTGCTTGGCTGAGAGCCGGCCGGGTGGAAACCTTTGCCTTTCTTTGTATAGACGTGCAGTATTGCGGGGTGCTCCAGGTCGGCCAGCGCCTTGAACAACTGCATAAGCGGGCCGATATCATGACCGTCAACAGGGCCGAAGTATGGGATATTAAGGCTCTCAAACATCTGGCTGGCGGGCAGGACCATTCTGATGCCCTTTTTGATTCTTTCAACCGCCTCATCAACGCTCTTGCCAATGACTGGCAAGTGCTCGAGGATATTGTGAGTGGTCTTGCGCAAGTCCTCGTATGTCTGACTGAGGCGGATTTTAGAGAAGTATTTTGCCACCGCGCCCTGAGTGGGGTCTATCGCCATCGAGTTGTCGTTGAGTACGATGAGCAATTGCCTTTTGACCAGGCCGAGGTTGTTTAGGGCCTCGAAGGAAACGCCGTTTACGATACTTGCGTCGCCGACCAGCGCGACGATTTTATTGTTTTCCTTTTGCTGGGATTGTCCTAACGCCATCCCGATAGCGGTTGCTATAGCTGTTCCTGCGTGGCCGACGACGAACTGGTCATAGATGCTTTCAGCCGGGTTGGGGAAGCCGCTTATGCCGTCTGCGTTGCGGAGGAGCTTAAACTTGTCTTTCCTGCCGGTTATGATTTTGTGGGTGTAGCATTGGTGGCCGACGTCCCAGAGGAGCTTGTCCTTCTTGAAATCGAAGACGTGGTGGAGGGCGAGTGTCAGTTCCACGACGCCGAGATTGCTTGCCAGGTGGCCGCCTGTTTGGGCGACGGAGCTGAGGATGAACCGGCGTATTTCGTCGGCCAGGACCTTTAGCTGGGGTGCAGAGAGTTCCTTAAGGTCGTCAGGACTGTCGATATTATCCAATAAATTGGCCATTAGCGGTTGTTTCGGTTATTTACTACGAGAAATATTGCATATAGTTGAAGAGCAAAAATGGAAATTTCGTTTTTTTACTGCTTATATCCTAACAATTTATCGTCAAAAAGCCACTCTTTTCATGTCAAAAATTGAAGCATTGTTGGGTAAATGAGAAGATTCGTAAATGCGTTGATGGGCGTATAATCGATGCTCGATATTGGATTAACTATAGTGCATTTCCGGTGTTCGTGAAGTGTGAATCATGAATCGCCTGTTGAGGCCGGGCAAAGATTTTACATACATTTTACTTAACAATCCTTATTATTGCCTTATATTCAATTTATTACGTGGAACTATTTTAGAGCTCATTTACAGGGAGAAAAAAATGAAAGCTATTAAGGTAATTCTGGGGATTTCACTTTTGTTTCTGCTTTCCTCTTGCGACCATTTGCAGGATTCGTCCCTTCAGCTCACAATGAAATCGGACAAGGAAAAATACAAAGTGGGCGAAGAAATAACATTGCACTGCAAGGTTCGTAACGTATCAGACGGAATAGTTAATTTCTATCCTCACAATCAAAATAATGTCGGTGTCAAAAATATGGATGGCAGTTTATGTGTTCAGGAGCTTTTGCAGACAGGGGTATGGCCGACACAAATGGTTACATTAAAACCTGACGAAATACTCGAATATAAATTGGAAGGCAAGATTTCGAACAGAAAAGGAGGTATTTCGGATACATATCAAGAGGGTGAGTTGACAAATGGTGCAAAGGGACAATACAGGGAGGTTTCCGGCATTTTCGTCGACTTTCCATACAATAATTATTACTTAAGAGAGGATTGCGGCAAGTACAGAATTATATCATGCTTTACTGACGGCAATAAGCTGTCAGATGAATACACCAATCTTCCACTTGATAAACGCGAATCATTTCTAAAAGATAAATGGCAAGGTACGTTAGCGTCCAACAGTATTACCATTGAAATAACAAAATGAATCCCAGATAAACAGTCGGTATACCTGTTTTTCCTCGCGCCGCAGCTAAAAAGGTTGAATGCGTTAAACCCAATAGCCGTTTAGTTTTTGCTTTTTGGTATATCGACGACAAACTCTTCGGACCATCCCTGGTAGAGCAGATTTCGTATCCGGGTTTTTATGAGTCTGTAATGCCTCGGATACCAATCTGAGGATTCTGTTGCTTCGCAATCTTTATATGGTTTGTTCGTTTTGATTAGTGTATCTCTCGTTTTCCGGTGATTTATCATCTGATCTTTAAAAGACGCGTCCGGGAGGATACCAAGGTCAGGTCCGAGAAAGACCTTGTGGACATGGATAGTTAATTTGTCCATCTCTTTGGGAACATCCACAACCATTCTCAATCGCCGCTCGGTAGGACGCATCCTGCCTTCGGTAGTTTTGCCGGGCATGAACAGCCAGCCGGCCCGTCGTTCGCCGGCGACAAAAGCCAAACTTAGTGTTTGAACCTTTGCCGTTAGGCCCTCAGTCTTCCTTTTGGTTTTCATTTCCAGGCTGCCTGAGAGTCCGACCGGATGGGAACCCCCCAACTGAAATCCGGTTTCTGAATAGCTTCCTTCTCCCAGGATCAGACGCTCGCCAATGTCCATTCGTTCAACCTGGACGATATGGGGGAAAAGTCCATGTTTATCGAGCAAACGATGGCAAAAACCCACCCAATCATCTGGATCATGTTCTTCATCTATATCCTGCCATGTCGGCATCTTCATTATGTTGAATCGTTCGAAAGATTTAAACGAATCTTTGAATTCTTTTGTAATGACCTGTTTCCAACAGCATTCATAGTGTCTCGTTCCCTTCAACTCTTTACAATTGTGGATGTTTTTTAATCTGTCCCCATTCCACCAACATCTCAGAATTTTTGCGGCTTCGTCACACCATCTGTCCGCATTGTAGGGATATAGGTCAATATAAACCAGTGTCGCTACCGCTTTGCCTCGGACCCAGGCCGTAAGGTCGAGGCTGACTACAAACCGGTCGAAACCGGAGTCAACAGGCTTACCTAATTTCAGTTCTTCCAATTCGGATTCGACAAATTTCTGTGCCGCCATATAAAATCCTATAAGTTCAATCTCGCTTGGCCGAGGCGGTTGATTTTTCATTATAGTATCGAGAGCCTCGGATAAGCCCACAATAAATTTAGAAGCTTCATTAGGATCGGGTTTTGATTTTTTCCCACCATTTTTTCCGCCACTTTTTCCAGCATTTTTTCCGCCATTTTTATCACCATTTTTTTCAGGCTTCTGGTCTAATTTTGGTTTATAGAGGTCTATCGCAATCTTCAATTGTTTTTCGAGAAATTCTGTCAAGTAAGCCTGTGGTCTATCTTTCGGATTCTTCAACCAATCGCGCCGCATACGGCGCAAGGCATTTATCAGTCGTTTCCTGGATTTTTTGAGGTCGTTGCTGTCGTAAGGTACCACGCGGGCTGCGCCTACCGAGACGGTCCCGTATTTCAAGGCCTCCTTTTCGAGCCTGTCGAAATCCCGCAGAACGTCATTGCCGCAGCCGGTTAGGGCAACACAGAATACCAGCTCCATGCAAAATAGTACACCGAGCCATATTGAAGTTTTGCTGTGTGCGGAATTTGTCGTTTTCATTTGTGGTCTCCTTTCTTTTCTTGTCCGTCGGAACCAAAAACCGAACACAAATTTTTTACTCTTTCGATTAAATTTTTCCCTGTGCAATTAAATCTCACTCGTTTGTTCATATTTCTTATAAGCTGTTTTTCATACAGTTCTTAAAACATACTGCAGTTCTACTCCATTAAATAGCCGTTTTTGAGAAGGGATATGTTGATAAAAAAAACTGCTTTGTGGATTTATTTCGTGTTTGCGCGTGGGGAAAAACTCGTCTTTAGTGTTAAAATAGGTAAGAATTTCGGGGAAAATCAATCAAAAACGCACATAGTTAGCTGGAAAGTCGGAAAAAATAAAATTTTTTTATTCTTTTATTTCCAAGGACTTAGCGTAATCAGCAGGGGGAAAAATCATCGAAATTTCGTATCAAAAGCGCACATTCGTGCATTTATAGAGAGACGTGTTTTTTTGCTCTCGGCTGGAAAAAATTAATGTGTTAATGAGTTGATCCCTGGCCACGACATGCGGGGGCAGGTGAGTGGAAGCATAAATGAGTGGACGAATAGATGCGTAAATGAGCGGATGCGGGGGTGTGAAGTCAAATTCGATGGGGAATGAGAACATACTGGTCGGCTATTTTTTCGTTTGCCAGAGTTGTAAGGCGAGCTTTATTCGCGTGGTGGCGCGTGGTTTTTCGGTCACACACAAAGGGCGAGTTTACCTTAAAGAGACCGGCCGGGCGAAAGCTGGTGCCGACGAGCGAGGATTTGTAGAAGCTATCAGATGTCCTTGCTGCTTATCAGGGGATGTCCGATCGGCGGAGATTGTTGGGGATAAATTATGGTAGTTCGGGCTAAATTTACTTTTTTGCTTTGAGTTCTTCTAATATGCGTACGGTTTCGTCCACAATTTTTTCACCGGTGCCGCGTTCGACAAGGCTGTGAAATCCTGTCCATACCTGGTAGCCGCCCAGATCGTAGGCTTGGTTGTCGGGGATGTAGCCGATGTAGTCGTTGGCCAGGCCGATGACGTAAGTGTAGCGGGAGGGTGAACGGCGTTTTATTTCTGTTCCAAGCATACCGAAACATTCGCCGGGTACACCGACAAACGCGATATCACCGATGAGCATAACGTGCAGCCAGGTTTTGCGAAGCTGGCCCTGGTGCTTTGCGAGCTCTTTCCTCATGTTTCTGAATACTTTTATAATATCTTCGGGATTGCCTCCAAGTCTTTTATTGCAGTAGTAAGAAACGGCCTTTTCCTCGGCGTCCTCGTCAAAGTGTCTTACCCGGTAGCTGAACTGTTTTTTCACCGATTTTATTGTTGGGATTTGTCTTTTTTGGGCCTTGGAAAAGGCATCCTTAACGGCGTTTTTGATTCTGAGTATCCTCTCGTCCATAGAAAGGGAGAGGACATGAGTGGAACCAAACGCACCCGGTATGAAGATTGTTGTCCCGCCAACCTCTTCTTCCAGTTCCTGAGCTGCTAATCCATAGAAACTTGGAGACCGGCCGCTATGACGAACTCCGATGTTGTGGGAAGAATGGTTGAAAAGAATCGCTTCCAGGCTGCCGTCGGCCCGCTTGAACGCGAGAACCGGCAGTTCTGGGTCAAATGGTCCGGTTGGTCTTACGGCGTCATCCCTGGAACCAACCCACCAGATTGTCCCATCCTTTAGCAGCAGCCGGCTGTTTTGACCGACCGTGGATTCCTGGCCGAGGCGAAAAAACATTGATGCCGGTTGGGTGTTTTTCAGCTTACGGTTGGCTTTGTGGACGGCCGAAACAATGGCATCTTTTACGCGCCGGATAAAGGTTTCGTCTCGTTTATAGCCGTGCACGGTTACGGTTGTCGGTGCGTGATGTGTGTGTGAAGATGTGATAAGAATGTTGTCGAAGGGGATTTTTTCTTCGTCCTCGATTTTTCTGCAAACATCGTCGAGGATGTCCCGCTGCAGAACGAGGACATCACATGAAACGATACAGACCTTAGTGCTTGCTTCTATCACTATCGCAGATGCCCTGAGCTTGCCTTCCTGGCCCACGACGTGGCCGGGAGATATGCCACCGGCGATTTCCATCGAATCATCACCTATAATTTCTACTGCGGCAGCGGCCGCCTTTATTTGTTTCGTTGGTTTTCCTGATGCGGGTATGCAGGCTATCGTAAATAGCAGGAATATGACAAGTAGTATGCGGGGTGTTCTCATTTTTTCTGCTCCATCCTTTTTCATGTATTCTTATTTTGTTCTTTCGAGAAGGGCGATTGCGAGCCGTCGAAGGGTTTCGGCTTTTGTGTCGAAGGGGGCCAGGATGGCTACCGCCTCGTCGGCGAGCTTTTTGGCTAATTGTTTTGATTTTTCAATTCCCACCACCGCCGGGTATGTACACTTGTCGGCCCTTGCATCTTTGCCGG
>Ga0209427_10010469_pt1 | contig 10268 bp, 16 predicted proteins | sample DeeMarSWOR136_30_FD_187465 | JGI IMG/M metagenome (GOLD analysis project Ga0209427, IMG submission 187465) | Marine sediment microbial communities from White Oak River estuary, North Carolina - WOR-1-36_30 (SPAdes) (version 2) | ecosystem: Environmental > Aquatic > Marine > Intertidal zone >...
GTTCCCGGTCCTCACTCATGGAGATCGAGCTCCTAGGAGCAACAGAGGCCTTTGCAGACGCCTGAGGATGGCTCTGCTTCTGCATCGGTGAGGACCGGGCCAGGGGTCCCCCATTCCGTAACGCCCTGAAATAACGAAGGCCTCCCCCCAGTCACTCATAAAACCCTTCATGACCCTTTTCTCTGATGCGCGGCATGCTCATTTCATCACCTGTACTCATTTACCGGATGAATTTTTTGCGTGAGCCTTAAGCCTTATGCCTTGCCTGCCCTGAGCTCCGTCGAAGGGCGCCTCATACAAGGTCATGGCCTCCACCACCGATGCAGCGTTGATTCGCCGTGCCAACGCTTTTTAACCTTACCAACGAGTTAGCGCTTATGAGATCATCCTCCGGGATGGCGGCCATGAGACCCTCTGCCCTTTTGTGCCCAAGATATTTCAGGAAATGCATTGCGACCTCTATCTCGATGTTTATATTATTTTATTGTTTTGGAAACGCCAGGAGACCTTCGATGAAATGGAAGCAGTTTTTCACCCCGGCAAAAAGCATGGATGCGGATCAGGCCAGGGCGTTCATAAAGGACCATAAACAAGGAAGTTTCACATTGCTGGATGTTCGCCAACCCGGGGAATATGAAAATACGCGCATTCCCGGCGCCAAGCTCATTCCCCTGCCCGAACTGCCCAATCGCCTGCACGAGCTGGATCCCGAAAAACCCGTCATCGCTTACTGAGCCATGGGGGGCCGCAGCCGTGCTGCTGCGCAGTTACTCTCCGGCCAGGGTTTCAAGGACGTCTATAACCTAGCGGGCGGGATTCGCGCCTGGCAGGGTCTCACAGCCTTCGGAGCCCGGGAAATGGGGATGGTTCACCTCACGGGCGATGAAGCCCCCACCCAAGTTGCTGTCATGGCTTATGGCCTGGAACAGGGACTGGCTGATTTTTATTCAAAAGTGGCCGGCACCACGGAGGATGCGGACGTGGCCGGTCTTCTCAAGAATCTGGCAGGCATCGAAGAAAAACACAAGGAGAAGGTCTTTGACCTTTACCGCGCACTCGACCCGGCTGTGACCGACAAAGAGATCTTTGAGTCCCAAACCGTCTCTCAAATGATGGAAGGAGGATTTACCACCGAAGAATTCCTGGAGCAGAACAGGGATGCCATGCAAACGGTGGATGGTGTTCTCAATATCGCCATGATGCTGGAGACTCAGGGATTGGATCTTTATATGAGGTACGCCCAAAAGAACGAGGACGAAAAGAGCAAGAATATTCTCTTCGAAATCGCAGAAGACGAAAAGGCGCACCTGGACGCGTTGGGGCGGCTCATGGAAGCAAAAACAAAGGAGGCCAAAAATGGGAGATAATACGAAAGTTAAAATGTACACCTTGAGCACATGCAGCCACTGTAAAGCCACAAAACGATTTCTGGACGAGTGTGCCGTGCAATACGATTTCACGGACGTGGACCTCCTCGAGGGAGAAGAAAGGGCTGCCATCCTTGAGGACGTGAGAAAGCTCAATCCCCGCTGCTCTTTTCCCACCATCATCATCGGTGACAAAGTGATCGTGGGATATAAGGAAGACCAGATTAAGGAGGCATTGGGATTATGAACGAGGTGGAAAGACTTTACGAGATGTTGAGAAAGGTCCAGGAGCCCAAGGGTTTTTTCTTTAACAAGGACAAAGACAGGGTTGTTGACCTTCTCGAAGCCCTTCTCAAGAACAAGGAACGCTATGGGTACATGTCTTGCCCATGCCGTTTGGCATCAGGAGATCGCGAGAAAGACAAAGACATCCTCTGCCCCTGCGTTTATCGAGAGCCCGATGTCAAGGATTACGGAAGCTGTTATTGCAATCTCTACGTGTCGGAGGCCTGGAACGAGGGAAAAATCCCCCATAGCTATGTGCCTGAAAGAAGACCGCCGGAGAAATTGTTTGCTTAGGGGAATAGAATTGTTGAAACGGGTCACTGCTGAACGAACAGGGCCTGTATAGGACTTTCGCTCAATCTTTGAGGAAGGACAATATGCATTTCCCCTGCAGAAACGTCGAGCGATAGCTTGGCGGATAGCGCCTTGGCTAGGAAGTCCTCTTTCTTCGTGGGAAATTCTCCAATCCTATTGGAGGCAATACCAGAAAAAACGATTCTAGCCACATTATCAGCTAAATCAAATGAGACTCGAATCTCATTCTCTGCACCTGCACCACGCAAAGAGTGATTAATTGCATGGTAGATGAGATTCTGCAGAAAAAAGGGGCTCGTATATATTACGCAAGCTTCACCGTCCGCCAGGCGGAGCTTGGTATTCTTGGAAGTAGAGTCCAATTGGGTAAGCTCAATCATGAGGCTCACAGCCTGGCTGAGGTCGACCTCTCGAATGAACTCGTCAACGCTGTGGGCAAACGTGTTCATATTTCTAATAATAGCATTTGCTCGTTCAACTTCCTCAATGACACTTGCACTCAGGGAACGAAGCTTTCCAGGTTTCAATTGCGTGCCTGCCTCGGATAATTCCACCAACTCTTCTAGGAGCCCCAACGTTTCAGATATAATGGCCAGAATATTTTTCAATTCATGAGATATTAATCTGTTACTTATCCCAAAGAATGAGAACCCCTCGGCACACATTTTTCCAATCTCTTTTTCCATGCAACTCTCCTCAATTTCGCCAATTTATATGTTCAGGGCTTGCTTGACTTTCTCGATAAGAATCTCAATTTTGAAGGGTTTTATGATATAGAAAGACGCCTCTCTGCTCCCAATATCATAGTCTTCTTCAGAACCATGACCTGTAACGAAAATGAACTTCATATTAGGCCTTATTTTCTCAAGCATTTTTTTCAGTTCTATGCCGCTCATACGCGGCATTTTCACATCCAGCACGGCTATGTCGTAATCTTCTATCTGTGCTTTGGTAAGCGCCTCGACACAAGTAGTTGCCCAGTCGGCCTCGAAGCCTCTTATCCACAACCTTTCCGCTAAAGAGGAAACGAATTTTTCCTCATCGTCAACCAGAAGAACTTTCACTTTCTATGCCCTTCTCAGGTTGTATTGGCAAGGTAACGGTAAAAGTCGTTCCCTCACCAATCTTGCTATGTAAAGAAATATCACCTTTAAGTTTTCGAACAAGCCCATATGTTATAGACAATCCAAGGCCCGTGCCTCCCTGGGTATTTCTCGTGGTGAAAAAAGGCTCGAAAATCCTTTTTTGGTCCTCTTCTGATATACCGCAACCACTGTCTGTTATGCTTAAAGCCACAGATCCTTCATCTCTCTCGACCGCCGAAATGTCAAGGTTGCCGCCTTGATTCATCGCTTGGAAGGAGTTGTTGATGAGATTGAAGAGGATCTGTTGCAGGCTCCCATGGTCGGAATAAATAATCGGCAAGTCTTCTGGAATATCCTTGTTGATGTTTATATTACGGTATGAAGCTTCCTTTCTGAAAAACGTCAGGACCTCTTCGGTTACCCTTTCTAACCGAAGAGCCTGGATTTTGGGCTTAAAGTGCCTGGAGAACCCCAAAAGCTGTTTTGTTATCTCACCGCACCGCTCTGCTGAATCCAAAACGATGTCGATGAGTTCCAACAGCCGTTGGTCTCGCTCGTATTCTCCTTTTAAGATGAAAAGATCCTTAATGAGTCCGGCACTCTCATTGATGATTGCCAATGGATTGTTGATTTCGTGGGCGACGCCTGCGGCTAAACGGCCGACAGATATAAGTCTACTAGAACTCTCGAGGCGCTCCATTGCTTTTAGTCTTATTTGATCTGCACTATATATCTTGTTCACCATAAATGTGGACATACCCACTGCCGCGATAAAAGTAATAATAGCGATTGCCCCAAAAAGCCAAATCATTCCCTTTCGCAAAGAGTACCAACCTTGCATGATCTCTTTGCTCCTCTTTACTAACATGAGGATATAGGGCGAATTTTCTATGTAGGCATAACCTATCAAAATCGGATTCCCCGCCTTATCCACGGCCTCTAAGACCTCCGAGTGCCGTGAATATTCGGGGACCGGGAGATCAATTCTCTTCAAAACTTCACCGTAATATTTGCAGGGCGTTTGAAGCAAGCCTTCGCGGTTGCAAAGAAAGGCGTCGCTTTTCTCACTGAGATCCAATGAACAAAGAATTGCGATCAGTTTTTTCATGTCCAGAGTTGCGCGTAAAATATAATAAGATCCATTCTGCATGGGCCACTTTAACGCGACTATCATGTGAGGGAGTCTCCGGTAACCCAAAAACACATCGCTGACAGAGGACCCAATCTCGACACACGTCATAAACCAGTTTTGATTACTGTAGTTCTTGGCTCCTAGATCAAAAGGGCCGGCGTAATAAACCTGCAATCCAGAACTGTTTATTAGCCCTAGGTCAACATAGCCTCCAATTCCCATTTGGAGATTTTTCAAAAGATGGGACAGTTTTTCATTGCTCTCAAGAGCTTCCAATTTCTCATGCTGAACTATGAACTTTAAAGCATCTAAGCGTTCCTCCAAAAAAAATGTGATTGTCCGCCTCGTGTTGGATACGAGACGGGCCGTGCGCAGATGATTTTCGTTCTTGAGCGCTGTATGAGCTAAGCTAATGTTAATTATCAAAAAGACCGCCAAAGGGACTAAGGATAATCCGACACGAAGAAAAATGGAAAAAACCCAAAATTTCCTGTAATTAAACAGAACTTGACCACGGGGCGTTGGGGTTTCGATATCCCAGAACCGCGGCACAAAATGGGCAATGAGATGTTTGGGATGCTTAAGTAGCTTCATCACTTTTTTTCTGCGGGCCGGCAAGCACCTCTGAAATTTCTAAAATCTTTGCCGGCTTATGAAAACAGGCAATTGCTCCAAGCTTCAGGCAGGTTCTGAAATCCTCCGCACTTCCATGGCCGGACAAGATAACAACCCTTATGTCCGGAAACTCTTTCTTTGTCTGCCTGAGAACCTCAATTCCGTCAATATCAGGCAAACGTAGATCTAAAATGATGCCATTAAAGACATCGCTTCTCAGCTGAAAAAGTGCGGATCTTCCGTCATAGACCGGTATTGCATCAAAGCCCCTTAGCTGTAACCTTTCTGCCAGCGTATTGGCAATTTTCTTTTCATCATCAATAACAAGAATTTTCATATTTCCAAAAAGGTTGACATCAAAAGGATTATTGTCTAAAGATCCTTAATTGATAAGCATGTGTTTTTTTTACTTATTAAAGCACACATCGCCGTCATTGAAAAGATGAAATTGATCCCAGAGGTTTTTATGCCAATGTTGTTGAAATATCTGCCGAAAACGTGTTTTTCAGTAAAACTGATTGTTATGACTATATTGGCCCATCCCCTGGCAGCAACAGCAGCGCAGCACGCAGGAACCGGCGGGGCTGCAGGCAAGCCATGGTGGTTCTGGCCTATCATATTGTTCGTGTTTTGCTTTATTTTAGGGATCATTGCCGTCCTTGCAGGCGTGGGAGGTGGGGTCCTTTATGTTCCCCTCATTAGCGGGTTTTTTCCTTTTCACATCGATTTCGTGCGTGGCGCCGGGCTGATGGTGGCTTTGGCAGGCGCGCTTGCAGCCGGTCCCGGCCTCCTGAGACGAAATCTCGCGAGCCTTCGTCTGGCTATTCCGGTGGCGCTGATTGCGTCCTCGTGTTCCATCGGCGGCGCGGTGTTTGGCCTCTATCTATCTAGAATTAATCCAAATATTGTCCAGATATGCTTGGGCGCAACCATTGTGGGCATCGCCGTACTGTTTCTGGTTTCCAAGAATACAGAAAAGCCCTTGGTCAGGCGTCAGGATGCACTTGGTCTAGCACTTGGCATTAGCGGCGCGTACCTAGACGAGGGTACGCGCGAGAAAGTCGAATGGAAAACCCACCGGACGCTTCCCGGCCTCGTGATGTTTATTTTCGTCGGCCTTTTGGCGGGCATGTTCGGTCTCGGGGCGGGCTGGGCCAATATTCCTGTACTTAACCTTGTGCTCGGCGTGCCATTGAAGATATCCGTGGCCACGAGCAAATTTTTGCTGTCCATTACCGATACGTCTGCAGCATGGATATACCTGAACAAGGGCTGCGTAATCCCATTGATTGCTATTCCCTCAATCATCGGTTTGATGTTCGGTTCATTTGTTGGAGTAAGGCTTCTTACCATAGCCAAGCCCAGAATCATTCGCTATATAGTTATCATTGTGCTGTTTTTCGCCGGGCTTAAAGCAATTGATAAGGGGCTCGGCCTTGGAATACTAGGATAAAAGCCGAGGAGCCTACGGATGAAGAAGCAACATGACGTAAGTCTGAGACCGATGCCCGAACAAATAACTTATGCCAATCTGCTTTTTATTGGGGCATGGGCCGGAATAGTTTTGATGATAATCACCTATTTTGTTTATGCGGCAGGCATTCTTCCTCCTCACGTAGGGTTCACATTAGTTATAGAAAATTGGGACAAGGGCGTTGATGAGTTTCTGGAAATTACCCGTTCGCCGCACGGATGGGGATGGCTGAGTCTTTTGAAAAAAGGGGATTTCCTTAATTATCTTGGGCTGGCACTTATTGCGGTACTGACGATGATTTGCTATTTATTTCTCATCGCAGGGTATGGGAAAAGAAGGGACTGGGTCTATTTTTTCATCAGCGTCCTTGAAGTTGTGGTCCTGTCCCTGGCCGCCTCCGGCCTTTTAGGGGCTGGAGGTCATTAGGAGGTCTGACTCTCTTCTAAGAAAAGAGGACTGATGCCATGATAGAAAAGGAGCCCGCAATTCTTTTGGTGGATGATGAGAAAAAATTCTTGGACTCCATTTCCGAAAGAATACGTCTTAAAGGGTTTGAGCCGCTGCAGGCAACAAGCGGCAAAGAAGCCCTCGAGATCGCCAGAAAGCACAAAATCTATGCGGCGGTCGTGGATCTGAAAATGCCGGATATGGATGGTTTGGCCACCATCAGCAGGCTGAAAGAAATACAGCCTGAAATCAGAACAGTGCTCTTGACGGGATTCGGCGACGAGAAGGTGAAAGAGGCGGCAGAGGCCCTCGATTCAGCTTATTTCGAAAAGGACGAAATGGGAGGGTTTTGGAATTTTATTAGAGCTATAACCATGAAAAAAATCCATGTTCTGCTGGTGGATGATGAGAAGAAATTCTTGGACTCCATTTCGGAAAGAATACGTCTTAAAGGGTTTGAGCCGCTGCAGGCAACAGGCGGCAAAGAAGCCCTCGAGATCGCCAAAAAGCACAAAATCTATGCGGCGGTCGTGGATCTCAAAATGCCGGACATGGATGGTTTGGTTACTATCACCAAGCTGAAAGAAATACAGCCTGAAGTCAGAACAGTGCTCTTGACGGGATTCGGCGACGAGAAGGTGAAAGAGGCGGCAGAGGCCCTCGATTCAGCTTATTTCGAAAAGGACGAAATGGGAGGCTTCTGGAATTTTATGAAGAGGCTCCAAAGGAACCTAGAAGACAGCATGGCCGCTGCGGGAATGGCGACCGGTGGGGATCTGGAAGATGCGGCTCAATGGCGGAAAAAGAAAAAGAAAAGGGTTGGCCCGAAGTAGAGCAGGGTCGCTCATGCATTTCTTAGGGAGGGTCTTTCTATGTCAGACGAAAAAAAACGAATAAAGCTGCTGATCGTCGACGATGATGAAAAATTTCTTGTGACCATTGCAGAACGGCTTGGCCTGAAAGATTTCGATGTCTCCACCGCCACTGAAGGGAACCAAGCCATCAAAGCAGCAAAGAAAGCAAAGTTCGACGTAGCTATCTTGGATCTGAAAATGCCCGGCATGGATGGAATGGAATTGCTCGGGCTCTTGAAGAAGAAGCACAAGTTCCTGGAAATTATCATTTTGACAGGTTACGCTTCAATTGATTCTGCAGTAGAGTGTACGAAGCTGGGCGCGTTCGGCTACTTGGAAAAGCCTTATAACTTCGAAAAACTCCTGGAAATGCTCAAAGGGGCTTATGAAACAAGACTCAGGAAGAAATTCGAGCACGATAGAAAACGAATGGAGGAAATCGAGTTCCTGTCCATGGGAGCGAGCCCTATGGGCATTCTCAGGTCTTTGAGGCGCCTAGATGATGAAGAAAAATAGAAGCCGAGTGGAAACAAGTTGAAGAGACAACCTTTCCGGGCATCTCGAGTTCTCGGAATTGGACTGGCAATATGCATTCTTGCCCTTCTCGAAATAACCTGGTTCTTGCTCTAAATACCCACCCTGTTATTCTCCATAAGGCAGGAGCGGATGCACGTCAACAAGCACCTCTTTAACACCCGGGACTTTTTTCGCGATTTCTTCCATTTCCTCAATTAATTTGACTTCTTGGGATTCATGGGCCTTGGTATGGACAATCACTTTCCCATTCTTGGCAGATGTCTCTATGTCGGGTTTGAGATCTATAAGAGCTGCTTTGACTTCCGAGGCAAGGACGGCATCATCCATTTCCTTCTGGGACTCGGGGGTTGTCTGAAAACGCTTCAAGCCGACGGTGTGGCAGATGATACCTACCGCATCTTCCACAGTAATTTTATGGATATGGAGAACCAGATCATAAAGACTTGGATCCCATGTATCAATCCCATACAGGGTGCGGCTCCATTTTCTTCTTTCTTCGTCGACTTTTTTCAGAAAACGGATGGCTTCTTGTCTTGATATGCCATCGCGGTCCATGACAATCCCGATGCGGTCTTCAAAGTCGGCAATGATTCGAACCTTAAGCACATGGCGGATATGTTTGATAAAGAAGTGGCCTGCGAAACCATGGTAGACCACGTTGTCCTTGTGTACATATCTTAAAAGGGCTGTTTGGATGTATGAGATGTATTTTTCTCTACCGTAAAGAAAACGGTTGAGAATAGATGGTGCATCCTTCACTGCGTGAAGGAGCTTAATCTCCTGTATGTGGTGTTCTTCTGAAGCGTCGAGAAGGACCTCTCGGGAAATGCACTGGTACCCCAACCTCTGAGCAACCTTCTCGGCCACTTCTTTGCCCCTGCTGAAAGAGCCCCTCGAAATGGTAATAATGGACATCACTAAGCTCCTCGCCTCGGCGTCCTAATTGTTAGACCCGTTGTCATAAAATCTCTGGGAATGCTTTTTATAACAACTTGTTTGTTATGAGCTGAACTATAGGGAATTCCCCCTGGTGTGTCAATGACAAATAAAGCCCATGATCTTGTGGCTGTTTACTCTAAGAGCCACCGCGTTCACGCTTTGAGTTTTGGATTCCTCGCTTGTCACAAATAACGGACGATACGATATAACCCATTCAATCTTCACCCGATGTCGGCGGGCGGCATAACAACCAACCTGATGTCCCAAAGACCTTCCAGATTGCTTGAATCGAGAGACAGGATCAGGTAAGATAGTTAGATGACATTGATTTTTGGAAGATGGCGAACATGGTCTCCAAGCACATCACGATCCTGGGAATCGGCAACTTCCTGTTCAGGGATGAAGGGGTTGGTGTGCGCGTCATCCAGGAATTGCAGGAGCGTTATGCCTTTTCGGACAACGTGTCCGTTGTGGACGGCGGTGTCCTGGGCTTAGATCTGCTCGGCATCATTTCCAAAGCGGACCATCTCATCGTTTTCGATGCCGTCAAAAACAAAGTGCGACCTGGCGAGATGTACCGCTTGGCCGGCGATGCCATCCCGGCGCGGATCAGGGCCAAGACCTCTTTGCATCAAGTGGATTTCCTGGAAGCACTCGCGGTTTGCCAGGCTCCGGACAAGGTGCCGGAAACCGTCATACTGGGGGTGGAGCCGGAGGATATTGAGAGCTTCAGCGTGGATTTGATACCCGCCGTTCAGACAAAGGTTGAGATGATGATCGACAGGGTCCTTGCAGAAATGGATCGCTTGGGGGCCGCCTACCAGAAAAGGAGCATGTGATCGTGTGCCTGGCCATCCCCTCCAAGATTACACACATCGAAAACGACATGGCCACCATTGATGTCGATGGTGTCCAAAGAGAAGCGAGCTTGCTCCTCCTGGAAGACGCCCAGGTGGGGGATTACGTTATCGTCCATGCCGGCTTCGCCATACACAAAATTGATGAAGAAGCAGCTATGGAAACCCTCAACCTTCTTCGAGAGGCTGCTTCTCTTTTGGATCAAGAAGACGAATCTCCTTAGAGGACAAGATTTTGGTAACCTTCAACTCTGTTGGCACGGACTCTCTCTTGTTCGCAACGGCGCCGGTTCCGGCCATGGCCATTTTTCTCCCTTCGAGTCATAAAGCCTCAGGGCCGGAGGCAACCGGAGATAATGCA
>Ga0209427_10010471_pt1 | contig 10268 bp, 6 predicted proteins | sample DeeMarSWOR136_30_FD_187465 | JGI IMG/M metagenome (GOLD analysis project Ga0209427, IMG submission 187465) | Marine sediment microbial communities from White Oak River estuary, North Carolina - WOR-1-36_30 (SPAdes) (version 2) | ecosystem: Environmental > Aquatic > Marine > Intertidal zone >...
CTTGTTGGGTAGGCATATGATTTATTATCCAATGACATTATGTAGATATTATTTTCCACTTATCTTCTCGTACAAGTATAGCTTGATTATCTGTGAGAAATATAACACGTTTTCCTGTTTCCCAAACATATCTGACAGCTGAATCATGAAGACGAGTGTTAAACGTATCCCAGTGAGAATACAAGCAAAAATCCAAGTACCCCAGACCACTTAAATCACTTAAGCCTATGTCGTTGGTCTCTTTAGTAAAATGCTCATTTATTTCCTTACCCATTATAGCACTTCCTGCACTCGTGCCCACGTAGATTCCACCCCCATCTATGAATCTCTTAATTTTCTCGTCTAGTCCTATCTCTCTTATTCTCTGAAGATAGTGGTATGGGTTTCCTCCCCACATGTGTAGAATATCCAAGTCCTCTAAGTCAGGTATATTCTCTGAATTCAAGTTGACGATTTTTAGATTCTCTTCTCGGATACCAAGCTGGAGATACTTTTGTTTAGCTCTCCTTTGGAATTCAATGATATCTTCTGAGGTAGTGTCGATAGAGAAGATGACCAGCTTGTTCTGATGCGGGGGCTTTACGAGGAGGTTTAAGAACTCTTCCCCAAGTTTTTCATTATAGCCTGGTAAAGATGAGCACAAGAATAGCTTCATAGTCAAATATATGTAACTTCTAGATGATAAAACTTAACCCTCACACAAATCTTGAAGGTAAAACGCGTGCGTATAATATTTTTTATACCAATAAACTCGTACGTGATATGTTTATTAAAAGGTGATAAAGTGAAAATCACAAAAATAGAGCCTGTACTAGTTGGAAGACGCAATTTATACGTTAAAGTTCACACAGATGAAGAGTTAATAGGCTGGGGTGAATGCGGAGCCTGGGGATATCAGGAAGCTACTGCAATCACTCTCAAACAACTAGAGAAAATTCTAATCGGACAAAACCCAATGCGGACGGAATTTATCTGGAACGCCCTTACCCGAAATATGCATTTCAGAGGCTCAATCATTCAAGCTGCAATTTCCGGTATAGACATAGCTCTATGGGATTTGAAAGGAAAGAACCTCGGCGTTCCATGCTATGAGCTGATGGGCGGTAAAACTCGCGAAAAGGTTCGTATATATGTCAACGCCAGCGGTAGGAATGCGGAAGAACTAGTAGCCTCTGCTAGGAATCTAATAAATAAAGGCTTCAATGCTTTCCGATTCCGCCTTGGACGTCTCACAAATGAGGATGGCAAAATCGTTGAAAACTTCTCAGCGATAGTAAACCGCGTCGAGTATACCATGAGAGAACTCAGAAAATCGGTAGGTTGGGATGTAGATATTTCTCTTGAATGTCACCGCGGTCTGCGTCCTGCAGAAGCAATTGAGCTAGGGCGCGCAATAGAAAAATATCTCCCCCACTTCTATGAGGACCCAATACCGGATAACTTTGAGGCAATGCGAACTGTAATAGAGGAATGCAGGTGTCCCGTAGCGACGGGTGAAAGATTCATCACACCCTCAGAATTTGATTTACTATTAAACACTACAAACGTACGTTATATACGGCCTGATATGTGCCTAGTAGGTGGACTTACGGCGGGGAAAAAGATAGCTGCAGAAGCCGAAGTACGTGGCGTCTATGTTATTCCTCACAACCCACTCGGACCAATATCCACTGCTGCTTGCCTTCACTTGGATGCTAGCATACCGAATTTTGAGGTTCAGGAATACCCAATGATGAATGGTGTTTGCAGATTGGATAAAGAAATGAAATCTCCCTTCGAGGTGGAAAAAGGTTACATTATACTACCTGAAGGTCCTGGTCTTGGTGTTGAGTTGATCGATGATATAGACAAAATTTTCCCTTTTCAAGGCACATATGGTAAAATCAATCTACATGAAGATGGGTCAATTGTAGATCGATAATATTTACAGCATAAATATCGGAGATTAATTTTTATCCACACACACAAAACGGGCCTGCGAAGATGTCGGCTGACGGTCCCCATCGAGGTGTCGAGATGGCGGAGCTGGAGAGGGGCGCGCTCTCTTCACATAGGCGCGCAGTAGTTGTTATTCTTGTCATTATGGCTTTTAAAAAAAAGTTCTTAGCCAGTCAATTGAGGGATGTTCTGTTTCTGTTATTTGGGGGAGGAAATATTTCCAGAGATTTGCTGTATTGTAACTATTACCCATCATTACCATTCCCCATTTTTCCTTTCTGTTTCCAATGACATACGCGTGAAATACATAGTTGGCTCCCCAATGCCAGAAGTTCTTCCTTTCTTTGGTTTTTTCTATCCCCCACCCTAATCCCCAAAAGACTGTTTTGCTTTTTGTTATCTTTTCCTTTGGTACTGCATGTTTTCCATTTAATCCCGCATCATTAACTGGCACTGCTGGACCAAGCATCTTCTCGAGAGTTTTTATTGCCAATTGTTCTGACTTGGTTTTTTCTTCTTGCATAAGTGAAATAATAAATTTAGCGTAATTAGTTGGAGAGATATGCAAGGAGTTTGCTGATCTTGCTTTTTCTGGTTTCCACTTCTCTGTTACTTTCCCATCTTTCGTGTATCCCCGAGCTGCCAGCTCTTCGAATTCTTCTTGCCAGGTTAGGCTGGTTTGGTCTAACCCTAGTGGTTTGAACACCTTCTCCTGAGCGATCGTCTCAAAGGTTGTCCCTTCTAGCTCCTCCAGCACTTTTTGCAGATACATGAATCCCTCTCCAGAATAGGAAAATCTTTCTCCTGGCTCGAAGTGGATCTTTAATGCCTCTCCTTCTGGTCTCCAGTTTGGGAATCCTGTGGTATGCGTTAGAACATGTCTGGCCGTGATTTTTTCTAATAATGGTTCATTTTTCAGATACGGTTCGGGTGAATAGTCTGTAAGGGGTCTGTCAAGGTTCAGAGTTCCTTCCTCAACAGCTTTCAAAGCTACATAACTCGCTATTGGCTTTGTAAGCGAGCCTGCTTCAAAGACAGTCTCAAGTTCAACTGGTAGCTTTTCCTCCTTATTTCTCACCCCGAAACCTTGTCGCCAGATTATTTTTCCTTCCTTTACTAGAGCAATCGAAAATCCTTCGACTGCTTGCTCGAGCATTTTCTCTTTGATATACTTATCAATTTTCTGAATTCGTTCTTCCCAGTTTTTTCCTGGATAGCTCATTAAATATTTGCCTCCCATTATGTTTTATCTAATCGCATAAATAGCCTTTAATTTCTCTGCTTTTTCTTTTATTCTCCACTTCTACTTGCTATTTTTTCTTCATTTTAAGACAGCGCGCGATGGAGAATGCAGACTGCACTTCAAGCTAAAAGTATAAACACTTCACTTCTCTTACTTGTTAAATCAACCTGCTTTAAGTGATGATCAAATCATCTATTGAATTCTCTGAGAAGTGTGTTTATAGGATGCAAGTTATGCTCGCATGTAGTAAGTACAAATTGTGAGTTTGCATTTTAAACGAATCTACAATATTTATAGCCAACTTGAATGGGAGGTTGTTGTTAACTGAATTCTAGTGGAGAAAATATAAAATCAGCTGAGAAAGTAACCGCTGACAGCTCTGGTGTTGAGAGGTTCAAGCTTGAACAGATAGGTAGAGTCGTGGGTTTATCTGATCCACGGATATCCCCCGATGGTAGCTCAATTGTGGTACGTGTATCCCGTACAAATTACGATGAAAACCGCTTCGACATCGAATTAGTACAGGTCGACGTGAATACGGGTGCACAGAAGGTTTTAACTCGTCGAAATGCCTCGCAGGCCCGCTGGTCTCCATCAGGAAAAAAGCTGTCCTTCCTCTGCAAAGTAGACGATAAATCCCAAGTCTTCATAATGCCCATCGATGGCGGTGAGGCGAAACAGGTCTCGAATGCCCCAATGGGCATAGACTCCTACTCGTGGCGTCCAGATGGAACAGCTTTAGCATACATCTCAAAGGAGAAGCCAGTTGAGGTTGAGGGCCCAGAGCGTCATAACAAAGCATTCGAAGCAGATGTAAATTACCTTCTAAAGGAGACTCCACGTCCCCACCACCTCTGGCTCCAACCTCTAGAAGGTGGGGAGGCTAAACAGCTGACATTAGGAGAATGGTCGGTAGCGGTCACGCGTTCGCATGCATGGTCTCCAGATGGAAAAGAGATAGCTTTTGGGTGGCAGCCCAAGCCTGGCCCAAGGTACTGGACAGATATCAGTATCCGCATCCTCAATGTGGAGACCGGGTCAATCCGCAGGCTAAACAATATCAACCATCGAATGAGCGATGTAGCATACTCTCCTGACGGTAAATATATCTCCTATCATTATCCGCGTGACGGTGACAGCCGGGTTGGCGATGAGCTTTTCATCGCACCTGCATATGGGGGCGAGGGAAAGAGCCTTACCCCTGATCTGGACCGGAACATCGGTGTCTCCCGGTGGATGCCTGACAGTAACTCTCTCATAATCTGGGCACAAGATAGCACTATACCGGGAATATGGTTACAGTCCACTAATGGCTCAAGGAAACGGCTGGACGTAGGTAATGCCATGGTAGGCCGAGAGATAACAGTTTCAAGTTACAGTCAAATAGCTCTGCTTGCCTACGAGACATGCCATCCAGCTGAGCTCTACTATATGGAAACACCTGAAAGCCTGCCAAGACGCCTAACAGATTTTAACGTAAACATAGCGGCTCTTGACCTAGGAAAGCAAGAGACCTTAAGATGGTGTGGGGCAGACGACTTTGAGATGGATGGAGTGCTTACCTTCCCTCCGGACTACCAGCCTGGTAAGGCATATCCTCTTGTCCTGTACATACATGGTGGTCCGCGAGCAGCCTCATTTATAGGGTTCTCAAGCCGCACCCAGCTTCTCGCATCCCATGGATGGGTGGTATTCCAGCCCAACTACCGTGGAAGCGACAACTTGGGGAACAAGTATACAGCCGCTATATGGAATGATGCGGGTGACGGCCCAGGGCGAGACGTGATGTCCGGAGTTGAACTGCTCATTGAAAAAGGCATAGCGGATCCCTCACGGATGGCCGTCTCAGGATGGTCCTATGGGGGCTATATGACCACATGGCTGCTAGGTAACTATCCTGACCGCTGGAAGGCTGGTGTTGCCGGGGCTCCAGTCACCGACCACATAGATCAATATGTTCTCAGTGACATTCACTCTTCTGTAGCTACCTACTTTGAAGGTTCCCCTTTCACAAGCCCGAAGCTCCTCCAAGCCTACCGTAAACAGGCTCCTATTACCTATGCAGTGAATATCAAGACACCCACACTGATACTCTGCGACACGGGAGACCAACGTGTCCCCATAACGGAGTCATACATCCTCTACCACACCCTCAGAGATAATGGTGTGAAGACGAAGTTCATCGCATATCCAGTCGAAGGTCACAGCCCCCAAGACCCAGTCCACCAACGCGACGTAAACAGACGATGGACAGCCTGGATAAAAGAACATATAGATTATGATTAAAAATGAGTAGGATAAAATATAACCACACACGTAAGTATGATTAGAAAGTCAGTTTTGCGTCCAGGTCACGGTCCCATTCATGGTATACGGCGTCTATCCCGTCACCCACGACCTCAATGTCGTTCATCTCCCCGATTCCAGCCTCGTGGAGCCACCTAACATGGTCGACGATCTCAGGATCGATTCCTATACACCTCGCCGCTGTTGCATCCGCAGCCACCGTATCAAGGCTCGCGATGATGGTATCCATCTTCACAGGATTGCCCTGCCATGGACCCTTGCCTTCCTTCCCGTAGAAACCGTCTATCACGCAAAGATTGGGTGGCAGTGTCCTGACGATATCGTAGATGACGTTATCCATTCCATGTTTATGCAATGAATACTTACTACGTATAGTCAGCATACCGAACATGTTCTTCAGACCCATTGTAATCACTGTGTGATGCAGGAGCTTCATCGTCGGCACCGTGATTATTGCATTCTCGGTGGCGATCCGCGCTACCTTGAACTTATCAATCGCCTTTGGATTCTCCACCGTCAACTCGACTTTGTCTTCAAGCTTCCCCATGTTCAGGTATTCGGCTCCTGTACGCTCAACTACATCCATTATACCTGTCTCATGGATCGCTGTATCAGGCGATGTGATGCCTCCCTCTGTCTCGACGACTATCGCCTTCTTGTCCAGTTCGTGAACTCTGTTTATGACTGCTTCGACCACGATAGGGTCTGTGGTGATGCCTGTCTCGTATGTGTGGTCTGTGATTAGGTTTACCTTCACTAGCACGGTATCGTAGGGCTCTAAGACGGGTTGATATTGAATGTAGTCTAGCGCTCTGTAGACTGGTTTTAGTCCTCTTTCACCTTTTACGACGGAAACAATAGATGTCATTTGGCTATCAACTCTTCTCCTTTGGATATCCAACTGTATGTGCAAATAAAACAAGTTGATTATCTCGTAAACTCAATTCTTTCCGGATGGTGTCTTTATCGCAATTATGGAACCATGCAGCCAAACCTTCTGACGCCGCATAGAGGTAAACGTTCTGAGCGATAAAACCTGTGTCAGAATAATAGTATGATTTCTGTACCTCAGGTTCTCCAATATGAGGGTCGGGTTGGTTGGGACCAAGGTCGTAGCGGGAAATGTCTGCCACGTAGATAATGGTTAACGGTGCACCACCTATTCTTTGAAATGCTGATCTTCTTCCACTCATCTGATTAACACCTGCCTTTATTGGTTTCAATGAATGATGTGTAGTTTCATACAGGTATACATTCTCCTTTAATCTCACGTATAGATCAATTTCCTGGGAATTACTCGCTGAAGGAGCTGTCCTTCCTAGTTTGTAAAACGCTGATTTTTCCCTGTTAACTCCAAACGCCGCCCAGAGAAGGTTTGATAGAACTTGTAAAGGAATTTCCTTCGAATTGATTCTCCGTTCAGTCCGTCTGAGCTGGAGTGCTTCTAATAGAGTCTTACCGCCTTTTTTAGAAGGTTTTGGGAGAATAATTGGTTCTAGATCAATTGTATTATGCTTATGATTTGACATATCTTTCCTCCTTTGATTTGAATCGAGGTATTATCTCCTCTGATAACTGAGACGCGCGGATTTAGGTTTATGGGCATGTGTGGGATTAGGTTTTGGGGGATAATTTTTTACCCCCTAACCTAAACCCATCTTCCTACCCATCCTTCCTCCCCTACTCCTACACTCTCTTTTCATACACCTACACATATTTCTAACTGAGCGCGCAGGGATGAGAGGAATTGCTGGATTCCAAGGAATACCGAATGCGTGTAAATTTATCTATCTGGTCGGCCCTCTGATCCAGCCCTTTATTCCCAACTCCTTCACTACAACCGTAGCCGGATCGGGCTCGTGGGATCTGTACTTCCCCGCCTCGTCGAGGTACAGTACCCTCGGCTTAAGGTTGTACGTCCCCTTGTCCAGCGGCCTGAGTACGATCTTCAGCTCCGCCGTCTTGAGCGGGTTCAGGGTCCTCCCCTTCATGTCGAGGTAGCTGTCTTCGACCCTGCAGATGTCAGGCGCACTGCTAACCTCGAAGCCCTCGGGTATTATCTCCTCGATCTTGATCAGCTGGGCGGGCGCCTTCCCGGCGTTCACCAGCTCTATCTCTATGTCTATATCGTCACCGACCTTCACATCTCTTCTTCCGAGGATGATGTTAGCCTGTATGTCAGCGTTTTCGAATCTCTCAAGACCGTTGGCACGTTCATGTGTTGGGGTTGGTGTGGAGAAGGAAGTTGTGGTGGATACGAAAGTTGGTGCATGCATGAGCTCAGCCAGAGTTATGGCGATCTGTTTCTCTCCTTTTATATTCTCCAGAATAGTTCTCACCTCATCGCTTTTTTCAGGGTGTTTCGCCTTGAGGAATAGGCCAGCAGAGTCTTGAAGCAGCCTCTCGGCCAACTGATAGAAACGAGCTTTCTTACTGGGGTCTGTCTCCGTCTGTGCATTATAGGTATACATGTAGGCGTCGAGTAGCCTGTTGGTCGCTGTAGCATAATCAGATGAAGACTGATGACCCGCTCTTAGATAATGGTTAGTTGCGGCTTCGATATGGTTTTTTGCTATTGAGAACAGTGTTGGATCTCTATTTATTTCAAATCTTGTACCAGCTTCCAATGCACTACAGAAGCTGCTGTGAGCCTGGGCGAGAAGGCTTGTGGGCTGGTCCAGAGCATGCTTCCGTGCTTGCTCGAAGAGCTCAGCCGCATTATTATATAATCCCGGTGACGTTCGAGCCTCGGCCATCATCATCATCTCCCAGGCCTTGCAGAGATAAACAACCTGCTGGATTTCTCTTCTATCTGATTCCCGTTCCATGGTTTCGATTAAGTTTTGGAACCTTTCAGCTGCCTGACCGTATCTCCTAGAGCTAGCCAAATGGTCGCCCTGTCTGTCGAGGGTCCTCCCCTCCTCAAGGGCGACTCGACCAAGGCAGTAGTCTCGCCTCAAGCCTGAGGCCTCAACCAGTATCTGGGCGGTCTCCTTCTCTTCTCCGACTTCGATCCCTTCCAAGTGGGCGAGAATAGAATCCCTGGCCTCCAAGAACAGGTTGGCTGCTAAATCAAAGTTACTCATTGCCTCCTCCGTTTTTTCCTTCCTGCTCAGATCCTCTGATTGTTCCAGTCGAGTCCATGCCAGGTAGTTTGGGACGAGATAACTCCATCTTTCAGTCGATTTGTGTAGTTCTGCTGCCTTTTCGTAGTGCTCCTTCGCCTTTCCATAGTGTTTCTCTGTGTGGTGTTGCCTTGCCTTCTCGATCTCGCTCCAAGCCTGCATATAGGTCGCGTGGTCTTTGTAGAACGATATTAGTTGAGGTATCTTCTCAGCGGCTTTCATGTAATTCTCCGAGGCAAGTAGGAAATTCTCTGCAGCCTCCAAGTGTTCTTCTAGAACATCTTGCGCTTTTGCGATTTTCCAGTATGCCTCAGCTATTCGGCTGCACAAGTTTAACTTGCTAGCTGACTCGATGCTTTTCCACAAAGTCTCTATCGTTTTTCTTACAAGCTCTGGTTCCTTTGTCAGTTCATGTAGTCGCGTTAGCAGAGTAGCGTGATCATTTTCGATATTGTTGAGCCGAGCAAACATAATGAGGCTGCCCCTCTTCTCGGCAAAGGGCATCCATTTGTACAAGTGTTGGAGACCATTTTCCCTAGTTAACACGATTTCTTTAAGAAGCCCTATCTTAGTTTTGTGATCTGTTTCTAAGTAGGCGAGTTGCTCCTTTATTTTTGCTAGATCGTCGAGACGTATCCCTCGATCCCAATAGTGGAATGGTTCGAATCGTTCCCCATGCTCGATTGTTAACTCCCTGTACTCGAGGGCCCTTTTCAGCATGCTTTTTCTTTTTTCGAGGTCTGGTTCTAAGCTTGCCCGAGATGTAAGAGCCCTGCTTAATGAGTGACGCAATTGCCTGAAACCATTAATAGGGTCCTCAGTTACCTTCAACCATCTCGTTCCAATTTCCAACGACCTGTCTAAGATCTCCCGTCTTTTCTCCAGGTCGGTCTCCAAGTTAGCAAGGTTTTGGTAAGAATTTACGTATATAAAACCTCCATCTGCGAAGTAGGAGAATATAGAGAGATGATGCATCGCTCTGTCACGTGCCTTTATACTCTCTTCGGCTACTTTCTTTCCCTCGTCGGGGTCCTCGATATGCCTTACCCTCCATCCTGCGTTAAACGCCAGTCCGAGCAGCCCTGACCCCTTTAAGTAGTTATCCTTCGTCTCTTCACCGCGCTTCAGCGCTTTCTCATTATATTCTATAGCCTTTTCTCCAACAGCATATATCTCGGCTGCCAGCCATAGATAAGATAATCCGACTAGGTATTTGTCTCCAACCCTTTCGGAGAACTCAATAGTCTTTTGAAAGTGTTCAGTTGCTTTTGAAATTTGATGCCATCGTTTCTCAGGTTCTTCCATGAAATGTTGAAAAAGGGTAAGGCAAGTAGCTAAGTTAAAATGGGATCTGGCAATCTCGTAAGAGTCGTCTATTTCAGAAAGCGATGCTACCGCCTTCTCTCCCCACTTTATACCTTCTTCGAGGATTTTCTTCCGAGCCTGTCTATCCTCTGTTCGATGATATTTGAAAAAAAATAATTCTGGGAGTTCTCCATACGTTCGGCAATACTGAAGTTTGTCCCCGCCGTCCCAGAAGGCCTCTAGAGCATCCCTCTCCAGAACCAGACACTCGTCAAGGAGCCTCTTCTTCTCAGAGGGATCAGTAACGATCCAGTGTTCGAGATACCTGGCGAATGCCCCGCAACATAACG
>Ga0209427_10010472_pt1 | contig 10268 bp, 9 predicted proteins | sample DeeMarSWOR136_30_FD_187465 | JGI IMG/M metagenome (GOLD analysis project Ga0209427, IMG submission 187465) | Marine sediment microbial communities from White Oak River estuary, North Carolina - WOR-1-36_30 (SPAdes) (version 2) | ecosystem: Environmental > Aquatic > Marine > Intertidal zone >...
CCCTGCGGGCGGGTCCCCGGTTTCGTCCCGCAGCAAAGCCTGCGGGATGGACATTTTCCATCAGCCTTTGAGAAGCCGGTTTTTCGACAGTCTTTAGAGGAACCTTAATCCCGGTGGATACCATAGCACAATGAGGGCTTCGTATAGAAGCCCGGAGACCTATTTGGGAGAAGGTGCAGATACCCCTCTTTTGACATGAGAGGCACATGTCTGATATGTGAGTCCCTAAACTGATCGAGCACAGCCCTTAGAAATTGAGGCTGTGTCATAATTCAACAAAACTGTTATTCCCCGCCGAAGACGTCGGGATCTTCGACCGGGCGAGCAGAACGCTCTTGGGCGAGACCCGGAATCCAGGAGAATCACGGGAAATCAAATCATTCTGGATCCACCGCCGCTATCGGCGGTAGATGACGAATTGCGACACAGCCTGATTGCGGAGAGGATGAGAGGGGCAGAAACAGAAATTTCTAGTGGGTGTCGCATGCTATGAATGCCTACAATTCTGAGGCCATGGTAGAGAGGGTGAAGGGATTGTATAATACGTTAATGGAACGCTAGGGGTTGGTCATGCGAGAAAAGGCCTTCATCGTTTGTCTTTGTGTATTTGGCATTTTGGCCGTTTCCTATGGTATGATCAGAGACAACAATGCGGTCTTCATTGTCGGGCTACTATTTGTCATCGGAGGCTACCTGCTGATCAGAAGAAAGTTAAAAAACTCGATAAAGAGAAGATCATAGAATGGGAAAAATGGAATGATGGAAGAATGGAATATTGCCTGATGGGCGTGGAAAATAAGCGTATGATTCTCTTTCTTTAGACCCAACATTCCAATATTCCAGTATTCCACTATTCCGGTGACTGTGCGAGGCGGAGCTTGCTGCCATGAAGGACGATCTAGATCACAGAATTCAAAAGCTGGCCCAGTGGCTCTATGAGTCCCGTTATCTCGTCGTTTTCACCGGGGCCGGCATCAGCACGGAATCCGGACTTCCTGATTTTAGAGGCCCTGACGGGATTTGGACGCGAAGAGACAAGGGCCTGTCCCCAAGCCCGATGACACGCCCCTGGGACGCGGTGGAGCCTAACATGGGCCATCTCGCTATCGTAGAACTTCAGAAACTGGGAAAGCTCAAGTACTTGATTTCACAGAATGTGGATAATCTCCATTTAAAGTCGGGGATCCCCCCTGACTTATTAGCTGAACTTCACGGGAATATAACGAAACTTCGTTGTAGGCGGTGTGGAAATACCGTAGATCGTTCCAGGGGTGAGACGCGCTGCGAATGCGGCGGAGAACTGCGCGACAGTGTGGTGAATTTTGGTGAATCCCTCCCAGAAAAGGATCTCATGCTCTCATTCGAGCATTCCCGGAAAAGCGATCTTTTTATCGTTGTGGGTTCCAGCTTGGTGGTCACGCCCGCAGCAGATATGCCGCGCGAGGCCCTTCATTCAGGCGCCAAATTGGTCATTCTCAACCAGGGCGAGACCCCCTTTGATCGATCTGCCCACCTGAGGTTTCATGAAGGGATTGGGGACGTATTGCCCAGGGTTGTGAAGCGACTCAAGAGACTGATGGGTCTCTTTGAGTAATCGATCACCGGAGTAGGCGGGTGCTTCTGTCACTTGCTGTCGAGTAGGTCGATGCGCCCTTCAGAGCCTTTGATGTCCACCTCGAGCAATTCGAAGTGCCAAATACCCGCTGATTTGGTGGCCACCGCATAGATGGTTCCAGAACCCTTCGGCCCAGAAATGGGGATGGAAATGTCTGCCTCCCCGGAGGGACCGTTGACATGGATGCTACCAAAAACGAAGAATCCCTCTTCAATGGGTTCCCCTAGGGCTTGTAGGACCGCGGGACTGGCGTGAGCCTGTTTCAGTGATTCCACATAGACGCCAGAATACTTCAATGCGCTAAAAGCAAAGAGGAAGAGACCGCCAAAGAATCCTACAATGACTACAATAGCCACAAGACAGCCCACAGGAACGGCCCATCTCTTGTTCCTCTCATACCATTCCTTTTCCGCCACTTTATCCAGCATTGTGCTCTGAACCAAAGGGGATTAAGGAATTCGGTTCGCCTCCTTTTTTCACGATCCCGCTTACTCGCTAAAGCGCATCCAATCGGCGATCACAGCATTTTCAGACCAGTTTTTCCAATCCTTCATGTACTTAGAGAGAGTGGTCCTGATCTGATCCCCAGGTATATATCCGGTGGAGCGATAGAGAGTCTGGCCTTCCGGAGAGTAAAGAATATGTGTGGGGATAACCATTCCCCATCGATTAGGAGCCGCCAGCACCCTGTGCGGGTTGAGACCAAAACGTTGCGACCATGCTCTGGCCGTCTCCTGGGTGGGAACGGATTGGAACTCTGGACTGGTGCTCGTCATAATAGTCAGAAAGACCACTTTATCGCCAAAGGCATTCTCCATGCGCTTTATCACTTGTGCTTGTGCTACACAGGGTTTGCACCAGGGCGCAGCATAGTCTGCCCAGATAAAGCTTCCCTCGAACTCCACAACAGAGACCATCTCTCCATTGGCGTTGACCCGATAAAGAACCTTTTCAGCGGTTCGCTGGCCTCCATAAGAGAAATCACTCATGTTTCCAATATAGGGATTGCGAGGCCTTTCTTCCCCACAGCCACAGATCAGCAATAGGGTGAGGAACGTAAGCAGGTAACAGGTTCCGTAACAGCGGGCGATTTGCTTGGATGTTCTCATTCCACATCTTTGGAGAATTTCGTTTTTCACAGCGATAACATAAAGTTGCGCAGCATTCGCAAGGGCGTCCGCTCCAACACACTGTCAGGTGCCTGATAATTCCCGGAATGGTGCCGCATCTGACAGATCCGGTACCCAAGTGTCACACTTACCCATTAAACGTTTGCCAACGCCAATGAATTCCCATCCTAACTTCTCTGCGGCCTTCAGGTCCCATTCCCCATCACCCACATAGATGAAATCGGAAATCGAAAATCCCATTTTGTTTGCGCAGATCCGCATGATTTCTGCACGTGAATGGGCATCATCCCCGGACGACATGGGGACCTTTAGATGGGATAAGCCAGCGGCTTCCAGCTTCATTTTAGCAGTATGGCCCCAGCCCCCTGTAGCGATTCCGATTTCTATGTGTGGTGTTTCGCGAAGTTTATGGAGAAGGGCAGGGGCACCAGGAATTGGTTTGCAGTTATTGGAGGATTGAAGATACTCTTTTAATAATTTTCCAAAGCGTTGACGGACTGAATCATAGTAACGGTCAACAGGCAGGTCAAATTCCTCCAAGATTTCGGTCAGAATTCCGGAGTCAGTTGAATAGTCATAATCATGCCATGACTTCCTAAATTTCACGCCTGGGACTTCCAACGACACCGCCTTGCGATAAAGTCGTTCGTCTAATTCATAAGAATCAATTAAAGTCCCATCTAAGTCGAAAATTATGCCAATCATCTCTGTTCTGCGCCTAACAAATAATATATTGCCTAAAAGGGGATATTGTTGCGTTTTTGCGACCTATCCCGTCATTCTTGAAGAGAAGATTGCAAAATTTCAGAAACTTTTTCCTCGACACCAAGAAGTGTAAGTATTACTGAAAGTAAGCAGTGGTCTATTTTAAAATAAATACCTGAAAGTTACTTTTAATAAGTTTTTATTATTAAATATTCACTAAAAACATATAAATATCAAAATTAAGTTATATTAAGTCTGAAAACATAAAGATTATACATATTATATTTTAGGAGGCTGATATGGTCAAGCCTAAGTTGTCACGGGAGGTGGGGCGCATTGTACGATAAGAGAGGCAAGGCGGTAAAAAGCTCCTTAGATCAACTCCAGCATTGCGGATAGGCACATATGCAGTGCCCTCTGCCTACCCAAAAGTTAAAATGCTGAACAAATGCATTAAATAATTTCCATATAAAATTAATTTAATATAACATTTTGCCATGATAGCAAGACTTTCCCTCCAGAGACTTACCCCCGTACCCAGACTGAAAAATCCTACCCTATGGTTTTGTTAGCCGCACTCCAACCCGTCAGGGATAGAATCCTTGGTAAGCATGCAGGAAGAATTACCGGTGTGGTCCCTTAAGTCCGTTGAAACTCCTTGACAATAACTGTTGGCCTTCTATAATTGTTAGCTTTGTTTTGTCTTTTTTATAGAGGAATTTAGTACTTATCTTGGTTTTAGGAGCATTGAGAGCAAATGAAGATCTTAGAGACACTCAAATATAAAGCGTTTCCTGTCAAAGGAGGGTATACAAATCGCATTCTTCAAGTAGATTTAGGTACTCCATCCATTTCTACTTTGAAGCTATCTCGTGATTTTAGAGAGAAATACATAGGAGGCCGAGGCTACGCCCTCAAACTGATCTGGGACGGGACGACCGCCGAGACCAGATACGATAGCCCCGAAAACATCCTGGTGATGGCCAGCGGGCCGTTGGGTGCCGATCCCAGGTTTCCTGGCACGGGCAAGTTCATTGTGGGGACCATTTCTCCCCTGACGGACACTTTTATTGATTCCAATGTGGGTGGGCATTTTGCGCCACTGCTGAAACTTTGCGGTTTTGACGCATTGGCTGTCTCCGGGGTCTCAAAAACAGACGTTATTTTGATCGTGGACGGGGACGAGGGTGTGGTCCATATGGCTGAGGCGCCTTCTTTTGGAGACGATGCGGATTTTGGCGGGCTATCCTACGGGGAACGCCTGCTAAAAACGTTCAACCAGGGAAAGTTAAGTGAGGATATGGCCGCCGTGACCACGGGCATAGGGGCCCGCCATACACGATTTGGGATCATAAACAGTCTCTTTTACGACAAACGGCGAAAGAGGATGCGGTGTAAGCAGGCGGGTAGGGGAGGAACGGGCACTGTTATGCTCGCAAAAGGGCTGAAGGCGATCATTGTCCGCTCAAACCTGCCTCGGGTCCAGGCGAACAACCCCGTGGACAAAGAAGGCGTACGTGAGGCCGGCGCCGATCTGAAAAAAGTCGTCAGCAAGATGGATCCTCAGCAATTGCGTCTTTCCAGTTGGGGCACTCCGGTCCTGAGTGAGTATATGGACAAGTTTCACATTCTGCCTGTGAACAACTATCAGTATGGTAGTCACCCGGATGCAAGCAAGGTATTTGCGGATGTGTTTCTGGATCGTTATCTGGCCAAAAACATTCCCGATGGCTGCTACACGGGCTGCAATTTGGCTTGTGCCAAAGGGGCCGAGAATGTCACCTTGAAGAGAGGTCCCCAAGCGGGTCAACAGGTGGGTATAGATGGTCCGGAATATGAGACGGTAGCGGCTGTCACCTCGATGGGTATCTTCGATCCAGAGTTTGTGATGGAGTACAATTGGTATTGTGATGAGTACGGACTGGATACCATTTCCATGGGTGTTACCGCCTCATTTCTGATGGAATGTGTACAGAGGGGATATATCTCCACCCAGGATGTGGGTTACGATCTCTCCTGGGGTCATATAGAGGCGGTCGACCAACTATTACACGAGACAGCCCGGGGCGAGGGTTTAGGAAAGATATGCGGTCAGGGCGTGCACCGGGCGAAGAAGTGGGTAGCGCAGAACTACGCAGCCAAGTCGGGTGTTCCTTACGAACAGATCATGGTGGAGTTAGAGAAGTTTGGCATGGAAGTGAAGGGCCTTGAGTTCTCCATGTACGTGACTAAAGAGAGCCTTGCCCAGCAGGGAGGTTATGGTTTTGCGCTTAAAGGGCCCCAGCATGACGAAGCCTGGCTGATCTTTATCGATCAAGTCCATAAAGAGCTCCCCACCTTTGAGGATAAAGCGGCCGCGCTAAAGTGGTTTCCTCTCATCCGTACTTGGTTCAACGCGGTTGGGCTGTGCAAATTGCCATGGATAGATGTGCGACATCCTGAGGCGGCGAACACAGATAACCCTGCAAAGAATCAGCCCACCTTGGCATACTACGTCAAGTATCTGAACGCTACAGTGGGCTGTAAAAAGACACTACAAAATGTCTTAGACGATTCAGAGCGTCTCCAAGTGCTGCAGAAATTAATCAATCTTCGACAAGGGAAAGGAACAAGATCAAGTGACATAATTCCTCTCAGGGCCATGGGTCCAGCATACTTGGACGAATATGAGACGAGAGCCGACTATTATGATACGTGGTTAAGAGAGCAAATAGGTGAAGAGAAATTTCCAGATGCGAAGGAAGATAGACACGAACTCATCATTGATTTACGAAAGAAGGCTTATCAGAATCTATGCGATGTGGTCTACAAAGAGAAGGGTTATAACTCAGACGCCGTGCCCTTGCCCGAGACGGTGAAGAAGTTTGACCTGCTGGATGATCGGGCGCTGGCCGTATTGGATGAATTCGGCCTGTCGTGGAAAGAAAAGTAGGTGTTGAACTAACGTGTATGGAGTGATGGATTTCCGATATTCCAGTACTCCAATCGTAAACAAAGCGAACAACTTTTTTATGGTTGTTTCTGCCTGGTTCAATGGAGTGCAACGCAGGGTGACGAGTAAAGATGCCGTCCTTATAATGATAAATAACGAATTCTGTAATGCGGAGCAAGTTCTCAAAGAGAATGATCAGATCTGTTTTATGCCTCACGTAGATGGTGGCTAAGACAGATGACTCTAACTCCTACAGTTGGCTTTGTTTTCTTTTCATCTCCGAAGTCTAATCACAATTTTTGAGCATATTACGTATGATATTCTATCTTCTTGTGATTGGTATGGATAGAATGATTCAACGACGAGATTGATTCGTTATGCCCTACGCACTTGAAAAGCAAGTGGCCGTTGAGGCCACCCTGTCCGCTGCAAAACTCTGCGAGCAAGTGCGTCAGGAAATGGGCCCCGAGGCCATGGAAAAGAAGGATGGCACCCCAGTCACTGTGGCCGATTTTGGGGCCCAGGCATTGATCTGCCGGACCATAGCCGATGCTTTCCCGGGTGATCAGGTGGTGGGGGAAGAGGAGGGAACTCTACTGCGGGAACCGAATATGGGTTTCACCCTGGAAAAGGTCACAGCGTATGTACAACGCAAGGTTTTTGATGCGACACAGGAAGACGTGATTACCTGGATAAATCGAGGCAATGGGGATGTGGGACCTCGCTATTGGGCTATAGATCCCATTGACGGGACTAAGGGATTTTTGAGGGGAGATCATTACGCCGTGGCCGTGGCTCTCGTAGAAGCCGGTGATGTGAAGCTAGGCATCATGGCGTGCCCTTCGCTGCATATCCGTACAGGGAATTATGAGGGGGAAAGGGGTGTTTTGTTCGTCGCCGTTCGCGGTCAAGGCGCGACCATGTTTCCCATAAAGGACGGTACTCCCACAGTTATCCAAGTGGCTACGTTTGTAGAGAATTCCAATCTGCCCTTCGTGGAAAGCGTTGAATCGAGTCACTGTGACCATGCCAGGCATCAGGAGGTAGCCAAATTGGCTGGAATTCGCGTCCCTCCACTGCGGGTGGACGGCCAACCCAAATATGGTATAGTGGCCCGTGGGGAGGCCGTTGTTTACCTGCGCTTCCCGTTCTCTGAAGGCACAACCTACCTGGAGAAAATCTGGGATCACGCGGCCGGGGCTATTATTGTGGAGGAGGCAGGCGGGCTTGTCACAGACATGCAAGGTCGTCCTTTAAACTTCTCCCAAGGCCCGGATATGGTGGGCAACCAAGGGATTATCGCAGGACATCCATCAATTCATGAGAAAATACTTGAAGTTTTGAGGCTAACGACTTATTAATTCGTTTTTTTTCTGACGGTAAAGAGGAGAAATGAGGAGGATCTCAGTATGGCAGAGAAGGCAATTATATTTGGAAAGGCTGGATGACCCTATACAGATAAGGCCAGGTCGGCCTATGGTGACAACGCCCAATATGTGGATGTTAAGGTTGAGGGTGGTAGACTTGAAGAGATGCTCGAATACACAGGCGGCGTGCGCAAGGTCCCGGTGATTGTGCAGGGCGAGAAAGTGACTATTGGGTATGGAGGGACCTGAGGGGTATAATGGCTCACAGGTGGTGATTGCCCCTCCTTCTTTCGAGCTTTAGAGATACCCCCCTTGGCCAGCCTTCATTCATGAGACTAAGGGGGAGTATCCCCATGGATGACTTTCAATTTGGCCTCAATGAGTTGTTTGTGGGTGAGATGTAGCAGCTTGGCCAGTTTGTGCACGAGATAATCTTCATGTTTGTCTAGCTTCCCATCCGTATAGGCAATTTCCCAGACCATTTCGATAATCCGAATTTTCTCCTCAAGGGGATAATTACGGTTAATGAGGTTCGTGAACTGCCAAAGGTCCACACTCCCATCCAGTTCCTTATTAGCGACCTTTGTAAGTTCCAGCGCATGTTCGTCGGACAACTGATAGTCCCTTTCCAGTATGGAGAAGATACGGTTGCGTTCCGAGTCACTGAACTCGCCATCTATATGGGCCATCTCGAGCAAAAGGGCACAAGTGGCTACGCGGATGTCATGGGAGGTGTGTTTATCCGCATTCGTAGCCTTCTTAGTTTCACCAAAGAATTTCTTTACCAAATCAATCATGTTCTGAGTGTTCGAGTATGGGCGTATCGGAGTGTTAGAGCATTGGAAAAGCAAGGATTCTTGCATTACTCCGGCAAGCGCACCTAAAAACTATCAGGGCCCGGATCCGGGGTGCAAGCGGGCTTTACCTGTTCTAGACGTCGGTTCTGGAATATGCGCTAGCCTTCTTTTTTATATGGGAGATGGCATCTGTCAGTCTTCTTAAGACCTTCCCTTTTCCGAGGGCCTCCATGACCTCAAAAAGGCCTGGGCTTGCCGTTTTTCCGGTAAGGGCGACCCTGAGCGGTTGGGCAATTTTCCCCAGTTTAATCTGTTTCTCTTCCAGAAAGCCAAGGAAAACCCTTTCCAGCCCTTTTTGGGTATAGTCGTCTGTTTCTTTAAGCCTCCTTTCGATCTCCTCCATAAGTTCCAAAACGTTTGGTTTCAGGAATTTTCTGTCCCCCTTCTCTTCATAGGTCAATTCTTCCTGAAAATAAAAGCGTGCGCCTTCGGCCAACTCCACAAGGGTTTTGCTTCGCATCTTGAGGGTTTCAACAGCTGCGCACACCATTTCCTCATCCAGGTCCCTAAATCCCAGTTTCTGCAAAAATGGTATCAATGCCTTAGCCAACTCAGGGGTTTCAGCTTCCCTAATATATTGAGCGTTTAGATCAAGCAGCTTCTCCGCATTGAAAATACCAGCCGATTTCCCCACATTTTCCAGGGAAAATTTCTCAATGAGCTCCTTCATGGTAAACTTCTCCTGATCCCCGTATGACCAGCCGAGCCTGGCCAATGCGTTCAGCAGGGCCTGGGCAAGATAACCCATATCCCGATATGCAAGAACGGAAGCGGCTCCATGGCGTTTGCTCAGTCTTGTCCTGTCTTGTCCCAGGATCATGGGAACGTGGGCGTATTGGGGTAAGGCTTCACCGAGCGCCTGATAAATCAATATTTGACGTGGGGTGTTGTTCACATGGTCGTCTCCCCTGATTACGTGGGTGACGCCCATCTCCACATCATCGGCCACGACGGCCATATGATAGGTGGGGCTTCCATCTGAGCGTCTCAGGATGAGATCGTCAAGCTCGTCGTTTTCAAAGCTGATGGGGCCTTTGACCAGGTCTTTGAAACTAGTGCTTCCTGTTCGAGGGGATTTTAGTCTAACCACGGAACCGGGCTTTGGATCGAGCCCCAGCTCTCGGCATTTACCATCATATCTGGGTTTAAGCCCCTTGGACTTTGCCTCTTCACGCTTTCTTTCCAGTTCTTCCGGGGTGCAGTGGCAGTAGTAGGCTTTACCAGTGGATAGGAGGCGTTCAACGAATTGCTCGTAAATAGGGTATCGACGTGACTGGAAGTAGGGCCCTTCGTCCCAGTCAAGGCCTAGCCACTGTAAGGATTCAAGGATAGTCCTGGTGGCTTCATCTGTGGACCTGGCCTTATCTGTATCTTCGATTCTGACAATGAATTTACCCCCGCTCTGCCTGGCAAAGAGCCAGTTGAAAAGAGCGGTTCTGGCTCCTCCAATATGGAGATAGCCTGTAGGGCTCGGTGGAAAGCGGGTAACAATGGTCTTTTGTGACATGGAAAATAACTGGCCTCCGGGAATAGACGCGCGGCACAAATAATCGAGAAAGTCTAACACACGGGAGCGGGAGAGACAAGCACACTGACTCACCCCCTGATCCACCATCAAGGCATCATCTGCGGCGTTGCCTTCGATCGCTCCTCCTTGCGGCG
>Ga0209427_10010474_pt1 | contig 10267 bp, 9 predicted proteins | sample DeeMarSWOR136_30_FD_187465 | JGI IMG/M metagenome (GOLD analysis project Ga0209427, IMG submission 187465) | Marine sediment microbial communities from White Oak River estuary, North Carolina - WOR-1-36_30 (SPAdes) (version 2) | ecosystem: Environmental > Aquatic > Marine > Intertidal zone >...
CGCCCCGCTCCTCCTCCCTCAGCCGCCTGTCATCTTCCAAGCTCATTATACCCTCGGCTAGCAACCTCTCCCTGAAGCGGTGGACGGGGCACCAGGTCCTCTCGTCCTCTCTCGCCTCGAGCCTCCCCTCCAGGTTGCCCTCTATCTGGTGCACCCTGAACTCCAGCAGCGTCGGCCCGCCGCCTCCCCTCGCCCTCCTCACGGCCTCGCCGGCTGCCTCATAGACTTCTAGGACCTCCCACCCGTCGTGAGTCGAACCGGGCATCCCGTAGGCAGAAGCCCTGTCGGAGACCCTCTCGATGCTGAGCTGGGGGTAGTCGATCTCGTGGCCGAGCATCCTCTGGACCTCCGGCGAGCTGTTCTCGCAGACGAGGACGAGGGGCAGCCTCCAGCAGGCGGCGAGGTTCATTGTCTCCTGGACGCCCCCCTGGTTCGAGGCGCCCTCGCCGAAGAAGGCGACGGCGACCCCCTCGTCGCCCCTCAGCTGGTGGGCCAGGGCGTAACCCGCAGCCATGGGCACGCTCCCCCCCACAATGCCGTTCGCCCCGAGGGCACCAACAGAGGGATCGAAGACATGGTACGGACCCGCCTTGCCCCTGTTCAGGCCAGTCCTCTTACCGCAAAGCTCGGCCATCAGGAGCCTTGGATTACAGCCCTTCGCGATCAGGTGTCCGAGGGGCCTGTGGGTGCTCCCGATCTGGTCGTTGGCGCCGAGGTGGGCGCAGATGCCCGCGGCGACCGCCTCCTGCCCAGTGTACAAACCGAAGCGGGCGGGCACCTGACCTTCGTTGATCAGTTTCCGCACTGCGTTTTCGAAAGTTCTGATGCGCACCATAGTGCGGTAGAGCCCGACTTTCATCTCGACCGACAAATCGAATACCGATGAATAACACCCCTTTGAAAATTTAGAATTTGTCTACTCCCAGAAGCGACTCAATGTGATAAATACGACCGGAGCAAGCCCGACTATGATACCTCCATAAGATTCGATTGGTAACTGACAGAATCCGGTTGGGCTGAGTCATCCTTTCAACGTATGAGGAAAGTAACGACTGCCAGAGCCGGAACGATGGCCAAAGTTGCGACCGTGTCGGAGATCGTCGTGATGACGGGGATCACGATGTTGTCGGGGTTGAGGCCCCTCTCGAACGACTGGTATGCTATGACTATCGAGAAGACGGATGCGACGAGGAATGTGAATAGGTTGGAGAGCACCGCGACCCCCACAAGGAAGAAGACGTTGACCCCCGGTTGGGCTGGCCTCACGATGGCGTAGGCGATGACCCCGAAGACCACGTGCATGAGCAGAGCTATCGACTCCACGCGGATTATCGTGGAGAGGCTCTCCCGGGCTTCCTCCCTGAGGTTCTTACCGTAGCCCAGTGCAAGGTTCGTGGTAGTCGTGGAGCCCACGATGGATCCGATGTTCCCCAAAGCGTTGGTGAGTGCAGGGTAAACCACTATCAGGCCGGGGTTGCTGAGAATTCTTTCACTGAGACCAGAGAGGAAGATACCATTCGCGCTCCCGAAGAGGCTTGCCAATATGACGACGGCCGTCCCCTCCCGGAGGGTCTGATGGAAGAACTCGACCCTGCGGTTCCGCCAAGCCAGGTAAAGGGAACACCCGAGGATCAGGACGAAGATGCCGCCGAGAAGGTAGTGGTATAGACCTCCTAAAAGGAAAAGGAACACGGTCATGACGAAAGAGGCCGTCACCATGATATCGTTTATGGAGGCGAGTATGGGGTAGACGAGGATGTCTGGGTCTAGGCCCTTCTTGAAGGTCGTGATCGCGATTAGCGAGGTCAGGGGGACGGTCACAAGACGGGCCAGCACGAGGCTAACCGTGGGGACCACGAGGAAGATGACGAGCTGCTCGAGGGAGACCCTGCCGAACACGAGGTTGAGCAAGAAGGCGATGAGGCCCATGGCCTGCGTATCTATCAGGGTTATGACGAAGACGGCGCTCACAAGCTCGTTGTATTGCCTTGTGTTCCCCCTGAGCCTCGGGCGAATCAGGCCCAGGTGGAGCATCGTCGACAGGTTGCCCGAGAATATCCCACCGATTCCGCCCCTGAGGGTGAGGATGGGCGGGAAAAGGGCGAGGATCCAGGGATGTCCCTCGAAGTAGGGGTTGAAAACGGAGAAGAGGCCGCCGGCGAATAGGCTGATGACGTTCAGGGATAGGGCGATCAGGGTCTGGGCTGGGACTGAATCATAGAGATGCCTCCTCGGCCCGGTCTCCCTCACTGTTGCCCCATGACCCTGACTTCCGCATTTCTCTCAGCAGGAACCCTCGGGGTTCTAGCCTACTCTACAACCATCTCCCGTAAAATATGTTACGGTTTTCAGGCGCTATATTCCGGGAACAGTCGACAACCGAAATCCCCCCTTCTTTTTTCCGATGACGTTGAGATTTCTAGCATCGGTTCGACGCGTAACCTGCGAACTAGTCTATTTCATCGATGGGTTTCGTCCGGCGTGGTAACGAAGACTCCGCAGATGACGGAACTTACGGCCATAGAAGCCCCGAACAGCATCCAGGGCAGCGCTGGGTTGTAGTCGTAGAAGAAGCCCCCGAGGACGGAGCCGATTATCGAAGGGATGGCGAGGATCGCCCCCATGCCGGGGCCGCCGCTTCCCCCGCCCCTAGTGTTCACGAGCAACATGCCTTGGCCGAGGGTGGCCATCACCCTCCCCCTCCTCTCTGGTGGGACGGCCTGGGCCATGTAGGCCGGGGCACCGGAGATGAGGAACGAGTTCGTGAAGGTCATGACGGCGAACAGCAGCGTGACGTCCCAGAAGCCCCTGCTCAAGGGGAAGAGGAGTAGGGGGACGGCCGAGAGGCCGAGGGCGAAAGTGAGCACCCTCTTGGCGCCCACCCTGTCCACGACGAAGCCCCCGGGAAGGAGGAGCGTCACGTTCACCACCGCGGCGATGAGGAGAACCGTGCCCCACTGGAGCTTCGTCAGGCCTATCTGGTCGACTGCGTGGACGACCCAGTATGACACCGTCATGTTGTTGAAGAAGAAGCTCAATGCGAGCAACAGCGCGAAGGCCTTGAGGCTCCTGGGCAGCGACACTATGACCTTGAACACGTCTCGGTATGAGCTCGATAGGACCTTGAGGAGGCTTCCGCGGCCTCTGCCTTCCTCGAGCGGGGGCTCCTTGAGGAGCTTGAGGTTCATCGTCGCTATCGCCAGGCCCATCAGGAGTGTTAGCCCGTAGAGGATCCTCATCGCGGGGATTACCCCCATGTATGTTGTCAGGTACCCGCCGATGTAGGGGGTCATTATGCCGACGGCACTCGGGACCGCAATCCAGAGGGAGTACCCGACGCCCCGCCTATCGGGGGGTAGGGAGTCCGCCATCAGGGCGTTAGCGGCAGGGAAATAGAATGTCATCAGGCCGAGGAGTAGGTTCCCTATGGCGAGCATCCGCCAGTCCCTAGCGAGCGCGAAGAACAGCCATATGAACGATGTGAAGTAACCGGTGGTGGTGATGATTCTGACCCTGCTGTGGCGGTCGGACAGGTAACCAGCGACCGGGTAGATGAACAGTGAGGCGAGGGGCCTCAGGGCGTTCACTATGCCGATATCCACGTTGCTCCCGCCGAGGGCCAGGACGTAGAGGCTGAAAAAGGGGAAGGTGATGAACATGGAGAGCTGGCGCATCACGTCCCCCAACGTGAATACGAGGAGGTTCCCCCTCATGACCTCCCTCAAAGACCTCATTCAATCACCCGGCTTAATATCGAGTATGTACGAGGTTTACTGAAGATCAAACCAGAAAAGGGTTTCCTCAGCAAAAAGGGGAAGCTACTCTAGATTCTCGCCTGCGCGCGTGTGGGCACGCAATTCCACACCGTATTGAGAACCTGTATAATTCGAAAAATAAAAAATCTGAGCATCTTGGAAATACCAAACAGGCGCGAGGCAAGGCGCGCGCGTGATTGACTTCAGTTAATGTCAATCTCTAATAGTTTCTCTATGTCCGTGTCTTCTACATGTTCGGGCTCGATGATTATACTGCCGCCATGAGCGAGGAACAAGGCCTTCCCATGAGCCCTAATTAAAGGCATGATAACATCCGTGTAGCCAGTATCTACAATTGTCCTCAGATTGTATGAACAGATGGCATCCATAGGTACATTTAGAATCCTATGCAATGCATATTCGTATCTCATAAGCTCTCGTACAAGGTTATTTCTGAAGAAACAAGACGTCTCCCCCATCACTCGTAGGCCCAATCCTCTCTCATCAAAGTACTGATAAGCTTTTTTCCACTTGTTAATTACCCTCAGAGGCTCTGCTCCTGCATCCCGGATATACCACTCTTCGCAGGTACTGATCTTGATCTTATCCGTGAACTCTTCTGGCTGGATAGCGACGTAGGTTTTCAATCCCTCCCGGATCTGTTCGGGGGTCTCATCAGAACAAATGTAGATGACTCCTTTGTTATTCAACAGCCCATCTTTTAGATACGGGAACAGGACTGAGCGCTTTCTCTCCTCCGTATCATAAAATAAGATCAGATGGTCTCTGGTCTTTATTTCCTCTATAAAATTGGATATTTCCTGAGATAACTCCATCTTTTCACAGGCAATATAAGTGAAAGGATTTAAAAATATTTAACACTATCGTGCGTATGTAAAACGCACAGAGAAATACAAAAACATGATTTATCTAGATCTATAGTGTCTTCAGAAATTCCTCTATCTCCGCATACTTTGGTTCCTTGCTGGGGTCGTCAGTAATCCACCTGTATCTCACGACACCCTCTCTGTCCACGATGAAGGCCGATCTCTTTGCCGCAATGTACCCCTTAAGTCCGGCAAAGTCAGGCATGGCGACCCCGTAGATCTCGATGGCCTCCCGGTTGTAGTCGCAAAGCAGAGGGAAGTTCAGCATGTTCATCTCGTGGAAGGCCTTGTTCGAGAAGGGATCGTTGACGCTAACGCCGAGGACCTGGGCGTTCAGCTCCTCCAGCCCTCCTATCGAGTCCCTCAGGGTGCACATCTCCTTCCTGCAGACGGACGTGAAGGCACCGGGGTAGAACGCCAACACGACGTTCATCCCCCTGAACTCAGCCAGGCTCCGGCGCTTCCTGTCCATGTCGTACAGCGTGAAACTTGGAGCCTCGTCGCCGACGTTAACCTTGTTCAACTCCGATCCTCGAGTCCACTGATACCGACCATCGAATAAATACCCTATTCGGGCTGTGACTATATTGCGTGGAGCCCACATTCGTGGCAAGCCCTTTTAGTTTCTTAGATCTCTGTAATAGCCGGTGCTCGTTTTGTCGGTTCCAGAAGTAGAAGGCCTCATCACGTTCCTCTACTACGATGACCTTGAGGAGGCCGCGAGGTTCTACGAGGACGTAATGGGCTTCGAGAAAACCGTAGACCAGGGGTGGGCGAAGATCTACAGGGTGGCGGGCGAGGCCCACGTCGGCCTGGTCGATGGTAGCAGGGGATATCACAGGCCGAGCCCCTCCAAGCCTGTGATGATCACCGTCGTTGTCGACGACGTGGACGCCTGGTTCAGGTACCTGAAGGGAAAGGGCGTGAAGACGCTTTCTGAGCCGAGGGACCACGATGAGATCGGCATAAGAGCTTTCCTGCTCGAGGACCCCGAGGGGTACGTGATTGAGATTCAGAAGTTCTACTGACGACGGAGGGGCTGGAGACGGGTCTTTGCCCCGCTAACAATATTTATATCTGCAGCCAACCGATCTCCGAGGACCAGTGGGTTCCGCCATGGCCTTCGAGTTTCTGACTCTGGATGACGTCGAGGTCGGTGGCAAGACAGTTTTCCTGCGGGTTGACATCAACTCCCCCATCGACCCGAGCTCCAAGAGGATCCTCGACGCCAAGAGGATAACCGAGACCCTGGACACCATCAGGGAGCTGGAGGAGGCGAGGGTGGTGCTCGGCGCCCACCAGAGCCGCCCGGGGAGGTACGACTTCACGTCCCTGGAGCTCCACGCACGCGTGCTCCAGATGTACCTGAACGACAGGGTGAGGTTCGTCGACGATGTCTTGGGGGAGAGGGCGCAGGCGGCGATAAGGTCGCTGAGGCCTGGGGATATCCTCGTGCTGAACAACCTACGCATGGTCAAGGAGGAGAACATGCAGGCCCCGCCGGAGGAGCTGACGGGGACGGGGCTCGTCCAGACGCTGTACCCGTTCTTCGACCTCGTGGTGAACGACGCCTTCGCCGCCGCCCACAGGAGCCAGCCGAGCCTGGTTGGGTTCGGCGAGGTCCTGCCGATGGTGGCGGGGCGGCTCATGGAGAAGGAGCTCAAGGCCCTGAACAGGGTGCTTCAGGAGCCCCAGAGGCCATGCGTCTTCGTTCTCGGCGGGGCGAAGGTGGAGGACAGGCTCCCGGTCATGCGACGCGTCCTCAGGGACGGGATCTCCGACAGGATCCTGATAGGGGGGCTCATCAGGGATGCCTTCCACATGGCCCAGGGGCACGACCCGGGGAGGCTGGCGACCCTCTCGGAGCAGGACAGGGGGCTCGTCGCCGAGGCGGGGGAGCTGATGGACCAGTACGGGGACCGCATAGAGATGCCGGTGGACGTCGCCCTGGACGTCGGCGGCGAGCGGCTCGAGCTCCACGTGAGCAAGCTGACGGACGAGAGGAACATCTACGACATCGGGCTGAACACCCTGGCCCGGTACTGCGACCAGGTGAAAAGGGCCGGGACGGCTGTCGCCGAGGGCCCGCTGGGCATGTTCGAGAGGAGGTTCTTCGACATCGGAACGAAGGAGATCCTCAGGGCGATGGCGGCGAGCAGTGGGTTCACCGTCGTAGGCGGCGGGCACCTCGGGGGGATGGCGTCCATTATGGACCTCGAGGACAAGCTCGGGCATGTGAGCACCGGCGGCGGCGCGATGCTGTCGCTGCTGGCGGGGGAGGAGATGCCGGTCATCCAGGCCCTCGAGCGGGCGAAGAAGAGGTTCGGTTGACCATCCTCCTCTTTCGATAGAAATAAATTCCTTCCCGGCCTCTCTGAGTCGCGCGGGGTCGTGGTCCAGCTTGGTCTAAGATACGCGGCTTGGGCCCGCGTGATCCCCGGTTCAAATCCGGGCGACCCCACCATTCGCGCGTCGGTAGCTTATCATAAGGGTTTCAGGTTTTTCATGGTTCCGTGTGAATGGCGTGGTCTGGTAGGATTGGGGGTTCACTGTTCTGTGCCGTGTTTGTTGCTTAGGAGCGTGTATTTTTGAGAGGAATCGAATCGGGAAGGGGCGTTTTTCAGGTCTCTTTCGTCGATTGGAGTGTTTTTCGAGGTCTGATGATGTGACCCCACCTCCCCCTCTAGTCCCGTAGGTGTTGGTGATGGGTTTTCTGGGCTTCCCCCATGGCCTATGCGAGGTGAAGACCGTGCAGAAGTACTTGGTCAACCAGAAGCTGAGCTTCCCGGTCGCGCCCAAGAGCGAGACGACCCTCTCCATAAGAGAGACGATTTATGTCTCTAAGGAGACGATCCTCATAACGGCCCTGCTCGCTGTCGGGTCGACCTTGGTCAACCCCCTGGGAGTGGTCACGCGCGGCGTGGCCTGTCGCCACTCCCAGCCGGAGACGGTCAACCTTCTCCTCGATTCTGTGGGCACGATGCATTGGACGAGCCGGTTTTTTCATTCTTCCGCCGCATAACATATGGCTTGTGGGGAGCTCGACTCAAATAAGTAGACGGGGTCACGGATGAGCTGAAGCGCTCGCGAACATGGCTGTGTAAAAGCCATTGTTCTATGTTGTTCGCACGCAAGTTACAAACAAATCAAAATATGCGCCCCTTCCGTTTAGATCTCTGTGAGCGTAAACCTTCCTCCGAGGGTCAGGCGCTCCGGATTTGGTGAAGGAATATGCCGAAGTGTGGTATCTGTGGGGCCGAACTGAAGGAACAGCCGAAGATCACGGCACAGGGGACATGCTCCGCCTGTGGAGCAAAGCTCACGGTCAAGAAGTAGGCAAGCATCCTCGGCTGTCCTCTATCCAACCTTTTTTCAAACACGGTTATGAAACGTGTTGGTAAAGGGGTCTCAACGCACGCGTTTCAACTTGGGTGACCACACCATAGTCTTATCGGCTCGTTTAGAGAGGTTCGAGCGACCGCTTGGTGCTCCCGGAGCAGATAAAGAAGTTGGGAATTACCGAGGCTAGTACCTCGCCTGCCTGTACCTGAAGTAGATGTCCATGAAGGCGAGGCCTATCACGACGTTCAGGGCGGTCGTCAGTAGGCCTCCTATGACAGGGACCCAGCCGAGGATCGCCGAGCCGACGATGGCGACGATGATGACGATTATGACGTCCCCGAAGTCACTGCCTATCGCGCTTAAGGCCTTGGAGATGGCGTCCCCTATCCCAGTCTCGTCAACGACTATGATGACGAACATGAATATCACGACGGGGATCAGTATGATCGTGATGGCCAGTATCGCCCCGATTATCGAGGCGATTATGAAGGTTCCTATCCTCCTCAGGGCGTAGTTCACACTCCCCATCAGGTCGAGGGGCTCGTCGACGTAGGCGTCCCTGGACATGTCGATGGAGGCGAAGTTGAGGACGTAGATCGCCACTCCGCTGATTATGGCGAACACGATTCCAAGAACCATCAGCCCAATGGAGGCGGGGAACAGCAAAGGATTCCTGCCCCAAGCCCAGCTGGAGATACCGAAGAACGCTCCCGAGGCAGCACCTATCAGCGTCGAGATCACGCCTCCGAGGATAGCAGGCACAAAAACCATGGGTTTCGCCATCACTAAGTTAAATGCCAGCGAAAGGTGGCCCATTGCCCCCTCACCGTATTCTCCAAACTCCCTAGTAGGGGCTTCCCTCCTCAGGGTGGCGCCACAATGAGTGCAGTAGGTAGCGTCCTCGTTCACCTCCTTGCCGCATTTAGGACAATAGGACATATTTTTTACACAATTGAGAGATGTACAAGCGACTGTTATATACATTCCCAGATCAGGCAAGGTCTTCACGTGCTTTAGCGAAAAACTAAACTCAGAAGAATTGAAGTAGACACGATACGTTAAAATCTCCGTGTCTGTAATAATTTTGTGCGCGCCGGGTTGGCTGAGTGGTTTAGGCGGCTGCCTGCAGAGCAGCTCTACGGGGGTTCGAATCCCTCGCCCGGCTCCATTTAAAAGCCTTTATCTCTATATTGACTTAAATAAGTCACAGAGCGCGAAGTTCTATCCTTCTGATCCTAACTTCTTCCTCAGGGCGATGAGCGAGATGAACTCGTAGACGATGTTCGCCGCTAGGAGCGCCGTGATCTGTGACGGATCGTGTTGGGGTAGGACCTCGACGAGGTCGAAGCCGATCAGGTCCAGCCCCTTCAGGCCCCTCACCACCCGTAGCGCCTCGCTGCTCGTGAATCCCCCGACCTCTGGGGTGCCGGTTCCCGGGGCGTAGGCCGGGTCAACGAAGTCGATGTCGAAGCTGACGAAGGCTTTGGCGTCCCCGGTCCGTTCGCGGATCCGCCGTATAAGCTCGTTGATGCCCTGCTCCTGGGCCTCCACGGAGGTGACGAGGTCGAACCCCATCTTCCTCGCGTCGTTGAGGCTGTCCCGGGAGTAGATGGAGCCCCTCATGCCGGCCTGGATGGAGTGATCGACAAGGATCAGCTCCTCCTCGACCGCCCTCCTGAAGGGCGTCCCGTGGGTGTACCTGCGTCCGAACCTCTTGTCCCCCGTGTCCGTGTGGGAGTCGAGGAGGATGAGGGCAACCGGTCCGTGCCTCTTCGCCATCGCCCTCAGTTCCGGGAGGGTCACCGAGTGGTCGCCTCCAAGCATTATCGGGGTCACCCCGCCATCAAGTATGGGGAGGAGGCCCTCCTCGATCATCTTGTACGAGTCCTCGATGTAGCCAGGGTTGACAGGCAGGTCGCCGTAGTCGACGACGGAGCAGTGGTCGAAGATGCTCACGTCGAGGACCTCGTTGTGGTGGCGCAGCAGCGCCGAGACGCTCCTGATCGCCTCCGGTCCGAACCTCGCGCCCACCCTGTAGGAGGCCCCCGTGTCGAAGGGGACGCCGACGATGGCGACGTCGACTCCCTCGGTCGTCGTGACGTGGGGGAGGCGCATGAATGTCTTGATGCCGGAGAACCTTGGGGACTCCCGGGGATCCACAGGTCTGTATCCCTTCATGTGGAAACACTCACGCATCAGAAGAAGGAAGATCTATAAGATTCTACATGCGAGGCGTGATGGTTGGGGATTCTGGCGGCTGCCTGCAGAGCAGCTCTACGGGGG
>Ga0209427_10010476_pt1 | contig 10266 bp, 6 predicted proteins | sample DeeMarSWOR136_30_FD_187465 | JGI IMG/M metagenome (GOLD analysis project Ga0209427, IMG submission 187465) | Marine sediment microbial communities from White Oak River estuary, North Carolina - WOR-1-36_30 (SPAdes) (version 2) | ecosystem: Environmental > Aquatic > Marine > Intertidal zone >...
TCGCCTGCTCATCAGCCTCCGAGGCTTTCAGCGCCGACACCGCTCCTATCAACGTAACGCACAGGTGCTAAGGCTCGCTAGCGCAAGGCTTCCCTTCCTTCGTTTCCGCCTCGTGCTCTACCGTGGATTCGAAGGAAAAAATGTGTTGTGGAGATTCGGTTGGATTCGGGGGGATTCGCGGAAAGCCGTTGATTAACGGCGTATTCGACGGGAGAGGATGGGAGAAACGGGGAGAAATGGGGAGGAATGGGGCGAACGTGGGACTACGTGGGAGGACTGGAGGGGGCGGCCGATCAGTGTGCCGTGTCTTTTTTGCCTGGAGGCACCTTGAGGAGGCGAGGTCGATTCTTCGCTGTTTACGCGTTATGGCCTTCGACTTTACCCTTTTCGGACCCTTTCTTAGAGAAATCGGGAAATTCTCTTCTGCTAGCTAGACGAAGGGGCGCGGTTTTGGAATATGAAGAGTTCTGGAAAAATGAGGAGGCCTAACGAAGACCCTGTCAAGACGAGGATCCAGTCGGCGGCGGACAACGCCGTGGTGTGAAAGATGGGTTGAAGGAAGGGCACGTATACGATGGCTATCTGCAGGACAATTCCCGCGACGATGGAGAGGAGTAAGAGCTTGTTGGCGGTTAACCCCTTCCAGCCGAGTTTGACGATGGACTTGGTTTCTGAACGACAATTTAAGGCCAAGTAAAACTCGAAGAAGACGACCGTCGTGAAGGCGATGGTCCGCGCTCGTAGGACGTTTCCCGTGGTGTAGAAGAGCCACATGAAGACGAGGAAGTCGGAGCAGAAGTCTAGGACCGCGACGAAGAGGATGAAGCCCACCATACCATAGAGGAGGCCGTGTTTGGGGTTCCGCGGGGGACGGGACATGATGTCCGGGTCCTTAGGGTCGACGCTGAGGGCGGCGGCAGGCAGGCCGTCGGTGATCAGGTTGATCCACAAGATCTGGACGGGAATGATGGGTAAGGGGATACCCATAAGGGCGGCGACGATGACCTCCAGTATCTCGTCGAAGTTGACGGCGAGCATGAGGCGGACGAACTTCCGGATGTTATCGTAGATTTGCCGCCCTGCCTCGACCGCGCCCACGATGGTGGCAAAGTTATCGTCCTCTAATACCATGTCGGACGCCTCCTTTGTCACGTCTGTCCCCTTGATCCCCATGGCCACGCCGATGTCCGCGGTCTTGATGGCGGGTGCATCATTGACGCCGTCACCCGTCATGGCGACGATGTGGCCCCGCGCCTTTAGCGCCTGGGCGATCCGCACCTTGTGCTTGGGAGACGTCCGGGCGTAGATGACGACGTCGTCGACGACGCTTTCCAGCGCCTCGTCACTCAAACGATCCAATTCAACGCCGGTCAACACCTTGGAGTCGTCATCACTTGCCAGTAGCCCGATCTCCTTCCCCACGGCGACGGCGGTCAGCTTGTGGTCTCCCGTAATCATGTACGACTTGATGCCGGCCTTCCCACAGAGGCGGATGGCGTCCACGACCTCCTCCCGCGGCGGGTCGATCATGCCGGCTAAGCCGACAAAGACCAACTGGGCCTCCACTTCGTCCGACGTGTAGTCGTCCACATCTCCAGGCAGCTCCTTGTAAGCCATGGCTAAGACGCGGAGCGCCCCGCGCGCCATGTCCTGAGTGCCCTGAAGAATCCGTTCTCGATCCTCCTCGAGCAAGGCTCTCGTCTGCCCGCCCTCGTAGATACGAGTACACAGCCCCAGAAGGACTTCTGGAGCCCCCTTGACGTAGGCGAAGACGCCGCCTTCGGGGGCTCGATGAAGGGTGGCCATCCGTTTCCGCGCAGAGTCAAAGGGAAATTCCGCGATCCTGGGATACTGTTCCTCAAGTTTTTCCCGCTCGATTCCTGCCTTTGCAGCGGCAACGACCAAGGCGCCTTCCGTGGGGTCGCCGAAGATGCGCCAGCCCCCCTGAGCTGAATCGAGTCGGGCGTTGTTACAGAGGGTCGCGATCCTCAAGACCAGCTCCAGAGGCCCCTCGTCACGGGGGTTCACGTCGACGGAGTTCATCAAAAAAGCCCCCTTTGGCTCGTATCCCGTTCCGGTGACGTCGACGACTGCGTCGTTGACGTAGAGCTGGCGAACCGTCATCTCGTTTTTGGTCAGGGTACCCGTCTTGTCGGAGCAGATAGCGGTTGTACAGCCCAGGGTTTCGACGGACGCGAGTTTTCTGACGATGGCCTTACTTCGCGCCATACGGGCCGCACCGATGGCGAGGGTGATGGTGATGACGGCGGGCAAGCCCTCGGGGACGGCAGATACCGCGAGGCTCACGGAGATCAGTAAGACCTCAACCAAGTTTTTTCCCAGAACGACGTAGACGATGGCGACTAAGAGGCAGCCTACGAGCGCCACCAGGCCGAGCTGCTTCCCTAACTGCTCCACCTTCTTCTTGATGGGGGGCGGTTCTTCTTCAATCGCCTGGACGGCGCCCGCGATCTTCCCGAACTCGGTACTCATCCCCGTCTTCACGACGACGGCTCGGCCCCGGCCGTACCCGACGCTCGTGCCCATAAAGGCCATGTTCGTTCGATCCGCGAGTGAAACAGCTTCTGCGACAACATGGGTGTCCTTCGCGACGGGGGTGGACTCGCCAGTCAGAGGCGCCTCATCCAGCCGTAATTCAACGAGGTTTAAGAGGCGGGCATCGGCTGGGACGCGGCTGCCGGTCTCCAGCAGGATAATGTCGCCAGGGACCAGTTCCTCGGCGTTCACTTCCGTTTCCTTTCCATTTCGAAGCACCGTCGCCCTTTGAGCCGTCATCCGTTTCAGGGCTTCGATGGCCTTCTCCGCGCGGTACTCTTGGACGAAGCCCAGTATCGCGTTCATAATGACGATGATGGTGATGAGGACGGCGTCAACGTATTCACCGAGGAGAAAGCCCGAGATAAGGGCGGAGATTATGAGCATGATTACGAGAATGCTCGTGAACTGACTGAATAAAATGGCGAGCGGCGTTACCCGTTTTTCTTCCAGGAGCTTGTTCCGCCCATACGTGGTAAGCCGGCGTTGGACCTCTTCATCCGCCAACCCCTCCCGGCGGCTGTGGAGAGCTTGCAGAACCGCCTCGATGGTCATCGCATGCCAGTTATCTTCGCTCATGGGGGATCCACCAAGTTTGTTGAGGTAACCTATGACCAGCCACGTATAGTTTACCTTTTTGCAGGTTACAAGTAGTCGAATGATTTATAAGTTTTGATGACGGCTCAGCGTAAACCACGAGGACAGCTACATCCTCTACCGCGAAAACGGGGTAAGTAGAGTGTGCGCGGATGCCCCGTGGGTAACCCGTTAAAGGGAACAGCAAGGACACGGGGGCGAGGAAGGAAAAAGGTTATGACTTGCAGTCATCAATCCTTATATATCCAGTTAAAATAGGGATTTGAGGATTATTGTTTCATTTTAAGGAAAGCATGGAGTGTTTGTAGCATGGTTGTCTTCGAGCCCTGGTTGATCGCACCGATTGCTTCGTTGCTTTCAATCGTCTCGGGATTGCTGCTCTCCCACTATGTCAACAGCAAAGACAGTGGGACTAGGCGGATGCAAGAGATCGCGGGATCAATACAGGAAGGGGCAAGATCGTTCTTAAAGACCGAGTACAAGTATTTGGGAGGATTTGTGGCCCTCATGACCCTTGGCCTCTCGGTATTCCTCAACGTCAAAATCGGTGCGACCTATGTGTTCGGCGCTACCCTCTCAGCTCTCGCCGGGGTGATCGGCATGGAGGTCGCGGTGAAAGCCAACGTTCGAACGGCAAACGCTGCGAAAAAGAGCGGGCTGATCGACGCGTTTCTCATTGCATTCCGGGGAGGAGCGGTGATGGGGTTGATGGTGGTCGGCTTAGCCCTCCTCGGCGTGAGTGTGATCTATGGTTTGACCGGGGACCCTGGGCTGGTGTTAGGCATGAGCATCGGCGCAAGCACCCTAACGTTGTTCATGAAGGCAGGAGGAGGAATCTACACGAAGACGGCGGACATGTCTGCGGACCTCGTCGGGAAAGTTGAACTCGGCATACCTGAGGACGATCCCAGGAACCCCGCGGTGATCGCCGATAACGTCGGGGACAACGTCGGGGACTGCGCGGGGTCAGGCGCCGATTTGTTTGACTCCTACATCGCCGCTATTATGGCCGCCATGATCTTGGGAGGAACACGCCCGCAGACATACCTCAGGACCCTCCCCCTCATCTTCTCCGGTCTAGGGATCCTCTCGTCCATCGTGGGGATCGTTGTTGTAAGAATGGGAAAGAGGGGGAATCCCGGAAGGGCCCTGAACATGAGCACCTACATCACCTGCATACTCTTCAGCGTGCTCACCTTGGGTGTATCCGCGTTCTTCGGGTACGACCTCAGGATCTGGGGAGCCACCATCGCGGGGCTGGTCGCGGGCATCGTTATCGGCATGACCTCCGACTACTACACCTCCATCGACCGCTCCTCCGCCGTCAAGACCGCTGAGGCAGCGCAGCACGGAGCGGCAATCAACATCTTGACCGGGTTCTCCTACGGGTTGATGAGTGTGTTCCCCGCCCTGCTGGGCATCGGCATCGGGTCTGCCGTCGCATACTACCTGTACGGCCTCTACGGCGTCGGAATTAGCGCCGTCGGCATGCTCGCCATCGCGGGGACGATCATGGCGGGAGACGCCTATGGCCCCATCGGCGACAACGCCAAGGGCATCGCGGAGATGTCGGGGCTGGGAGCGGACGCCGTCGAGATAACGGATCAGATTGACGCCGCGGGGAACACAACCAAGGCCATTACCAAGGGCTTCGCCATCGGCGCCGCGGGCCTGACGGCCCTGTCGCTACTCGCATCCTTTCGGGAGATCGTTACGTCACTCACGGGAAAGCCCATCGCCTTCGACTTGATGAACCCCTTAGTGATCATGGGCGTCTTCATCGGGATGGCGGTCCCCGTCGTCTTCTCCGCCCGGGTCATCCTCGCCGTCTCAAAAAATGCCTTCAAGATGATCGAGGAGATACACAAGCAGTTCCGCGAGAGGCCGGGCCTCATCGAGGGGACAGAGAAGCCGGACTACGCCGCCTGTATTAACATTGCGACGAAAGGCGCCCTCCGGGAGTTGACGCCCCTCATCATCTTCTCCATTAGTACGACGCTCATCGTCGGCTTCGTCGCGGGGATCCACGCCCTCGCAGGCTATCTGAGTGGATCCATCTTCAGTGGGTTCTTCCTCGCCATCTTAATGGCGAACGCGGGCGGACTCTGGGACAACGCGAAGAAATACGTGGAGTCCGGCTTCTTCGGCGGCACGGGGTCGGAGACCCACAAAGCCGCCGTCATCGGGGACACGGTGGGAGACCCATTCAAGGATACGGCGGGCCCGTCCCTGAACACCTTGGTGACGGTGATGTCGCAGATAGCCTCCCTCTTCGCGCCCTTGATCATCGCATACGCCCTCGTCGGCCCCTGAGGACGACACCACGCCTCGAGGTAGTAACAAGTCACCTGACGGCGCTCAGGCCCCACGATGCACGCTGCCCAACGTGCAGCCTCCCTCATCTACCATCGTCCCCGTTTGCCGCGTGGTGTCCGATTATCCTAAGTTTCCGTGGGGCTCATCGTCTGAAGTCGACGCCGTCATGCGGGGAGGACGACGGGGACGTCAGTGGCTAGAGCGCCTTTAGGATGGACGCAATGGACTGGATGATGGGCATGGTGGTCCATCCGAGGAACACGCGTGAATAGCGGAGGCCCGCGGCGCGTCGCAGAACGGTGCGGTCACCGATCTGGCGGTAGCCTTCCGTGAACTTCACCACAAACTCGTGGAGGCCGCCGGTGAACCGCGTCCCGAAGTGGCCGGCGAAGTAGAGGAACTCCGCCACGTCCCAGGTTTTGTCTCCGCCTCGCTCGCCCTGCTCCAGATCGAGGACGTAGATGTGGTCCTTGTCGCCGATGATGAAGTTCTCCGGCTTACAGTCCCCAAGGACCACGTTGAGTGCGTGGATCTGGGCGAGGATGCGTCCGAGTTCGAAGGCCAACCGTTTCTGTCGAGGGGTTAGTTCGTTCAACCTAAAGGCGGCGATGCAAAAGTCCAAGGCGGACGCGCCGTCGATGTGCCGCTCAATGAGCACCCGATCCTTGACGCTGATGGCCACGATCTCGGGAACCCGAACCTCGTGGTCGGTCAGCAGCCTATTGATGCCGTATTCGTTGGCGAGACGGGCTTTTCCCGAGAGCGAAAAACTCTTGGTGCCGTAGGCCGCGATGTTGAGCATGAACCACTTGAAGGTATACCAGTTGGTAAACTTCTTCACCACGAGGTTTTCGTCGTCTAGGGTGATGGCGTAGACATCGTTTAAGGAGCTGGCGAGGGGGTTGACCTCGACGTGGTCTTCGTTCCGCAGCCGCTGAACCAGATCGACCATCGTGCTCTTTTCGTTCAGACACATGAGGCCTTCATCGGTCTTGAGGAAGAGGTGAGCTTTCGGGTCTTCCAGTTCTAGGCGTTTAAAGACCAATTGCAGCTCTCTCTTAATCTTGGACGTTAACTCCATGGTGAAGACATCTAAGGTGACACGTCCAGCGCGTCCATGGGTGATGTAGGCAGAGAGGGCGCGTCGACTGACGTCCACGAGGTTGACGACCTTGTTCAGGGTCTTGGAGGAGAGGATCTGGTCGACGTAGTCGTTGGTGAACACGACGTCCGTGCCATCGAACTTGATGATCTTCGACGCATCCAGGGCCTGCAGGGCTTTCCGGTAGCCTCTGAGGATGGCCGCCATGTTTTGTTCCCGTAAGTCCTCGCGGAGCATGTTGATGTAGCTGTATTTCAGGGGATGATAGCCCCGTGACCGCTTCCGCATGCGGGCGAGGACGAGGTATTCGGGCTTGATGACGAGGCCCCGGGCGAGGTCTTCGTATTCGATCACCAAGTCCTCCAAGTCCTCTTCGGCGAAGCGCCGCTTGGTCGTGAACTCGACGGCGTCGAGATACGCGGCGTTTCGCAGGGGGATGTAGGGGCTTGTGAGGCGCCCAGCGATAAAGTCGCCGAAGCTGCCCTTCGCCGCATCCAAGTCTAAGGCTGCTTTGTCCACGAGTAAAATGGCGAATTGGTGTCCGTCGACCTCCTCGTAGGAGTACTTGACGCCTTGGGCGTAGTCTTTAAGGACGAGGAGGACGTCGTAGTCGCTGTCCGCCCGCGCATAGCCGCAGACGCGGGAGCCGTACAGACAGACGGCGTCTATGTTGTCTTTCTCGGCGACTTCTTCGCAGGCGGCTAAGGTGGTGCGGTCCACGCCGTTTTCAAGCATGCGCGTTCGCTCAGATACTTCTTGTGTAATCGTCGAAATAAGTCTATTTATTGCCGGCGCGACGGTGTTAGGGCAGGACGTGGAGAACCAGCCCCGCGGTGAGGGGGATGAGGAGGTTGTCGTCCACGGGTAAGGGCAGCGTCTCCACCAGTAGACTGAGTACGGACGCCGCGAGGGCCCGAGTGGGGGAGACAAAGAGGAGGGACGCCGTGGCGGAGAGAAGCATGCCGGCCACCGTTCCCTCGAGTTTCTTCGTCTTGTTGTAGGGGAGAACCCGTGTCCCCAGCTTCTTCCCCACCAGTCGCGCGGTTCCATCCCCCAAGGTCAGGACGGTGATCGCGGCGAAGCCGGTTGGCGGGGGATACAGGATTAACGCGACGATGATGCCGAGGGCGAAGAGGAGGGGAGACGTGGCAAAGCCCCACTTTTCCTCCCCCAGCGCAGCCAGGGTGGTCAGGGTGGTGAAGGGGGGCAGCCGAAGATGTGCGGCCCGCGCGAGTTCGGAGAAGGCGTAGACGACGGCGGTGGCCAGGATGACCGCCGCCAGCGCGTATCGATCGACGTTGAGGAAGTGGCAGAGGAGGGGAATGAGAAAGCTGCCCATGTGGATGACCTCGCGAAACGCCTCGTGTTTGCTGTATGGCCGCTGCGTGGGCCGTACAGGATTCTCAAGGAAGGGCAGGAGGTCCAAGAGGCTGCCCTTCACGGCGTAATCGCAGTGGACGGCCAAGAACGCGTCGGGATTGAAGCCAATCGTTTTGCCGGCGAAGGGGAAGAGGGGGAGATTATTGCGATCATCGGCGACGACAACGCAGTGGTGCCGCGCATAGGGGTGTGCCTTAAAGATACGTGCCAAGGCCGCGGCCTTTCCGTTGGCGGCGATGACCTCGCCGCTAATCGCTCCCGTCGCGTGGTCGTTAAGCAGCTCCAGGTTGAGGCCACGGGCGTAGTCGGCGCCCAACTGCTGGGCTAAGTCGGCCACCAGAAAGTCGGGAATCCCCGAGCTGATCAAGGCGATGTGATAGCCCTGCTCCCGCAGGGTGTGGAACACCTGCGCCACGCCGGGGATGAGGGGGATGGCGTGGAACGTGTGATAGAACGCGTCAAGGGACATGCCGGCGAAGAGGCGGTAAATCCCCTTGAGGGCGTTTTCCAGGGGAATGAGGCCGAGTTCGTAGAGGACGCCCAAGAAGGCGATCCGTAACATCTTGAGCGCCCCCAGCTGTTTCGACGCATGGAGATATAAATACCGCCGCTTGGGGATGATGATCCCTTCCACGTCGATGACGGCTAACCGGTTTCCGCCAGTATTGTCCAAGGTCACTAGGGACACCCCGCTCCCGACTAAAGGGGGGCGGGGTGAGAGCAATAAAGCTTTAGGCCCCGCAACGCCCTCGAGTCCAAGTCCCACGCCACTGTGCTCTGAGCCGGTTTAGGGTTGATGGCGGCTCCGTCGAAGGAACCCCCATACCCAAGGACCAGGTGGTTGTCCGCGGCGGATACGTCAGCAACCAAACGAGGGAAGGCGAAGACGGACGAAATGGGGTAGTTTGCCTGGAAAACAAGGGGAAGAAGACGGATCCGGGAAGCCTCCAGGGGGTCCTGCGCATTCAGCGGGAAACGCCGTGGTGTTCAGGCGAAGGAAGGGCCTTACGCCTTTCGGACACCGATCCGTCCTTTCATGCCTTCGACGGTGAAGAAGAGGAGGGAGCTGCCCTCCGTCACCCTCAGGAAGTCTCGAACCGCCGTGGGGAGTGTGACCCTGAATCCTTTACTAACCTTTGCTTCAGCTAGAACAGCCATACCACATCACTAGGTTATGGAGTAAGAGGTCTATAATACGTTATTGGTGTCTTCTCTTCTGTTGTGGGGGGATTTGGCTTTCTAACAAGTTAATGCGGTAGCGTGGAGAATATATAGGAGGGGGTATAAGGCTAGCTCGTTAACCGGGAAGAAGGCGAGCGAAGGAGAGGTATGCGCAGTTGTCGAATATTACGTATGATTTTGGGGGGCATGTGGCGCTGGTGACGGGGGCGGCGCGAGGCATGGGTGCAGCCGTCGCGAAGATGCTGGCGGAGGCCGGTGCCTGCGTGTTTGTGAGCGATATTCACGGGGAGGGGGTGAGGCGGGTCGTTGAAGAGATTGGGATGCGGGGTGGGAGGGCGGTGGCGGTGGAGTTGGACGTGCGGGAGTATGCAGCGGTGGCTAACGTCGTTGCCCGAATTCTGCGTGATGAGGGGCAGCTCGATATTTTGGTGAATAATGCGGGGATTCTGCGGCGGCGGGCGTCAGTGGCGGAGATCTCCGACGAGGAGTGGGACTTGGTGATGGCGGTGAACGCGAAGGGCGTGTTTAATTGTTCGAAAGCCGTGCTCCCCTCCATGAAGACGCGGCGGCGGGGGAAGATTGTGAACATCTCGTCCACCGCTGGGCGAAGCACCAGCGAGCTGGGCGGGGCCCATTACACAGCGTCGAAGGCCGCGGTGCTGGGGTTAACGCGGCACTTTGCGCGGGAAGCCGCGCCGTACAATATTAATGTGAACGCGGTCTGTCCCGCCCTCATTGATACGCCGATGATCCGCGAGACGACGACGCCTCCCGAATTGGCGCGGTTTATTGAGGCGATTCCCATGGGGCGGCTGGGGCAGCCCGAGGAGGAAGCTCGCCTAGTGCTCTTCCTCGCGTCCTCCGCCGCCTCCTACATTAATGGCGCGACCATCGACCTGACGGGGGCAAGTCTCCTCATCTAGCCAGCGACGGAGGGAGCCACATGATCTACATCGTTTTGCTTGATCCGTGCGGACAATTCCGCTACCATGCGGGGCTCCCGTGTGCGAGCTGAAGGCGTTGGTGCTATGAGTGAGGCAATCGATCTGGGCGACGGAGCGTGGCTTGATCCCCTCACGAGGACCGACGCGTTTTTTGCCCTCACCCCGTACAAGGGCCCCCCCATTGACGTC
>Ga0209427_10010477_pt1 | contig 10265 bp, 8 predicted proteins | sample DeeMarSWOR136_30_FD_187465 | JGI IMG/M metagenome (GOLD analysis project Ga0209427, IMG submission 187465) | Marine sediment microbial communities from White Oak River estuary, North Carolina - WOR-1-36_30 (SPAdes) (version 2) | ecosystem: Environmental > Aquatic > Marine > Intertidal zone >...
CCCTACTGCGAGTGGGAGTTCAGATAGTGTATTTTTGATTTTAATGTTATCAATATATTAATAGACGCGGGAAGGATATTTTGAGGGTCATTCTTGTCTCTGACCCAGTTGCAGGAAGTGCCCCCTGAGAACCTGATCCTGCTAGTCGGCCCCCCCGGCTCTGGCAAGTCGACCTTCTGCCGGCAGGCCGTCCTCAGCAACATCAAGATGATGCCGGTCATCTATGTGACCACTGAATCGGGGCCCTCGAAGATCGAGGAGTCCCTCAGAGAGATGGGGTTGGGCGGGGTCTTACCCCACCCCCTGGGCTTCGTCGACGCCTTCCACGAGACCGTGGGACTCCCAGCCGTCCCTAGACAAGACACTGTTGACGCCTCGTCCGAGGATCTGACGAGCCTGGGCATCGCCATCTCCAGGCAGAACGACAGGATAAAGGAGAACAGCCTCCTCGTCTTCGACTCCCTGACCTCGCCCTATCTCATGAGCGGGGCGGGGATCCTGAGGTTCATCAGGAGGACCCTGCTGAGGCTTGCTGCTGAGGGGAACGCCGTCCTCGCCTGCATCGATGAGGGCTGCGGAAAGGAGGAGGACCTCGTGGCCATGATGAGCGTTTCCAGCGGCGTTATCAGGATTGAGGCCGAGGATAGCAGGCAGCTCCTTAGGATCGTCAAGCACCCCAGGCTGCGACCCGCGAGGATCGAAATCCCCATGGAGCCCGTGAAGGTCGGACTCGAAGAGCGCGTCTTCAACCCCGAGATGCTGGCACGGTACCTCCAGGGAGACCAGGCGGTGATGAGAGGGAAGCTCGGCGACTTCGTGAACCTTCTCTGGCCGAACCTCGCCCACTGGAGCGGCATGCTCTGGGACCCCGAACGGTTCCCCATGATGGTCTACGAGATGAACAAGGAAGACGGCCCCTCCCTGATGAGTTTGATGAAGCGGGACGAAGCCCTCAAGCACGCCATGTTCCCCCTGCACAAGAGGCTATTCCTCAGGCTCATGCCGAAGAACTTCAGCAGGGTCAAAGACATGAAGAAACTGTTGGAGGGGATTGAGAGATCGATGGGCGGCCCAAGACAGGAGCGTAGCGGAATCTACGAGTACCTCGTGGACGCCTCCAAGACCGACGAACACCTCGTGAGGCTGCACGAGTGCTCGGAGTGCTGGGGGTTCGAGGGCGTCGACGCCGCGATGGCCTTCTACACCCCACCTGGGCTGGTGGGCATGATCATGGGATTCGAGGGCTGGAAAGGCCTCGAGAGAGACTGGAACGCCGTCGAGACGAAGTGCATCGGCCTCGGGGATCCCTACTGCGAGATTAAATTCGTGCCGGGGGAGATCGACGGGCTGAAGGAGTCTCTGCGGAAGGACGTCTCGACCATCGAGAGGATACACCAGCGGCTGATGCACCACCTCATGGAGAACCTGCTACACAGGAGGCCCCTCCTGGAGAGGCCTCAACTTGGGGGCCTCGTCAGCATCCACAGGGTCACCCACGCCATGGTCTTCCCCGCTCTTGCCGGAGAGCGGTACCGGATGGTGCTGGGGATGGGCGGCGCCAGGACGGGGAAGCAGCTGGGTGCAAGTCTGATGGAGGCGGGGCTTGGCGAGGACGAGGCTGTGAGTCGCGTTCTCGGCTTCCTGAATCAGAGCAGGGTCGGGAGCGTCTCCATGGGTGAGACCGTGAGGATAAAGGAGAACTGCGAGAGCTCGCAGATAAAGCTGTTCACGACGAAGGAAAAGGTGCCCTCCTGCTACTTCACCACCGGGTTCCTGAACGGCTTCTTCTCCGCCGTAAAAAACCTGCATGTGAGGGAGACGAAATGCATAGCCGTGGGAGACCCCTACTGCGAGTGGGAGTTCAGGTAGCGTAAATCCATCTCTAATGTTACCAATATATTAATGAAAAGAAAACTGGATTTAATGGGTGTCTTTCATTGTCATTGGCCCAATTACAGGAAGTCCCTCCCGAGAACATGATACTCCTGGTAGGCCCCCCAGGCTCGGGAAAGTCGACCTTCTGTCATCAAACGGTCATCAACAACATATCGACGAAGCCAATTATCTACGTAACGACCGAGACAGCTCCCACGAAAATCGAAGACTCGCTGAAAGAGAAGGGGTTAGCCGGAGTATCACCTCACCCCATCACCTATGTCGACGCCTTCCACGAGACCGTGGGTCTTATGACAGACATCAGATCGGACACGGAGGAGGCATCATCTGAGGACCTAACTAGCCTGGGAATAGCCATCTATAAGCTCAGAGCTCGGATAAGCGAAAAAAGCCTCCTCGTTTTCGACTCCCTGACATCTCCATATCTATTGAGCGGCTCAGAGATATTGAAGTTCATGAGAACGACCTTGATCAGGTTTGCGGCAGAGGGGAACTCCGTTCTAGCCTGCTTGGACGAAGGATGTGGTAAACAAGAGGATCTTGTGGCCATGATGAGCCTCTCCAACGGAGTGATAAAGACAGAGATAGAGAAGAACAGACAGCTCCTTGACATCGTGAAGCACCCCAGATTGAGGCCTTCAACCATTGAGATACCCACCGAGCCTAAGCCAAGCGGGCTAAAATTCGTGTTTGAGTCAGACCTTATGGATTTTAGAGTGGGTAAGCAGTGCTACGACGCGGTCATGGGAGGGAACGATTATTGGATGAGGAAAGGAGTTGGGGACTACGTTAACCTCTTCTGGCCCAACCTTGTGACGTGGAGCGGTATGCTCTGGGACCCCAAGAGGTTCCCGACGCTAAAATACGAGCTCGACAAGCTGGACGGAACGATGGTTAGGGAGATGATTCAGTTCTATCCATGGCACGAGAGGCTTCAATTCAAGTTCATGCCCAAGGACTTGAACAAAGTAAATATCATGAAGAAAATGTTCGACATTCAAGCCCCGTGGGGCGAAGCAGAGCGAAGCGGTATCATGGAATACCTCGATAAGGATTCAAAGACCGACGAGCATTACTTCAGAGTGCATGAGAACTACGCCTGCTGGGGATTCGATGACGTGGGCTCTACAATAAGCTCATTCTACGCTGCTGCCTGTACTGCAGGCTCGTTAAAAGGATTCGAGGAGATGAAAGGCCTTGAAAGGGACTGGAACGCCGTAGAGACCAAGTGTATAGGGCTTGGAGACCCCTACTGCGAGTTTAAACTGGTACCCGGGGAGATCGACGAGCTTAGTCACACTCTTGAGAAAGACAGCGTATTCGTAGATAGGATGCAGGAGAGGCTGTTGAACCGCCTCATGAGCTTTCTTCTCCACGGAGAACCCCTCGTTGAGAGGCCCAGGCTGGGGAGCGATATCCACCTCCACGCCATATTCCACGCCACGGGTTTCTCCCAGCTGACCAACGAGAGGTACCAGACGGCCTTGAGGATGGGAGGCGCCAGGGCGGGAAAGGAAGTTGGCGAACGCTTGATGGAAGCGGGAATAAGAGAGGACGAGGCGGTGAAGCGGATTATACATCTCCTCGAATACTGCAAGGTGGGAGAGGTTACCGCCGGCGACACTATCCGGATAAAAGACAACTGCGAGAGCATAGCCGTGAACTTCCTAACAACAAGCTTCAATGAACCCTCATGCTACTTCACCACCGGATTCCTCAACGGCCTCTTCTCCGCCGTCAAGAACCAGCACGTAAAAGAGACCAAATGCATCGCTATGGGTGACCACTACTGCGAATGGGAGTTCAGATAAAAAAGAGAGAGAAATAACTTAATTCACGCGCTAGTTGTCTTCCGTCAGAGGATATTTTATTATAGTTATAACTATAATAAATTGATTGTTGACAATGTCCGGGAAAATAAATGCGAGGCAGATATCCTACATGGCAGTATTCACAGCGCTTATCTACATCACCACGTCGATCTCCGTGGCAATGCCACCTCCGCTAGGTGCTTGGCACATGGGAAACCTCATGTCATTTCTGTCAGCGATCCTGTGTGGCCCTCTCGTTGGAGCCTTTAGCTGCGCCGTAGGTGCTGGTCTCTTCGACGTCTGGAATCCATTGCATGGATCACGCTTCATTGTATATGCCCCAGCCACTCTAGTGATAAGGGGAGCCATGGGCTATCTGATAGGAAAAATAGCCTACGGGAGAGATGAACCCCGCAACTACGTAATAGCCGCAGTGCTGTTCGGTCACATATGGAAAAATGTTGGTTACACAATCTACGACTGGTATCTATACGGAGCTCTCGCCTTCTTCGACCTCTGGACCCTGAGCGTGAAAAGCGTCTTCGAAATAATACTAACCTTCACCGTCTTGGCAGCTGTAAGAAGATCAATAGGTAGGAACTACTTAGTCTAGGAGGGCAAGATGTCCATAATTGAAGCTCACGCCCATATAGGCGAGTTCCCTGTCTTTGGGGAGACACTCTCCACAGAGAGGCTACTCACCATAATGGATGAGTACGACATAGAGAAGGCCGTGGTATCAGCACTTCCCAACATCTTGACAAGGAATGCAGTTGATGAATATCCTGAAAGGATCTCTGGTCTTGTGAGAGTGAATCCCTTTGACTCGGATGCTCCTTCATTGGTAGACGAGGCCATCAAGGACTGGGGATTCAAAGGTGTTAAGCTCAACCCCCTGTTCAACAACTACACACCCGATAACCCTATTGTAGATCCGATTATGGAGATGGCCAGGAGGCACGGCGTATCAGTACTGGTTCATAGTGGTCACGCTCCTTGGAGCCTTCCCTGGAGTTTCGAACGGTTGGCTCGGAGATTTCCCAAAGTCACTATTGTGATGGCTCACATGGGGCACGGACACATCGTGTATATCAACGGTGCCTTAGATGTAGCTGAGGACCATAGTAACATCGTGGTGGACACGGCTGGTATGACTATGCATTCGAAGATCAGAGAGGCCGTCGAGCGGCTTGGTAATGGCAGGGTAATGTATGGCTCAGATGTGCCCCTTGGTCACCCTGCTTGGGAGATTACCAAAGTGAAGGTCTCGGGGCTCGATGAACAACAACTCAAGAAAGTGCTCTATGATAATGCTATCAGAATATATGATCTCTAATTCTCTGTGTATCAAATATGTTACAATCAGAGAAAGGGAATCCATTTACCCCCTTTTTTCTGATACTATTTATAATCCTTTACAAATATTTTGAACAGATCCTCTTCTTCATTGCTCGCGATTCAATTATAGAAAAAATAGTAACAAAACCAGATGCATAGTGATATCATTGAAAGAGACGAGAAGAGCAGTCCAATACGAACTAGCAGCATACCAAGATACTTGGTGTGAAGTACGATGTTGAAAATCCCCTCCCAATCGATTGGTCGCGCGCGCAGTCATCGGAAAGCCTCTAAATTCTGTTAAATCGTTATTAACACACTGGATTAGGATTAGCGCGCGCTACTAATCAGGACATAGTCAACACGTTAAAGTAACAAAATGCTAAAACAATGAGATCCCTCTAGTGAATGGGAGTTCAGAATAACGAGTGAAGAAACTATCATGTCACTCATACCAGCGTTTGAGTTAGGTTTATGGAACGCATGGATTTTCATCATTCCCGCCATAGTGGTATCGCTTCTCTGCGTGCTCTTGATGATGAAAAAAAATGCACCTGGTGGTCCAACGCGTGTTCCATGTAAATCTAAGCCTACATTGGTAGTTGCCACTCTCTCCAAGCTTATTTTTCTTCCAGCCGCTATATACTCTGTTTTCCTACCGCTAAAATTAGGTACAATATGGTTCTATTTAGGTCTCCCAATCGCATTACTAGGATTAGTTGGTACAATAATCGTTTTCTTGGACTGGGTTATGACTCCGGCGGGTAAACCAGTCACGAGAGGAGTTTATCGGTATTCAAGACATCCCATGTATGTAACGGAAGTATTTCTATTTCTGGGTGTGAGCATAATGTCGGCGTCATGGGTTTTCTCGTTGTTGACCATCATACTAGGAGTTGGAGTTACTCGTCTATATTTCGTAAAGATTGAAGAAGCCCAGTGCATTGGGCATTATGGTGCTGCCTATCTTGAATACATGAATAGAACACCAAGGTGGATAGGAGTACCGAAATCTAAGAAAAAGTGATTACGGTAATCAATCAGAATTGGGAACAAAAATTTCACTTTCATCCTATTTTATATTAGCATTTGAATTACACAAATAAGTGGTGTAGCTCTTGCCTATAGATCCTGATTTTCAGAGACACAGTAAGAAAGTCGGGAAAGAGGAAGGCATAATCATCTGGGGCCCCGTGGATCCACCTGAGAAACTCGGGATATACGGGACATATGTAGCTGTAGATTGGGATACGTGTATAGGATGCGGCAGATGTATCAATGTATGTCCAATGCATGTGTACGAATGGAGGGAGACTCCAGGTCATCCTACATCAGAGAGAAAACCCTTCCCAAGGAATGAACTAGATTGTGTGCAATGCTACACATGCGAATCTGAATGTCCCGTTCAAGCGATTAGAGTCGTCTTTGGAGGGGCTTACACTTGGCAGAAAGCAATGCTCCTCATTATGTTCGCCCAAATATTTGTTGGTATCTTGTATGGAACATTGTTTGGACCATCTTTGGGTCTAAGTATTCCTCTGTATGTGGGATGGCTTGTCACGGTGATCGGTCTACCTTTCTTCCTTGCTACAGCCATATACTTCCCGAGGAAGGGGATGCCTCAGGAGGGGAAGAGTTCCATGGATGTTACAGCTGTAGTTGATACGGGGCTGTATGGCATTGTTCGGCATCCACAGTATCTGGGCTGTATGTTGATGATGTTGGCCTCTATACTCGTCTCCCAGCATTGGCTTAGTGTAATTGTTGGCGTACCAATAGCCCTCTGGCTATTTACAGAGATACCGAAGGAGGAGAATGGACTCATTGTAAAGTTTGGTGACGACTATAGACATTATATGCAAGAAGTGCCGAGGTTGAATCCATTTCTTGGAGTTATACGGATGCTATATGGGAAGACTAAACAATGATTGATAAAACATCCAAGCGATATTATGTAACTACGTAGTCGCGCGGGAAAAAGGGGATTTAACTGCTCTTGCGCGCGCAATTTTAACACATTAGGGAACACTTGCGTATGGCTAACATACTTCTACATTTATACGGTGCAATCCGGCGAGACCTGAGGGATACTGCTCACATTTTTCAGTGATCTGGTCTTTTCCCTTTTTGTCTGTGGCTATCGCCATAATCTCATAGTCTCCGCATTTCATTGGATACCATGTCCACTCCCACACAGTCCAGGCTTGGGGACTCGGCGGCTCCCAGATTATCTTGGCCCTCTCCCAGTCGTTGCCTCCATCGACACTGACTTCCACACGCCCGATCCCTGCATCACTTCCCCAAGAAGCACCCACAATGGAGAAGGGTTCTCTGGAGATGATTTCACCTCTAAGTGGTCTAAGCAGCTTTGTCGTGAGAACGAGCCTCTCTGTCTTCGGGTTTTTCGGTATCTGAGAGGGCATGAACTCATCGTTTATAGCCTTAATCCCTGTCAACCATTTTCTCCATTTGTCACCGTAAAACCCAGGGGCAACCACCCTAAGTGGAAAGCCATTGTCTATGGGAAGTGGCCTACAATTCATCTCATAAGCCAAAAGGATGTGAGGCTTCAGGGTTTCTTCTAGAGGTAGACTGTTCGCTCTTGCGAGCGTAAAGAGCCCGTCTGCACCTTCGAACATGACCTCTGTCGACTCTGGTTCCATATCGACGTCCTCCAATACATCTCTAAGGGCAGGGCCCGACCAAAGGGCTGTACCAACTAAGCTTCCACCAGCCTCGTTTCTTACACACTCCAATGTCGCAATTACGTGGTATTTTGAATAATTCTCTAGTAGGTCGGTATAAGAGAGCCTTCGTGGCTTCTTAACCATGCCCTCGATGTTGAGAGTCCAATCGCGAATCTCGATCTTCGTGCCATTGAAGGGAGATCTTACGAAGAAATCGTTCAAGTTCAGAGGAAGGAGATTATTGCCGTCTCTAAGTTTAATAGGCTTTATAATCTTCTCGAACGCCTTGGCGTTCAACTGATTTCCCTCTTCCCTTCATGCAACAAAAATTCTTATATAAACTCCGCATAAACGATGGAGAAACGTCAGGATCTATAGTGATAAGAAATCGATGATTGAGTCATAATTCCTTTCTATCGCAACATATGATAGATTTCAGTTGTCAGTGTTGTGAAGTCTCTATTAGTACTGAAATTTAGAGAATATTTTCATGGCATATCACTTGCTGGTATAGCTATTCTTGATTGCGCGAGCTAATAACATAGAAATCGTCGAAAATGCAACAAGAGAGGCGCTGCCCACAAAACTCATACCCAAGACCCTAATGTATCCTGCTAGATGTGAGACTCCATCGAAGAAGAGGGAAGCGACAGTAAACCCTCGAAATTGAAATGCCGTTGGTCTCGGGATGAAGTTGAGGATCGTCGCAATGAGATCTATAATCAACGCCGCGCCAGGCTTACGCGTCCACCACATGCGCGCGAGAATAGGCGCGCGTGTAATACCTAAATTGCAGATTTCATGCATAAACGGGTTAATTTGATGTTCGACTTTTTACCCAATGTTCTTATTCACTGATATCAGATATCATCCACCAATTGCAGAAGGGAATAGTAATGGCCAGTCGCATTGTTGATCTAACCCATGTGATTGAACCCACCTCCACCGATGCCGAGCGGAAATTTGTGGTCCACATTCATGACGCTCTTCAGGAGATCCCCGGAACGATTCGTCCTGAAGGAGAATGGTACGTCATGTCCGACGTAGAGCTCATGGATCACGTGGGCACACACATAGAAGCACCCCTCCACTGTCTCAAAGACGGGATGGACCTCTCGCAGATACCCCTTAAGAGGCTCATTGGAGATGCCGTGATCCTCGATCTGCGAGAGGCGTATTCCGATGCGGGAGTCACAATTGAACAGGTGAGGGAGGCAGCAGAAGAGGCTGGCGGATTAAATGTGAATGATATCGTGTTCTGCATGATGGGAGAGACCGACTACTTCTCTACGGAGGCGTTGAGATGGCTGGTGGAAGCGGGCGTGAAGCTGATGGGAGTCGACTCTGCAGGTGTGGAATTGCCCCATTCGATTAGCCATGCGAATGAGAACCACCTAATGTTGTTCAGGGCGGGTGTTCCGCTGATTGAGCGTCTGGCTAACTTGGATAAGCTTTCCAAGTCGAGAGTGAAGGTGTACGCTCTGCCGATCCCTGTTGTAGGCTTGGATGCTTTTCCCCTCAGGGTAATAGCAATAGAAGACTAGATTGTTAGCGCGCTCATGTAGCGGTTTAATTATCAAAATGCTGAACTGCGCATAGACACCATACCGACGGATTTTCTTTTATCCTTCAACTATTCCGCAATGTTAGCTGACCACAATGATAAGCTCCTTCCGCCTATCGGACCCACATTACTTGAAGCTCCTTCTACACAATGATATAAACCTATTTTTAAGGCTCTTTCCTGATATTAATCTATAAAACGGTATTAAAAACCATGGAACGCCCATTTCAAACCGTTCCAACGGATTCCTATTATGATACTTAGAGATAACAATACAGATCGAACACATGTCCTGTCCAAAATGCGGTTTATTACTTGAATTGGAGCGTGTCGAAGATCTAAACGTCCTTGAATACAGAGCTCACTGCATAGGCTGCAATTGGAGCGGCATAATAAGACAGATGAAATGCGGGGGCTGCCACGAGAACACGTTGTTCCTGTGGGAGAACCAACAATGGAAGTGCATAAAATGTGGCGGTGCCCGTGGTTCCTCCCCTCCAAAAACTGTGGCTAAATATTGCGCGAGCTAGCGCGCATAAGAATCTTAATGATAACAGGTAAAAAGCTATAGAAAATAGTCACGCCTTCCCTGTGCGATCCGAATATTCTAAAGAATTGAGGATTGTATAAGAATTTGACATGATTATAACTGGTATCGAGACGGTTCCCGTTAGCGTGCCCCTCAGCTTTTTCGAAGACGGTGATGACAAGACAGGGGCCAAGGATGCGGCTCCCAAGTTCTACAGAGGAGAGCCTCTTGTCAGAAAGGTCAAGAAAGACTTCAAGGGTCGCAAGCTGCTAGATTACGTGATAGTGAAATTACACACGGATGAGGGGATCACAGGCGTCGGTGAGGCTCCAACGGATACAAAGGAGCCGCTTGAGGCCGTCAAGTCCATAATTGACAAGATGTTCACGCCTAACCTCATCGGCCTGAACCCCTTCAACCTCGAGCGATCCCTCGACCTT
>Ga0209427_10010480_pt1 | contig 10263 bp, 9 predicted proteins | sample DeeMarSWOR136_30_FD_187465 | JGI IMG/M metagenome (GOLD analysis project Ga0209427, IMG submission 187465) | Marine sediment microbial communities from White Oak River estuary, North Carolina - WOR-1-36_30 (SPAdes) (version 2) | ecosystem: Environmental > Aquatic > Marine > Intertidal zone >...
CGCCAGTATTCCGGCCATGGTGGCCAGACCTATTTTCTTGCTTTGTTCGATTCGTTGCGACAAATGCCTGGCAGATACATGGCCGATTTCGTGGCAGATTACGGCCGCCAGCTCATCCAAACTTTCCATGCCTTCAACTAAGCCGGAAAAAACAAAGATATGCCCTCCGGGAGCTGCAAAAGCATTCTGGTGGTTACTCTTGATGATATAGAAGTGAAACGGAAAGGGCTTTGTTTCCAAAGGTCTTATTAGATAGTGGCCTAAGTCTGTTATAAATTGATTAGCAAAGTCATCCTCTATCAGTTCAAAATGTTTTCGAATCTGGGCCAAAAAACTCTGACCCAGTTTTCTCTCCTCTTCAATTGAGATTGCCAAAACCTTAGCCGATAATAGGAGAGAGCTCGAAAAAAATAGGAATAGAAAAATAACTAAGATGTTCAATTTGATATGAAATTGAGTCTTCATTTTGACACTTCAACAATTTTAAGGTTGTCATTCTCTAGACTGACCCGCGGCGCTTCAATCCAGAGTCCTTCCAGATCATAAAATTCTCTAACCGCTTGATAAAACAGGTGGATGACCACATCGCCGTAATCCAGAAGCACCCAGTGCCCTTCCCGCTCCCCTTCTACACCGTAAGGTCGGAACCCTTTTTCACGTGTTCTTCTTAAAAGATGCTGTGTAATAGCCTGCACCTGCCTGCTGGAGTTTCCACTTGCGATGAGAAAGTAATCAGTAATGGAGGACAGTTCCCCAACTTCAAGTAAGACTGGTTCAATCGCCTTTCGCTCACCTATAATTCTAAGACATAATTTGGCCTTCTCAAGGGCTAGCATTGTCTCTGTATAATCCTCTTTCCAAGATATACTTCCTGACGGTTTCAGGGAGTAGGAAACGGACCGACTTACCTCGCGTGATCATCTCCCGAATGCTTGTGGAAGATATCCCCATTGGTGTTGTGAACATTTGCACCACGGTATACCCAGAAGGTACTATGAAAACATCAGGTTGATCAGTTCTTTTTACTCTCAAACCAATCTTCGAGAGGAAGGGCTCCAGCTCATGCTCCTGAAACCCGGGTCTCTTAATGATGATGAAATGCGCATAGTCGAAAAGATCCCTATAGTCTTTCCACATCTCGACCTCCAAAAAGGCGTCCATACCCAGAATAAAAAAAAGTTCAGGTTGGGGGCCAAAAACATCATGAAACTCCCTGAGCGTTTCAATAGAATAAGAAAGTCCAGGGCGTTTTCCCTCTAGGTCAAGCACCTCAAGGAGGTGAGAGTCGCCTACTGCAAGCCGTGCCATTTCCAACCGATGATAAAATGGGGCGACCGGTTCATCGGTTTTGTGTGGGGGAGAGGCTGATGGAATTAGGTAGACCTTTTCTAGATTCAGTTTTTGGCCTACTTCCTCAGCCGCCCTCAGATGACCCAGATGAATGGGATCAAAAGTTCCACCCAAAATACCTAGTTTCAATCCTGCCCTCGTTCATGGGTGCTGACTACTAGCGTCGTCACCGGACTGGGACACCTCGGCTAGCCCTAATTTTTTGGTATCGTTCAAAAGGTTCGGCAAGGGTATATGACTCTCTTTTCAGGAATCAAGAAACTGGTTGCTGGATTGGCCATTTTACTGCTCCCTTAGGCGGGCGGGGATAGAGCTGTGCTTAACGTCCGGGCCACAGGATGTGGCCACCACCCGTGCAGTCTTCCGCCCGCCTTAGTCTGCAGGGTTGTTCCGGTCAGCGCTCTTGCCTAGTTGATTCCCGAAAAGAGAGTCATATACCCTTAAGTTTCCATTGGCGCGACCGTATCCTATGCCAACACTTTTGAACGATAGTAGTTTTCTGCAATAAGCATTCCGTTGCTCTTCTCCAGCATTGCAAGGAATCTAACATCATTTATCAAGCCATTTCTTTAAGATGATATTTCTGAGTTCTGCTAGACCTTCACCCGTTAGTGCTGAAATTGGCAAGGAATCTAGCCCCTCTTTGGACACAGCCCTTTGCAACAATTTTACATCCCTGTGTTCAGGGCCATAAAGATCCATCTTATTGATCAAGACTATTTGCGGTTTGTCTACTAATCCCGGATCATGGGCGGCCATCTCGTTTCTCAGGGTATGAAAATCTTCCAGAATATCCTCACTGGCTTGATACGTGATGTCCAAAAGGTGTAATAGAAGTCCTGTACGCTCGATATGTTTTAGGAAACGATGACCGAGACCACATCCATCACTTGCCCCCTCGATTAGCCCTGGGATATCAGCGATAACCACAGACATCTCATCATCGATGGTCATGACCCCCAGATTAGGGATAAGGGTTGTAAAAGGGTAGCTATCAATCTTAGGGTGGGCCATACTAAGGCGGGAAAGGAGCGTTGATTTGCCGCTATTGGGCAGTCCAATTAACCCAATATCGGCCATAAGTTTGAGCGAGAGCCTTATCCTTTTCTCCCGGCCTGGCAGGCCTGGCTGGGCAAACCTCGGAGCTCTGTTGGTCGGATTTGCAAAATGACGATTTCCTCTACCTCCCTTTCCTCCTTGGAGGAGAAGGAATCGCTGTTTGTCGCTGATCAGGTCTGCAAGTATCTCGCCCGTATGGAGGTCTTCAATGATGGTTCCCAATGGAACATCGATAAAGAGGTCCGCACCATTCTTGCCAAACTGGCTGTTGCTCCTTCCCGGCTCACCATCGGGTGCCTTGAAATACTTGTTTGAAGTAAAATCCGCTAAGGTATGGAGCCTCCGAGTTGCTCTTATGATAATGCTTCCGCCGTTGCCGCCATCACCCCCGTCAGGGCCGCCTTTAGGCAAAAACCTCTCCCTCCGAAAACTAACGCAGCCCTTTCCCCCACTTCCCGATCTTACAGTGATGACCGCTTCATCAAGAAAACCCATTTTAGATCTCGAGGGAAGCGGGGCTCCCTATATGCAGTTAGGCGGTGTATACGCTGACCTTCTTTCGAGTCTTACCGAAACGTTCAAAGGCAACAATTCCATCGATTCTTGCGAAAATGGTGTAATCCTTTCCAAGGCCCACATTCTCACCAGGATGAAATTTGGTTCCTCTTTGGCGAACTAAGATATTTCCAGCACGAACCCTCTGACCCGCGAACCTTTTTACACCGTATCTCTGACCGGCACTGTCCCTTCCGTTTCTAGAACTACCGCCTGCTTTTTTGTGTGCCATGTTTTTTCCCTCTTATACCGTTCATTTCCAGCTTGTCATTCGATGTTTTCAATACTAACAAGTGTGAAATTCTGTCTGTGTCCCTGCTTTCGACGATAGCCTTTTCTTCTTTTATACTTGAAGACAACAATCTTCTTGTCCCTAGCTTGACGAACAATCCGGCCGACGACCTTCGCATCGTCCACGTACGGCTGCCCCACCCTGACATTTTCTCCGTCCGAGGTTAGCAGGACGTGGTCAAACGCGACACTGTCCCCGACCTCCCCTTGAATTTTCTCAAATTTGACTTGATCACCGGGGGCGACTCGATATTGCTTTCCGCCACTTTTAATAACAGCATACATGATTTCCTACTCCTCGCCAAACACTTAGTTTTCAATATAAAAAAGCATACCTATTAAGTCAAGCCAAAATGCAGATACAATCCTTGAATTATATAAAGATTATTAGTCACTTAAGCTCCAACAAAAACCTTTCAGAAAACAATTCTCTTTGACAATCTCCCCGCTCCTATTAGTTTAGCGTTCTGAAATAAGGCCGTTGGGGGCTCAAGGTCCGAAGGGGTCAGCGAACAGGGAGGGGAACGGAGAAATCACATAAGCCTGGTGGGCAGTTTGTCAAAACACGAAACAGGAGAACAAACAATACCCTTAAGGGCACACACAAGGAGTGGAAGATTTGCCTGAGATATCCTCCAATCAGCAAAGAGACCGAGACAAGTGGGCAAGGCCTATTCTGTGACCGTCAGCGGGTCTTCCCCTTTTCTGCGGGCCTCCTGGATGGTGTAGCGTGTAATGACAGGCATTGTCTTGGCTGCTGGACGACCCAAGGCAATTGAGATGGCATCTAAAAGTTCTGATTTTTCGACAGGTTTGAGCAAATAACCCGAAATACCTACCTCTCTGCAGGTTGCCGTATCACCCTTTTTTCCCACGGAAGTCAGCAAGATGATATCGGCCTGCACACCAAGTGGGCTCTCTTTGATCTTTCTTGCTACGTCAAACCCATCCATCCCTGGCATTTGTAGATCCAGTAAGATGAGCCGATAGGGCTTTCCAGCGTCAAATCCTTGCTTGGCCTTTTTGATCGCCTCTTTCCCATTCGCTGCCTCGGCAGGAACCAGGCCCCGAGAACATATCATATTTCGAAACACTAAACGGTTGATCTCATTATCATCTACAATGAGAACCGGCACACCCGACAGATCCAACTCCCGCAAATCCGGAGCTTCCTTAATCTTTGGCTGGCTCAATCCCAGCCGGGCGGTGAAGTGCAAGGTACTGCCCTTTCCCGGTTCAGTTTCCAACCAGAGACGCCCACCCATCATTTCCACCAGGTGTTTAGACAAATTCAAACCCAGGACCCTGCTACTGTACTCTCGGGTGTTGGTGTTATGCATCGGCCCAATGCTTTCAAAACCCATCTCTTCAGGTGAGATTCCAACGCCCATGGCCGAAATTACAATGTGTAACACTACGGAAGTCTCTTCTTTCTTCTGCGTTTCCAACCGTATATTGAGCTCTCCATCTCTCGCAAACTTGATAACATTTCGCGTCAAATTGACGATCACTTGGCAAAGGCGACCAGGATCTCCAGACAAGGCCATAGGTACATCCACCTTGGTGTGCCAATTGAGCTTAGCCCCCTCCATTACTACATCCTCTGCCAGCATTTCATCAGCATGCTCCAATACACTGCGAAGGTCAAAATCGATCTCCTCCAGCTCGAACTGGTGGGTCTCAATGTTGAAAGAATCCACGATGTCGTTCAAAAAACCCACCAAGGAATCAGCTGACCTTCGAACAGTTTCCAAATAACCACGCTGCTCCTCATTGAGATTCGTTGCCAGAGCAAGCTTTGTCATCTCGATGATCGCATCCATCCGATTCCGGACCACAGTGTTCATGTTTGTCATCAGGTCAAAGCTAGCGGATTTGGATAGCTCGAATCTCATAGCTCGCTTTTTGCTTCTTTTCATGGCTTCCTTAGATCTATGATTAATGCCCTTCCGGGAGTCAGTATTCAGACGATGGCCTTTTTACGCCAATCGTCTCAAGTATTAGCCAGAGATTTACCACAAAAGAAAATGCCTTTGGGCTTTAATATCCCAAAGGCGTCGCTCAAAGCAACTCTCGGCAACCTGGCCATCGTGGCCCTTCCGCTGTAAATCGATGATTTTGCGTCACCGCTTTTCGGTGGTTTTGCCCTTTCGATTCTGCGATTATTTTAACTAAAAATATCCGAAATTTCATTTACTTGTCAAGAAGAAAACCGAATCAGCCACTGCAAGCCTCGAGGGATCAAGGCAGTTTCTCCATTTGCTCGAACACACTATACATATACCGAAATGACAGCTCTTGACGCCACAGGTGTAATGAAAAGGTATCTGCTAGGTCCGCACTAACTAGACGGGTTGACCTGCGACTCATCAGTCACGAAAAAGGCCGTGCATTTTTGGCCTTTAGTTGTGGGCATTTGGCCAGTAGATGAAAGCGATCTTTTGCGGCGCGCTAATCAAGTCTTCGCCAAGAGATGCCTGAATATTATGCGTTCATAGATGCGGCAGAGGGAGGCTGCCCGCGTTTTTGCCAGACCAACATCCCTTAACCTGCAATAGATGTGCAAGGGGTTCATGTAGTGTTTGATAGCTGTGCCCATAGTGATCCTTTATGCTCGCTCTAGTTGGTCACAGATAGGTTAAGGATAGCTAATTTATTTAAGCGGCCGCTTTACGTGCTTATGGCTTCCCAAGATGCCGTTGTTTTTTTGGCCCAAACCTATATTAAGGGTCCGGGGCAAAAAGACCCCGAGCATTCGAGAAGCTCTTTTGAGTGCCGCCTCAGACTTCCATTTTTTGAAGTATAACCTTCGGAGGCTCTTGGCCATCACTTGGTTCATCTTTTTGTGTTGAAGTTGGGAGGCACTTGGTAAAACTTACTTTCAAATTTCCAAAGAACAGTGGATTAACAACCGTCTTGTGGTTTTAAAAAGTGCCTTTTGCAAAACCCCTGCCATATCTACGCGTAAATTATCTGTTTAAATCCTGAGTAGTTAGGCTAACTTCGCAAAATGCCAAAAGTAGTCTTTGTCAAGAATTGTTAAGAAATTGACAAAACGCGGTCTCCTATGAACACCCCTCCGGCTTTTCCTCGATATCGATAGCCATACTATCCTTTTCTCACGAATTGGTGACGTTCAAAAGCTATTGCGTCTGGCAGGACATGACGCTCTGTTTTCAGAAACCTGCTGGGCCAGAACTCTGAATTTGGCTATCCTACAGACCAAGTCGGAGGGCAGGCTGCTTGTTGCACAGGCTGGAGATGTGATGTGTCGCCAGGCATAAAACGAAAGCTGAGATGCCTGCGGCTTTCAACTAGAAATCTAATGGATGATCAAGGAACTAGGCGAGAAATGGATTGGGCTTGTTTAGAAGAGGAAGATTGAAGCACCTGGAAAACCTCACCCAGTTTGCACACCAGGGCGGGCTGAGAGATCTTCTACGGTCTCAAAGTTATGGTACGAGCCACACAGCACAATTCGATGCCTTAGCGAGAACATATCTAGACACGCTTCCCAAGAAAAAAGACTTGTTGACACCCCTCCTGCCGATGACCACAGTGCCATAATTCCCCTTTTCAGCTTCATCCACGATCGTTTTTCCGACATTTATCGTGGTCTTGACTTCCTTAATATCAATCTGATCTTCTGCTATGCCGACCTCCTCGAATTTCTGCCAGGCGTGGACATAAAAACCGTCTACACATCGTTTGTCGCCTTGAGTAATGATCTCCTGAACAGGCTCCCCTTCTTCACCAAATTCGATGGTACAGTAATCTCTTAGTCGGGGAGTGACATGCAGCAACGTTACTTTCGTATCCGGATTATCTCCAACCATAAAGCTAATATGATCTACCGCGTTAAGGGCGCTTTCAGATCCATCTATGGCGACCATTATCTTTGAAGATGTAACCTCGCGACCAATGGCCCAGATAGGAATAACACTGGAATGTTCCAGTACACTGTTAGTCACACTGCCCGTGAATGCTTCTTCAAGACGGGTAACCCCTCTCCTGCCTAAGACAATTGCATCACAAAGACACTGTTCACCATAATGCAGGATGTCTTTCGCTGTCCCCATGATTTTTGCCTGGGTGACTGTCTCAATTCTCTTCTCTTCGGCTCCTAATTTGATCATTTGAGACTTATATTTCTCAACAAGCTCTTTTGAGTTCTCCTGATTTTTGTTGATAACATCCTTCAATGCTGATCTGGCTTTTGGATCTGCCTTGGCATCCTCGAGGAGAAAATCTGACACCTTTGGCTGTACATTAAAAAGGGTGTAAGAGAGACTTTTCACGCTCGATCCCATTCGGACGGCATATTCGACTGCCCTTCTTGAATAGATAGAATCATCTACGCCGATTAGGATTCTTTTTTCCAAAGAACTCCCTCCTTTCATATCATCGATTGAGATCAGAGAAGTTGTATCTCAAGCGCATTAGCTTTCTAACCTCATTGTAGGAGACTTAATAGCGCATTTAGATGGAGCTGTAAACTGAATATCTCGAGGTCCTGAGAGCGGTTTTTTCCAGATTTCCCTCCCATATATCTCCTAAGAAGGAACAAACCTTCACCGTGCAGCTGACTCGTCAAGTTTATACCTTATTCTCAACACTTCATTTTCGAAGCTGGCGGACGTTATCCGAAATCCACCAATTTGATTTGTCGTATCCACGTGCGGACCGATGCAAGGACAGGCATCATAGCTTCCAATTCTGACAATCCTGATTCGGTCCCCCACATCCTCTGGCAACCGGTCTAAAATGTAATCCTTCTCCGCTTCATCTTTCGTTATGTACTCCTCAGTGATCGATATATCAGCCTTAATGATTTCATTTACACGCCTTTCAATTTCTCTAACTTCTGCCTCGGTTAAAGTCCGATCAAAATGATAGTCACATTTTGATTTTCTCTTTTCAATATGGGCATTAAAACTGCGAGCACAGCCAAACATCCTTACCATGGTTTGATTCAGGATGTGCTCTGCCGAATGCATCTTTGAATCAATTTGTTTTTTCATAATCAGGCCCATACCAACACCTAGCACCGTTGCCCTTTGAGCATCTCACTTGAAACGGGATAGGGAGTATGCAAATTCGCGAACCTTGCAATTCATAAAGCCTTTGCGTGCAAATGGGGCCGCAGTCTGCTGGAATTATCATTTTTGGTCGGGCCTTGGCAGCAGTGGGCTTTTTGGTGCAGCAACGGGCTGTGCTAGTGTTGCTGGTTAATTTAGGGAGATATTATAGGGGTGGGACACCCCGGTGTCAAATAAGAGGCATTTAGGGAAATTTCCCATTATCAGGGGGTTTGCCGGTATAACCTTAACCAAGGCTCTTTGGCGAGAATGGAAAAGTGAATTGTGGACCTTTAATGTCTTGACCTTTTGCGACTGGCTGTGTATTTGAGAAAGTATCGGGTGATTTGTTTTGGCCAAAACCTTAAGCTTTATAAGAAGGAGGAGAGACATGGCTGGAAGTACATACAAAATCATTGAGTTGGTTGGGACCAGTGATACTTCCTGGGAGGAAGCCGCTAGGACCGCTGTGGAAACAGCCGGAGCGAGCCTTAGAGATCTAAGGATCGCCGAGATTACCAAACTAGATATGACCATCGAAGGAGGAAAAGTAAACTCATTTAGAGCCAGAATTAACGTTTCATTCAAATATAAGAAAGAGGACTAGTGATTACTTAAGCAGATCCAGAAAAAACCCTAACCGGGGTCCATTGATAATGGACCCCTTATCTCTTAGGCTTCTGATAACCTATTTATCTCAGAGGCCTCAAATTCTTCAAAGCTCAGCCGTGTAAACCGCCCACCTATTTTGCCTATGAGCAAAATCCCATTCCTACATGTTCAAAGGAAGGGCATTCTAGCCTTTTTGTAAGTAATCGGGATTAGTAGCAAAGTTATAGCTGAAGTAGACAGGCGAAAGGTAGGATCTTTAATGGTGCCCCCGGCATGACTCGAACATGCGGCACCCAGATTAGGAATCTGGTGCTCTATCCACCTGAGCTACGGGGGCACTACCTTGCTTTTTAGCATAACCAGATCGAAAATCAAGCACTTTTGATCATGTAGGATCTAAGAATACGTTGATTTACACTTGAGATCGCCTATATTGAAATGCTATACTTCAAGAGCTCTGCGCAGAGAAAAATCACATGGGGGTGTAGCTCAGTTGGGAGAGCGGTACGTTCGCAACGTACAGGTCAGCGGTTCGATCCCGCTCACCTCCACCAGCAAAAACAGTCAGCCAAAGGTCCCTTTTCTGCCACTTTCTCATCTAGGTGTCAGGGGACTGCTTTTCTCTTCTTCCTTACTCCGGCACAGTCCAAATTACGTTTCCCTTTTGGTTGAATAAGACCAAACCGCAGTAACTTTTTCTGTAGAAGCAATTTGTGGTTTCTCCTTCTTATCAAAGGAAATAGTAGCATCTGAAACCTATTTTGAGACTTCGCCACCTATGAACCCAACAAAGAGGGCTGCCACCACCATCAGACCATATTGTTTCTTGCTCATGTCTTATCAGTTCTTTCACACTTGGTTGAATCATGACTGAAACCGGGCATATACGTTACGACGCTGGCATCGAATCTTGCTGCTTCTCGATTGCTTGAGTGCCATTATCCTTGACAGTCTCTACACAGGAGGGTAGTATAGGTTTAGTATTTCTCCTTTTCTAGGCCCCTGAGTCAGGTGATTAAAACCTCCTAACGGCCCCTCAGGGGCTTTTGTTTTTAGGGCAGACCACCATTGTAAGTGGTGACCAGATCCACCTTTGTTTGGCTTTCAACGACTTACCGTGGTCTTCGTCGGTCTGTTGCACAGGGAATTACTTGAGATGTTTGTCTCCCCATATAAAGCCGCCATTGATGGCTAGCATGCCATTTTTTGTTGACAGCTAACAAGATGTTAAGTATTTTTAGATTGTTAAGAAAAAAAAGAACATCTTATAGTATCAGCTTGGATGAATAGGTCATCCAGGAATTTAGAACAGAATTCT
>Ga0209427_10010482_pt1 | contig 10262 bp, 7 predicted proteins | sample DeeMarSWOR136_30_FD_187465 | JGI IMG/M metagenome (GOLD analysis project Ga0209427, IMG submission 187465) | Marine sediment microbial communities from White Oak River estuary, North Carolina - WOR-1-36_30 (SPAdes) (version 2) | ecosystem: Environmental > Aquatic > Marine > Intertidal zone >...
GATGTGACCCTAACCACGCTTTCCCTAAGAAGATACCATTATTTTTTGGCTCCGGCGGATCACGAGGATTATCAAAGCCACGGCTGGTATCAATGCGAATACCGAAAGGATGCCTCTCGGATAGAACAGGATAAAGAGCGCCACGAGCAAGATTAAAAACCTTGCAGGAAGGTCGTGCTTTTTAAGTTCAAAAAGTTTACCGTGGATGGCGACAGCTGCTGTTAGGCATCCAATCATGAGCACACCTATAGCAGCCAGTTGTGCTAAACCGGGCTCCAACAACAAAATGTCCCAATTGAAAATCGCGAAGGTGAGGAAGAAAAATGGAATAGATATACGCAGCGTTAGCATCATCGTCCCCATGAAGGAGGCACCTGACAGACGGGAGGCAACCGCAGCTACGAGTGAGGTTGGTGGCGAATATTCGGATATTATCGCTATGAAAAATAAGAAGAAATGAGCTATCCAAGGGTTGATCCCGAATTTTGTCATAGGCGGGATGACTACCACGGCTGCGACTATGTAACAGGCCGACGGAGGTATTCCCAGCCCTAAGAAGACCCCAATTGCGAACCCCACTCCGATAAGGGCTAAGATATGGAATTCTCCGACCGTCGCCAGTAGCGACATGAGCTTAAGCATCCATCCACTAACCACGAACAGATTTACCATCACCCCGAGCATGGCGAGCAAGAGAACGAGCGGAGCGGTGACACCAGCAAATGCCTCGAGGGCTTGGCGCAAACACCTACCCCATTCCCTTATTTTATCCCAGATCGTCCCGGGATGGAGATACATGCGGATTGCGGAGGCGGTGATAAAGAGACCGATCGCAATGTCAAGTGCGGCTCTTGACGCCTCAAACCAAAGCCCACCCATCAAATAGATCAAAATTCCGATGAAGGTGAAGAACATCACCGTATTTATCACGTCCACTCTGGAGACTCTTTCGATAACGGAAACCGGCACTGAATCTGGGCTCCTTCCCCCTCCCCGCACGAAGCGCGTTGTAAAAAGGTAAACCGATGTGGCTATGATAGCATAGAAAATGAGTGCCGGCCCATATCCTCGAGCTATAACATCAAAATAAGTCACTCCGAGAAAGTCAGCCATGAGGAAACCGGCTATTGCCATGACGGGTGGCATGAGCAAGCCTCCGAGCGAGGCGGAAGCTTCCACAGCACCAGCGTAAAGAGGGGGAAACCCTGCTCTTTTCATCAACGGTATGGTGTACTGCCCGGTTATGGCTACATTCGCTGCTCCCGACCCACTACAGGTAGCGATAGCCATTGAAGTAACCACGGCCGTTTGTGGAATGAGGGTTGTACGTTTGGCAAGTATCCCGACGAAAAATCTGATAATAGATTCTTGAACACCAAATCCCTGTGCAATGCCCAAAAACATGAAAAATGCCGCGATAACGCCTACCCCGATTTGCGCATACGTCCCAAATAGGCCCAATGTGATCTCAACGGAAGAAGATGTTATGACTCTTGTCCAGGAGACCCCGGGATGACCAAGTATACCTGGGAAGACCGATCCATAAACGGAATAAAACATGAGAAACAGGATGAGATAAAAGAGTACACGATGCTCCCGTCTGGCAAATTCCAGCACGAGGCCGAGCATCATCACTGCTACGATTTTGTCAGGGGTGTTAAAGAAACCAGCTCTCAAATATATGAGGGCTTCAAACTCCACCCTCATGTATATGAGGGAAAAGATGCACATGGCGATGTACGCGATGGCTATGGCGATATTGGCTTTAAGCCCCAGACGTGGGTATAGCAGCTCTCCGGCGGCAAGGGAATTCAATACATACATTATGTATGTTATCGGGACCAGAGTTATGACCAGGAGCATTGTTCCTCCCAAGCCGGTTGTGAAATAATGGAGCGAAAATAGCAAATATACGATCGTTACTATAAGAAAGGAGGGGAATAAGAATTTACGCATTTCAGCCAGTGAATGCGCTTCATCTTGCACTGAATTTTTTTTCATCTTTTCACCCACTACGGTGTGACATAAGAAATAGTGAACTCACCCCTTGTTGGAGTTTTACAGGGGTGAGTTCACTCCTTTAAACCCTTAATACTCCTCCGTTACATGAATGGAGAGAAAATTAAGAGTTTTGTTTTTGACGTAACGAAGTAGTATTAACTGCCCCTCTTGCTTTTCCCAAAAAGCTCAGCGCGCTTTAGCTTTCATCGTCTCTATCGCTGCCTTGATCATCTCCTCACTAGCTATTTTCCAGGCCGGGTCCCATAAGCCCTTTTCCTTCAGATATTTCGCCAATCCCGGATGTACTGGAATCTCGGGTATGCTCTTTATCCCCTTGACTTGGAAACCAGCGAAGTCTGCAGCTAGTGGTCCGAAACCAGGGTCTAGCTGAGTTAGCTCCTTTCCTCCGGCTTCGAATACTTTGAGTGCTCTATAAACGGCCTCTGCCGGGAAACGGAGCCCGTGGTGGTAACCGAAGTAAAAAGGCACGCCATAGAGTTGATCCACTCCCAGGTCTCTCGTATACGCCTTCTTCATGTTGATCTTCTCCGGAGCAAAACCTGCCGCTGTTAGCTTCTTGATTTGTGCTGGGGTTGGATTCACTCCCTGCAGGGGGCTGGACACATCAAGCACCTTAATCCAGCCAGCCAGCGATACCAAAGCCGTTGTGTAAGCTGCGGTGGCGTCTATGGTTCCCGCTCTTAGAGCATCCGCAACCTTTGACATATCAACTTCGACGTGAGTAACATCCAGACCACAGATGTCCTCCATAGCCCGGAATATGTTGATATGGTTCATATATCCCGCCTTCGTCATGTAGATTTTCTTGCCGTTCAAATCCTCCCAGGTACGAAATTTGTCTTTATGCTCCGGTAAAGTCAATAGGTGTGTTTCCATGGTGTAGCTCCAGAGAGACTGCACCGGCATTTGCTTTACGTTGGGTTCAAAGCCCTCAAATGGTTTTTTAAACGAGTACAATGCTCTCAATCCCGGCTCGGCCGAATACGTGCTTTCCAGCTCACCCACGAGAAAGCTCTTGATGTTAGCGGTGGTTGAAACGTATGGGTAAACGGTAACGTCGTAATCCGGCATACCCCTTCGCAAGAAATCTGACATGAAAGCGGATACTCTATAACCATAGGCCCCTGGATTAGAGGTCCCCCATCTCCACATTTTTTTCTCGGCAGCTACCGCAGGGCCAGGTAAAGTAAATGTTGATACTAATACCAGGGCCAATCCTAAAACCAATGCCAACTTAACCTTTTTCATTTTTCCCTCCTTTTCCTTTATTCCTGATTTAGCATCCCGAACTATCTACACCCATAAGCACCACCCCCTTTGCCACTTTACGAGGCTGTTCATTTTCCCCCGGATTCAAAACGAGATTTGCCTCTACTCCGCTATCGTCACATGCTGAAGAGTCCCAGGGGCATCTAATCGGGCTCGACGAGGCATTTGCTCCTTTTATCACAAATCTATGCCTTTGTAAAGTGAAAATTTTAACACGAATTGGGGTCAGGTCTTGAATTATCAGTTTTTGGTTATACAGGCCGTGTTTCTTCTCTTGGTATTTCTCCGGATTAAAGGAATTTTTCATGTATGTTTGCCAATATCGTCTGCGTTTCTTGTACATTGGCGTTGCAGTTGAGGTCGTGGGGGACGTTGGTTCTGAGACACACGTCAGGCGTGTGGAGGCCAGTGGAGCGAATATAGCAGTCGTCCTAAGAAGATACCATTATTTTTTGGCTCCGGCGGATCACGAGGGCTATCATAGCCACGGCTGGTATCAATGCGAATGCCGAAATGATCCCTTTAGGATAGAACAGGATAAAGAGCGCCACGAGCAGGATTAAAAACCTTGCAGGAAGGTCGTGCCTTTTAAGTTCAAAAAGTTGACCGTGGATGGCGACAGCTGCTGTTAGGCATCCAATCATGAGCACACCCAGAGCAGCCAGTTGTGCTAAACCGGGCTCCAACAATAAAATATCCCAATTGAAAATCGCGAAGGTGAGGAAGAAAAACGGAAGGGATATTTCAAGCGTTACCATCATCGTTTTCATAAAGGAGGCACCCGAAAGACGGGAGGCAACCGCAGCTACGAGTGAGGTGGGCGGCGAATATTCGGATATTACCGCTATGAAAAACAGGAAGAAATGAGCCACCCAGGGGTTGATCCCGAATCGTGTCATAGGCGGGATGACTATCACGGCTGAGATTAGGTAACAGGCCGACGGAGGTATTCCCAGCCCTAAGAAGACCCCAATTAGGAACCCCACTCCGATAAGGGCTAAGATATGGAATTCCCCGATCCCCACCATGAGGCTCATGAGCTTAATCATCCACCCGCTAACCACGAACAGATTTACCATCACCCCGAGCATGGCGAGCAGGAGAACGAGCGGGGCGGTGACCCCGGCAAATGCCTCGAGGGCTCGGCGGAAACATCTACCCCACTCCCTTATTTTATCCCAGATCGTCCCGGTATGGAGATACATGCGGATTGCGGAGCCGGTGATAAGGAGACCGATCGCAATGTCAAGTGCGGCTCTTGATGCGTCGTACCAAAGCACACCCATCAAATAGATCAAAACACCGATGAAGGTGAAAAACATCACCGTATTTATCACGTCCACTCTGGAGACTCTTTCAATAACGGAAACCGGCGCTGAATTTGGGCTCCTTTCCCCTCCCCGCACGAAGCGCGTTGTAAAGAGGTAAACCGACGTGGCTATGATACCATAGAAAATGAGTGCCGGCGCATACCCTCGAGCGATAACCTCGAAATAACTCACCCCCAGAAAATCAGCCATAAGGAAACCTGCTATTGCCATAACCGGCGGCATGAGCAAGCCTCCCAGCGAGGCGGAAGCTTCCACGGCACCAGCGTAAAGAGGGGGAAACCCCGCTCTTTTCATCAACGGTATTGTGTACTGCCCGGTTATGGCTGCATTCGCTGCTCCTGATCCGCTACAGGTAGAGATAGCCATGGAAGTAACCACCGCCGTTTGCGGTATGAGGGTTGTACGTTTACCGAGTATCCCGACGAAAAATCTGATAATAGATTCTTGAACACCAAATCCCTGGGCAATGCCCAAAAACATGAAAAATGCCGCGATAACGCCTACCCCGATTTGCGCATACGTTCCAAATAGGCCCAATTTGATCTCAACGGAAGAAGATGTTATTACCCTTGTCCAGGAGACCCCGGGATGACCAAGTATACCTGGGAAGACCGATCCATAAACGGAATAAAACATGAGAAACAGGATGAGATAAAGGAGCATAATATGCTCCCGTCTGGTATATTCAAGCACGAGACCAAGCATCATCACTGCGACGATTTTGTCAGCGGTGTTAAAGAAACCAGCTCTCAAATAAATGAGGGCTTCATACTCCACTCTCATGTATATGAGGGAAAAGATGCACATTGCGATGTACAGGCCGGCTATGGCAATATTGAGTTTAAGTCCCAAACGCGGGTAGAGCAGCTCTCCGGCGGCAAGAGAATTCAATACATACATCACGTATGCTATTGGGACTAACGTTACGGCAAGGAGCATGGTTCCTCCTAAGCCGGTTGTGAAATAATGGAGCGAAAATAGTAAATATACGACCGTTGTTATAAGAGAGGAGGGAATTAGGAATTTACGCATTTCAGCCAGCGAATATGCTCCATCTTGCACGGAATTGTTTTTCATGTTTTCCCCACACTAACGGTTTGATTTAAGAAAAGCAAATGAGCTCATTGCAGAGGTGATATATTAAATGGATAGCAGCCAAATATTGTAAGTATAAGGGGCTCACACCTTATTGGAGTTCTTAAGAGGTGAGCCCCTTATTTACAATCCTTAACTACCTCTTAAAAGGCTCAGCGCGCTTTAGCTTTCATCGCCTCTACCGCTGCCTTGATCGTCCCCTCGGTAGCTATCTTCCAGGCCGGGTCCCATAAGCCCTTTTCCTTCAGATATTTCGCCAATCCCGGATGTACCGGAACCTCGGGTATACTCCTTATAGCCAGGACTTGGTAACCAGCGAAGTCTTTGGCTAGTGGTGCAAAAGCAGGCTCTATCTTAGCCAGATCGCCCACTCCCTTTTCAAATACTACGAGCGTTCTATAAACGTCCTCTTCTGGAAAGGCGAGACCGTGGTGGTAACCGAAGTAAAAGGGCACGCCATAGAGTTTATCCACTCCGACGTCTCTGGTAAACGCTTTCTTGATGTCGATCTCCACCACGTTAACACCTGCCGCTGCTAGTTTCTTGATTTGTTCCGGGGTTGGGTTCACTCCCTGAAGGGGGGTGGCGACATCAAGCATCTTATCCCCGGTAGGCAGTGTTACCCTGGATGTTGTACGAGTTGCCACAGCGTCTACGGTACCGGCTTGCAAAGCATCTGCCATCTTTGTTGTATCAATTTCGACGTGTGTAATATCCAGGCCACAGATGTCCCTCATGGCTTTGAAGATGCTGATATGGGCCATATATCCCGCCGAAGTCATGAAGATCTTCTTGCCGTCTAGATCCTTCCAGGTACGGTATTTGTCTTTGTTCTTCGGCAACGTCATTATATGTGTTTCTATGGTGTAACACCAGAAGGACTGGACCGGCATTTGCTTTACGTTGGGTTCAAAGCCCGCAAATGGTTTTTTAAACGCGTACAATTTTCTCAATCCCGGCTCGGCCGAATACACGCTTTCCAGCTCACCCACTAAAAAGCTCTTGACATTAGCAGTGGTTGAAACGTGTGGGTAAATGGTAATGTCGTAATCCGGCATACCCTTTCGCAAGATATCTGTCATGAAACCGCCTACTCTATAACCAAAGCTTGCTGGATCAGCGGTCCCCCATCTCCACATTTTTTTCTTGGCTACTGCACTGCCAGGTAAAGCAAATACCGATACTAACACCAGGGCCAATCCCAAAACTAATCCCAACTTAAGCTTCTTCATTTTATTGCCTCCTTTTACTTTATTCCTGATTGAGCATCTTAGCATCCCGAACTATCTTCACCCATAAGCACCACCTCCTCTGCCACTTTACGAGGCTACTTATTTTGCCCCAGATTCAAAACGAGATTTGCCTCATCCGGATTCTCGTAGTACAACCCCTCTCAGGATTGTCACAAGGCTTAAACCCGCAGTAGTCGCGCATCATCACATGGTGAAGAGTCCCAGGGGCATCTAACCTAGCCTGACGATGCATAAACATTTTTGATTATCACAATCCCATGCCTTCGTAAAGCGAAAATTTTAACACGAATTGGGGGCAGGTCTTGAATTATCAGTTTTTGGACTCGTGGGGGACGTTGGTTCTGAGACAACTTATTTGCGAATGCCGAATGATGTCCATACATAATTCCATTGCCACCAACTTTGGGGGTATCGATATTTCAATGTCAGGTCCTGTCCCCATGTCTTTGAGAGACTTATAATTTTAAGAGCGTCCCTCTCTCCCTGTCTTATTATCATCCTTGGACGACTGGTTAGAGCGCCTTATCCTCACATCGTGAGCTTCTTTGCGATCTTTGCGACGTGCGCGCCTTGGTACCATGCTCCTGCCAGTTCGTTTTCGCTCGGCAACCGACTACCGTCAGCACCGGCGATTGTCGAGGCCCCATACGGCGAACAACCGGTGATTTCGTCCATCGTCATTTGCCCCTGAAACGCATAAGGCAGCCCGACAACCACCATGCCGTGATGCAACAGGGTAAGGTGGAAACTCAGGATCGTTGTTTCCTGGCCTCCGTGCTGTGTGTTCGAGCTTGTGATGACGCTTCCAACCTTCCCGGTTAACGCTCCGCTCGCCCACAGTTGTCCCGTCGCATCAAGAAACTGTCGCATTTGACCACACATGTTGCCGAAGCGGGTCGGCGTTCCGAAGATTATTGCATCGGCTTGGCCCAGCTCATCCACAGTGCACACAGGCACACCGGCCTGCTGCTTCTGCGCTTCAACCGCGCCCATCTTTGCCAACACATCCTGAGGCAAAGTCTCTGGAACGCGACGCAGTGCCACGCTTACGTCCGCCACCGACCGTGTTCCTTCAGCGGCTGCTTCTGCCAGCTTGTAGACGTGTCCATACATTGAGTAGTAAACAATCAATACCTTCATGAGAACCTCCCTTCTGTCGATCTAACTATAGTTTATACAGCTTCTTCACAATACCTTCAGGCCTCAAGGCTCCAGTCTAACACAGCTATATGGTTTCAAATGTAAATAAGGTGTTTCAGAACCAACGTCCCCTCCACTCGTTTTTCTTCGAAGAGTACCGATCATTTGCCTAAGACCGCTTTCCACGAAGGCATGTGCCATCCATCCCAGCGGCCGGTGTAGGCGCTGACCTGGGGATATCCCAGCATCTTGAGCAAGGTGTACATATACGTCAGCTGTATCCCGCCCCGGGTAAAGATCACGATGTGCTTGTCCGGAGTGACTCCCTGCTTGGCGAAGATGCCAGTCAATTCCTCGGCGGGTTTCGGATTGCGGTTGCCGTTCAGCGTATCGTTCCAGTGGACGTTAACGGAGCCGGGGATACGACCTATCTCATAATCGGGCGCTGAACGAACGTCCAATACCACAACTGATTTCTGGTCGAGGGCCGACTTGAGTTCGGATTGGCTGAAGAAGCGGGGACCCAGCGAATTCTTGGCGTTGACGGCGCTACCGGCAAAGGTGAAGTTGCGCACGCCCAGTTCCTGCACTTTGGTGGTATCGATAGACCATTCATCCCAGGCTTTGACATATACCACAACGTTTTTGAATCCCACTTCCTTCAGAACCATGAAGTTCCGTGACGCCGCTCCGCCGCTGCCGCAATATAAGATGATCTCCTTTTCCGGAGTGACTCCCTTTTTGGCCAGGTCCTGGAGAATAACATCTCGGGGTTTAAGGAATTTTTTTTCGTTCATGTGAGTGGCGGGAGAGACATGCGTTGCGGTCGGAATATGCCCGTCGTCGTAAGCCTGGCTGCGTCGGCCCTCTACGATCTGGGCGGTCGGATCGCCGATCTTGCTGGCGACGTACTCTTTGTCAACTATAAGATCACCTTTTTTGCGCGTCATGGTGAATGTGCTTGCGCTTGGCGTAACGGGCACAGCGTCAATCTTCCCGTCCCAGGCACCGATGCCGCCGTCCAGCGCATGCAGCTTATCGAATCCCGCGTAGGTGAAAATAACGAAGGGTATTCCAGCCTCGACTGCGTCCTTATAACACAAAACCAGGTAATCATCGTAGGACAACCCCGCCTGGGCGAAGACCTTTTCAATCACCGCATCATCGGCCCACTTGTTCCGGAGCCCATCGCGTTCGGGCACGAGAATTGTGTGCCAGGGAATGCTGATGGCACCGGCTACGTGTCCCTTGGCGTAATCGACAGCACTCCGTACGTCGATCACTTTAACTCCCGGCTTCCCGAGCAGGTCTTTCAGTTGGGCGGGACTGATAAAGACGCTGTCGGGTGCCGCCGATTCGCCGGCAGCCCACACAGCGGCGAAGGCAAGCATTAAGGACGCAAAAGCTCCCACTGACATCAGGCAAAGGAAAATAGCTGCCATACGTAGTAGTCTCCTTCAAAGAGTTCAAAGAGGGACTCAAAGAGGCACGTTGTTGAAAACTGTTACTTTTCCCTCTGTGATTCCAGCTTTTGAATAGCCTTGACAACGGCCGAAGTACAAACCCCCAGATGTCTCGCTATCTCTGCCGCCGGTATTCCCAACTCACGACTCAATTGATACGATATCCCTGCTCTGGCCTGAGACACCTCCCTGCGGCGTCCACCATTCCGAAGCTCTTCCTCCTTTATTCCTGCTTCATCGCAAACCTTCCTGATCACCCTGCTCACCAAAACATCCCTCTCCCCAAGCCGTAATTGCCTCCTCAAATTCTTATCCGCCTCGCCTAAAATGCGAGCAACAAAATCGCCTCCACCCAGGATGCGCGCATCGTACTCCACCCTCTCCTTATTGCCCCTCATAGAATGCCCGCGCGTTGCACACCCCGGTCAGGAAATCATAGCGCAATATGGCTTTCTCTTTCTCAAAGGCTTTGCGAAGTTCGCCGAACAAAATCGTCACGACGAGGAAGAAACCAAGGCGCATGCCCGCGTTCCAGTACGGAATGAACGGGGACGAGAAGGTTTGTCCGGTCAGGTAGTTCGAAACATACCAAGTGGCCACACTCACAAGAGAAAATAACATCCCGGTTCTCTGGCTCAAGAACCAAGCGGCGATGGCGACAGGAAACAAGTAGAATAGCGCGAACGAAG
>Ga0209427_10010485_pt1 | contig 10261 bp, 4 predicted proteins | sample DeeMarSWOR136_30_FD_187465 | JGI IMG/M metagenome (GOLD analysis project Ga0209427, IMG submission 187465) | Marine sediment microbial communities from White Oak River estuary, North Carolina - WOR-1-36_30 (SPAdes) (version 2) | ecosystem: Environmental > Aquatic > Marine > Intertidal zone >...
TAAAGAAACGACTGATCTAAGTCCTGAAATCAAATGGCCAAATGATCTTTCAATAAATGGGAAGAAAGTTTGTGGCATCCTCACCGAGATTGATGCTAAAATGGATAGCATAAATTACACAGTTGTTGGAATTGGTATCAATGTTAACAATCGGCTAGAAAAAGAATTACAGAAAACAGCTACAACCTTGAAGCAGGAAATCGACACTCAAGTTCCAAAAGTAGAACTTCTTAAATCCATTCTTAAAAGTTTTGATGAAAACTATAGTAGATTAATTGCAGGTGATTACGATTTTATTAGAAATTCATGGCTTTCTTATTCAAACATTATTGGAAAAAAAATTCAGGTGCAGGATGGAGAAACTGTGACAACTGGCAGAGTTACCGATATTGATGATAGTGGTTGTCTTATTTTGGATGCTGAAAAGGGTAACGTTAGAATTGTTAGTGGCGATGTAAAGTATCTGTGAGAGAAATTTTTTAAGTAGATATTTTTATAAATAAAAGAGTGTTATCAATTGTTAATTAGGGGTGGTAATTTAAATGGAAATGAAAATTTATAGAAAAGTGTTAGTTGTAAGTATAATGATGCTGTTGGTCGGAACCTTTTTTGTACCATTGATCTCTGGAGGTACGAATGGTGACTCTGAGCTAGTAATAATAACCGTTAATCAATCTGAAGATGATATTGAAATTAACTATGAGATAAATGATTTTGTTGAGGTTCCTGTAATGATTGATGGGGTTGAATATTCCATTATTCTTATCGGTGAGGAATCAAATTTACTTCTTGCTGGAAAGCCAGATATTCCTAATATTTGCCGTAGTATAGTTATTCATGATACAGCCGAAATGAAAGTAAATGTAATTAGTACAACATATGAAGAATATAACAATGTAATCATTGCACCATCTAAAGGAAATTTACCAAGAACTGTAAACCCTGATGATGTACCATTTGAGTTTGGAGATGTTTATAATGAGGATGCCTGGTTCCCAGGTGAAATCGCAAGTCTTAGAGAACCATATATTTTAAGAGATTACAGAGGACAGGTTGTCGAAATATATCCGATACAATACAACCCTGTTCAAAAAATAATGAGATTTTATACTGATATCACAGTTGAAGTTGTTCCAGATGGGGAAGGCACTATAAATTGTATTTATAGAGATGAACTACCTGCAAAGGTTGACTTTGATTTCAAATTGATTTACAATAATCATTTTATTAATTTCGGTAAATCAGGCCGTTATGATCCTGTTGGAGAACAAGGTAACATGTTGATTATAACATATGATGATTTCTGGGATGAAATGATACCACTTTTTGAATGGAAAACTATAATGGGTATTCCAATTGAGATGGTTAAAGTCTCGGAAATTGGTAATGCCAATGCGATTAAAACGTATATCGCAGACTACTATAATGACTATGGTCTAACTTTTGTATTACTAGTGGGTGATGCAGCCCAGGTTCCTTCGTTTATGATAGGTGCATCTGCTTCAGATCCAAGCTATACGTATGTCGTGGGCGGTGACCATTATCCTGATTTGTTTGTAGGTCGTTTTTCTGCTCAAAATATCGAACAGGTTGAAACCCAAGTTGAAAGATCAGTTGAATATGAAAAGTTCCCTCAGGTAGGTGCTGAATGGTACCATAAAGGAACCGGTGTTGCATCTAGTCAGGGAGCTGGAGTAGGAGATGAAGGTGAAGCTGATTGGGAACATATGCGACTTCTTCGTACCCTTCTTATGGATTATATCTACACAGAAGTTGATGAGCTATACGATGGCAGTCAAGGTGGCGAAGATGCGTCAGGTAATCCAACTCCAAGCATGGTTGCGGAGGCTGTTAATGATGGACGTAGCATTGTAAACTACTGTGGGCATGGCAGTCCATCAGGCTGGGGAACTAGTGGTTTTAGTACAAGTGATATCAATAATCTTGTGAATGATAATATGCTTCCGTTTGTTACATGTGTTGCTTGTAATAACGGACAATTTGATGATTATGATAATTGTTTTTGTGAAGCATGGCTTAGAGCAACCAACAATGGTGAGCCAACAGGAGGCATTGCTTCAACGGGATCTACCGTAGGCATGTCTTGGGCACCACCTATGGATGCTCAGGATGAATTTGTGGATTTAATTGTAGAAACATACGAGGATAATGTGAAACACACATTTGGTGGGATTCACTATAATGGTGTTATGCATATGAATGATGAATATGGATCGGCTGGTTACTCTGAAACTGATTACTGGATTGTCTTTGGAGACCCATCAGTACAGATACGAACTGATACACCAGTTGAAATGACAGTAGATCGTGATGAAGAGATTGAGGAAGAAGCAACGTCTTTTGAGGTTACTGTCCAAAATGTTGAAAATGCATTATGTGCACTATCTCGTAACGGTGAGATCTGGGGTCATGCATATACAAACGAATATGGTCATGCCTTAATTGAATTAAAAGAACCAGTAATAGGAGAAGAGCCAATGGATTTGGTTATTACTGCATATAACAAAATACCTTATTTCGCTGAGATACCTGTTCATGTTAACGATCCGCCAGAGATTCCAAATAAACCAGAAGGTCCTACAACAGGGCAACCTTACCAGGAGTTAACATTTACTACTAGTACAACTGATCCTGATGGAGATCAAGTCAGCTATATGTGGAGATGGGGCGATGGCCACTATAGTGAGTGGAGTGATCCTTATAACTCAGGTGAAACCGCTTCTGCATCACACAGCTGGAGTGAACCAGCACACTATAAAATCAGGGTAAAAGCAAGAGACGCTGAGGGTGCTGAGACTGATTGGTCAGAACCACTATCAATTACCATAGCAAAAGGCAAGGCTGTATATAATCCAATATTTACAAGAATCTTAGAAGAACTAATGGATCATTTCCCGATTTTAAAACAAATCTTGTTAAAATTCTGGTAAAAATCTAAAAACCCTCTTTTTTTCTTTTTTAAACGAAACCTTTTTAACAAAATATGCATTAACGCATGTTAATTAGGGGGAGGTATAAAATGAGAAAAAAATATGTATATCTGTCAATTTTAATATTTTTTTTATTTATTGTTTCTACTTTTGTAAATGCACAACAGATTACTATTGAATCTAATAATTTTTTATCTGAGAAGGATAATATTTGGTTTAAAAACAATCCAGACAGTCTTCCCATTTGGTTGACACAGGAAGAACTTGGGCGCTTAGATGAAATTGGCAAAGGTTTCATTGGATCTGATCCACCTCCTGCGCCAATACGTCAACCTGCAGAGTTTGAACCTATGGGGGGTGTTTTGATTCGTTATCCATTCGGCATTTCCTATCAAATAATTGCTGAGATGTCTGAAGATGTTAAAGTAGTAACAATTGTAGCCAACAATAACGAGAAAAACTATGTAATATCACAATACCAAAGTCATGGTGTAAATTTAGATAATTGTGATTTTTTAATAGCTCCTTCTGATAGTTATTGGACCCGTGACTATGGCCCATGGTTTATCATTAACGGTAACGATGAACAAGGAATTGTAGATCATATTTATAATCGACCACGACCAAATGACGATCAAATACCACTAAAGTATGGTATTTGGCGAGGAATACCTGTTTATGGAATGACTTTGGAACATTCTGGTGGTAACTATATGACTGATGGACACGGGATTGCTATATCAACAGATCTTGTATGGACTGAAAATCCAGGATATTCACATACAGAAATCAATCAGATGGTTGAAGATTATCTTGGCATAACTACTTATCACGTAGTTCCTGATGCACTTGGGGAGTATATCAAACACATTGATTGTTGGGCAAAATACCTCGCACCCGACATTATTATGATTATAGAGGTATCACCAAGTCATTCTAACTATGACGAAATTGAAGAAGCTGTTGAATATTTTGAAAATCAGACTAGTTGCTATGGAACTCCTTATCAGGTTGAAAGGGTCTATACACATTTAAGTGAGCCTTATATCAATTCACTTATATTGAATAATAAAGTTCTAGTTCCTATAAAAGGTAGTCAATGGGATGATGAAGCAATAGAATCTTATCAAAACGCTCTACCGGGATATGAAGTTCTTGGACTCACTGGATCTTGGCTAGCCACTGATGCACTGCATTGTAGAACAATGGGAATAACAGACAGTGGAATGCTCTATATAGAACACACACCAATATACGAAGATCAAATTAGTCATACAGGATATGATGTAGAAGCAAAGATTATACCTTATAGCGGAGAGGAGTTAATAGATGATTTTACAGGTGTTTACTGGAAAGCTGAAGGCGGTGAATGGGATTTTGTTGAAATGGAATCCATGGGGAATGATTATTACCATGCCCTTATTCCAGCTCAGGAGGATGGAACAAAGATATACTACTACATACATGCGGAAGATGAATCTGGTAGAAGTGAAAATCATCCATACATTGGTGCTCCAATGGCATACTCTTTTACCGCATTTTTTGAAAATGACCCACCAATAATAATTGGTATAGAAGGTCCGACCACTGGTAAAGTTGGGGAAGAATTAACGTATTGTGTCGAAGCCGTAGATCCTGATGGAGATCAGTTATATATCTCGTGGGACTGGGGTGACGGTCAGACGACTGGTTGGCTTAGTGATAATTGTTCATCTCATATATGGGAAGAAAAAGGTACATATGTTATTAAAGTAAAAGTTAAGGATGAATTTGGCGCGGAAAGTCCATTAGCAGAGCTAGAAATAAATATTAAACAAGGTAGAATAAGAACTACTAGAATATTTTTATTACTTATACAAAGAATTTCCAAATATTTTCCATTTTTGGGTATGTTGATAAAATCTACTTTATCAAACCTTATATACTGAGTAACTATTAATATTTGTTAATCCAAAAAATATAAATTTGTAATATAAAAAAAGAATAGGGGAGAAAAATATGAAACACCATAAAAAATCTATTTTAACGCTAGAAATAGGACTAATATGTGCTCTATTAATTAGCCCACTCTCCCTAATGACTATTGCTGGTGAACAAAAAACCGCAAGTGTAAATAATGATTACAGTTTTATTGTGACTCAATCAGATTTCTCTGGAGTAGATTTTACTCTGTTAATTAATGATTACAGTCAAGAAACCATTGAAGCGGAAGGAACAGTATTTGACCGATTACATCTATTTAATGGTGGTCATACAGCTGATTATGGTAAAGCTGAATTACCTGTTGTAAGTTTCCATGTAGCAGTTCCTCAAAATGCGGAAGTAAATCTAAATTATGAATTATCAGATTTCACTTTGCTACAGAATTATAATATTTATCCTTCTCAGCCTCCGAAACCTGAAACTGGTGGATATGATGATCCACCTTTTACAATAAATGAAAGCTTTTATTCCAAAGATGAGTACTATCCCTCTTCTATCGTCGAAGTTAGTCCTATCAAGGTTATGCGTGGATGTAGAATGGTTATGGTTTCTGTATTTCCTTTTGTATTTAACCCTGCAACTAAGTCCCTGAAGATTTATAGTGAAGTAAACATTGATATAGATTTTATAGGGGGTACTGAAGAGTTTATTCCTGAGAGATATCGCTCAATTTATTTCCAACCGCTTTTAGATGCATATATTTTGAATAGTAATAATATTGAAAGGGCACCTTTGCATAATCCATCAGAACTATTATTAAACGGTGATCGAGCGGATCTTTTAATTGTTGTTTACGATGATTTCTATGAAGAGATAATACCTTTAGCAGAATGGCGGCATAAAACTGGCATAGAAACCAAGGTAGTAAAATGGTCAGATATAGGAACGACTGCAGAAGATTTACGAAACTATGTCAGTGGTGCATACTATAATTGGGAGCTACCACCATCTTTCCTTCTTATAGTTGGAGATGCGGATCATGTTCCTGTTAACTACCTATATACTCATCCTTATCAGGGTATTAAAACAGGTACAGATCATTGGTATACAGCTTTTGAAGGCGATGATTACCTACCAGAATTGCATACGGGAAGAATATCTGTTGAAGATGAAGCTGAACTCAATACAGTTGTAAATAAAATATTGGATTACAGCAAAACTCCATATATGGATAAAAACTGGTTTGATGACATTCTTCTTGCAGCTTATGAAGAATCTGGAAGATATTTCGTCTGGACATCAGAAACGATATATGATTATCTAACACCTCTTGGTTACAACTGCAACCGGCAATATGAAGGTGGAAATCCTCCTGGTTCTACTCAGGGTGTAATTGATGCAATTGACAATGGTGTCATCATTGCTAATCACCGAGATCATGGAGCATCACAAAACGATGACTACGATTATACTGGGTGGTCTCATCCTTACTTTACCACAGATCATATTTTAAGTGACATCAATAATGGTGAAATGTATCCTATTGTGTTCAGTTTGAACTGTGACAGTGGATGGTTCGATGGAGAGACTGATTCTTATAGTGGAAATTATGAGTCGATAGGTGAAGTAGGTCTTAGGCTTGCTAACAGGGGATTTATATCAACAATAGCTGCCACAAGAGTTAGCTATAGCGGGTATAACGATGAATTGTGCCGTGGATTTTACGATGGTATGTTCCCTAATTTTGATCCAACTTATCCAAATGGGGGTGATACAAACCCATATACAACGGAAGTTTTCAAGATGTCGATAGTCATGAATTACGGCAAGTTTTGGATGTATGATAAATACATAGTCCCTGGTGGTTGCTCGCCTTATCCGTGGACTCCTTCACCGTCAGAGTCAAGAGTTGAGTTTGAGATGTTTCATGTTCATGGTGATCCAACCATGGAGGTATGGACTGCATTCCCTCAAGATCTTAACGTTAATTATGAATTGGTGATACCTACTCTTTCTGTTACAGTTAAAAGCGATGGTACCCCTGTTGAAGGAGCAATGGTATGTCTTACACAAGAGAATGGTTTTCTTGTAAAAGGCTTAACTGATTCCTCAGGGAATGTCGATTTAGATACCACTTTAGCAGTAATGGGGGAGGAGGCAACACTTGTTGTTACAGCTCACAACTATCTCTACTTCGCTGAAACATTTAAATTAAATCAACCACCAGAAAGTCCTAATAAACCAGAAGGTCCTACAACAGGACAGCCTTATATAGAGTATACATTTATTACCAGCGCCGCTGATCCTGATGGAGATCAACTCTATTATAAATGGAGATGGGGCGACGGCCATTATAGTGATTGGATGGGACATCCAGACGGTCGACCATACAATTCAGGTGAAACCGCTTCTGCATCACACGGGTGGAGTGAAGCAGCAACCTATAAAATCAGGGTAAAGATCAAAGACATTTATGGTGCTGAGAGTGATTGGTCAGAACCACTATCAATCACCATAACAAAAGGCAAGGCTGTATATAATCCAATATTCACAAGAATCTTAGAAGAACTAATGGATCATTTCCCATTGTTAAAACATTTCTTGTTTAAAATACTGTAAAAAGCTGGGTTTATTCAACTAAAAATTAAACTCTTTTCATTTTTATTTATCATGTTAATCTTATGCGAGACATTTTATATCAAGCAAAATGTTTATAAATTAACACTTGTTAATGTATATTAATATTTTTAGGTGGAGGTGAAAAATGAAAAGTATGAAAAAACATATTTTATGGGCAATAACCTTGGTTATTGCGGGGCTGGTGATTACGAGTGCGGTAAGTATAACTGCCACAGAAACCACAAAAAACACAACAGAAAAAAATATCATTAGGGCAGTTAAACTTGAAAATCAATTTTTAGAAATATATCAAAATCCAGCGCAATTGGTAAGTTCGCATAACATCGATTATTCCCCTACTGAGATGGTTCCAGGGACTGTAACCCTTGGTACAGATGTTCCCATAATGGTAGCGGAAGAATATGATATGGAAAATCCATGCCTTTTGGATAATGTGGGAGGTACTGTTATTGCGATTGCTGAAGCTCATTTAGATATAGATACTTGGTCACCATTTGTAAGGTATTCAAATGATGGAGGAAATACTTGGATTCCTGAGGATGATTTCTTGACTTGGCAGGGACTTGAAGGTTATTTAGAAGAAAAGCCGGCTATTGATTTTGCTGGTGATAATGGTGCGTTTGGATCTATGATTCCATATGATCCTTTAACGCTTCTAACTGTAGACTTTGACGATGTGACAGATCACGAAGCAGGTGATGGTTGGGCAATGGATGGTTGGGAGACTGATGATGAAATAGATAGTTTAGATGTATGTGGTATTACTAGTGAATTTGCACCAACTGAAATGGCTAGAGGAATGGTATTAAGAACGGGGGATGCTCCTGAAGGACATGATAATATATGGTTCATAGGTTGGAAATCTGAGGAAGGTGGGCAACCTGTATTGGAAGGTCTTTGGACTCCTAATATTGATTTTGAAGCCGAAAACATATGCTGCGATGCCGATCTTACCACAGGTAATTTTTATGAAGCCTTAGAGGTTTATAACTTTGAAGGTTCTGATGGAGTTTATATGGATTGGTGTCGACTTGATGGAACTCCGGATTGGTGGGAAGGAAATTGGTATTGGCTTGGTGGTATATTCGAAGGTGCAACTAATCCTGACATTAAATCTGATAATGGTAACGTTTACCTTGTCTATGAATTAGATGGTAGTATTGTATGTAAATACTCTAATAATGATGGCCAAAATTGGAATGAAGTTGAAATCACAGATGATGGGCAATTACCAGCAATTACTGCAGTTGGTGAAAACGCTGTATGTTCATATACTAGAGATGGAAACCTATATACCTCAATTTCAGATGATGGTGGTGCTAGTTGGGATGAAAAAGCCCAGATAAACGATGAAAGTGGCACTGTTGTTGAGCAACCAAATTGCCAACACGTAGCAGGTAGATATAATGCATGGACAGATGATAGAGATTCAACAGGGATCTACTTTGATACTAACGAAATAGAAATAGGAAATCCGCCAGGTATACCAACTATAACAGGTAGAAAAAAGGTAAATGCAGGAAAATCATATGAATACACATTTAACGCGGTGGATCCGGATGGAGACGATGTTAGATACATTATCCAATGGGGTGATGGCAAATCTGATACGACTGATTATAATCCATCTGGCGATGATGCTACGGCAAGTCATAGTTGGGATAGTGATGGGGATTATACTATCACAGCGAAAGCTCAAGATGCCAATGGTTTAACCGGTGAAGAGGGATCATTTGTAGTTAGTGTGCCAAGAACAAGAGCACTGTTCGTTAGGTTATTAGATATTTTCCCGAATATTTCTTTATTATTCAAATTTATATTCGGGTAAAATATTCTAAACCTCTCTTTTTCTTTTTTTTAAATTTAGCTGAATTTATTGACATCTTATAACAAGCATAATGTTTATAAATTAACAACTGTTGAGAAATATTAATATTTATTAGGTGGAGGTAAAAATGAAAAAAATAAAATTGTTTTTAGAGGCAATTGTAGTTATAGGTATCGTCCTTGCGTTTGTAACACCAGGGGCAGCAATGTTCGTGGACAACGAAAAAGTAAAAATTGAGGAACCAGCAAAGTTTCCACTCCTAAAAATCTTAGGTAAGAATCGTGGCTGGGAAGAACAAAACACGGATTTTTGGGAGGAGAGTAGAGGCCTAGGCTATGTACATGCTGTAGATGAAAACATTATTTGGGCATCCGCGTATGATGGATTGAATCCTAACGGACCATGTATAGATTTTACTCGGACGACAAACGGTGGTGATTTATGGGAAGCTAACGCAATCTTTGGAGGACCTGAAGATGGAGCTCTTGCTATGATTTTTGCATTAGATGAAAATACTGCGTGGGTTCCAATACATTCTGGTGATCCTCGAGGTATATGGAAGACAAGTGACGGCGGAGAAACGTGGGTTCATCAAGATACCGCAGTTTTTGATGTTGCTAAGCAAGCATTCCCAAATATAGTTCATTTCTGGAATGAAAATGATGGATGGTGTCAGGGTGATCCTGTTGATGGATACTTTGAGATGTATACCACCACTGATGGTGGTAATAACTGGGTCAGTGTTCCTTCAGGAAACATACCTGCTCCTTTATCAGGGGAGATGGGTACTGTTGGATATTATGATGTTGTAGGCGATACTGTTTGGTTTGGTACTCAAAGTGGAGATCGTGTCTTTAAATCAACTGATAGAGGTCTTCATTGGACAGTTGCAGAAACACCATTTGCCCTTGGTGCTTAT
>Ga0209427_10010486_pt1 | contig 10260 bp, 13 predicted proteins | sample DeeMarSWOR136_30_FD_187465 | JGI IMG/M metagenome (GOLD analysis project Ga0209427, IMG submission 187465) | Marine sediment microbial communities from White Oak River estuary, North Carolina - WOR-1-36_30 (SPAdes) (version 2) | ecosystem: Environmental > Aquatic > Marine > Intertidal zone >...
TCCTGCTTCAGGTCGATGCCCTGCTCGCGTTTGAACTCGTTCGCAATCCAGTCAAGAATCCTCTGGTCGAAGTCATCGCCGCCAAGATGAGTATCGCCGTTGGTGGATTTGACCTGGAAAGTGCCTTCACCCAGCTCTAATATGGAGATGTCGAAGGTTCCCCCGCCCAGGTCGTAGACGGCGATGGTATGGTCGCCCTTCTTTTCCATGCCGTAGGCCAGGGCGGCTGCAGTGGGCTCGTTGATAATCCTGAGTACCTCCAGGCCGGCTATTTTACCGGCGTCCTTGGTCGCCTGGCGCTGGCTGTCATTGAAGTAGGCGGGTACGGTAACCACGGCCTGGGTAATTTTATCTCCCACCTTCGCCTCTGCATCCTGTTTCAGCTTTTGCAATATCATGGCTGAGATTTCTGGCGGTGAGTACGTGCGGCTTCCCATCACGACGTGAGCATCGCCGTTATCCGCCTTAACGATTTTGAACGGCATGAGCTTGATGTCTCGCTGCACTTCAGGCTCGCTGTATTTTCGCCCCATGAGACGCTTAATGGAGAAAACGGTGTTATCCGAGTTTGTAACCGCCTGGCGTTTAGCGGACTGTCCCACATAGCGCTCTCCATCCTTACTTACCGCTGCCACGGATGGAGTGATCCTGCCACCTTCACTGTTCTCGATAATTGTCGGTTCTCCTGCTTCGATCACCGCCATACACGAGTTAGTGGTCCCTAGGTCTATTCCTAATACCTTCGCCATTCTGGCTCCTCCTTTAATAAGTATCTAGATTTCATCAGCCGTTGCCCTTGGACGTTCAATAGACTTGGCAATCTCGTCCTCCCATGGTGAATACACGACATAGTTACGGAACTCCTTTTCTGCACCACAGTGCTTGCAAACACCCCGGCTGGTAGGCCCATCGGGGCTCTCGATTATCCAGTAGTGTATACAGTGAGCCTCGTCTGTGCGCCTCCTCTTTTTGCAGGCAGCTTTATCAGCCTTTCTAAGCTCAACTTTATCGAGTACGTTCCTCATCGTGTGCCCCATACACCATTACCAATCAAACACATTCTAGGGCATGAGATTTTGTTTGTAAGCGACTTTTGTCTCATTGAGGGTATGGTGAGGAGGAAGGCTGCAATTCGATGTGGTTGGTTGTGGGTAATTCAGATAAGTGGTTTTTAAGAGCGTTTCAACGCTCTTCGATTACTACATCGAAGGGGATGGTTATGGCTCCGGTGGGGCATATCATTTCGCACTGGGCGCACCAGCGGTTGCACGAGACACACTTTTTCTCTTCTATAACTGTTATAACGTTATCTACCAGAACGAGTATGTTGCAATGGCATACATCGATACACAGTCCGCAGCCATCGCACTTCTCCCGTTCGATAACGGGCGAATCAGCCATTGATTGAAGCCTCCAACGTAGTTATTTTAAGTCTGCATATTTCAAATGTCTGCGACATATGTCTCAGTCCATTAGGTTTCGGCTATTTCTCTGAGTGCTTCTTTATCGGTAATAACTATCCTGTGCCGGTGCAACCGGATTGCCCCCTCGTCCTCCAGCGACTTCAGCGACCTGCCAATCATCTCCCGAGCGGTACCTGCCATCGCGGCCATCTCCTGGTGTGTCAACCTTGGCTTGGGTCCTGTACCATCGCTGGCATACTCAAGGAGAATCTTGGCTACTCTGGCTATAACGTGTCTGAAGGACAGGTCTTCCACAAGGGATACCAGGCCCCGTATCTGCTGTGACAGGACACGGCTGACATTCAGGGACACCTTCGGGTGATTCTTAAGAATAACCTCGAGATCGTTTTTCCTTATCCCGTAAAGAACAACTGGGCCTACCGCTTGGGCACTGGCGATGTTTGTGCCGCTGTCGAATACGGGCACATCGTTGAAAGATTCACCAGGAAGTATGAAGGAGAGGATCTGCTCTTTGCCATCGCTCGATGTTTTGAATACCTTCACGGCACCGGATGTGACGAAATACAATGCATCGGCGGGTTCATCTTCAAGCAGAATCACCTCGCCTCGCTCAACCTCTTTCTCGAAGATTAACTCCTTGATAGAATCGAGCTCTTCGGGGTTGAGGCCGGTGAAGTACGGGATAGCTTTCAGAAGCTCTGTCTGCACCGCCATGCTTTACATCCTCATCGTAACACGAGGGTTAGCCTTGACGAGTTGTAAGCATTATACCACTCGATCTGCAGAATGGGTATAGACAGGCTCTATATTCGTGCCTGCTAGCTAGAAGGCCATTTCAGGCTTCCATACCTCCCACACCTTGCCTGCCAGGGCAGGTGAGGGCTTCAGGGTAACCTTGCCCGGCTGCCACCCGGAGGGCGTAGCCTCGTCTGTTGCCCGTACGTGCTGGAATGCTTTGACCTGGCGTATTAGCTCGGCTACATTGCGTCCGACCGGCGGTGTCAGACACTCCATCGCCTGAATCACACCATCAGGGTCGATAAGAAAGCGACCCCGGATGTCAACGCCTGCATCTTCATCGTAAATCCCGTAGACTCTTCCGATACGTCCTCCGGCATCTGACAGCATAGGGAAGGGAACACCCCCGGGCACCATTTTGGATAGCTCTTCTTCCTGCCATATCTTGTGAGTGAAGCGGCTGTCTGTGCTGGCTGCCAGCACTTGCACTCCCAGAGCCTTCAGTTCATCATGTTTGACGGCAACTGCCGCCAGTTCTGTCGGTCAGACGAAGGTGAAATCACCGGGATAGAAGCAGAGCACGACCCACTGCCCCTTGTAATCAGATAGCTTGATGTTCTTGAAACCGCCGTCGACGAAGGCACTGGCCTCGAAGTCCGGAGCTGGTTTGCCAACACGAGCTGTCATCTTAGGCACCTCCCTTTCTTTGGGAACCTCACCCGCTGCGGATGCCTCTGCTTCGGGCATCCCTATAGGTCCTTTTGCCGGCTGCACACAGCCATCTTTGGCTTCAGTCACATTAATCCTCCGTATCTTTTTTAATTCTCCCGCTAATCATCTGGCCGAAGTCGGTACATTTCTGGAGTTCTTCTTCATCAGGAACGAATCTAATGGTTAGTGAAGATTCTACCACATCGATGCCGGCCTGTCCCAGTTCCTGCTCCACTGCCTTCACGGCGCCACCGGCCCAACCGTGCGAACCGAAAGCTGCTCCCAGTTTCCCCTTGGGCTTGAGCCCCTTGAGGTAGCAGAGAAAGCCGGCTACGGATGGAAAGATGCCGTTATTCAGGGTAGGTGACCCGACCAAGATAGCTTTGGCATCGAGGACTTCTGTCATTATATCGCTGTGGTCGGACCTAGTCAGGTTGTAGAGCATGACTTCTACGTTTTCGGACATGATGCCCTCTGCTATGGCGTGGGCCATCTTCTCGGTACTGCCCCACATGGTATCGTAGATCACCAGAGCCTTGTTCTTCGACTCCCCTTTTCCCCAGGATGTGTAGGCCTTGGTAATGGTGTCGAGATGCGTGCGCCAGATAACACCGTGGCTGGGCGCGATCATATCGATATCAAAATTGCTGAGCTTGTCAACCGCTCTTACGATGAGGTCACCGAAGGGCATCAATATATTGGCATAATACTTTGCTGCCTCGGGCATGATTGCATCTATGCCTACTTCATCGTCGAATCTCAGTGAGCTGGCGATATGCTGCCCGAAGGCATCCATCGAAAAAAGTATTTTGTCCTCCAGCAAGTATGAGCACATGGAATCGGGCCAGTGGAGCATGGGGGTAGGGATAAATACAATCTTCCTCTTGCCCAGGTCGAGTTCGCTGCCCTCTTTCACTGTATCCATAGGCCAGTCTGAGTGAAATGTCTTCCTGAGCCCACCCTCCCCGAATTTCTCAAGGGTAATGAGCCTCGCGTTTTTTGCATCACGCATAATCATGGGGAGGGAGCCCGAGTGGTCCATCTCTACATGGTTCGAAACCACATAGTCAATATCATCAAGGGAGACAATCTCTTTCACTCTTGAAACCATCACTTCGTAGAAAGGCGCCTTCACTGTGTCTATAAGGGTTACCTTATCATCGACAACTAGGTAGGCATTGTAGCTCGTCCCAAGACGGGTAGAATAGCCGTGGAAATTCCTTATGTTCCAGTCGATGGCTCCAACCCAGTGGACGCCTTCAGTTAGTGTTACATTGCCCATTACCAAGTTCCTTCCTATAGCAGGCGACACTAATCCACTCTTTTGAACCTCTCCTTAGGTGCTCCACATATCGGACATTCATCTGGAGGCTCACCCTCGGCGACATAGCCGCAGACGCCACAAACATGGTATTCGGTTTCCGTTTCACGTATCATGTTCTCCAGCGCTCTTTTATAGAGCTTGGCGTGCTCTCGCTCTACATCGCGGGAATAGCTGAATACCGTCGCCACATGTTTATTGCCCTCTTCATTTGCTTCCCTGATGAACTGCGGATAGGTGTTGCTTGCCAGGTTTTCCCTCTCGAAGGCAGCCTCAAGGTTTTCCTGGGTGCTATCCACACCGCCGAGAAGACGGAGGTGATTGAAGGCGTGGATTCCCTCAGCCTCGGCTACGGCGCGGAACAGTCTGGCTATCTGGGGATAGCCTTCCTGCTCGGCCTTAATAGCAAAGGCCAGATTCCTCTGGTGGGCTTGTGACTCAGCGACGAAGCCAACCTTGAGGTTATTCAGCGTCTTGTTACCCTTTATCCGCGGGACTTCATGTGGGGCGAGCTTTTCCGCCTCTGCACCGCAAACCGGGCAGCGCCCGGGTTTATCATCGGTGAGTTCCACGTGATGGCAATTGGTACACTTCCACATCTCGATGCCGACCTCCTCTCAGGGTGACGTAAGCGTGGGTGAACGCTGTAACAGAACTGCTATCTCGGTGGCAGGGTGAAGCGGTGTATAGTAAACATATCCTTTGATTTACTTAACCACTGGTGTTCCTCTTCCAGCAAATCCAGGTGGCCCTGCTCAACTTTGGAAAGCTTTTCCAGCATTGCCTTACCGTTTGGATCGGTGGTGGACTTGGCGAGGTCGGCATAGTACGCCGAAGCTTCTCTCTCGTCTTCAATAGCCTTTTTCAGGATTTCCAGTTCAGGGGCATCCGGCTTGGGTTCACCCTTTGCCTCGGATGCCTCGGGGAACTCAGTGCATTCGACTGGATTAGATATATTTCCGTAGGTACACCAACCCGCTTCCGATAGCCACTTACCGCTCCCTTTAATCTCCTCCCACTGCTTCTCCAGAATCTTTAGATGACCCTCTTCCTCTGAAGCCAGCCAGGAGAACATCTTTCTGCCAGTCTCACTGGTCGATCTCGCGGCTGCTTCACTATAATACTGGTGAGCTTCCTTTTCCCTTTTAACAGCTAGGCTGAGTGCATCTAATTCGTTCATTACCTTTGCTCCTTTCCCCGGAACAGGGTAGTGTATATTTAGTTACAATTACCCCACCCTCTCACTAATTATCCCTCCTCTTTAAGCAGGTCGCTGAATACCTCGGCATGATATACTTCGTGGTCCCTCAACCTGATAAAGAGCTTTTTCAGCTTGGCGTCTTCGATCTCCCTGGCAGCACGGTCGTATTCAGCAGCCACCTTATTCTCGATATCGATATCCACCTTCAGCATATCAGCTGTCTTGTTGGACTTGTCCACTGCAGTGTGCTCGATCTTCGGTGTGCCACCGCCGCCGACCAGCTCCTCGGCGAGCCACCCCAGGTGCTGCATCTCGTTTATGGCCTGGTCCTGCAACTCCTCCCTCACCTCCTCTTTGGGCGTCATGTAGGACTGCAGGAGGTATTGCAGGATCACGGTATATTCGTGCTCAATGCCCCAGTCGATAACCTTAGTAACATTATCTTCCTGTGAGCCCCTCAAATCTGTTAACCCTTCTCTTTGGGCCTTGTCCACGAAGTGCTTGAAATCATCCCGGTGTGACTTCTCGTCGGAAATGATACGCTGCAGCAGTCGTTTGACCTTGGGGTCATCAATAGCCTTGATGTGCTTCTCATACATAGTGATGCCGTCTTGCTCCTGCTGGACGTCGTCCTTCATCCAATCGGTGACCGTCTTGCTTCCAGTGCGCATATCGCCTCTCTTGATAGTGGGGGTTCCACCCAGGCTGACTATGGTCTCGGCGAGCCAGTCGAAGTGGCGCATCTCCTCCCGGGCGATCGCCTCGATCTCGCAAGCCATCTCGCCTTCGCCCATAGCATAGGCATGGAGCAGATATTGGATGATAGCTGCGTGCTCTCCCTCCAGGTCCTGGTTGAGCATCTGGATGACTTTTTCCTTGTCCATTTACTACTCCTTTGTAATAGTATTTTTATTCATTTTGCTGGGGTAACTATATCATCTTTTAACGCTGTCTACGCTTCCTTTTCGAAGTCGCTCTTGGGCGCGCCGCATACCGGGCACACCCAATCATCGGGTAGCTCCTCGAAGGGAGTACCGGGCGCAATATCGCTCTCCGGGTCGCCTTTCTCGGGGTCATAGACATAGCCGCATACGCTGCACTTATATTTAGCCATTTTTGCCTCCTCTTTTTTCTCCTCTTCTCGATAAGACGGGGCGCTCTTGGGAGTGGTGCCACGCTTCACCTGGTGATAGTAGGCATAGGTCATCGGCTCACCCTCTTTAAGCACCTCGGAATCCACGAGCTTTCCCAGAAAGACGGTATGTGTTCCTGCATCCATTTCGTTAATCACCTCAGCCTCCATGTAGGCGAGGGCGTTGTCCAGAACGATAGGCGCTTCTGTCTTGCCGATCTTGTAGTTGATGCCTTCGAACTTGTTGATATCCCGTCCCGATTTGAATCCGAAGTTGCCGATGAAGCTAAGCGGGGTGTCCTGAGCCAGTATCGATGCCGTGAAGACTTTGCTGTCCTTGATGAACTCGTGAGTCAGGTTGCCCTTATTGATGCATACAGAGATAGACGGCGGCTCAGAGCATACCTGGATCACTGTGTTCGCTATCTGAGCATTGATACTACCACCTTTTTTCGAGCCGATAATATAGAGTCCATAGCTTATGGGGTATAGAGCTTTGGGGTTCATATCATTTCTCCCTATAGAACGATATTAGATAGTTTCGCTTGCCTACAAAAAGTCTTCCGATTTAAAAAAGCTCCTTCTCGCTGGTCTCAACCGCCTGCTTTAGCTCAGTGGCAAGCTGAGGCGGCAGCCCTTCGATATCGACCTGTAGAAAGCCCCTGACTATGGCTGCCGTTGCTTCATCGCGTGTTAGCCCCCGTGCCATGAGGTATTCCACTTCCTCTTCGGCGATTTTGCCCACCGCTGCTTCGTGAGACAGGTCTACGCCGGCCAGTTCGCCCTTTAGCTCCGGGATGGCATGGATTATTCCTCCCTGTTCTTCGGAAAGGATCAACCCACGGCATTCGAGGTGCCCCTTGACATCAGGGGCACTGCCCGCTATATACCCCCTGGCGATGATATCTCCTCCTGTGGTTATCGCCCGCGATATAATCTCCGCCCGAGAGCCTTTGCCATTTAACAGGACCCTGGAGCCTATATCAAGGTGCGACCCTGGTGGAGCGACGAGCACACTGCTGAACCTGACGACCGAGTTGTTCCCAATGCAGTTTGCTGCTGGATACATCTGGAGCGTGCGCACTGGCTTCATACAGACGAAGTTACTGAGAAAAATTCCGTTCTCCTCGATAATGGCAGCGCTGCGGGGGCGCACTGCTATCTCAGGAGCCCAGTTATGAATCATGGTGAAGGTTACCCTTGCGCCGCGCTTAATATAGAATTCTGATACTCCAAGATGGAGCCCTGAGGCCTGCATCGGATGGGTGGCGCAGCCGGTGATTATGTGTAACTCGGAGTCCTCCTCGGCGATGATAATGTTGTGCACTTTTTGGGCTAGGTTGCTGTGAGCAAGGTAAAGACAGGACTGGACCGGATATACGGTTTTAACACCGGGGAGGGTTCTTATGAAGTAGCCGTTGTTCTGTTCAAGCTCGACGTGAGCAGTGAACTTATCGGCGTCCACGCTTACAGCACGCCACCAGTAATCCTCAAGCCAGTCGTATTTTTCCTGAGCTTGACTAATTCCCATTACCTCCACCCCATCCTGGCTAGATGAGCTATGGACTACGGAATTGTCCATCTGGACAAAGGTACCGCCCCTCTGGCTCAGGTCGTCCAGGGTGACCCCAACCCCCAGCATTTGCTCCTTTTCCTCGCGGTTTATTTGCTCCGGCTTTTCCTGGTAAGGGCGCTCATCGACACTTGATGAGTAAGCCGCTACGTCGATGTCTGCGCCCAAGGCAGCCTTTTTATCCAATGCCTTTTCAGCCAGTTCTTTTCTCTTCTTGGTCGCTGTCAGTCGGTCTGGCATAGACATTTTACGCACCCTTCATAGCCGTTTTCTTTGATAGAATCCAAGACCTCAAGAGCAGCTCGTTCGCAGGGAATCGTGCCGTCCAGGAGGACGTATCCTTTGCTCGCATGGACGTAGTCAAGGATGTGGCCGGTGTGGGTGATTATCAGACAGGAGCGTGTCCGCCTGCGCTTCAGGTCTTTCTGCAAGAGCTCGTTAATCATCTCGCCGATGAGGGACATGTTAACTAGGTCGACGCCGGATTCCGGCTCGTCGAGGAGGACCAGTTCAGGTTCTTGGGCGAGGAGCTGCAGGAGTTCCGAGCGTTTGATCTCACCCCCGGAGAAGCCGTAGTTTATCTCGCGATCCATAAGCTCGCCCATGTTCAATCTCTTGGCAAGTTCGTCAATAGCGCTGTCATCCTTGGGGCCACGACTCTCGACGCAAGCGGCCACCATGTCTCGTGTCTTGACACCCCGCACCACGGGTGGGCGCTGAAAGGACATCCCGATTCCCAGACGCGCACGTTCGTCCAGAGAAGATTTGGTTATATCCTTTCCGTTGAAGATGATTTGCCCTTTTATTACCCGGTATCGGGGGAAGCCCATTATCGCCATCAGGAGGGTGGTCTTGCCACCTCCGTTGGGGCCGAATAGGGCGTGGGTTTCCCCAGCTCTGATGGTGAGATTAATGTCGTGAAGAATTTCTTTTCCTTCGACCTCGACATTTAAATCACGAATTTCCAGCATAGCTTCCTCCAATCTAGTCTTCTAACGACACGCTACGCAGAGTCCGCATCTGTAAGACTGAGCGTTTAATACTATAATTGGATACTGGACTTCAGGCGGGCTTCGACCGCACCCCAGTTGATAGTTTCAAAGAACGCCGCGATGTAGTCCGCTCGCTTCAGCCCGTAGTCGAGTATGAAGGCATGCTCGAAGACGTCAAGTACCAGTATAGGGGTGCAGCCTGCGAAATGGCCGGTCTCATGCTCGTTGATCCACTGGTTTATCAGCCTGCCGGTCATATTGTCCTGGTATAGAGTGGTCCAGCCAATCCCCCGCATTGCCGCGGTTGATTTGAAGTCCTTCTCCCAGTTCTCGTAGCTGCCGAAGTCCTCGACCAGTTTCTTGCCCAGTTCGCCTGACTTATCCAGGGCGCCCTTGCCGCCGAGATTCTCGAAGTAGTATTCGTGGAGGCGCATTCCGTTGAACTCGAAGCCCAGGCGACGTTTGAGCTCAGCATATTCCGGCGTCCCGGCCTTGTCCTCCTTGAGCATAGCGGCGAGGGTGTCCAACAGCTTGTTGGTGTTGGTCACATAGCCCTGGTAGAGAGTGAAATGATTATTGAGCAGGGTATCGCTGAAACCCTCCATCCCGATTAAGCCGCTGTAATCCTTTGCAGTGTAAGCCATTTTCACCCCTTTCTTTAATTTGTACTATATGAAGCAACTAGTGTTACAAATTATTGAGTAGCCTCTTCTCTCCTTCGATATTCTTCAAGCCTGTGATGTCCTGGGTGACCTCTAAGCAGCCCAGATAACCCCCGTCTTGGCCGCGAACCGCGAAATAACGGATGTAAATCAACCGCCCCTTCAGGTTAATCCAGAACTCCGCCACGTCCCTCTGCCCGTGATTGAAATCCTCCAGTATCTGGTTGACTACGTGGACGCTCTTCTGAGGATGGCATTGCTGCACCTTGCGACCTATGACTGCCTTTGCCCTGGGGAAGATCCGCTCTTTTGACGAGCTGAAATAGCGGACAGTATCTGCGCTGTCTACAAAGGTGATATCTACAGGCAGCGTATTGAGCAACGCCTCAAGTTCCTCTTTCTTGAAGAAGCCGGTTTCTAGCGCTATCTCACCTGCCATTTTTACACCCCTTTTCAGGCTTTCTTATAGATTAAATTCACTGTAGTTTGCTCAGTATTTCCTTGAG
>Ga0209427_10010489_pt1 | contig 10257 bp, 10 predicted proteins | sample DeeMarSWOR136_30_FD_187465 | JGI IMG/M metagenome (GOLD analysis project Ga0209427, IMG submission 187465) | Marine sediment microbial communities from White Oak River estuary, North Carolina - WOR-1-36_30 (SPAdes) (version 2) | ecosystem: Environmental > Aquatic > Marine > Intertidal zone >...
AGCCCCCGTAGCGGAGGGGGGACCCGTCGGCTTATCCGACGGGGGGAACCGACGGGACTGGTTCCCTCGAGGTCCGGGGGCTGAGGGCGGCATCCAGGCCTCACAATGATTGTAGCTTTATTGACTGCGTTATCATGAGATCAGAAACTTTCCCCCAACATGGACTTAAGGCTGGATAAAAACTCTCTCTTTTCATTCCAGCGCAAATCCCCTAAAATACGTAAGACAAGATGACAAACAAGATAATCGTTGTTCTGACCTTTCTTATTCTTCTTCCGAGTCTCTCCTCTCCTCAAGAAAAAAGGGCCTACACCCTCGACGAAATCCTCAACCTTGGCCTGAACAACAATCCCTGGCTTCTGGCAAAAGTCCAGGAGGTCGAGGCCAAAAAGGCCGCCTTTCAGGCATCCAAGCGTCTGGCCAATCCTGCCCTCGAGCTCAATATCGGAGAGGGAAAATCTCATGACAGCACCATAAAAAGAGACACCGAGGGCATATCCCTGAGTCAGCCCCTGGAAAATCCGTTAAAAAGGCATTACCGGGTTCAGATGTTCGAGAATGACTGGGAAGCATCCGAACACCTCTTCCGCTTTTTGAGGCTTGAGACCACTTATGAGATAAAAAAGCTCTTCTATCAGCTCCTGCTGCTCAAAAACAAGGAAGAGCTGGCCCAGAAGAACCTGGATTCGCTCGAAGAGACCTACCAGTTGACCCTCAAGAGAGTGCAGCTGGGAGAAACCAGAGAACTGGAAGCCATCAAGCTCTTCGTCGAAACCCTCAAAGCAAAGAACGAGCTGAACAAGACCCGGACCGAATCGGAGCTGGCCAGGGAAAACTTGAATAAATTTTTGGGAAACGTCCTCCCTTCTGATTTCTCACTCCTCGGACAGCTGGAGTACAGGCCTCACTCGCTCGACGAGCAATCCCTTTTGAGCAAAGCCCTTGTCTCCCATCCTCTCATCAAGGGAAAAGAGAAAGACCTCGAATTCGCGGAAAGCCAGCTCAAGTATGTCAAGTGGCAGAGACTCCCGGACTTCGAGCTATCAGGATTCATCCAGGAGGAACTGGAAGGAAAAAACAAAGGAATCGGACTCTCGCTGGAAATCCCGCTCTGGAATTTCAAATCCAAGGAAATCGCTCAAGCAGAGAGCCTTCTCGAAAAGCAAAGCCAGGAGTTGAGGGCGTTAAGAATGGAAATCGCCACAGAGGTCAAATCCCGGTTGAATGAACAGAGGCTCTCCGAGCAGATTCTCGCTCTCTACCATGAAGGCCTCCTGAAACAGGCAGAAGAAAGCCTAAAGATCTCCGAGCAAAGCTACAAACAGGGTGAAATATCCCTGATCGACTACCTGGACTCCCAAAGAACCTACTACAGCATCATCAAAGATTACCAGGACTCACTTTATGCCTGGATCACAAACAAATCCGCTTTAGAGAAGGCCATCGGAGAAGAGATAAAATGAAAAAAATATTTCTTCTGTTCACGCTTATAATATTCGCTTTCTGTGGGGGTGGTGAGAAGGAAATTCCAGCTTCCGCCTCTGGACAAGAGGCTCATGAACACGCCGACAAGGAGCTTTCTGTTGAAAAGGAAGATGATCATGAACATAGCGAACTCCATCTCTCTCCCCAAAAACAAAAAGAGTGGGGGATCGTCGTCGGAACAGCCGCAAGCCAGGAACTTTCGTCCACAATCCAACTCCCGGGTATCCTCACCCTCAATCAAAACCGGACCGCCCACATCTCCTCCTTGGTGGCAGGAAAAGTGGCCTCGCTGGCCGTGGACCTGGGGAACCGGGTCAATAAAGGCCAGGTCCTCCTGACAGTGAATTCTCCTGATTTCGCCAGGGCCCAAGCTGACTTCCTGCAAACCATGGCCAAGCTCAACCTCAGCCGGAAAGAACACGAAAGAGCCAAAATGCTCCTCGAAGAGAAGGCTATCGAGGAGAGGGAATTCCTGAGGAGGGAGGCCGAGTTCGAAAAACTCTCCACTGAAGTCGGAGGTCTGGGGGCCGTGCTTCATGCTTACGGCATGGACCATGAGCAGACGGAAAAGTTGATCGAGAAATGCGCCAACCGAGAATCTGATGGCAAGCTCTGTGAGCTCGCCGATCCCAACCTGCCCCTGCTCTCTCCTCTCTCCGGGACCATCATCTTCAGGGATGTCATAGTCGGCGAGCATGTCAAGCCAGAGAAAATTCTTTTTACCGTTTCCGACCTCAGCTTGCTCTGGGCTGTTCTCGATGCCTACGAAAAAGACCTTCCCTTTATTAACAAAGACAGCCGTATCATCATCCAATCCTCTATCTACCCAGAGAGGGAGTGGCAAGGAAAAATCACCTATATCAGCGATATAATCGATGAGAAGCTGCGGACGGTCAAGATCAGAGTGGAAGTGAAAAATGCCGAAAGCCTGCTCAAACCGAACATGTATATCCAGGGGATCGTCCAAAACAAGGCCGGAACCCAGAAACTCCTGGCCATCCCGGAAGAAGCCGTTCAAAACCTGAACGGAGAGAAAATCGTGTTTATCCTCGAAGGACAAGATGTCTTCTCGATCCGCCATGTGGAACTGGGAAACAAGATCGGCAACCAAATAATCATCACCAAAGGACTGGAATCCGGACAGAGAATCGTCATTAAGGGTGCTTTCACCCTCAAAACAGAGCTCACCAAAGGCACTTTCGGACAAGGGCATGTCCATTAGGCGAACAGGCTCAATGATATCCAAAATCATAGGTTTCTCTCTCAAACAAAGGCTTTTTGTCGTCCTGGCGACTGTCCTCATCGCCGGCCTGGGTTATCTCTCTCTCCAAGAGCTCCCCATCGATGTCTTCCCTGATCCTTCTCCTCCTCTCGTCCAGGTCTACACAGAAGCCGAAGGCATGGCTCCCGAAGAGGTCGAAAGGTTGGTCTCCTATCCTGTCGAATCTTCGATGTTCGGACTTCCTCAGGTCAAAAATATCCGCTCCTTCTCCACTTTTGCCCTCTCCATAGTCAACGTCTATTTCGAGGACGGGACCGATATCTACTGGGCCAGGCAGCTCGTCTCCCAGCGTCTTCATGAAGCCAGGGAAGGTCTTCCTCCTCAAGCAGACAGCCCTGTCTTAGGACCCATCGCCACAGGCCTGGGGATGGTCTATCTGTATTATCTCCAAGGAGACGATTACTCTCCTCTTGAACTCCGGACGATACAGGACTGGGTGGTGAAATACGAGCTCAAATCCGTTCCTGAAGTCTCCCAGGTCTTGAGCATCGGAGGAGACGTCAAACAATACCAGATCCTGGTCAATCCTCATTCGCTCCTCAAATATAACCTGACGATCTCCGAGGTGAGTGAAACAGTCAGAAAGAATAACCAGAACATCGGCGCCAGCTTCATCACTAAAGGAAAAGAGGAGTATATCATCCGCAGCATCGGCCTTGTCCAGACTCTTGAAGACCTCGAGAATATCGTCATCTCCAGTCGCCAGGGAACCCCCGTATACCTCAAGGATGTGTCCTCTGTCCAGGTACTTCCAGCCATTAAAAGAGGGGCAGCCCTGGTCAACGGTGAAGGGGAAAAAGTCGTGGGCATGGTCCTGAAACTGTTTGGTTCGAACACGGCCAGAGTCATCGCCAACATAGAAAAAAGGATAGCGGAGGTCAACACATCTCTCCCCGAAGGGGTGGAGATCGTCCCCTTCTATAACCAGGCCTCCCTGGTGAAAAAGTGCTTCTCGACAGTCTCCGTCAACCTCATCCTGGGAATCATTCTGGTTATTATCGTCCTTTTCCTCTTCATGGGAGACTTTCCCTCTGCCTTCATCACTGTCCTGGCACTGCCTTTTTCCATCCTTTTCTCCTTCATCCTGATGCAGAGAGCCGGCCTGGCTGCAGACCTGATGTCATTCGGAGGGTTGGCCATAGGGATCGGCCTCATCGCCGATGCCTCCATCATTCTGGTCGAGAATACTCACCGTCATATCCAGATCAATCATGAGAACAAGATACAAGCTGTCTGCCGGGCCGGAGAAGAAGTGGGCCGGCCCCTCTTCTTTGCCATCGTGATCATTATCCTGGTCTTCCTGCCTGTCTTCACCCTGACAGGAGTGGAAGGCATCATGTTCCGTCCCATGGGTTATGCCATTTCCTTTGCCCTGGCAGGCTCCCTGATCTTTGCCTTGATCTCAGCTCCTGCCCTCTCCTTTTACTTTTTAAGGCGCAAGAAAAGGGAACACAAGGAACCGCTCCTGATCAGGAACATCAAAAAGGCCTATCTTCCTTTTTTCGCTCTCTGCCAGAAGCACCGCCGGAAAGTTTTTGCCCTGACTTTTCTGATTTTTGCTTCTGGTGTGGGATTATTGCCGTTCATGGGCAGAGAATACATTCCCTATCTGGAAGAAGGAACCCTTCATCTTCGAGCCACCCTCGACCCCAACATCAGCCTGGAAGAGACCGTCTCCATCACAACCTCGATTGAAAAAACACTGAAAGGAATCCCGGAGGTTACGGGTATTTTGAGTCGTATAGGAAGAGGGGAGGTCGGCAGTCATGCTCATTTCGTTAATAACGCCGAGATCCTGGTCCAGCTCAGACCAATCCAGAAATGGAAAGGTTTCAAGAATAAAAATGACCTGCTGGAAGAGATAGAGCGCCGGCTGGAGCAGCTACCAGGAATCAACCTCAGCATCACCCAGCCTATTGCCCATAACCTGGATGAACTCATAACCGGGGTCAAGGCTCAACTGGCAATAAAGGTATACGGAGAAGATTTTGAAATCCTTAAGGAAAAATCCATCCAGATCAAAGACCTCATCACGAACATCAAAGGAGCGGCCAATGTCCAGGTCGAACAGTTCACCGGCCAAAACCACATCCAGGTCGTCCTCCTCAGGAATCAGATCGCCCGTTATGGATTGAACATTAGCGACATCCAAGAGACTATCAAAGCTGCTGTGGGAGGCCTCACGCTCGGCCAGGTGTATGAGGGACAAAAAAAATTCGACATCTTTCTCCGGTTTTCTCCTGAATACAGGCAGGACATCGAGCTCATAGAAAATCTATTGATAAAGCTTCCCAGCGAAGGGCAGATCCCTCTCAAACTGATTGCTTCTGTGGAAGAGGTGGTCGGTTCCCGTGTGATCAACCGAGAGCATAACAAAAGGTTTATCACCGTCCAATGCAACATAAGAGGCCGGGATATCGGTCGATTCGTAAGTCAAGCTCAAAGGGAGATCGAGAAAAATGTTGTGCTTCCACCCGAGTACTCCATCAAATGGGGCGGCCAGTTTGAGCTTCAACAACAGGCCAACAGGAGGCTGGCCCTCATCACTCCGATAACACTGGCTCTAGTCGCCCTGCTTCTTTTCACCATCTTCTATTCTTTTCAAGAAGTCCTGATCATCCTGGTCAATATTCCTCTTGCTCTGACCGGGGGGCTCATTGCGCTAAAAATCTCCGGTCTTTACCTGAGTATTCCCGCTTCCATCGGTTTCATCGCCATTTTCGGCATCGCTCTCGAAGACGGACTCGTCCTCTTATCCTCGTTTCACAGGAATCTCCGTCGGGGCTCGCCCATGCAGGAGGCTGTAATCCAGGGCGTGAACTCTAAGATCAGACCGGTCTTGATGACCACCTTCACCACGATCTTCGGCATCATGCCTTTGCTTCTGGCTAGAGGACCGGGCGCAGAGATCCAGAGGCCTCTGGCGACGGTTGTGGTCGGAGGGCTCATTACCTCCACTCTGGTCACGCTCATCGTCCTTCCCCTCATCTACCAGACTTTCAAGCGACAGCCAGCTCAAAGCTGACATCGGTTTTTTTTATCTTCCCGTTCGGAAAACAGCTTACATCATCAGGTCCCCACCGTTGATATCTATGGAGGCGCCAGTAATATAAGATGCATTTTCAGAGCAGAGGAAAACAACCAGGTCTCCGATCTCCTCGGGAGAACCCAGGCGTTTTATCGGAAAGGACTCCAGGAAATTTTCCAGCTCCTCATGAGTGGTTGTCTCCCTGGCCATCTGGGTGTCAATCAATCCCGGACAAACTGCATTCACGGTTATCCCGAAAAGAGCGACCTCCTTGGCCACTGCCCTGGTCAAACCCAGGAGCCCGGCCTTCGAGGCTGTGTAATGCACTCCCCCAAGAGTGCTGACGCTTCTCCCCGCCGATGAAGAAATATTCACAATCCGTCCGTAGTCATTTTCCTTCATCAGAGGAATCACAGTCTTAATACAGAGGAAAGGACCGGTGAGGTTGACTCGAAGGATTCTTTCCCATTCATCAACGGAGATATCCATCAGTCGCGTCCGGAACATGATGCCTGCGTTGTTGATGAGGATGTCCACAGTCCCGAATTCATCCCGGGCTCTTTTTATCAATTCAGCTACGGATTCCTCCCGGCTGACGTCAACCTGTGCTGCCATCACCTTATTGTTTTTTTTGCTGAGTTCATCCGCTGTCAGTTGGGCTTGAGCGATATCGATATCGCTCACAATCACACCGGCCCCAGCTGCGACCAGTTTCCTGGCAATCCCCTTTCCTATTCCTCGACCTCCGCCAGTGACCACAGCCACTCTGCCTTTAAGAACATCTCCTGGATTTTTCATCATTTCTCCTCCTGCCGGAAAGCGAATTGTTTAAACAAACGGTGAGGGAATGGCGTAAAAAATTTGAAGGGAGCGATGCCATTTCTGTGTATTTTAATCATTAAATCATCCCTACGCCAATGAAAAAGCAAAGGGTTATTCAAGCGCGGAACGCTTATAGCATAGCAAATACCGCAAGTCAATTTTTCTCTAAACAAATCCTTCCATGATGAGAGAAGCATCTGATATGATGCAAAAGTGTGGCGTTGGTTCCCCTCCATCTGGAGCCCATGGTGGAGGGTGGGAGGCTCTTGGCGCAGGATGGAGGGGAACCAGCGCTGCGATAGATTACAACTTCATTATTAACTGCCACAGAAATAAAAATTCTTATCTTCAAGCAGCAATCCTTGAAATTTTGGAATGATAGTGTTATTATTTTTTGTAAAGAACTTTTCATTTTCTTATCCAGCTTAATTCTTGGAGAAGTAAAACATGAACAGGAAGCTTATTCGACCAAATTTATCCGAAATAAAAGAGAAGATGAGCCGCGACTCTGCAAAAAAGAAAACCCATCCCCCCTTTGAGACCTATGCAGAAAACTACTACTACCTTAAACAGATGAACAAGAAGACTCCTATGGGAGTTGTTCTGAATGACGGAGAAATTATCGAAGGATATATCGAGTGGTACGATAAGAATTGCTTGAAGCTCAACCGGGATGATGCTCCCAACCTGTTGATCTATAAGAGCAGTGTCAAGTATCTCTACAAACTGGATGACGTCAAAGAAAAAGAGAAAAAAGCAAAAAAATGAGCCTTCCCAGGGTCGGGATTACTCTCGGGGATCCAGGGGGAATCGGACCTGAGACCGTATTAAAAGCGCTTTTGCAAAAAAATTGCCTGCCTGAAATTTCTTATGTACTCTTCGGTTCCTCTGCAGTTATTGATGAGGAGAAACGTGTCCTCGGTCTGGACATAGATATTCTCTCCTCAGATGAGACAAAGGATAGCCGCTCTCCTTCGGTGGCCCTGTTTGAAATCGATTTCCCCCTCCAGACCATAAAAAAAGGATCGCCCTCTAAAGAAAACGGCAAGGCGTCCTTTCTCTTCTTCGAACGAGCCGTCGAGGAAGCCAAGAAGGGGAACCTGCAAGCGCTGGTCACCGCGCCTGTATCCAAGCATTCCTGGAATCTTGCCGGTTTGAAGTGGTCCGGACATACAGATTATCTCAGCCGCATATTCCCTCAGGCAATCATGTCATTCTGGTCAGATAAGCTGAAGGTAGCCCTGTTCAGCCATCATATCCCCTTGAATCGAGCCGTTGAAAAAATAAAAAAAGGGGACCTCCTGAATTTTTTTATCAACCTTTATCAGACTATAGAAAAAATCCAGCCGGATACATACCGATTCCTTGTCGCAGGATTGAATCCTCACGCCGGAGAGCAGGGCCTGATCGGAACAGAGGAAGAAGAGGAAATCATCCCGGCTGTCTCGGAGGCCCAGGATAGGGGGGTGAGAATCAGCGGCCCTTTCCCCCCTGATGTCGTTTTCCGGATGGGCCTGAATCAACCGGATAAGATCATTATCGCTCTCTACCATGACCAAGGTCTTATTCCGTTTAAGCTGGTATCATTCGAAAGGGGCGTCAACGTCACCCTCGGCCTTCCGTTCATCCGCACCTCCCCTGATCATGGAACAGCCTTCGATATCGCAGGCAAAGGAGTTGCTAAGCCGGATAGCATGGTGGAAGCGATCAAGCTGGCCTATGAACTATCGCCAGGACTTTTTGAGTTCAGCCCTTAGCTCCCGATCTCGGTCCCTTTCCCGGATAGCCTCCCTCTTTTGGTAGGCTCTTTTCCCTTTGGCGAGAGCGACTTCTATCTTTACCTTCCCTTTATCGTTGAAAAATACTTTTGTCGGAACTAGGGTCAGTCCTTTCTCTTGTATCTTCCCGGTCAGTCTTTTTATCTCGCGGCGGTGGAGCAGGAGTTTTCTCTCTCTCCTTGGGTCATGATTGAACCAACTTGCGGACTCATAAGGACTGATGTGACAGTTGACAAGAAAAGCTTCGCCCGCCTTGATCTCCGCGTAGCTTTCCTTTAAGCTCACTTTTCCCTGTCTGATGGATTTGACCTCAGTCCCTCGCAGGGAGATTCCCGCTTCAAATTTTTCCAGCAATTCATAGTTGAAGTTCGCCTTTTTATTGGTGGCAATGACTCTCATCCCAGGCCTCTTGTTCTGCTCTCTTCCACGACAACCTGGAAAAAGTTGACGCGGTGATATACACCAGAGTGTTGCCCGCCACAAAATTCAGCCAGCAGGCAGCCAAAATTATCTACCGCTTTCATCGCCGGCTCTGCTCTTAGACTTTTCCTCTGGAGACCATCCAATGTCCACAATCCGAAGTATAAAACATGTTTCTAAAAAAGAGAAAGGCACTGAGCAGAAGGGAACGCTTCAAAAAAAAGCAGCAGGGAAAAGCACATCCTTGAAAATCAGGAGTCTAGGCGCGAGTCCACATCTTTGAAACAGGTTGATAGAGTTTCCATAACCTTCTGCTCGATCTCATTATTAGAGAGCGAGGAAACCTCTGAGATCTCGGCGACGATGAGTTCTTTGACTTTTTCCATCATTTTCTTCTCGCGAAAAGAAAGAGGCTTAATCAAGTTCAGATAATAGAGGCTTTTTAAGACCATCACCATGTCCAGCATTGTTCCCGATTTAAGCAGGTTGAGGTGTTCTTTGTATCTGCCCTTCCAATTCATCGAAACATCCACACCGCCATTTCCTAAGAAATCAAAAATCTTCTTGACGGACCTGTTCGAAATAGGCTTTCTGATCCCGATTTCCTCAGCGCCAGTGGAAGGAACTAACACCAGAGTGTTGTTGGAGAAGATTCGCAAATGATAAATTCTGGCTGTTTCCCCGAAATAGCTCTCATCCTGAATGTTTTCGATTACGCCCAGCCCCTGATTGGGATAAATGACTTTATCACCAATCTTGAAACAGTCCATGGGAACTTATTATAATCAAACTATTATCTGGAGTCAAATCAATTTCTATTAGAATCGAACTTAAATATAAGCTATCTTTTTTAGATGATTTTTTCTGTCCAAGGAAAGCCTCCTTGGAAGCATCACACATTCCATCATAAAAGAGCTTAGGTTAGGTGGTGAAAAAAAGGGATTCATTCACTCTTCTTGAAAACATCCTTACTTTCGTGATGAGGGAAACATCTGACTAATTAAGAAATGTGGCGCCGAACCCCTCCATCCGGAGCCTACGGTGATAGGTGGGAGGATCTTGGCGAGGATGGAGGGAGCCGGCGCTGTAACATTTTACACCTTCATGATTAGCTGTCACAAAAAATGAGATGCTTCCCCTCTTCTTTTCAAGCTTGACAGAAAACAACAGGTTTATTAACATACTTCCTCTAACACTATAAACGCAGAAAGAGAACAATGAAGAGAACGTTCCAGCCTAACAAGAGAAAAAGAAAAAAGAATCATGGCTTCTTAGTACGGATGAGATCTAAGGGCGGCCAGCACGTCATCAAGAACCGACGGAAAAAAGGCAGAAAACGACTCGCAGGTTAATGCCTGAAACCTTTGGCCCTCTAGAGAGGATAAAAAAGAAAAAAGATTTTTTACATCTGTATAAGAAAGGCAAGCGTTACAGAGGCAAAT
>Ga0209427_10010494_pt1 | contig 10256 bp, 3 predicted proteins | sample DeeMarSWOR136_30_FD_187465 | JGI IMG/M metagenome (GOLD analysis project Ga0209427, IMG submission 187465) | Marine sediment microbial communities from White Oak River estuary, North Carolina - WOR-1-36_30 (SPAdes) (version 2) | ecosystem: Environmental > Aquatic > Marine > Intertidal zone >...
CGAACATCATCCGTTCACCCGCCGACCAACGTCCTGGCCTTATCCATCAACTCCTATCCGCGCCTACCAGTTGATCCGTCGACACGCTATACAGATACCCCTGCTTTTTGTATCGTATCGCCAGATAATCTAGATTCCAGTGTATCTGTACGATCGCTCCCGAGTAAGAGTTTTAAGGTTTTAATGATCCGTAAAAAAGGTGGTCAACTATGTCATCTTTCTATTGTTTCATATACAGAATTGCAGAGCCAACTGTTGGCCCCTGACAAAAGCAAATGGCACCAAAGTCCGGCAGTCGATTACTACCATCTAAAGAATCGGTAAGGATCGTCCCACTCTTCCGGCACATCCAGGTAGAGGCCTTCCAACCATCGCTTCTCCTCTTTGGATGAGTCTATCGGCTTGCTAAAGCGCTCAAGAACCGGCGTCGATCCGGCCACTCCCATGTTGGCCAGCAGGCGCGTCAGAAGGTAGTTGGACCGGCGGAATGTTCTCCTGACGTTTTGTGGTTCCTTGCCGTTAAACTGCCACGGCGCCATTTGACAAAAGACAATGTTGAAGTTCTTTGCTTTGGCCAGAACGCCGTCACCAATGATTTCAACTCCCGCCGAGACGAGGGGCTGTACTCTCGGCTCGCGGCTATGCACATCCGCCGGACTAATTCCTGCAAATAGAGAGTTATAACTAAACGGTTCAAAATAGGCTGAGATGTGTTCGGCTTCCTTCATGTGAACCCTCATTGGTAGAAATGCATTTGCCTCTTGCTCGTCAAGTCCAATTGCTAATAAATTGCCGCCGGCCTTTAACCAGTCAGCGATATCTATGGCGTCTTTGACGAGCTTTTGTCCACCACCCCGTCCTACGACGAGGACGTACCCGACGGATAGATTCCCAGCATCATAAGAAGATAGAGATATCCCCGACGATTCGAGGTGCCGCTTACCGGTAAAATCGCCGACGTAAATGACCTCTCGTCTCGGAGCCGGTTTCCACTCTGAGACGTACCTAAGTATGTTTCGGAACAGCATCTGAGCCGCCGGATCATCTTCCGTGCGACCGGTTATATCCATCTGGCAGAAAAGCATCATGCCCAATCCTTCCCGGTGCTCGATCAGCGGGCTGTACTGCAAACTGTAGCCGCCATCAAGGATCGGCATAAAATCACCCCGTGCAGGCTTTTCGATGAGGACCGACGCGACATTTCCTCGATTGCCACACCGCCAGAGCCGAGTGACTGGGATGCCGCACCATTTGACCGTCGGGCCGTAACGGGGCCGCAACTCGTACTTAAGACGCGGAGGCTGAATTGTTGACTGTCCGCGCCAATTACACAAGTGATCAGCCTCGATCCCGTTTAAGAGCGGATGGTCGGGCGCACGGTTGAAAACCTGCCGCAAGCCATACTCCGCCACGCGGAATCCGAATCGTCTCTCCAGGACATCCGCGGTCTGCTCGAATACAATCACTTTCATACCTCTGCGTACACGAGCGATATCTGGAGCAGGACTTTCGACCGTCAATGCGGACTTGCCGACTATGAGGGTATCATATTCCGAGAGGTCCGTGTGAGCATCTACCAGCTGGTACCGGATTCCTATATCATCCAGGAGTTTTTGGGTCTGCCCGTTCGGATCAAATAAAGTAATCTTATCCTCCGACTTGTCGGCTTGTTGAATCGGCATAATATCAATCGAGAAGGAGTCGGTTTGTGTCTCACCGCCATCAAAATGAAATGTCACTTTAAGCTCACGCTTGCCTGGGGCCAGCGTGGTCGGCAAGTCGAAGCGTAGCGGAATACGCTGCTGTTGTCCCGTTGGTATAGTAACGTTTTCTGTGCCGACCGTTGCTTCAGGCAGATCGAATATCCACTCACAGTTACACGCTACGGTTTCGCGGGAATTATTAATAACAATGAGTTGTTTTTCAATCGTCTCGCCCGGCAGGAAATTATGGTCCTTGCTCGTAAAGGCTCCCGTCTTGCCCCCGATATACGCAAGTAGCGGCTGATTATTGCGAATCAGAGCCTGCGCCGCAACCGTCGCAATCCAGTCTGATCGATCGAAGGCCAGGTCCACTCGTTCGTATTGCTGCTCGATGTAATCCGGGCTGAATCCCGGCCGCTGTAGGTTTTCCCAGTCAACGTGGAACGCTTTGCGGCTCTTATCAACATCATCGCGCAGAGTCCAGTAGTGCCCATGAGACCAGGGAGAGATGGCCGACACTCCCCAGGTGCGAAATGCACGCCAGTTGTCGTTGAAATACATGGCATAGACGGGCTGGCGTTCGACGAAGAGGCTCGAACCTACCGCGTGAGGATAGTCCCATCGGTGCCAGAGCTTGTCAGCTCGGAACTGCCTGGCCTCCCAGCGTAAGTTCCTTTTCTCCATCTCACTGATCCGGAAGGCGCGATCTCCGAAAAACTGAGAATTCCATTCTGCCAGACAGAATTCCCACGGCACGACCGCACTGCCGAATTCCCTGTTACCCTGATACCATCCCCGGTACATCGTCCAGTCCCAGGGAAACGGCACGCTATACTCGCATGTAAACAGCGGCTTCACGCCCACTGTCGCCCAATGCTCGAACCAGTCGGACATCTCCTGGATTGGGGCAAAGTTGGCATAGAAATTACTCGTGTGCATTGGGCCCAAGTTTCCTGAAGCGTGATGATAGACGATGCGGCCCAGGTCCAGTCGTTTTACGATTGCTTCAGCGCGCAACGCACGCTTGGCATTCCTCAAGGCCCACGCGTCACGCGCATCCTGGATTCCGTCTATCATATCCGGATTCATGTCCTCGCTGTATCCGGTCGCGTTGTGACTCATGGAATAGAATACGACCGAAGGGTGATTCTGGGCCGCGCGTACATAAAATTCTGCGTGTCGTGCATAGCCGTTTGTCTTATCGGCGTTTGGCATCTCCCAATCATAGTGGGCGAAATGCGGCTGTGAGAAAGCGATCAGCATTCCTGTATCGTCCGCTGCGTTCAGTGCTTCTTCAAAACTAAGATGAGAACCCGGCTCGCAACCGTAGTTGTGCGTATAGACGAAGTTGATCCCAAAGCTCTGTAGCCGTTCCATGCTTTCCTTCGCCGCTTTGTAATTCGCCAAAGCAGCGCCAATCTGGGCGTTGTCCAGCGGAACGGAGGACAGGAAGATACGGGTGCCGTTTAGAAAGAAGTCCCGACCGTCGATCCAGAATTCCCGGAATCCAAAACGCTCGGGATAGCTGACATCGACGACCTTGCCATTGGTCTCTAAAAGTGAGAGACTCAGGGTATACATGTTTTGAGGCGTATCTATGTCCCAGAGCCTTCCAGGTTTCCAGGCTTTTGTGAAAGAAATACGGCCTTTTCTTAAATCATCCTTCACAAAGGTATCGCTCGTGAATTCCTTGACGTTGCGGTTGTCCATTGTGATCCGAGCACGAAGAGTGTACTGTATTTCCGAGTCGAGACCATCCAGCGCCGTGTCAAACACGACCTCCCAATTTCGCACCGATGTGTCTACCTTCACGTTAACGATCTGTGATCCAACAGGTGTGCTCTCCAAATATACGTCGCCGCACAGCCCCCGACGCGCTACCGATCCTTTCACCTTCCTGGCGGAGGCGGTGTCGCTGTACGAGAGCATAACGCCTTTGAGTGGCATGGTGGCAACAAACATACTCAGAACGTGCGTTTTGCCCGGACAGCAAAAATCTGTGAGGTCCAACTCTCCCCCCGGGAAGAAAATGGCTCCCACATTCTGTCCATCCAGGTAAACCGTTGCATGGGAGTTCAAATATTTAGCCTGGACGGTAATACGACGGCCGATCCATTCGGAGGGAATCGTAACCTGACGCTGGTACCAGGCTGCGGTGATGTTACGTAAATTCCGGTCTTCCCAGCTTGGATGGGCGTAGACTGTCTGGCTATCTTTCTGCATATAATTGGTGATTCCAGGCCAACATCCCGGAACCTTAAAGTAGCCCCAACCTTCAGTGGGCACCGTATTCGTATCCAGGTCGGCGGGCTGCCAGCGCCACAAACCATTGATGCATATCCGCTCACGCGTGGACGTTGATTGTCGATATGCTTTCTCAACATCCCAAACAGCCCTCACACCCTTCGGCAACTGTACTGAAGCTTCACCCCGGCACAATCCCGGCACAAAACATGCGATGACCCATACGACTATGGCGAACCATAGACTTGTAAAGATTTCTATTTGGCCTTTCCTTTGGAGATCGAGCAGCGACCCCAACAACCTCTCAAATGTATATTGCAAATGTCGGCTGAGTTTGATCATCTATTATCATCTCCACGTGCTCTGCAAGATTCGCTATCTTAATATTGCCGAATATATCATTTCTAAGCAAGTTCTTCGTGCATTGTTCTTCAATTCTTGCTGTCCGTACTTTCAAGTTTAATAAGTCACGCATTAAACTTCGACAAGAAAAGAGTAAATCGAATATGGCTTCCTCGTAACAAGTCGTCAAAGAGCTAATACCACAAATGAAGAACTCCATATCAAATGCTAAAATCCATATTATCCTATTTTATATAAGAAACATCCATATAATGACGTATCTACCACGCTTCGTCGCTCATCTGAACAGCCCTTCGACTTCACGATGCATTATCATCGACATCGTGAATCTACCTATGTCTTGGTCAATCATAGTAGGGCCGCATGCAAAGCTTTTCAGGCAGATTACGCGCTGGATTTACAGGAGCAGACCGACGAAGAGAGCCTGAGAGCCACAAATCTTTGAGCAGAGAATAAAGCGGGGCATCGACCTGAACAGGTTGCATCTGAACTCACGACTGGTGGTATGTTGAAGGCTGATCTTTGCGTATTCATCCGTCTAACGGATTCATCTTGACCGTTCGCTGATGGTTTGGTATACATATACTGGTGAAGTTAACGCTTGTATCAGCCGATATCTTAGGGGTGTAGAGGTTGGAAGAAAGGGGGTGGTGTTCGATCATACCAATCCATCGTGGGCCAACACGAGTATGTGGTGATGCCGAGAATTATGGTCGGTCGTATACTTAATTTACTCTTCTCATTTTATTGAAGAAGGAGGATTATCATGTGTAGAAAATTCACTTGTCTAATTACTTTTGTCTCGGTGCTAATCATGGCCGGTCATGGGTCAGCCGAATTGGTGGGACACTGGAGATTGGATGATGGTAGTGGGACGATAGCAGCTGATTCAAGCGGCTATGGGAACGACGGCACCCTTCAAGGCGACCCACAGTGGGTGACTGGGAAGATAAATGGCGCGCTGGAGTTCGATGGTACCGGCGATTACGTTGAAGTGCCCGATAACGAGAGCTTGCACCTGTGGGAGAGATTCACATTGGCAGCATGGATTTATCAGGTGGAGTCACGCAGCAGTAGAATCATAGACAAAATTGGTGCAGGCACAGCAAATGGTCCCCACCTGGATACTCATCCTGGGACGAAATTAAGATCTTGTTCTGGCACTTGTATTTCTACCGCTGCTGACCACACTTTAGAGGAGTGGCATCACGTAGCCGTCACTTTTGACGAAGGAGATGTGAAACTTTATGTAGACGGGTCTATAGAGGGAGAAGGAAGTGCTCCTTCGCCTTTGGCCGGCAATAGTTTGCCTTTAAGAATAGGAGCTGATAGCGAAGGTCAGAGTCTCTTCCACGGTCTTATCGACGATGCGCGGGTTTACAACCGGGCGTTGACGGAAGCGGAGATTCTGGCCGCCATGGAAGGCAGCAAAGGATATCCGTATGCGTTTGGTCCCGACCCGAAGGACGGCACCCTTCATGAGGACACATGGGTGACCCTAGGCTGGTGGCCTGGAGACTTTGCCGTCTCGCACGATGTGTATCTTGGGGACAACTTCGACGATGTCAGGGAAGCTACGCGTGATTCGAACGTGTTCCGGGGCAACCAGACGGCAACGTTTTATGTAGCTGGATTTCCCGGGTTTGCCTATCCGGACGGCCTCGTTCCGGGCACGACGTGTTACTGGCGCGTCGATGAGGTCAATGATGCCGATCCGAATAGCCCATGGAAGGGAGATGTCTGGAGCTTCTCGATTCCGCCGAAGACGTCTTATGACCCGAACCCGGCCGACGGGGCTGAGTTCGTGGATCCGAATAGTGCGACCCTGAGCTGGACGCCGGGCTTTGGAGCCAAGTTGCACACCGTCTATTTCGGCGACGATTATGACGATGTAGACAACGCGACCGCAGGAACCCCGCAGGGGATCACAACGTACAGCCCCGGCCCGCTTGAGCGGGAGAAGGTGTATTACTGGCGAGTAGATGAGTATGACGCCGTGGCTACGTACAAAGGCGACGTCTGGAGCTTTACGACACCGGGCGCCGTCGGTAATCCGCAACCATCGTATAGCGCCACGGATGTGGCGATGAATACGACACTGAGCTGGACGCAGGCTGATTCTGCCGCATCGCACGAACTCTACTTCGGGAGGGATAAAGAGGCCGTACGAAACGCCGATACTAATTCACCCGAATACAAAGGCTCCAAGGCCTTGGGTGCTGAGAGTTACGATCCCGGATTGCTCGACGCCGACATGAGCTACTACTGGCGTGTAGACGAAGTCGATAGTCAGGGTAATACTTCGAAAGGCCCTCTCTGGGTCTTCACAACGGGTGCTTTCCTGCTTGTGGATGACTTTGAGAGCTATACCGATGACGACGCGGCGGGTGAAACCATCTGGCAGACGTGGATCGATGGCTTCGGTGTTGCTGATAACGGTGCTCAGGTCGGTTATTTAATGCCCCCATACGCCGAGCAGACAATTGTTCACGGCGGTTCTCAGTCGATGCTGCTCTTGTATGTTAATGAAGCCGGCGTATCGAACTCAGAGGCAACGATGACACTGACGGCGCCGCGGAATTGGGCGCAGGCAGGCATTACAGAATTATCGCTCTGGTTCAGAGGTGCTTCGGGCAACGCTGCCGAGTCGCTGTATATCGCCATCTCGAACAGCGCCGGGGCCTCAGCTATCCTGGCCCACGATGACGCCAATGCGGCCGCGATCCGTTCCTGGACAGAGTGGCGTGTCCCATTACAGGCTTTCGCCGACCAAGGAATTAATCTGAACAACGTGGATAAGATCGCGATCGGCCTGGGCAGCAAAGGCGGCGCGGAAGCCGGGGGTACAGGAACCATGTACATTGATGATATCCGGTTGTATAGGCCATGAGTTGCCGATGAGTGGACACTTTTCAAGCTGGAATGACACTAAGATGAACTTTGCTATGCATAAGGAGGATAAATTATGAAAGAAATCGTAAGAATCACTTCGTTGATTTTACTGGCGTTATTTTTCTGGACATCCCCGCTTTTTGCTGCGGCTCCCGTGTGGGAATATATCTATGAGGGAGATATTCTGCCTGACGACCCCTCACTGGGAGATAATGCATGGCAGCTTATGGGGGACAACCAATTCGCTGAGATCACCGACCGGGGCGAACTTCACATTAATGACATTGGCCAAAATCACTGCTTTTTCCTGTATAACATTTCGGATACCGATCTGATGCAACAGGCCACTATCGAGGCACGCGTCAAAGTGCTTTCCCAGTCCGGGTCGGCAAATTTTGAAGTGCTAGTTGGCATGCAGGATGGGAGCAATTCCAAATGGCTGGATCTTTTCCCTGACCATATTCTGCTGAATAACACCCAGAGCACATATGATGTGGATATGACAGAGTATCATATCCTCAGAATGGTCAGAGACGGAGAAGATATTCGTATCTATGTAGATGATGAAGAAGTCATCAATGAACCGCATGTGGGGGCGGGCGAAAGTTGGATTGGCTTCATTTTCGGTGCCGGTTGTACCCTCTGTAGAAGCGAACAATACTGGGATTATTTAGTCTTTACGACGGAAGGCGGCTTCTCCCCGGAAGAGCTTCCCAGTTATGTATCTCGAAAACGAGGATTAGCTTCGCGTCCCAACCCGGCCGACGGGGCTATTCATGCGGCTACCTGGGTCTCGCTTTCCTGGAAGGAGGGCGATTTTGCCGTCTCGCACGATGTCTACTTAGGTGACAATTTCGACGACGTCAATGATGCGACGAACGAGAGTCCGACCTTCCGAGGCAACCAAAACACAACGTTCTATGTGGTCGGCTTTCCCGGATTTGCCTATCCGGACGGTCTGATCCCGGGCACGACATACTACTGGCGAATCGACGAAGTGAATGACGCCAATACTGCCAGCCCCTGGAAGGGCGAAGTCTGGAGCTTCTCCATTCCGCCAAAGACGGCGTATAATCCGAACCCGGCTGATGGCGCCGGGATCGCGGACTCCAATTCCGTGACGCTGAGCTGGACGCCGGGCTTCGAGGCGATATTGCACACGGTCTACTTCGGCGACGACTTTGACGAAGTGAACAACGCCACTGCGGGCGTCCCCGCTGGAACCAACCGCTACTCTCCAGGAACGCTTGAAAGAGAAAAGGTGTATTATTGGCGAGTTGACGAGTCGGATGCCATTGGGACATACAAAGGTGACGTTTGGACCTTCACGACACCGGGGGCGGTTGGAAAGCCGCAGCCGGCCAATGGGGCCGCGGACGTGAAAATGAATGCGATTCTGAGTTGGACGGCGGCGGATTCTGCTACTTCGCACCAGCTTTATCTCGGTACGGATAAAGCGGCCGTACGCTATGCCGATACAACTGCGCCGGAGTTCAAAAGCTCTACAGCACTGGGTTCTGAGAGCCTCGATCCCGGATTGCTTAACGCCGATACCACATATTATTGGCGGGTGGACGAGGTATCGAATGTAAATCCCGTCAAAGGTCCCGTCTGGACCTTCACAGTCGGGGATTACCTTCTGATCGAAGATTTCGAGAGCTATACCGATGACGATGCCGCCGGCGAGGCCATTTGGCAGACGTGGATCGACGGCTTCGGTGTCGCCGATAACGGCGCGCAAGCCGGCAATTTGATGCCCCCGTATGCCGAGCAGACGATTGTCCATGGTGGCGCCCAATCCATGCCGCTGTTGTACGTCAACGAAGCCGGCGTATCAAACTCGGAGGCGTCGCTAACATTAACAACGTTGCACGACTGGACGGTAGGCGGCGTTGGAGAATTGTCGCTGTGGTTCCGCGGCGGTTCGGCTAATGCGGCCGAGCCGATGTACGTGGCCGTTTCCAACAGTGCCGGCGCGCCAGCCATCGTTGCCCACGATGCCGCGGACGCGGCACAAGCACCCGGATGGAGGAAATGGGCCATCCCGCTACGAGCTTTTGCCGATCAGGGCATTAACCTGACCAATGTGGATAAGATCGCCACCGGTCTCGGTAGCAAAGGCGGCGTCTCGGTCGGAGGTTCAGGAACGATGTACTTTGACGACATCCGATTGTATCGGCCGAAACAGTAGCTGAAAGAACAGCAATGTCACTAACAATCAGAGTTGAATTCAAGGGGTACTTATCAATCTAAGGTAAGGGCTTTATTGCTTTCAGGGCATCATTAATAATCTCTATAGATGGTCATGATTCGGGTAAAGATCTGGCAGATCGAGAAAGATGTCAGTCCTTCTTTATTTGACAACAGCCACCTATGAAAAGCTCAAAGTCAAATACTAGTCGGGATAGAAATACGGCGCGCCCAACCTTAGGCAAAGGCTTGGCTGTTTCAGCGTTTCCGCGTTACGTGCCCGTTTAGCCTTGGCCATAGCTCACGTTTCCGTAGGCCTCCCTGCGATCCCGGACGGTCGGATTTCCCGAATCCGGTTCTGATCTCGGCCCTTCACGAAATTTTCTGGATACAGGCCTTCCTATACGATCTGAGGCTTAAGTGCAGGCTCACATACACCCCACGATCATACAGTTTACCAGTATCCTCGTTCCAAGAGTCCATGGCAGTCTTCCAGTTCTGTGTCTGGATGCACATGGCTGGCCCGGAACCACCGAGTACCCAGAGTCCCTTTGCCCAGTGCGGGCGTTACCCACTCCTAGGATGACTTTGAAAGTCATCTCAGAAGACATTACTCTTCCTTCATCGCTCATACGGACTCATGCGTCAGACCGAATCCCTCCCAACGCCTTGGTTTTCCCTTGTACGTTGGGTCTTTGCAGGTTGTCGCCAGTCCCTGCTGGAAAGCGGCCCTTCCCGACATTATCTCTGCAATCCTTGTATAGGCGCAAGGACCAACCCTTTCAAGGTGGCCTTCGGCCACAAAACGGGTGGAAACGGAACATCCTGTTTCCGGCATACAGAGTCGCTTCAACATTGTGTATT
>Ga0209427_10010496_pt1 | contig 10254 bp, 11 predicted proteins | sample DeeMarSWOR136_30_FD_187465 | JGI IMG/M metagenome (GOLD analysis project Ga0209427, IMG submission 187465) | Marine sediment microbial communities from White Oak River estuary, North Carolina - WOR-1-36_30 (SPAdes) (version 2) | ecosystem: Environmental > Aquatic > Marine > Intertidal zone >...
CTCAACGAAGGCGACTGGATCGACCTCCCCTGCTCTATATGCCGGTTCGTATCCCCCCTCCTTCATTTCATCGAGGGATACAGCCGTCTTTCGTTTTCTCATTCTGGCAAAACTCACAGCCATATTGGCAGCTATTTTGTATATGTATGTTTTGAAGGAGGCTGTAGGGCGATATCTGTGAGCTGCTCGGAATAGATTTATGAATAGCTGCTGAGTCAGATCTTCAGCGTCTTCAATACGACCTGTCGACCGCAGGAAAAAGTTATAGATACCTTTTTGATGATTTTCGACGAGACAACGGAAGGCGCCGGTGTCACCACGCGCTACACGACGCATCAGTTCGGCATCATCGCCCATCTGCAATTACCCGATATGAATTCTCTCTGCTATCTCGAACTTGCCTGAGTCTGTTCTCTTCACCGTGCATGCAGGAATGTCTGGATCATGTTCAAAGAAAAGGATCCATCCCTCATCGGCTGCCCGAGCCAGGATTCGCTTCTTCTCCTGGAGTGTCTGGAGAGGTAGGTGATCGTACGCCATGATGTATGGAAGGTTCACGTGTGAGGCGAGAGGGATCAGATCCCCGCAGTAGAGAAGATTCCCATCTGAAGTCTCGATCAGAACGATTTGATGACCGGGTGTATGCCCTTCTGTTGGAATGACGGTGACACCCGGGAAGATCTCTGTCTTACCATCGAGAAGCTGGAGTGTCCCCACTTCCTTGATGGGGAGAAAGTTTTCAGGGAAGAAGCTCGCCCTATCCCTCTCATTGACGCTGAGTGCCGACTCCCACTGCTTCCGCTGAATGTAGTGAGTAGCATTGGGAAGCACGAGGTGAAGTGTTCCTTCTCCATCACGATACGTGAATCCGCCGGCGTGATCGAAGTGGAGATGCGTCGCCACAGCATCGGTGATAGATGAAGGATCGATGCCCCTTCCCTTAATAGTTGCTTTCAACCCCGGGGTGTCGATGACATAGTTCCGTTGCATCTTTTCATCGAGCTTGGTGCCTGCGCCGCTGTCGATGATGAGCCTGTGTCCCGTCCCTTCCACAAAGAGAGCTCTCATCGCCATGGAAATTCTGTTGTTCTCGTCCGCAGGATTTGTCTTACTCCATAAAACCTTTGGGACGACTCCGAACATTGCCCCTCCGTCCAACCGGAAGGTGCCTGTCTCGATAGCCGAAACGGTGAACGTGCCAAGTTTCACCCTCAACCCTCCGCGCATTTTCCCGATTGCTTCATAAAAACGAACCTATTCGTCCTCGACAACAACCGCGGTCCCGTAAGCGAGAAGCTCCGCGGCGTTCTCCATCATCGAGGCCGTGGTGAATCGGAGTGTAACGATAGCGTTCGCACCCATCACCTCAGCCTCAGCGATCATTCTATCGATCGCCTGCTCACGCGATTCGGCAATCATCTTTGTGTATTCTACAATCTCCCCACCGGCAATGTTCCTGAGTGAAGCGAGAATGTCGCGCCCGATGTGGCGAGCGCGTATCGTATTTCCCCTCACCAAGCCTAACACCTTCACGGTCCTTTTACCGGGGATTGTGTCGGAAGTAACGATTAGCACTGCTCAAACCGCCTTTCTTCTGAATGTAACGACAATAATTACCTTGTTATATCTTTGTACTTGTCTGCCTTATAATGATGTACTCGCTCCCTGATTACAGAAAGGAGCAAGAGAATAATGCCCACGATGAAAACTACCAACGCGATCTTCTCGATAGTAACCTCACCAAATGAGCGAATCGCCTGGTAGCTCACGGAGGTGGCGAGCATGACCGCTCCGATAATGATAAAAATCCAGGCAGTCTTCCGTTCGATCCGATGGTAGATGCTTTTCCAGTAATTCTCCCAGAACTCATCCGTCGGGTCTTTCATCTTGATCCTCCTCGTCAGCGACTGTAACTCCCGGAAGCGTTGGAGAGTCTGCTGGCAGTCATCGCATTGCGCACAATGCTCCTCAAATTCAACCCGCTCGTTCGAACTCATCTCGTCATCGAGATATCTCATGCCATCTGTTTCCATCCGCGAACAGGTCATATCACCTCATCACCTTCCTCCACCGCCTCCGCGCCGCTTCCCCTCAGTGCTTCGCTGAAAGCTTTCCGAGCGTAGAAGAGGCGGGACATCACGGTGCCCTCGTGTATGCCGAGCGTCTCAGAGATCTCCCGGTACGATAACTCCTGAAAGACGCGGAGCACGATAACCTCACGATGTTCCGGCGATAGTGTAAAGAGAGCCTTCCATACCATCTCTCTCCTTTCCTTTCTCAGGAGATGGTTTTCGGGCGAGCTCTGGCCCCCTCTATCCTCCAGCACATCGAGCGAGATCTCTCGGCGCCTGGCGCGCTTTCTCAGATAGTTGAGACATCTGTTCTTCAGGATCTTGTAGAACCAGGGGAAGAAGGGACGATTCACATCGAAGCGCTTCCTGGCTCGATGAGCCGCCAGGTACGCGTCCTGCGAGAGATCCCGTGCATCCTCCTCGTTTCCCACAAATCCTAACGCAACCGCATACGCCCGCCTCATAGTGGATTTCACTATCTTCTCGAACGCTCCGACCTTACCGTCCTTCCAGGCAAGGAGAGTCTCGAGAGGAATTTCTTCTACCTGATCAGGTTCTCTCATAAGGGTATACAAACGGAGCGGGCCACTTATTCGATATAAAAAACACCCCGTCAGGGTGTGCCAGCCGTCTCAACATTTCTTCCGTGCCCTATTTCACCTTCCCCATTGAATGAGGGTACATGAAATTTCGGCCTATGGCATCGAAATGACCCGGGAATAGCAATCCTTCACGACCTCGCCACCGGCACAGCACCACCAATGATCAGATTATTCCTCCTCCCCGAACGCCTGGCGGCGAGCGATCCTTCCGATAAAGGGTAGCTCATACATGCGTTCCATCAGCGCCTGGTACATAATGAATAACCAAACTACCAGTATGAATATCCAGAGAAGCACGTTCAGAAGCGGCATCCAGCTGAATATGGCACTCAGTATGATGAAAAAAATCCAGAGCAGGATCGACTGAACGGCGTGAAATCGAACCAGGCGGCTCTCTTTCTCAAGAAAGAGGAAGATCAATCCACCCACGAACGGGATGAAGTACGTCAACAGGCCTGCGATGCCCGCTGGCACCGATGTGCTCTGCTTGGGCTTTTCTTCCATTGTGATACCTCCCCAGTCAGTATTATATGCAAAATGTTCAATGCATTGAAACCGAAAAAGTTAAGAAAACTCATCCCCTGCATGAGACGGTTCTTACCCACTTTTAATATACACCGAAGATACGACACTCTCTGGATCAAGGACCAGTCCACACAAAAACGCAGGCACGAGCACTACATTGCATCTATCGAGATACTCCCATTCGTTGTCTTGAGATAAATAGTGCCTCGCCCGTCGCCCAAAATACCCTTCACCGATGTACGTTTTATCTTGATTGTTTCCCTGAGATCCAACTCCAGATCGATGTGACCGTTTATCGTTCTCGCCTCAAGACGCCCACCGGTATCTTCAGGAAGCTTGAGTTCAATGCTGCCGTTGACCGTCTTCAGGGTGAGATCGCCGCCCTCGGGGAAGTCCACAATCACAGCCTCGATAGCACCGTTGACAGCATGTGCTTCCCCTTCGCCTCCCATCGACCTCATGTCGATACCACCATTGGTGGTTCGAAGGTCAAACGTGCCCGATACCTCTTCGGTGGCGACCCTGCCGTTCACCGTCTCAAGCTGCAAGTCGGTACGGTTCGGTACTTTGACCGTGTAATCGATAGAAATAGATGTCCTGTCACCAGAGAACAGGCTGAGGAAACTGTCCTGGCGTAACCTCGGTAGGTCCGCTTTGATCGCGATACGATCGTCATCCTCATCGATATCAAAGTGTAGCTTATTGAGGAGCTTCCGTGCCTTTGACTTACTCGGCGCCTTGATCTTTATCTCAGCGAGGATATCAATCTCCTGCCGGTCCCATCCCTCCACCTCGATGCTCCCGTTTGTATTCCCCAGCACAAATTTGATACCGCTTCTCGCATGAAAGGTCTTGTGCCACGTTTCTTTGAGCCGGACGGCAGAGAGAGCCGATGGTAGGATCAATACCAGGACAAGAATGATCGGGATTATCCATCTCTTCTTCATCATGCTAACCTCCCGGAAATTCACCGTACATATTAATTACTGCACAGTGGGAGGTTTTGTTTCCGTCTAAAACGTAAGTGACGGCGAAAGATCGATAGCCGGCCAATTTCACCCTTTTATGGTCCTACTTCCTGACCGAGAACTTCCCATCGACCCTGTTGAGCCTCTCGACGATGCCACCGTACTCGAGTTCGTCGTACCCCAGCATTGCAGGTCCCGAGAAACCTTGCTCCCTGATATCTATTGCCTTGCGAGAGACGCCATCCCGCACGTAGTTCCAGAAGGGGTGATCGAACGCATCAGCCACTTCCGTCAGTTTCCCATCATGGACACAGAAAGCAGCGCAACTCACGACAGGAGGACCGTCGAAGTAGGAAATCGTTGAATTTTGAATCACCGGCATTATGGGACCATGGTGGCTTCCCCTCATGAATCCGGCAACGAAATGCCCTTTTGCATAAGGGGAGAGGACCTCACCGGTCGCAGGAAATCCACCCTGAACCCTCACGAGCATTACCGGGTCGTCCTTGCCGGTGTACCGTCCGGCAATATTATGAAGTCTCGTCGTGCTCACCACTGCAGCGACATCGCCACTGGTACGGGAAGATACCCTTTCCACCACGAAGCGCTGGTTATCCCTGAGAAGTGCTGCCATATCGTATATATCCTCCGGTGCATTCAGCGAAATGATCCTATCACCCTCCAGGTGCGAGACGTCCATAATATTGAATGTAAAACCTTTCGCCATCTGTGGACTGAGCATCAAGCCGCTGCAGTACATGGGGTCACAGAATCCGAGATACAGCGGCAGGTTGTAAGCTCCCGGGTCTGTTTTGTCCGCTGCGAAAAAGAGAAACGGTTCATTGGGGCGCTCCTCGAACTCCATTTCAGCGACTGCCGGCCCCATGCCCTTGACGTTTCCGCTGAAAGCATCTTTGAGCAGATCCTGACCCGCCCCGTAGAGCCCCATCTCCTTGGCAAGCTCGGTTCCGGCTACAAATGCATCCCAGGCAAGCTTGTGTATTTCGCTGTCGCCCTCACCACGGCTGTGGCTCATGAGTATTGCGATATCGTCCCCTGTCGAGCTCAGGTAGTAGTCGTTGATGAGCTTCGTTCCTTTGTCCTCGATGAAATCTCGAACCCGTGACTTTAACCGCTCGCCAGGTTTGATATGTCCACCGATCGAACCGATGTCAGCCTTGATTACCGAAAGCGTAATCTTCATCGAAATTTCCTCCTCCCTCGTGATAGAACGAACGATTGAAATTTTATGACCTACGAATCGCCTAGAGGTCGAATGACATACCGTCTCTCGCGACGATCACCGGTCCATCGTAGTACTGCTTTACATCGACAACCGGATCCAAACCTCCAAACACGGGATAAAGATGGACCAGCACAACCTTGCCGACGCCCGCGTGTGAGGCGATACGCCCGACATCCGATGGTGTCAAATGCCCTTCCATTCGAAGATCGTCCGGGAAGGAGCATTCTGATACGAGAAGGTCGGAACTCCGTGCCAACCTGACCAAGGATTCAGTATAAGCAGTATCTCCGGTAAAAACAAGACTCGAGTTCCCTGAATCGAGCCGGTAGGCCAGAGCCGCCTGATTGAGGTGGTCAACGGCTGCCGCCGACACCGTAATATCTGTACCGACGTGTACCTCTCCTTCCCCGACCTCGATGAGCTTCAGGAAATCCCATGTGGGGATGGTCGATCTATAGAGACTATTCCACCGCTCAATGAAGTCGACGAGACCGAGCGGTCCGAAGAAGGTCAGGGATTCACCCTTTGGATAGGTACGATCGACATGAATTGCAGTGAGGAGACGCCCGATATCGAGCGTGTGATCAGGATGAAAGTGAGTAATGAATATCTTCCTCAGCAAGTGGTAGGAAAAGTCTATTTCTTCAAGCGCTTCCAACACCCCAGGCCCACAATCGAACAGATACGGTCCATCTTTCGTCTCAACGAGGAGTGACGTCGCTCCCCTGTCCGCTGCAGGTATAACCGTGCCTGAGCCCAGTATTGTCACATGAAAAGCCATTACTGTTTCGACGGCGTGGGCAGAACCTGTGCGGTCAGGAAGATCTCCAGGGACTTCTTTTCCTTTAGTCCGAGCTTATTCCAAGCGTTTCCTTTATTGACAGCAATCTCGAGGTACCCCCAGCTATCGATGAGTGCCATGAGCTTACCCTGCTCTCCCTGTTCGTAGTACCTTCTGATACCCTTGATTCTCGCACCGGCCAGGCGAATCGTAAAATCGTCCCATGGAACCCCATCAGGAAAAACGGATTCAAGGTAATCTTCTCCGATGTTCGTGATAATGTTGCCGAACGAATCGACATATACTGCCCGGCCCGATACTTCTCCCTGCTCATTAACGAATGGTCTCAAGGCAGGAACTGTCAAGACCGATGTCAGCTCCTCACCTATCTTTTCAGGAGGTACACCAAGCGATAGATGAGCCGCGATGGGACCAAATATATCTCTCCCATAGAATGTGGAACCTTTAAGTGTCAGCGTATATTCGCCCGGTTTGACATGAAAGGCCTTTTTTACCTTTGCTTTCTCGAAAATGGAGCTCAGAATCCCATTATCGGGTGCGATGAAATAGTAATCTTCCGTTTGAACCACCAGGTTTTTCCTCTTTCCACCGACACCCGGGTCAATGACACATAAGAAGATCGTGCCCCGTGGAAAGTACCTGAAGCTGTTTCCCAGGATAAAACTTCCCTCACGCACATCCTGGCTTGAGACGTCATGACAAAGGTCCATGATACGAACATTCGGATTGATGCCCAGGATAACACCTTTCATGACGCCCAGATACCAGTTATGCCAGCCGAAATCCGTGAGGAGTGCTATATTTTGTGCTCCTTGCAGATCCTTCTTTACCATCGGTACGAGCCTTCCTCCATCAGTGTCGAAACTCCTCCCGTCCGGGATCTTGCGTGACCAGAGTACAGAAACTGAGCCACCCCTGTCAAAGCGAATTTTTTCCGACCACCTGGGTCTATTGTATATCTTGATGAGAAGGAGAGAGCGCGGTGAATAATGACCGTCTCAACCGCTTCAACCTGTTGCTCAACGACCGGTAGGACCGTATCGCACCGTGTAGCTGCGGGAGAACTTTGAGAGCCTCTATGTATCCCGCCGTAATGATATCCGACGCCCTGTGCAGCGCAAACGCTCCGAATCGTTCGAGGTCGGGGGAGATGATAAAATCCGCTTTCCGCCCTGAGATGGTGGCATTCTGCTGGGACACGAAACCGGTCACCTGCATGATAACCTCGAGGAGGTGGCGCGGTTTGCTGCGGAGGATGCCCTCATTCTTACCCAGATTGACTCCGATCTTGAATATCTCCCCGAACGAGGCGAGCGTTTCTACTGGGAGATACTCAATCAACCCGCCGTCAACTACACAATGTCCGTCAATCTCCACAGGACAATAGATCTCGGGTATGCTGCTGCTCGCCTGGCACGCCAGGGCCACTTTTCCCTCACGGAATACCTTCTTCATCCCTGTGGTAAGATCGGCTGCAACGACAGCTGTCGGAATTCTCAATTGATCGAAATCGAGATCACCGACCGCATCGACGATGAACTCCCGTATCTTTTCGCTCGAGAGGAGACCAAGTTTTGGTAAGGTCAAACCTGCTAATTTCCTCCAACGCATTCCCTCAGCGAGTTGAGCCAATTCATCAATCGATCTACCCGCTGCATAGAGAACCGCAACGATGGAACCCCCGCTCGTACCGCTGAGGTAATCAATCGTGATACCACTCTCTTCTAATGCCTTGATGACTCCGATATGAGCAACGCTCTTTGCCGTTCCACCGCTCAGCGCGAGACCTATCGAAACCGTTCCCAAGACCAACCTCCCGTGAAGGTCATTTCGTTTCGCGGGGTAAGGAAATCCTTTCGATGATGAGACAACATCTTCTCACATTTCGCGTTCTCGATGCAAGTTTGGAACCAGTCCTTCACCGGGGAAACCGCACCATCTGAGGAGAAGTTCACGAGCCTCTCGGCGATGGATACCCTTTACGAGAAGATTGATTCTTTTAATCTTTCCAATCTCTCCTGCGCCAGCGGAACAGCAGAGGGATCAATGAGAGCCATTTTTTTGTAAAAGGCGGTGGCCTTTCCGTACATATGCAACCTCTCGCAGGTCATAGCGAGATTGAGGCAGAACGCGGCATTCTCCGGTTCGAGCTCGACCGCCCTGGTAAAGTAAACGAGGGCTTCATGGTACCTGCTCTGCTTGCCGAGGAGACACCCCAGTGCGTTGCACGCGAAGCCCGAGTCCCCAATCCTTTCGACCGCTTCCCTCAATTGACACTCAGCATCATCATGCATTCCGAGCTCCCCCATCACGATACCGAGATTCACTTCAACCTGCAGGTTGTTTGGATCGAGCCTGAATGCTTCCTGGAAACTGACCAGCGCTTCTCGCAAGTTGCCCTTTCTCTCCAAGATACAACCGAGACTGTTCAGCACATCGATGTTGCCTGGCCTGATGGCCAGCAGCCGTTTGTAGATGGAGATCGCTTTCTCCTCGTCACCTTTAATCTCGGCGATCTTTCCGGAAATGAAGACTAATCCGTCATGCCACGGGTACTCTTCCATCGCCCGTTCCAAAATCTCCTCTGCCTTATCGATCATCTTGATCTTTGTGTATATATGTATTGACTTGAGGTAAACCTTGAGGTCTGTTCCAGGCAGGAACCTGATCTTTTTCAATGCTTCGATGACGCCGTCGAAATCGCTTATCCGAGTAAGGATCTCAGCATGGATAACGTGTGATTGCGGCGCGAAGGGATCGATCGCCACCGATTTCGAAATGTAAGTGGAAGCGTTATCAATCATGTTAAGCCTGAGGCTCGCCAATGCTGCATTGCGAAGGAGCTGTGCGTTGTCGCCGTCTAATTCCATGCCCTGGATGAAGACTTGGAGAGCCTCAGCAGCTTCATTCTTCTCCATGAGGGCCACTCCGAAATTGTTGTACAATTCCGGGGCGGCGTTTCCGGATTCGAGTGCCTTGCGAAAGAGTTCAACGGATTCGTGCACTCGACCATGCCTGAGGAGCACGAGACCCAGCAGGTTGAGAACTTCCCAGTTATCGGGCTCTCGCATGAACGCCAGCTTCGCATGTTCCATCGCTCCATCGATGTGCCCTAGATCGAGGAGCTGTGCAGCCATCTCGTAAAGGTACCTGGTGTTTCCTTGATCCTGATGCAACCTATTTTGCCCCAGGTGAATGTACAAGAGTGACTTACGAAAGATCCTGTCCGACCGCCTGAGTCTTCCGTAGTGATGTACAGCGACATTCGCTCTCTGTATTGGAATGCCGTTCTCCTTGAGAGAGGTTTCAACGCTTTCGTGTACTGCGCCTTGATAACGGATAAAGCCCTCATTCCGGAAAAAACGCACTTGCGGATAACGGTAATAACCAAGGGCACCACGACTCATCTCTGTCTTGCTCGTTAACGGCTCCCACCCGAATGTCGAGGAGTCGTTCGTGTATGTAATCTGATCGAAGAGAAAAGACGCATGGTCATGGTCTCTCGTGAGATGACATATGCGCTCGTGATCCTCTGCAGCGATTGCCTCGTCTGCATCGAGGATGAGTATCCACTCTTTCGTCGCCATTGAAATGGAGTGGTTGCGGGCTTCGCTGAAATTGTAATTCCACTTGATCCGGTACACCTTGGCACCGCACCGTTGAGCCTCAGAAACAGTACGGTCGCAAGAACCTGTATCGACAACGATCACCTCATCGACCAGATCCCTGACACTGTAAATAGCATCGGTAACGAACTCTTCCTCGTCTCTGGCGATAATGCAGCAGCTGATGGACCCCCTCCATTTATCTCTAATCGTTTTAAAATCAATGATTTTAGATTCTTTATCCCGCGGCATAGGCACTCTCTCCAGTGAGTCCGCAAACGAGACAGGGATTCCGGCTTCACGGGATAAAATTCAAGAGATGTGCCACATGCCCGAGAACTCGACAGATCACTCAAGTTATTTGGATACCTTCGATTACAGGTGTGCTCAGAAAGTCGTGCTCCTTGGGGTATGTGGATCCGGCTCGGCGCACC
>Ga0209427_10010497_pt1 | contig 10254 bp, 6 predicted proteins | sample DeeMarSWOR136_30_FD_187465 | JGI IMG/M metagenome (GOLD analysis project Ga0209427, IMG submission 187465) | Marine sediment microbial communities from White Oak River estuary, North Carolina - WOR-1-36_30 (SPAdes) (version 2) | ecosystem: Environmental > Aquatic > Marine > Intertidal zone >...
TGTTGATTATTTTTTCCTTGGTCGATAAGAGGCGAAAGTAGTGGAATAAAAGCAAATACAAATATAACTATAAATAGAGCTTGTTTATACATTGATCCTGATTTTATTTTTTTCCGAGATTGCGTTTCTCGTGATTTTTGAATAGTAGCATTTCTTACAAATACAAGAAACCCAATCCCACAAAATAAGGCGCCTATATAACATACTAATGGGATATAAGTTAAAAAGGTAGGAAAATCTTCTGGATTAATATCTTGAAATTGGACAGAAAATTCACTAATAATAATCCCAAAAATTATGAGATATATTGTAAAAAAAGTAAAAATGATCCCTTTCGAGATATTTAGACTTTTCTTAGAAGCTTTTCCTGATTTTACCATTTTTATTTTACTTTTTTTTTTGATAACTGTTTATTAATACAATTTTTATTGAATTTTAGTTTATAAAGAGAAATTGAATGTTTTTCCTGTAATTTCATTGTATAAATTTGAGAATAGATTGATTGTGAAGTTTAATTCTTTGGTAGTTGGTTCTACTCCGCCGTAGATAATATCTTCAATTTTTTTAATAAAAGGATATACCGATTCTGGTTTTAATTTCTTCTCTAATTCATTTACACATTTAATTGCATATTCTCGAATAGTCTGATGGATCAATCTAGGTTTTTTAAATTTTATATTAATCAGATCGTCGTAAACAAGATAAATATAAGCTATTGCCTCTTTTGGTCTATTTGTATCCACTAAAACTTTTACATTTTCTAATCTCTGCTTTATATCTATTTCTGGTTCTGGTTCCTTTTTTTTCTTTTTTGCCATTTTTATAACCTATTTCTATATTTTTTGAAATAATTTAATTAATAATTTTTTTTGAGTATATAATTTTTTGTACATCTTTTTCTAATTATTATTTTGATTTTGGAAATTATATTAAAAATTTAATTGAAAATTATATCCAGTTAATTGGAAATATACTGGTGAGAACAATTCACATGTTGTATAAAAATCACGTTCTGTGATTTTAAATGGTTTTGCGTAAATTATCTCCTCTACTTTTTGAATAAAGGGATAGATGGCTGCTGGGGTTAATTTCAATTCCTTAACAGAGACTATCGCAAAATCTCTTATTGTTTCATTTTCTCTTCTAATTCTACCATATTTAGCATCAACAAGTTTTATATAAATAGCATTAAATAAGTAGGAGATTGACTCTTCTAATCTTCCTGATTCTTTAAGAATTTTAAGATTAACAAGCCTAGACTCAAGAGGTAAATTTACAACCCTTGATTCTATTTCTTGTTTTTTGAAATACCGATAACCTAAAATAGCTAAAGCTGCTGTTATACCACCAAGGATTGGATAAAAAATTAGAGAAAACATTAAAAATGGTGGTAATCCAGTATCTCTAGTCGGTGTGTAAGGTGCTGCGGTAATATTTATAACTGTACTACTAGAAAGGGTAATTCCAGCAGTATTTACTACTTCAACTTCGATAGATCTAATACCGATTCCAGAGGGTATAGTGAAATCAACAGTGAAATTTCCATTGGAATCTGTGTCAACAGTATCATCAATAGGAATTCCACCAAACCTGATAATGAGTGTTCTATTACTTATTTTTATGGAGTCATTTGACATTGAAATTATTTGTCCTTTAATTGAAATCGTTTCTTCTTCAGATGCTTTATCTTGGATATTCCATTTGCATGTTATGTTAGAAAATAGTATTATATTGGGTATACTAATTTCTGAATCCCCAATATATGGAAAATCACCTGAATAACTTAGATTCAAACTTATTGTTTGATTAAATACATTAGTAGGAATTATGATATCTTCTATAAAAGACCCATCAGAAGGACTTGTAAAAAAGAAATTACTTGGCCAACTATATGTACTATTAAACCAATGATAAAATATTTGTACAGATGGGATACCAGCACCATTCATGTTATCATATTTTAAAAAACCTTCAACTCTAAAATCTTCCCCCGGAATTTTTGGATAATCATCAATTGTAGTAATATCAAAAATAGAAGTTGCATTAACATCAATATTAAAAAAATTGATAGGGACAATGTCATCAGTCCCCAGATCATCAATACATTCTACTTCAATTTTATGACTCGAATAAACATCTAATGTAAAAGGAATTGTATAATTGATTTGAAATTCACCAAGTCCGTTTGACGTAGCATTGTATAGAGTATCTATCATTCCATTTACGGCTACGGCTACATTATATCCCGATAAACTGTCATAAGGAGGTATTGGCTTAAATATTTTTCCTTCAATTGGAATAGTAGAATTATGATAATGTCGAGTTCCGTTAATCCAGGAATTTGTTAAATTAATGACTCCTATTAACGATGAGGTTTTAGGATTGATTATAAGATCATTATTATCTTTCTCTTCAAGATTATTTGGTTTATTAAATGTTTCGAAGTTCTTAATAAAACAGAATGAAAATGAAAAGAAAATCAAAATTGAAAAGATTCCAATCGAAATCATTTTCAAGTTTTTTCTTTTAATCATTTTTATTACCATAGATTTTTCATTAACTCATTGTTAAATTTTGTAATATCATGGGGGAAAAATTGATTCCTCATCAGACACTACGTAATTCATTCCATTAATAATTGGATCAAAAGATACTCTAATTTCAACATTAATTTTTAAAGATGGCCAAGGATCATATTCATCAATGAATATTGATACATTAAATCCTCCAGAGAGATCGGTAAATACACTATCATTATATGCTACAATACCCCCAGTAGTTTCATCAATTATTGTGACATTTATTTGAACTCCACTAATGGCAGTGTCGTTATCCCATTTTAAATTTCCCCACACATAGAGGGTATCTCCATCAACCCAAAACGTAGGCAATGGATCATATTTAAGAGAATATGCGAGATCAGTTATTTGTGTACCAGCATTTATATCTACTGTTATAAGAGAACTATTTGAACTAATCATATAAGGATTAACTAGAGAAATAAATAATATTCCATCGGAATGCTGTATCCTTCCTGTGAAACTTATGATGATATGATATTCTCCCGGTGGACAACTCTGAAGAATTGAACTAGTAAATGAATAATCTCCATTATCATTTATGATTTGAGTTTTAGGATCTAAAAGATCAAGATTATAAGAAACATCACTTAAACTAACGTCAAGTAGGATGATTTCTACTTCTAATCCTCTTAGATCTACTATACCATCAGAGACAGTTCCTGAAATAGTAAAAATATCATTATCTCTCAATAGGACATAATCATTTGAGATACCACTGATGTCAACAGTTTCATTTATAATAATATAAGTTGAATTATAGGGAAATATTCCAATATTTTCATACTCTACTTCTATATAATGTAACCCTGCGTGTAGAGCCGGTGAGCCCGTATTAACAAGAAATTGATGATATCCTCCTTCTGTACCATCATAAGTATAAGTACCCAAGATGCTATTAGTATATATATCCCTAAGGCGTACAATCGAGCCTAATGGGGCAGGAGCACCACCCTGATTTATCCATACCTCAAAATTAGCGATCTCACCACGTAGATATGTTTCTGGGGGATTTAAATCGTTATAAATAAGAGATCTGTGGTTTCCTTCGATTTTGAAAATTATTTCTACTAAACTTGGATCATAAACTCTTAACTGATAATTAGCGTTAACAGCAACTGAAAAATTACTTATAGAAAATAAAAAGAAATTATGAGGAATAGGGGGAGGGTGGAAAAATGTTCCATTAAACCATACTTCTAAGGTATAATTTCCTGTACTGACAAAACTATCAACACTAAACTCAGCATAAATCTCACCGTATTGGTTAGTTAAATAAGACCCACTTTCTAGGATTAAAGCATTAGGAATTTCTGTAGGACCATCGAAAAGATGAATTGAGATTCCACCAGTCTTAATAGGTTTCAAATTTTGCGTGTCATTCAAAAATCCATGAATAAAAAATGTGCGATCAGATGTACCCTTACTAATTTCACGATTTTGAGGCCATATATCAAGATTTATACTGATTGGAGCATCTAAAATAAAATAAGAGTAATTTATTCGTGGTCCATTAAGTGCATACAGGAGATTGGGTCCTGCAGCATTATCATCAACATAGTAATTCAAAATTGTAATTCCATTTATGTCAGTTATATTACTCCCAATAAAGAAATTGTTTGAGTAGTCGTAGAATTCAACAAGTTCACCTTGTACAGGGCCCCCTGTTTCATTAATAGTAATAGCTTTTAAGGTAAGAGTTGTATACCTTGGAACAATGGGAGACTCATGAACGCCAGCCTCAATATTATTAATGTAAAATAATAAATTCAATGAAATTTCTTCTGTAATATTAAATCCAATTCTACTGCTCGAATCATTCATCATACCCCAAGGAATTGGCCATTGACTTGAACCATTAAAGTCAACCCGAATATCATACTGTCCTTTCTGAACCCAAGGATTTACATTTACAATTTCATTAAAGTCACCGTTATCATCCGTCATAGTAAATGTAATATCAAATGGTGTAGTTATTTTATTTTCGGTGCCTCTTTGTAATAATACAAATTCAACAGTTGCATTTACTACTCGTTGATTTGCTATCGGGTCATAAACATAACCTTGAATGTTTGTGGTATTACTGATCGAGCGATTTATAAATGTTGGGTTCACACTCATAAGATTTACTTCGATATCTCCATAAACCATAAAACCCGTATAATTACTGGTTAATTGATAGGACGCCATTATTGCATGAGGTCCAACTACATATGAATCATTAATATTTATTAGGATTGATGCAATACCATTTGAATCAGTATAATCTACACCTAAGGGTAATCCTGAACTTAAATCAGTAAATCGTATCATTTTATTATCTATAGAAGAGTTTGTACTGGAACTTAAAATCGCTGTTAGATTAGCAAATTGCCCTCTATATCCTGCTGTAAAATTGGAATAGACCTCTATGTTATAGTTTGCCATTGGGTTTCCACCTTCTCCATAAGAATCTCCAATAACATCAAATTGTACCCACATTCCATCTCCAGAAATGCTTGTTGGGACATAAATTTCAGCCCAGTTATAAATGTTTAAATACTTAATTGCGAAGAAATCTTTACCCTCATCGAAATCGAAACCTTCTATAATTCCCATACTATTGAAACCATCAACAAAGCGACTAGACACGTTAAAAGCCCTTGCAAATACACAAAAGGTCGTAGCAAATTGAGGCCATAAACCTTCTTCGTGCTCACAAAACCATTCTGCGATGTCTTCACCATCACCAGGAGGGTCGTTTAGTAATGCATCAAAACCAATTGTAAAATTACTCTGAAGATAATTTCTAATTTTATTCGCTACTTCAAATGTATGATCAGTATCTTCAATAATTAAATTCAAAACATCATAATGAGATTTAAAATATGGATGTGTATTAATATAAGTACCTATTGAGGAAGGTAATTGTAAATATTTGTTTTTTATGAATATTGGAGTGTACTGTGCTTCAACAGCACTATTATTAATATCATCATTCGAAGGTAAATGTAATCCGAATAATTCATATGTCATATTAACTGGATCTTCACTTGTAAAAGATAGATCAAGTGTAGTACAGTTAAAATCTGTTTTATGAAGTCTTACTGAACCAGGATCTAAATTATTCGCAGCAACACTACCTTCCATTATAAAAGGAGTCGGAAAAAATGAAGGGATAACCATTGAATTTGGACCTATTATGGGTGAAAGTGGCATTTTCAGTTGTATTATATCATACATACCATTATATGGCGGTGAAAAATAGTCACTATAGGCAAAAAAATCATATAAACTAGTCGCAGCTGTTGATTGCCATTCATCTCCAGTAAATTCATCAAAACACTCATATCTCCATAATTTGGTCGTCATATTTGTAAAAAAATCGTAATCGTAAACTCTAAAGACCTCTCTTTGAGCCCCTTGAGAAGCTAGTAGAGCTAATAGAGCCGCTGAAAAATCACTTAAATCTAAATCATCAATACTACTATCCATCATCTCCTTTAGCATATCCAATATCTCTTGTTGTTCCTCTGGGCTCAAATCGTTAAAGAGATCCATTAAAAAATCTTCATCAAAAGGAAATGGGGGTTTTGTTAACTCAGCATCCTCAAAATCCTCACCGGCTTTTTCCCTATTAGGATTTAATCTTCGAGTGCCGAATAATAAACTAATAAAGAAGGTTGAGAAAGCAAATACGGAAACTAACAAAAGGGCAACTAGTATTACTCCTATTACTCTTTTTTTATTAATTCCCGCACCTAGTAATTCCTCCCTTAAATCCGACATATTAAACTAAAACAAACCTTAATTTTTCAATTAGAATATTAATAATAAAAGTCTTATATATAATTTTCCACACATTCTTTTTAAATTCTGTATTTTTAAAAAGGCACCTAATAATATGGAAAATAAATGATTTTCAAATATATATTCTTATCATTGATGAGAATACTATTTTTGACGAATTGATGATTAGATGAAGAATTTAAATAACAAAACTTGAGAATTAATCACACACTTTTTTTAAGTTAATTAAGGGTTTATGACGTATTTCTCCCCGTTTCAATGTACTGCAGATATCATCTACCAGAAGTTATAATTCAGAGCCATACTCAAAATTCGAAGCCGCATTTAGTGCAAACCTGCTTCTTAGCGTAGATAGGTTTAGGGATATAACTAATTATTCGTGATTTGTCTTCGACCTCTTTTACAGCGAAGCCAGAAGCGCCACAATTAGGGCATATTCTTCTTCCTGTTCCTGTGGGTATAGGGGTGCTTGGGGTTGTTACTGTTGGCGTAGAAGCGGAATAAGAGGGGGTGGTTCCATAACTTGGGGTCGATTGGGAAGTAATTCCTTGGGCTAAACTCGAAGGCATTACTGCTTTTGGTTCTTTTAATTCTTCAATACGTCTTTCCTTATATGCAACCTCTTCCTGTAGTTTGGAAATTTGTGTTTGTAATGGTCCAATTTGTTGCTGTAGCATTGAGTTATGTTGTTGTAATTCTTGAACTTGCTGTTGCAACCCAGGAATATGTGCTTGCAGTTGAGCTTTTTCATCATTGAGTTTATTTACCTGTTGTTGGTATCCTTCTATTGAGGCTTGAAGAGATTGAACTTGATTGGTTAATCGATTTACTTGACTATCTTTTTCCGTGAGTTGAGCATGTAATGAAGAATATTGAGCATTTACTTCATTAAATTGATTTTGTAATTGATTTAATCTAGAATCTTTATCTTGTAGTTGAGTCAAAACAGAATTATATTCCTCTTGTGACGGACCTACAGAAATAGTTGGAGTAGGAGTAGATATAGGGGATGGAGTAGATTCATAAACAGGGGGTGGGGTTGAAATTTGTGAGGGGGGCATCATTGAAGGGGGAGGAGTCAATTGTGAGGGTTGTGAGGGGGGCGTCATTGATGGAGGGGGCGTTGTTGGTGTAATTGAAGGAGGTGGCATAGGAGGGGTAGATATTGATTTTTTTTCTTCTTCTTCCTCATCATCTCTCTCATATTCATACGACAAATTAATCTCCTTTAATATTTTTTAACTTTATTAATTGGTTATTTAACATAAATATGGAATTTAAGTTTATAAATTAATGCATAAATATTAATATAAATTTGTTTTGAAAAAGAGATATTAGAAGCATTTCCAAAACGGTTTTAATTTATCTTTTATTGCAGGAATTAGTTTGTTATTATAATAGTCTAACAATTCTATTCTTGATGATCTTGGTTCTTCCTGCAATATTTTTTCATTCTCATCATTTAAAACTCTTAAACAATTATAAACAGCTCTCGCCTGTTTATCCAGATTATATCCTCCCTCAAGAGTTATAAGAATTCTATCTTTTGCATATTTATGTGCGATTGTTTTAATTCTATTTAAATAATTTGCAGGTGCTTGGTAAGTCCAATTCATCTCTGTCAATCTATCTGTCCAATGGGTGTCAAAACCAGCAGAAATTAAAATAAATTCAGGTTTATACTCTTCACAAATAGGAAAAATTATTTGATTAAAATATAATGGGATAACATCATCAGCAGAACTAGGTGGCATTGGAAAATTAACAATTTTACCTTCACCTTTTCCTGAGCCGATCTCACCTATATACCCACTTCCAGGATACAGAGTTCTTCCATCTTGGTGAGAATTAAATATTACTAAATCACCTGAATCTGATCTAGAACCATTAAAAAAAATATCCTGCGTACCATTACCGTGATGACAATCCCAATCAATTATGGCAACTTTTTTTATTCCTTTTTCTCTAAAAAGATATTCGGTTGTTACAGCAATATTATTGAATATGCAAAAACCAGCAAATTTATGGGTGTTTGAATGATGCCCAGGTGGTCTTACCAAAGCAAAAGCGCTCTTAATATTTCCATTTAAAATCTCGTCAGCTGCTTGTAGATTACCACCTACTGAGTAGAGTGATGCCTCAAAAGTTTTAGGAGATGCGGCAGTATCAGCATCTAGATATTGAATACTGTTTGTTTTTTCACTAAATTCACAGATTTCTTGTATCTCTTTTATCAATCTATCTCTGTGAACATACCTTATTTGATCCAAACTAGCTTTCCTGGGTTTAATGATTTTAAAGTTTGGGTCATCAAGTAGTCCCTTCTCCTCTAAAAAATTCATAATAGCAATTAATCTTTCAGGACTCTCAGGATCTGTTCCTGTTTGATGTTCTAAATATATAGGATCATAAATAATTCCTACAGTCATTTGTCATAATCTCTCTTTTTTCTAAGATGGCTTATTACTTTTTTAGATTTTTACAGATTAATTATTTTATTATTTACGAATAAACTTAAAAAAGTTTCTTCATAGGTTTAATTATTAATGAACAATATTGAGAAAATCAAGCTAAAGATTATTATAATTGGAGAATATGCAGTTGGTAAAACAAGCTTAGTTAAAAAGTTTGTATCGGGGCAATTTTCAAAAGATTATCGCACCAGTATTGGGACTAATATCTATACTAAAAAAATATCGCTAGAAAAAGATAGAGATGTGATTCTACAGCTTTGGGATATTGCTGGGCAAGAAAGATGGATTAATATGAGGCATTCATATTATTCAGGGGCTAAAGGAATAATAATTGTAGGAGATTTAACAAGGAGGAATACTTTTGATCAAATTGAAAAATTTTGGATCCCTGACGTAAGTCAATATTGTTCTTTTGCACCAATTATTTTAATCGCTAACAAAAGAGATTTATCTAGTAAATTAAACGAAAATGAGATAAATTCTTTAGGTAAACGTATTAATGCTGAATCAGAGTTTTTTACTTCAGCAAAAACAGGTGAAAATGTTGAATTGGCATTTAGAATGATTTCTAGACAGGCAATTCACCATTTTCAATGAATATTGGAAAAAAAAATTACATCAAATCTAAGGTTAATTTATATAGTTTGCTTATTAGTAAATTTAATATAATTACTCTTTGGCTCGTAAAGGGTTCCTTCTTTTATCAGTTCTTCGAGAGCATTTTCAATAAATTTCTTATCTAAATTTTCTTCCAATTCTAAGATTTGAATGACATTTGTTTTCTCAAGAGATCTCCAATTATTCTCTTCAAATATTTCTTTTAGCCGATTCATTAAAGCCTCAAGTCTATTCAAATTGCTCCTCGATTGTCCAACGAAAATTCTATCCATATCAATTTTACCAGATGTTTCATCATATCCAGTATCTTTAAGAAATCTTTTGAATAACTGAATTATTTCTTCCACATCTTCTTTAGTTACGTTCTCTCTTAGAGCCATTTTTGCATGTGCTTCACTTAATCTTACAAGAGCATCTAAATTTCTAGCTAAAATCGAAATAATCGCATCTTCACTATCATATTGATTTCTTAGTTCCAAATAAAAGCTTTTAATTCGATCTTTAGCCTCATCAGTAAGGATAGGATAACAAGTTCTTCGAGCATGTTTAATATACTTCTTAAGAAGCTCACTAGGAATAGGGGCAAAACGCTCACTAATATCTTCAAAATTATCTTCTGGTTTAATCATTGAATTTTTTAAGATAAATTCTGCCATTTGAGCATCTTCTGATGGATTAGGTCTGTCAACAACAACAAATATTAAATCAAAGCGAGATAACAGAGATGGAGGTAAACGTATATTCTGTGTAGGAGTTTTATATCTATCATATCTTCCAGAATATGGATTTGCTGC
>Ga0209427_10010498_pt1 | contig 10253 bp, 11 predicted proteins | sample DeeMarSWOR136_30_FD_187465 | JGI IMG/M metagenome (GOLD analysis project Ga0209427, IMG submission 187465) | Marine sediment microbial communities from White Oak River estuary, North Carolina - WOR-1-36_30 (SPAdes) (version 2) | ecosystem: Environmental > Aquatic > Marine > Intertidal zone >...
AGGCTTTTCATTACTGGTTCTTGTCGAAGCCATCATTGCGGTCACAGGCGTCGTTTTGTCGTTCGGGTTCTTTGGTCCGCAAAGGGACCTTCATGTCTTCCCACTTCTCTTTATAGCGATTGTGTACGCCTCGTTTCTCTTCTTCTCTTTGACCTTCATGTTCAGCGAGCTCTTCAGAAGAAGTACAATGGCAATGCTAGTCGCCCTCGGCATATTCATGGTCTCGTCGATTGTGGGAACCTTACTGTCTCATCTGTACGCAGTAACCGATGAAGTGTTTTACCTCGATGTTAGTAGGCTACTTCCAACATGGAGCGCTATAAGCCTTCCCACGTTTATTGCCTCAGAGTACATAACAATACCTGAGGATCAGTTTCAATTAAGCGGAGACGTTCAGCTTGCAGCTGTAATTGTTGCGCTCTACACAATAGTCTTCATCTTAATAGCTTCCTTTAGACTTGTTAGGTCAGACGTTACTAAGAAAGCCGAGTAAGACCGTTCCTATCTCCCTGCTTCGGTCAGAAACTCTTCAGCAGCATTCAGCGCTATCCTATAGAACACGAAGGTTACTACGACGGCTATAACTGCACTTATGGAAACTGCGATAGAAAGGTCTATTTTTGGAAGGTGCACCGGAATGGGTATGTACCCCATCGTAATTGCGTGTAGAAGGAGAGGAGAGAATATCGCCAACGCTAAGACCAAGCACAAGAGCATGTTAACTAGAGCCGTTAATGGCCTAACCATTCTAGGCCTTGGAACTTCGGTGAAGTCAGCTCCCTTTATTCCTGCTCTGAGGGAAACGGCGCCTAAAGCGAAGATTAGCAACAGTGATTCTATCAACAGTGCGGTTGCAATGTCCGGCGAAGGATGAGCGACTAGAATTCCAATAACACCACACACCAGCATTACTATGGACGAAAAGATGGTTATAAAAGCGTACTTACATTTGACTAAGCTGCGCGCGGTGATAGGTGAAGAAAAGAAAAGCCATACAGATCCGCCTTCCTCACCGATAATCATGGTGCCCAACATAGCAGCCATTATAGCCCCGGGTCCCAGAAGTATCCAGGCAAAAAGGAACCAAGAAGCCTCAGATGTGGCAGGTTCGCCTAACATTCCCAAATGCTGCATCAGCGGCATGAGTATGAAAACTAGGGGCATTATGAAAATGTACATAAGTTCTCGTCGTCTCGTAAACGCCTTAATGTCTTTCCTTATCACTGCAGCCTCTAAGGAGGAAAAGCCAAGCTTTCCCAAGAGGCCAACCTTTGGAACGTAAACTCCTTTTGAAACCGTTATTGCTGGCGGCTCATACAACCCGAATCTAACGTTCAATCTAACGGCCACGTAGAAGAGGGCTAGAATGAACAGAAAGGAAGCCAGCGAAAAGAGAATGGTTTGCGCCAGTAGTCCACCCATAAAAGAAGTCAAAGCCAACCCTAGCCAGACGTATGGAACAAACCAAACCGCCTCCTGGGCACTGGCAACCATCTCAATGAGGGTGATGGAGCCGGCGCCAGATGTGAGGGCAAACCAGACCACGTAGAAGGCAATCAAAAAGAGTAAAGAACCAAGAAATCTCACCCAGACAGCCGCCTTTCCAGAAGTCTTGTAGACGGCTCCTATGAGCCTCACCTGTAGAACTCTGAAAATCTCCGTGGTCGTGCTAGCCAGGAAGGCGCTAGCAAGTAAAGCGAAAATCGTGAGGGTAGCGAGAGGCAGCTCTCCCAGAAAAATGGAGAAGGATACTATAGCTGAACTGAATACAATGATGGAAGCTAAGGGGAAACCAATAAGATGAGCTATAGTAGAGGCTAAAGTGTGCTCCTCCCAAGTGATGGGTAGCCAATAAGGAGGTTGAATGGAAGACCTCACCCCCGTTCGTTGAATCTGCCCCATCATGGTGAAAACTAGGCTGTAAAGAAGAATCAGGATGGGGAGGGATAGGAAAAGGTGGCGGGCGCTCTGATATAACAAGTTCTTCAGTTCAGGGTCAGACACTCCATTATAGTAACTTCCAATGGCTAGTCCTATCGCCAATCCTAGGACGCATGCTCCTCCATACAGTAAATATTGAAAAACCTTACTTTCTCGATATCTTCTTAGTTTTTGACCCCTAATCAGTCTTCCAGACTTTTTGTCAATACTAATAAGCCTAGCAACGTTTTTCCAGTTCATTTCAGAAGTGCCTCGACAACCTCTCTTATGTCCTCTGTTCCAGTGAGTTTTAGGAAGATTTCTTCTAGGTCTGATCCGGGCAGTCTTGCCTTCTGTCTTAGCTCCTTCATGTTGCCTGAAGCTAACAGTCTGCCTTCATACATTATGGCTATGCGGTCGCACATGGCCTGTGCGATTTCCAGAATGTGGGTTGACATGATGGTTGTTACTCCGTGGGCTGTTAGTTCGCGTAGAAGATCCTTTACGATTCTAGCAGACTTTGGGTCTAAGCCGCTTAGGGGTTCGTCTAAAATGAGTAGTCTTGGCTTATGAAGAAAGGCTGAGATAAGGGTAATTTTCTGTTTCATCCCCTGCGAGTAGCTGCTTATCATGTCGCCCTCCCTTCCCTCCAGTTCAAGAGCCTCCAAATACTCCTTTATTCGCGTCTTCTTCTCTGAGACGCCCACCCCGTAGATGTCACCAACGAAGTCGAGGTATTCTAGTCCAGTTAAAAACTCGTAGATACGGGGAGTCTCGGGAACGTATCCCACTTGCCTCTTCACCGCCACCGGATCATCCTCCGCGTTTATGCCCAAAACCTTCACAGACCCAGAGTCTGGCTTAACCAATCCTAAAATTATCTTCAATGTGGTGGATTTTCCTGAGGCATTCGGGCCTAGAAGGCCGAAGATTTCTCCGTATTTAACATCTAAGTCTATGTAGTCTACGGCTACTATGTCAGCGTAGCGCTTAGCCACCCTACTCAACTCCACTACGTATTCAGCGGTTGAAACCATAGATAATTACCACATACTGACAAGACAGAAAAAAATATTTAAGCGTTGTACGGCGCACTCAAGTCTCTATAGCTAAAATCAGTAAAGCAAACCAGCATCCCTCAACTGCTAGGATGTTTAGATCCGAATCTAGGCTTTGTAACAACAAAATCAAACAACACATAAAATAAGGGTTATAAGTATACTAATTCACCATAAACGGATAAACATGGGGGAAATGTTTGGAGACATTAGATGTTGTGGAAAAAGTTGCCTTTAACCTTCTGAGGCTGGCCGTGATTTATCTGCCGGATGATGTTAAAAGGGCGTTGCAGAAGGCTCATGCTGAAGAAACGAGTGAGACGGGAAAAACGCAGTTGAAGGCGATTCTAGACAACGTTGAATTCGCCGAGAAATATGGGGCCCCGATGTGCCAAGACACGGGCACAATAATATTTTATGTCAAGGCTGGCGCCAAAGCGAAAGACCTTGACAAGGTGGAGAAGGCTCTAATAAGAGCCACGAAAAGAGCCACAGTAGAAATTCCTATTCGTCCCAACGCTGTCAACCCCTTCACACAAAAAAACAGCGGAGACAACACTGGAAGGTTGATACCCTACGTAAACTGGGAGATTGTGCCAGGAACAGACACAGAGATAACTGTGCTGCCTAAGGGTGGAGGTTCAGAGAACGTCTGCGTCATGAGCATGCTTGTTCCAGGAGAAGGAATAAAAGGCGTGAAAAAATTCGTTGTTGACGCTGTATTGAAGGCTGGAGCAAAACCATGCCCGCCCAACATTTTGGGAGTCGGTATAGGCGGAGGCTCAGATATCGCCATGAAAATCGCGAAGAAAGCCTTGTTAAGACCCATAGAAGTGCCAAATTTAGACCCTGAGATAGCAAGACTTGAGGAAGAGATTCTGGAGGCTGTGAACATGACAGGAATCGGACCTATGGGGCTTGGCGGAAAGACCACAGTTTTAGGCGTAAACATAGATTATGCCTATAGACATCCCGCATCCTATCCGGCGGCTGTCGCCTTCAACTGTTGGGCTGCGAGAAGAGCCACCGCAAAAATAAGTGCAGACGGAACGGTTGAATACCTAACTCATAAAGTTGAGGTGAAATAAAATGGCTGTGTACAAGCTTAAAACCCCGATATCTGAAGAGGAGACACGTAAGCTGAAAGTGAACGATGTGTTATACGTAAGCGGAACAATGGTGACTGCACGGGACCAAGCCCACAGGAGAGCCTTGGAACACTTCAAGCAGGGAAAATCGTTGCCCATAAACCTTGAAGGATTAGCTGTCTTCCACTGCGGTCCCATAGTGAAGAAGAAGGAAGACAGATGGACAATAGTTGCAGCAGGGCCTACAACAAGCACAAGGATGGACATCTTCGAGGACGAGTTCATCAAAAACTTCAAAGCTAGAGTAATAGTCGGCAAGGGCGGAATGGGAAAGAGAACAACGGAAGCCATGGCAAAGTACGGCGCCGTCTACGGAGCCTTCACAGGCGGAGCCGCAATACTCGCCGCAAAAGCCATAAAAAATGTTAGAACCGTTGAGTGGCTTGACCTAGGAATGCCCGAAGCCATGTGGATTCTAGAGGTTGAGGAATTCGGCCCATTGACAGTAGCCATCGACTCCCACGGAAACAACCTCTTCATGGAAGTTCAAAAGAAGGTGGAAGAGAACAAGCAGAGAATCTATCAGAAACTCGGCATCTAACCATAGCCAAGCCATTGCTACTAATTAACAGGAGCATAGGGATGAAATGAAGATACATCCATTCCTATCACTTTTAGTCGTTATCTTTGATCGTTGATATCTAGTTCTGATTTTGTTTATTATGTCAGAAGATTTAATATTGCTTTTCCGCATCTCTTTAGAAAGGGGTAGAGTCATGCTTAAAAATTTTAGAGACAAGATAGGCCTTTCCGGAATAATCGTGTTAATGATGGGGGTAGCCCTGCTGATCTTCACTTTCGTAAGTGCCTACGGATTTCTAACTGAGAGCCTATCGATAATTGCATCTGCAGATTTGGTGCAAACCTTCGGTGAGGCGTTGGCGCCCTTGATTGCCACGTGCATACGTGTAATGTATCTTGGGGTGATGGGATGGATAGGTTCACTCTTAACCATTAGAGGCGTGACAATAATCGCCCACGCACCCAAAATGCCTAATGCTTTTCCGCAGGAACAAGCAGCAGTTAAGCCGACTCCTCAAAAGGTAAAGGCTAAAAAAATCAAGAAGAAGGATAAGCAGGTGGAACCTGAGGTCGTAGTTATACCGCCGGAGCAGGTTTCACAGTCGCAACCGCCTGATTCTGAAAGCGTATAAAACCGGAAAAGGAATAGGCATGAGGATACCGATTCAAATGCTAAGCATAGCTACAACATTCTTTTGGCTATCCCTAATTCTTTTTTTCGTCTCTGCAGTGTATTCCGTCAAAGACGTGAGGCTCGAATTTGGAGAACCGCAAGTAGACACGACGTCAGATTATAAGATACTCTTTTCCTTGCCCATAACAGTTGATAACAAGGGTTACTACAGCATAGGTTCCTTCAACGTGACAACGGAGATCTCAAACAAGGAAGGCTTCATAATCACGCGCAGTTCCACATTCATCTCCAAAATTGAACAGGGAACAGAAATGACAACAGCCCACAACGTGACAATAGACATTGAAGCTTTATCACAAGACAATCAAGACTACCTTTTCAATGACACGGAACTGGAAATTCACGAGATAATAGGTTTGAAACTCGCTGAGGTCATTCCAGTTCAAGCCTCAACAAACTTCTCCATCCCCTGGGGTGCACCATTATATAATTTCACGTTGGGAAAGATAGATTATTCGCCGTATAATCGAACCTACGTAAGAGCCGTCGTTTCAATAAGTTTCGAGAACCACGCCTTCTTCGACCTGACTGGCAACGTTCAAATTAGCATGTATAAAAGCCCAAATGTCTTTTTGGGGCAAGGACAGACAACCGTTAATGCCCCACAGAATGTACCGTACCGAGGGCAGATAGAGCTTACCGTTCCCATAGCAGAAATTTCAGAAAACGGATACTTCGAAGCGTATTTCTCAACCCCGTTCTTCAACTTTGGACCATTGGTGATTCCTTATGGCTGAAGATAAAAGGGATTTTAAGAAGCGCCTTCAAAAGATCACGTTTAAAGCCTTGAAAGCAACCATAAAAGGTACATTCTTCTACGGAATCTACTTCGTTTTATCAATTTTCTTAAGTCCAATTTCAGAAATCTTTCCAGGCTTTCTGCAGATGATTGAAACTTTTGTTATGGTGTACATCTTCTTCATAATTGTGGGGGAACTCACCTCGGGAACGATCTTTCAGCACTTTTTCAACACTGCGAAGGCGTTATTTTTGATTCTCTTCCTAATCTTTTCGTTGAAGACTGGATTAGTAGGGATAACCTTTCAAAATGTAAGCTTAATTGTTGACCTACGCCTGTTTCTAACAGTCGCCATACTTCTCAGCCTGTTGGGACTCGCAAAATCTATGCTTCAAGCAATAAACTTTCTAAACCAAAAAGCTGAACACACTCGGCTTTAAGTCCGCTCACCTATTTTGAAGAACTCTTCGGGGCTAGAACGCAGACAACCGGTAGGCTTGGTTTTAATCGCTGCAAGATATCCTTATAATTTGTAAAGAGCAGAAAACAGAGGTTGGCTAAAGGATAAAGGGGGGTTAGAATCACACGTCACTTTTCCAATTTAATTGTCATCACGTAAGCATCTTCTCCGTCGGCGTAGTAGCTTCGAATTGTGCGTGTGACTTGGAATCCTAGTTTTCTGTACAGGTTGATTGCCGCCGTGTTAGTCAGTCTAACTTCCAGAAAGCACTGTTTTGCCTTGTAGAACTGCAAGCTTTCCATGGCCTTGGCGACTAAAGCCTCTCCTATGCCCTTGCGCCTGTACGAGGGCAGAACAGCCACTGAGACGATGTGTCCCTTTTTGATTAAACCTCGAAAACCGAAACTTGATAAGCCTGTCTCAATTCGACACATTATGTAACCGACGATCTCTCCATTTTCTTCAGCAACAATGAAGGTTTCTGGAAATCTACGGTGCAAATCAACGAAGAAGTGGTCCGAATAGTTTTCTGGTAGACAAGTATGGTTGATGTACGTAACGCGTTCTAAGTCATTTAAGCTAAACTTTCGCAGCCTGAAGGTCTGTTGCAAAGCTTCTCCCATCCAACTTCAGTTTCGCTATGAATTTTAAATATGTTACCATTCTTTCATATTTAACTGCTTTTTAGATGAGGCTATTCTGTTTTGATCTCGGGCAGTGTGAAGTTTCCGTAAGGCATCGTCCAGAGCTTCGCTTTTTTTCCGACAATGTTGAAGGCTTCGTTCAACGCGTCGTTCACTGCCCTCGCCGTCTTCATTTTGAAGATGTTCGCAGCATAATAATCAGGCATTGACGAAACCAAGATTATCTGGACCTGTTGCAGAGCCTTCATCAGATAATAGGCTTTGTGTCCACCCACAACAAATTTGCGTTTAACAGCCCTTTCAACAGCTTTCAAATCTTTAAAGTCAACCATCCAATCATAGAAGACCTGGTTTCCATGACCCTGTGGACATTCAGCCACTAGGATTATGACACCGCCACGTTTGACCACTTCAAGGGCGTTGTCAATACCCTTGTAGGCTTGGAAGAGATTTACATCCGACGGGTTTCCGCCCGGACTGACGACGACTATGTCTGCTTTCCGATCCACTGGTACACGGTACATCTCATCAACAGCTTTTACACCTTCGTAGAAAGCTTGTCTCAGATCACCAGCGAAAGCCTTCACAACTTCGCCTTTACTATTAGTCACAACGTTCAAGATGAAGTCTACCTTTGCGAGTTCTGCGGCTTCAACCATATCTTCATGAACGGGATTTCCATCCAAAATCCCTGTTCTCGCCTTCGGATGCAAGAGCATGGCGTGGTTATTTTTTATCGTCTCTTCTCCAGAAACCGCAGGTAAAACACTCTTCCTTCCTCCTCCATAACCTGCATAATAGTGAAAACAGACATCGCCGACTAAGATCTTCACATCCGCCTCAGCGAAAACGCGATTTAAATAGATCTTTGTCCCATGTTTCGCAGTTTTACCTACATAAATCAGGTCTTGAGCCTTATGATCGTGACTTATTGTTTTCACACGGTTCAGAACCTCTTCACCCAACAATCTTGTGGCTTCTTCATGTGTAACCGCCTGATGCGTGCCACATCCAAAAATAATTGTTATGCTTTCATCTTTAACTCCAGCCTTGTTTAACTCGTCAAGTATTGGCGGAACCATTATGTGGCTTGGTGCAGGTCTGGTCGCATCATCCACAACAATCGCTACTTTATGTTCAGGCTTAGCAATCTCGCTCAAAGTTTCAGAGCCTATAGGCTCACTTAAGGCTCTTTTGATCTCCGCCTCAGCATCCGGTATGCCAGATTTTTCCCGTGGTCTTATTGAACCTAAAAAGTTACGAGCTGGAACCCTCACACAAATCTCTGTTCTCCCATAGGGAAGCCACACGTCAACCATGCTAGTTTCGCTCCAATGGAAGTTAAAGGTTCTTGCAAGTCTTTTAAGTGTAACGGAACCTTCTTATCAAAGCGCTTTTAAGCATTTAATGCAATAATTTTTCTGGGATTTCAAATGTCGATCGAAACAAAAAAACCAAGTAAAAACGAAATTCTGTTTGTGTGGCTCAACCGTTACGCAGGAATAGCCATCAAAACCCCCTCAAAAATGTTAGTTATAGACCCAGTTGACGTTAAGGCCAGAGACCTCAAAAATGTTGACGCCCTCTTAATCACGCATGAGCACTATGACCATCTGGACCAGTCACTCGTTGCAGAGATCCACAAGCTGACACAATGTGAAATAGTGGCAGATTCTACCTCTGCGAGAAGGCTTCGAAACGTGATTCCTTCAGAAGAGCTACATGAAGTCCAACCAAACTCAGAAGTGAAGTTTGAAAAAGTTTTGATAAAAGCTGAGAAATGTAATCATCCAGCAGCCACGCCAGTATCCTTTGTAATTACAAGCGAGGACGGGGTGAAAGTTTTCCACACAGCGGACAGTTTACCATTTCCAGAAATGGCAACCATAGGTGAGAGAGAAAAATTGGACGTTGTCTTCTGCACTGTGGGAATCGCACCCGGCACTTCACCAGAAACTGGCGTGGAGATCGCAAGGTTGACGAAGCCTAAGGTGGCGGTCCCCTACCACACGGGTTCAGCAGCAGACTTGAAGAAATTCGACGAACTCCTCAAGAAAGAAATGCCAAAAACAACATGTCTGATCCCTGAAGTAGGCAAAATCTACCAAGTCTCTAAGAAGAGGAAGTGAAATATTGCCAAAGGAAGAAGACAGAGAAGCCATCAAAGTCAAAATCTGCAAGATTCTGAACAAGATAGGCGCCTTACAGTTTGGAGCCTTCAAACTCACAAGCGGAAAAATAAGCCCATACTACATAGACCTAAGAATAGTTCCAAGCTTCCCAGACGCGTTCCAACAAATCGGCGACTTCTACGTGAACTTCATAAAAGAAGAAATAGGCTTAGAAAACTTTGAAAGAGTTGCTGGAATTCCGGTTGCTGGCATACCCTTCGCATCCCTGATTGCATATAACTTGAAGAAACCGTTTCTCTACATCCGCAAGGGCGTGCGACTCCATGGAAGACAGAGGAGAATAGAGGGGATTCTTACGCCTGGAGACCGCGTATTGTTGATCGACGACCTGATCACAACTGGATTATCTTTAAGAAAAGCGTCAAAAGCCATAACGGCTGAAGGGGGACTGATCAACGACGCAGTTGTGCTCCTGAACAGGGAAGAGGGCGGAACAAAAAAACTCAAGGAAAGCGGAATCAAACTTCACGCATTGCTTAACATGAGCGAGATAGCCAACAAACTGTATGAGATAGGAACCATAGACGAAGAACAACTAAAAACAATTTTAAAACAGATTAAAAGGTAAAAGGGTAGCTGAAGTCTAAGCGACTTCTTCATAGAATATGAGTTCTTTTTCCTCCAATACCCCGTGGAGCTTATACACCGCATCAAAAACGTCTTGTTCTCTTTTTGCCCCTGTACAAACAAGTTTGCCGCTTGCAAACAAGAGTATAACAACCTTGGGTTCAGCCATTCTGTAGATCAGCCCTGGAAATTGCTCCGGTTCATACATGGTTTTTTCAAGATCGTAAGCTGCCTTTTCCAAGTCAATCATTCCGCCTAAGCTGGCGGAAGCAACGATGTTCTGAATCTTCAACTCTGGTTTGCTGATGA
>Ga0209427_10010499_pt1 | contig 10252 bp, 7 predicted proteins | sample DeeMarSWOR136_30_FD_187465 | JGI IMG/M metagenome (GOLD analysis project Ga0209427, IMG submission 187465) | Marine sediment microbial communities from White Oak River estuary, North Carolina - WOR-1-36_30 (SPAdes) (version 2) | ecosystem: Environmental > Aquatic > Marine > Intertidal zone >...
CCGCCTTATGCTTTGTCATGGCATCCTTTACCTCCTGCGATCTCATCCCTTTTCCAATCATCCCCTTGAGCCCCAGGGCGATGAGCCTTGGAGAGTACGCGTCCATCCTGCCACTGGTGGTGGGGCCGGCTGAACCGACAGCCTTGCCGGGTTTCGCCGGCGTGGGACCCACGTAATACATGATTTGACCCTTGATATCAAAAGGCAGCTCTTCTCCCTTCTCGATCAGCTCCACAAGCCGTTTGTGGGCAGCGTCTCTCCCCGTATAGATGACCCCTGTGATCAGCAACTTGTCACCTATGCGCAGCCCCTCCACCACCTCATCACTCAAGGGGGTAGTTATCTTCTTCGCCTCGGCCATCTTGTCCCTCCCGAGTTTAAATTACTTTTTCCTTATGTCTTTGGGCATGACACTGCATGTTCACCGCTGCCGGAAGGGCGCCAATATGGCACGGAATCATGTTCACATGCACCGCCAGAGCCGTGATCCTTCCCCCGTAACCCATTGGACCAACACCCAGATTGTTGATTCTGCCAAGCAGATCTTCCTCCATGGCCGCCAACTCGGGATCGGGATTTCGACTCCCAAGAGGACGCAATAGAGCTTTCTTGGCGATCAGGGCAGTCTGCTCAAACGTCCCCCCGATCCCGACCCCCACGACAACCGGAGGACACGGATTGGAGCCCGATTCTTTCACTCGTTGCACCACAAAATCCTTGACCCCTTCCAGGCCCACCGCCGGAGTGAGCATCATAACTCTGCTCATGTTCTCACTCCCGGTGCCCTTGGGTGCAGCGATAATCTTTACCGTATCGCCGGCCACCATCTCCAGATGGATGATGGCCGGGGTGTTGTCCCCCGTATTCTTCCGGGTGAAACAGTGGCAAGCCGATTTGCGAAGGTATCCCTCCTGATAACCCTGTCTCACCCCTTCGTTGATGGCCTCATTGAGATCACCCCCTACCAGGTGTACCTCCTGGCCGAGCTCAACGAAGACAACTGCCAGTCCCGTGTCCTGACAAATGGCTATTCCTTCCTCTCTGGCGATCCGGGCGTTCTCAATCAGCTCATTCAATATCTCTTTGCCCGTGGGGGATTCCTCCACTTCCAGTGCCTTGTGGAAAGCCGCCAGTACGTCTTCACCCAGGTTTACGTTTGCATCAATGAAAAGGTCCCTCACAACTGACGTGATTTCTCCAACGGTTACCTCTCGCATACCCGAACCTCCTTTCACCGCTTAATCTTCTTTCGGCATCGCTATCAGCCCCTCCTTCATGAGCAGGTGGGTCTCCTCCCTGGACCTCTTGATGATTCGAGCCGCATGCTCATAGAGCTCCTCGCGTGAGAGCTCCACCCGTGCCACCCCCTGCTCGATAGCCTTGAGCGCTACCGCTACGGCCTCTCGAGGGAAAACCTCCCATTCATCCATGGTAGGGATGAGGTATTCCTCGTTCATTCCGATATCCTCGGCACAGCGGGCCAATTCCTCAGCTGCGGCGATGCACATTTCATCAGTAATGGTGGTTGCCATCACGTCCAGCGTGCCACGAAAGATCCCCGGAAAACCTAAAGAGTTGTTTACCTGGTTCGCAAAGTCTGAACGGCCAGTGGCTACGATCCTTGCCCCTGCCTCCTTGGCCTCCCAGGGCCATATCTCTGGAATGGGGTTGGCACAGGCAAAGAGGATGGCATCCTTGGCCATGTTCTCTATCCACTCCTTCTTGAGGGTGTCCGGTCCCGGCTTGGAAAGAGAAATACAAACATCGGCTCCCTTCATGGCCTCGGGTATCCCACCAAGGATACCGTCTTTATTGGTCTCCTGGCAGAAGTGCCACTTCTCTTTGTACGTCTGTTTCAGCTCCGTTCGGCCGGCATGCAGCGTTCCCTTACTGTCCACCATGACGATGTTGCCAGCAGTCACCCCGGCTGCAATGAGTACCCGGGCTATAGCGATGTTGGCCGCTCCAGCTCCAATCATGGCTATACTCACCTGGTCCATGCCCTTGCCAACGACCTTGAGGGCATTAATCAACCCTGCCAGCGTTACAGCTGCGGTACCCTGCTGGTCATCGTGCCACACGGGTATCCGGGCCTGTTCCCGCAGGGTGTCCAGAATGTGAAAGCACTTTGGCTGGGCGATATCCTCCAGGTTCACGCCACCAAAGCTTGGCTGCAGCAACAACACGGTTTTGATGAATTCCTCCGGATCTTTCGTGTCGAGGCAAATCGGGAAGGCATCTACACCCCCCAGGTACTTGAACAGAATGGCCTTACCTTCCATCACAGGCATGGCAGCTTCCGGACCGATGTCTCCCAGCCCTAAAACCCTAGTACCGTCGGAGATCACCGCCACCATGTTTCCCTTGTTAGTATGCTCAAAGACCTTTTCGGGATTTTTGTTGATATCCTTGCAGGGCTCTGCAACTCCTGGGGTGTACCAGATGGCGAAATCATTGAAATCCCGAATTGCGCACTTCGAAGTAACCTCTACTTTCCCTCGATAGAATGGATGCAGTCTCATGGCATCTTCGGCCGGTTTTTTCGCCTTTGCCAATAGTTCTTCCTTCGTGACTTTCATTCTCCCCTCCTTGATCTTTGATATGATTGTATGTCAGGTTCCCGCACAACGTAGTCGGACGACCTCCGGACGATAAGCTCAGGCTCCAGAATCTGTTGCATACCCGGCGCCGCTCCCTCGATTCTGTCTATCAAGCGTCGCACCGCCATGGAACCGAGAACGTGCTTTTTTTGAGAAATGGTGCTCAAACTGACCATGTCCGAGGAGGCAAATTCAATGTCGTTGAAACCTATAACAGAGATGTCTTCGGGCACTTTCACCTTCCGTTTCAAGAGAGCATCATAGACACCCAGTGCCATGTAATCATTGAAGGCAAAGATGGCATTGGGGGGATCAGTGCGTGACAAAAAATATCGAGCCCCTTCATATCCGCTCCCTTTCAGGTAATCCCCCTCAAAAAAGAAACTATCATCGACTGCTAAACCGTGTTTTTCCAAGGCCGTGCGGACACCTTCCAACCTCTCCAGCGTAACTGACGATTCTTTTATCCCCGTTATGATGCCAATGGGATAGCGTCCCATCTGCAACAGGTGCTCTACCGCCATCTCTGCCCCCCTGACATTGTCCACCCCGATATAGTCCATTTTGCCGGACAAATCTTGTTCAGCGATCCTTCTATTGACGAGCACAAGAGGGAATCCTTCCTCTACCAAGGCCGCCACATACGGATCCTTCACATGGGCAGAAGAGAGGATGATTCCGTCCACGCCTTTCCTTCTGAGCTCTTTGACATGCTCTTCCTCACGAGAAAGATCGAAGTTCGTGCAGCACAGAAAGACGCTATATCCCAATGACCTCGCCGTATGCTCAATGCCTTGTGCCAGTTCAAGGTAAAATGGATTTCGAATGCTCGTGATCACCATCCCGAGGGTTCTACTTCTCTTCATCACCAGGCTGCGGGCCACGAGATTCGGCTGATAGTTCAATTCTCGAACCAAGTTCAAGATACGATCTTTCGTCGCTTGTCTTACCCCGGGTTTATTATTCAACACGCGGGAGACGGTGGTGTGAGAAACCTGCGCCAGTCGGGCTATATCCTTGATCGTCAAAAAACTCATTCACCTTCCCGTGCAAAAAGTCGAAACATCAAGCAGTCACAATAAATCTGTCGGCATCCGTGCTAGGACTTCAGTTTGCGCGAACTGGGCGCTTATGTTAACGTTAACATCCCCCTGAAGAAAGTCAACCCACAAGTTCTGGTAACTCATAAACCCTTCTGAGAGAAAACTTACATCCATCTGTGGGGAAGATGATGGTTCATCCGACAACAGGCAATCTCGATGCACCCAACTGCGATGTGTTGTGACACGAATGCAGAGTCAGAGAAAAAACGAGAGGCTTTGAAGACACCCGTTATCCCCAAAGATCCCCCAGCCGTCGTTTCTAAGAGATGACCTGATCTTCCTATTCTCGCTTGGCCACCATAGCGGGCCGTCTTCCAATAACGGGAAGCGGCAAATCAAGCCTTTCAAGAAGATATCCGCAAGCAAACAGCCCGAAGCCCATCAAGCTATACTTGAGAGGTCCCAGTATCAGCAACCCGGCAGCAGTGTAGATAGCCCGTTCTAGCAGAGTGGACTGTTTCGTCAGGTAGCCCATGACCCCCGCTTCGATGGCAAACATCGCCACCATGCCCGACATGATCAAGTAGATGATCCACCACGCATCACCTTGCATCAAGTAACCGGGTATCATGAGAAAATAGAACGGTATGATGTACCCGCCAATCCCCAGCCGCATGGAATTCCAAGCCGTGCGGACCCAGTTGCTCCCCGCTATAGCACTGGCCGTGTAGACGGCAATGCAGACAGGCGGTGTTAAACCGGATTTGATGGCAAAATAGAAGATAAACAGATGGCTCGCGAGGAGGGGCAGCTTCAATCCTACCATCGCCGGGACCAAGACCGAGGCAGCAATGACATATGCTGCGGTGGTCGTCATGCCCATGCCCAAGACCAGCGCAGTGATCATTGTGGCTCCAAGGGCCAGTGAGAGGTGGGTACCAGCCAACGCAATGATCAAGGAGGAAACCTTCACCCCGAACCCGGTAAGCGAAATCATGGTGACAGCCATCTGCACGCAGCTCATCATAACCATCAACCAGGCCAAAGCAGTCAGGATGGCCCGAAGATACCCCTCCCATATCACCTTAATACGTTCCCATAGGCCCCGTGGTGAAATCGGTCCGCCAATGGCCAAGAAGACTATCATCGCAATCACCAGGGCCCAGGCCGCACAAAACTGGGGAGGGAGGAACATCGCCAGCATGGCTACCAGCGTTCCCACGGGGAGCACAAAAGTCAGTATCTGTCTTGGACCCAAAACTTCCCTCATTTTTGGGATAAGGTCAGGCGGTAACCTCCCTAACCCAAACCTGCCCGCTTCCACCCAGATCCCCGCAGAGATCCCGACAAAGTAGATGACGGCCGGTATGAGTCCCGCCACCATGACCGACACATAAGGGATGTTCAGAAACTCCGCCATGATGAAGCATCCCGCGCCCATGATCGGCGGCATGATCTGCCCACCTGAGGAGGCCGCTGCTTCAACCGCACCGGCCAAAGGCGGTGGAAACCCGAGCCGCTTCATGGTTGGGATAGTAAAGGACCCCGTAGTAGCGACGTTGGCCACTGATGAGCCCGACAGCATCCCGAAAAAGGAACTGGCGATGACGGCGACATGGCCCGCACCACCCCGTACCCGTCCTCCCGTCAACTGGGAAATATCCATGAAAGTTTTCCCAACCCCAGTAGCAAACAACACAGGACCGAAGAGGACGAACAGCGCGATAAGACGGCTTGTCAGGTCAGTCAAGAGACCCCAAATTCCTTCTGTCATCATGAACAGCTGGTACAATACCTCCTCAGCACTGAATCCAGCATGGCCAAACATCCCCGGGATCCCACCGCCAAAAAGCGCGTAACAAAGGAAAAACATCACCAGCAAAGGAATAACAATCCCCAACGATCTTCGTGTTCCCTCCAGCAAACAAACGACAAGCACTGCCCCAATGACCAGCTGGTATGTTTCGTAGAAGCCGGGATGACGAACAATGTCTTCCCATGAAAACATAAGGTAAAGGCACGGGAAAACACTCACCAAAACCAACACAACGTCCAGGACCGACGGAGACGTTTCAGAACCAAAAATCAGAGTCTTCAGGGCTCCCTCGGGCTCTTTCGACCTCGTTGGAGAAAGCGGGTAGACAAGAAAAACGATAGCCAAACCAAAGCTTAGTGAAATGGAGCCCTGAAGCACCGGATGCAGTGCCACGGTAAGCGCTGTATAGAGCAAGAACGCGCTCCATACACCAGCAAGAACGCTAACGACAACTTTCCACAGTCCTGTCAATTGACGCATGACACACCTCTCCCGCTTCTACTGTATCAACATACAGTCAGCGCGTAACGGGAATCGCAACGTCACTTTTTCTTGACGGCCTCCAACGAGGTCTTCACGTAACTCCCTTTGCTGCCCTCAACCTCAACATCATAGCGTCCTGGCTTGGCCATCCTGGGAACGGCAGACTCGACGGAAAAAGCACCGTTGGCATCAGCAACGATCGCTTCAACCTTCTGTGTGCCAAGGCCGATAAGCTGGCCCTCCCCCAGGATCAAGGTGATATCAACCTCCTCACCCGCTTTGAAGCCGGATCCTGTAATCGTAATGGGTGTGCCGGCAGCACCGCTCGCCGGGTTTATAGAAACGTTCGCTGCGCCGTTGGCTTGGACAATAGAACAGAAAAGCAACATAGCCAGACAGCACCCGACGATGACACCTATACTGTAGAACAGTCTCGCCTTCTTCATGATTCCCTCCTCTCTCGCCCTTCGTTATTTCATCTCAAGGCGACAGGAGTTTGGCAGGAATGGTTACCTTTAATGTCTCCTTGTAAAACTTCGCTGCACCGGGATGGAATGGAACACCGAGATCATATTCCACGGCCATTCCATACATGTCGTCAAATTTCCCCTCCTTGAGCGTGGTCAAGGGTTCAATCAGCTCCTTCCTCTTCTCCCAGACAGCCTTTACAATCTTGTAGACCACATCTTCCGGCACATCCTTATGGACAAAGTCACTGATGACATAGGCAAAACTCAGCTGCTCTTGGTTCAAGGCCTTGAAGAGCCCCGCAGGCACCGGCATCATCAAACCATGAGCAGGATATTTAGCGTTCATCTTGTCGATCATCTCTTTGGTGATAGGCAGGATATTGATATCCATGGTCGATTCCAGATCGAGGATGGCAGCATCCTTGAACCCCGCCTTGAACCAGCCCTGAACGACGCCGGACTTCATGGCATCAACGCTCGCGGCAAGCCCCATCATTTTGTACTTCGGTTTGATCCCAAGAGCGTCATAAAGAAGCTCAATCACCCGGCCCGATGTGGTGCCCGGATTCATGGCATAATCGAGACCACTAAGCCCCTCAAGGGACGTCACTCCGCTCTTCTTGGATGTAATGATGTGAATGGGTGTGATGTACCCTCCCCACAGCGAACGCAAAGAGGGCATGGCTCTACCCTCAAAGTCGATGATCCCCTTATAGGCCGCGTACGCGGCTGCCGCACTCGCCGGACCGAGCAGCACGGATTTCTTGTGAATCCTCACCAAATTTTCAACATACCCACCAGTCTCAACCACCGTCACCTGAATCTCACCCGGATATGCTTTGTTGACGATACTTGCAATTGCCACGGTATTGGCATACAGCCCCGATCGGACGCTCGTCGACCCATATTTCAGCTTAACCTTTTTTGCGTGCGCCGAACCAACAAGGCACAGTGCTAACAATAGAATCAAACTCACAGTCAAAAATCTCTTCATAGCCTCCCTCCTTCCTTCTTATTTGCCAACTTCTGTAATAGTCCAGCACCTCTCATTGGATTTTTCCCTCTCACCCCCCCTCCTCAATGTTTTCAAAAAGTCGTGCTTTTCTAAAAAACATCAAATATTGAACTCTTGGTAAGCCGGGCAGTAATCTGCGGGAGGCCGAGACCTGTCGCCTCTGGCTTAAGAATGATAGGCATTCCTCCCATTTTGTAATTGGACTTTCGAGGTTCGAACAGCTTACAAGCAGCTTCTGAATCTATAGTAAACAGGTCACTGAGAAAGTCAACAAAAAATCAATGAACGCGCACCTTACGATCACCCCAATATTGGTCCCTCAAATTGCGTTTAGCGATTTTCCCCGAGCCTGTCTTGGGCAACGTGTCATAGAACTCAACCGTTTTGGGTGCCTTGTACCCTGCCAGCCGGTCCTTGCAAAACTTGATGATCTCTTCCTCGGTGGCCTCCATCCCTTCTTTCACCACAACGACCGCCTTGACCGCCTCACCCCACTTCTCGTCAGGGACCCCGATGACCGCTGCCTCAAGGATGGCCGGGTGCATGTAGAGGACATTCTCTACCTCGGTAGAGTAGACATTTTCCCCCCCGGTAAGTATCATGTCCTTCTTTCGGTCCACGATGGTCACGTACCCTTCCTCATCGATGACTGCCAAATCCCCCGTGTAGAGCCAACCATGCTTGATAGCCTCCTGTGTCGCCTCTGGAAGCTTCCAGTAGCCAGGCGTGACAATGTCCCCCTTGACAATGATCTCACCCACTTCTTGTTCGTTCCTGGCGACTTCGGTCCCGTTCTCCTTCACCACCTTCAACTGAACTGCAACGAACTCTCTGCCTGTTTTGGACTTGATTTTCAACTGCTCCTCGTAGGGGAGTTCTTTGAGGTGATCCTTGAGGATCGACATGGTCAAATAGGGACTTGTCTCCGTCATCCCGTAAGTCTGAATGTAATCACACCGAAAGGTCTCCACTATCTTTCTTACCACTTCTGGCGCGATGGGCGCCCCCCCGCTCAGAAGAACTCGGAGACCCGAATAGTCGTGCCTGTGCACCTCGGGATGGTTCACCAAGAGATTCAACATGGTGGGAATCATGTTGCTGATAGTGGCTCGCTCCTGCTCCATGACTCTCAATACCTCAGGAGGATCAAACGACCGCACGAAGATATGGCAGCCTCCAACCCAGGTGATGGCCCAGGTTGCCCAGGCATCGGCCAAGTGGAACATGGGAGCTACGTGAATCCAGCGGTCGCTGTCCGTGAGTTGTAAATCAGCGATCGTCCCGAGAGCGTGGGTACAAACGTTCTTATGGGTTAAGACAACCCCCTTGGGTTTGCCTGTCGTACCACTGGTATAGTAAATCTGAGCGATATGCTCCTCGGTTATATCTTCCTCTGCCGTGGCAGCGGGAGCGTATTTTCCTAACGCCTCTTCATAATCTATGGTTTCAACCCGAAGTTCGGGGAGCTCACCCTTCCCGCTCCAGAGCACCACCTGCACCCCTGCATTACCATCCTCGAGGGCAGCGCTCACCAATTGCGTAAATGCTCTGTCGGCAACCAGTACGGTGCTTTCGGAATTAACCAAAATATAGGATATATCTTGAGCGGCGAGACGATAGTTGATAGGAACAGAAATGGCCCCCACTTGGGCCGCGGCGAAATATGTCTCCATAAAGTAATGACAGTTAGGGTGAAGGATCGCAACCTTGCCATCCTTTCCTACCCCCTTTGCACGTAGAAGCTGAGAAAGGGAATTAACCCTTCTCTGGAAATCAAGGTAGGTAACCCTTCTTTCGTCGCAGACCAAAGCTTCTCTGGCGCCATACAGCTTAACCGCCTTCGCCAAAATCTCAGGGATTATCATGACCCTCTCTCCTCACCGAAGACAATGAAGGCAACATGCCTGCTCGCCATAACCAAGACCTCGACAAGGGGGCAAATCTTCCCACCGCTCTACCTCATCTACTTTGTGGTCGAAGAAAGTGAAAGATGCACCGCTCGGAGGTCCCACACCTGCTGTCCTCTCGTCGTCCCCTGGCATTCTACACGAAATTTTGTACCGTGACCAAGCGTTTTATCCACGTCTGTCTGAGCATCGTCCTTTTTTAATTACCAATGCTAACAGTATCCGGTTCAAACACCGCTCTCAGAGACGGGGTAAAATCAATTTTATCTAACTTTCGCTAAATTCTTCTTGACAAAATCACAAAAATGTGTTAAGTGTATTGGTTGATTCCTTCAAAAAATTGTGTGAGGGGGGCAAATCCTAAATGTTTTAAAGACGGAGGGGAAAGTTTATGGTCGAGACGCGGACATTGGATATTGGCAGTAAACTCAAAGCTATACGGGGAGAGAAACGAATATCGCTGCGTACGTTGGCCAAACTGAGTGGCCTGTCGGTAAACACACTCAGTCTTATCGAGAGGAACATCACGTCTCCCACGGTCAACACGCTGTATAGCATCAGCCGGGCTCTTGGGGTAAAGATTAACTATTTTTTCGACGAGGAAAAAATAGAAGAGGCTGTAGAAGAACTAAAAGAAGAGTTGCCAGAAGAAGAGCTAAAAGAAATAGAGGAAATAGAAGAAGAGGTAATTGAGGAAGTAAAAGAAAAAATTGAAGAACCCGAAGAAGGGGTTGAGAAAGAAAAAACAGAGGTTCCTGAAAAGGAAGAAATCAAACCCGAAAAAGAAAGGGAAGAAAAAAAAGAAAAGATTGAAAAAAAAATTAAGAAACCTAAAAAAGAAAAACCTAAAGAAAAAAAGAAAAAGCCAAAAAAAAGTATAATAGAAAAAATAAGAAAGAAAGTAACTGAAAAAACTGT
>Ga0209427_10010501_pt1 | contig 10250 bp, 10 predicted proteins | sample DeeMarSWOR136_30_FD_187465 | JGI IMG/M metagenome (GOLD analysis project Ga0209427, IMG submission 187465) | Marine sediment microbial communities from White Oak River estuary, North Carolina - WOR-1-36_30 (SPAdes) (version 2) | ecosystem: Environmental > Aquatic > Marine > Intertidal zone >...
TAAGTCCTTATTGACCAAAGCCTACATATAGGTATATTAAGTTATAGTAATTTTATAATACGTAATTTTCTTGAACAAGGCCGTATCAGCATTTTCACTTATTGAACTACGCGAATTGAGCTAAGTAAGACGTCCATCCCCATTTGAATTAGATAGATTGAATGAAATATTTTAAAGATAACAAGAGAACGCTGACCTGACCCTGACGTGCCCAACTCCGTTCAGCGGGTTGGACGGCCACAGGCCCTCCCGGTGCGGGAAGCCGAACAGGCTGGCAAGGGCCTTGCGCTCGTTGCTGACCAGGGCGGGGGAGACCTCCTCCAGCCTCGCTGCGAGGTGGGCCTGCACCTCCAGCCTGGTGGGGCTAGGGTTGCGCTCCAGGAACCGCGCGGCCAGGTAGAGGTACATGTGCACCGTCCTCTCGGAGTACCGCTCGGCCTTCAGCTTGGCGGCCCAGAGGGGTAAGCCTTCTATTGGTGACTGGAGTCCTGGCGCTTGGGCCGAGGGGATGTTTATTCCTTCCCTCTCGGCCAGCTGCCTGACCAGCGCCATCACCACCTGCTGGCTGGACGGGGACAGCTGGTGGAGCGCCCGTATTGTTGGCTCGAGCGAATTGCTTGAGATCGATTCTGTGTTCATTCCGCTCACCTCCCACTCATATTGTGGCGCGCGGGCTGCGGGTTCGTACGCGGGGGAGAGGGGAGGTGGGGGGAGGTGTGGGCAGGACAGGATAGGCAGCGGTAATGCAGGCAAACAAATCCTAGCCCAGGCAGTTCTACTGTGAGTTTTCAAATTATTATAAGTAACTCCCACGGACTATTGAGGTATGGAGCTATACATTTGAGAGCGGGGGAGAGTGGTATAATATACGGAGAGGATAGAATGAGCACAAACCATCAGTTTGATAAGGAAGAATCTTTAAGATATCTGCTTGTGGAATACCAGCAATGCTTTGAACATATGAGGCACCACAACAATATAAGCATCTCACTAGCAAAATTTATTTATACTATTCTCGCTGCACTAGGTACAGGTGCTTTTGCTCTATTTAAATATTTAGAAGGGGAGGCTTATCAGTATCTGATAGTCGGGAGTGTTGTGCTATTTGCATTAGTGATTGGCATTGCTTTTTCAGCGCTGATGGTAAGGAATCGAATCTATTTTGTTATTGTAGCAAGGCAGGTAAATTCCATTAGGAACTATTTGATAAGTCGAATGAAATTGGATTTTTCAAATTATAATAAGTGTTATTTAGACTCCAGTAAACCCAAAGCATTTAATCTCAATAGCAGTTACCTGCTAATTCTACTAATTATATCATTGGTAAACGGAATAGCAGGAGGATTAGGATATTACTTAATTGCGAACTACTTGGAAGTACAAGGTATATGGGCTAGAGGGATGCTTGGTATGATTATTGGAATAGCGATTGCTGTATCGTCAGCTTTGGTTATAAGCATATACCTCCGAGTGCAAGATAAGTTAAGAAGGCAAACTAAGGGTAGTTAAGGGTGAGGCATTATGGATAGACTGGAACTTATCATGTATAACGTAGGGCATGGATTAGCGATTTCGTTAATTGAATATCCAGAGAAATATGTCACCCAAATTGATTTAGGTTCGGGCGATTTTAGCCCACTTCAATATTTGAGTGATACAAGAAGGTTACGTACAGATTGGCTGTATATTACTCACCCGCATGCCGATCATCTCTCAGATATACAAAAAGCACAAATACATTATCCGAATAATATTCAGTTTATAGATTATGATTGGGATGATGTGGAAAGAAGAGAGAAACCAGAGCAAAGGTGGATTCTACATGAATTTTATAAATTGGCACGATTAACCTCAAGAGGAGATTATGGCGGCAAGGCAGATCTAAAATATTATTATTGAGGACCAGAGAAAGCGAAGCGCATGTTTGGTGAGTCGAATTATATTAATAATTCTAGTCTATTCATTATTTATACATGGGGCGAATTTAAAATATCTATATGTGGTGATTTAGAAACCGAGGCGCTTGAGCAATTGATATCAGATTTAAAAGTTAAAAATGATGCTAAAAACTCTGATATTCTAGTAGCTAGCCATCATGGGCATCTTAAGGGCTATACTTCGAAGTGGCCGCTTATCTTGGGTAAACCATACTTCACTTTAATATCAGTACAAAGCAGGGATTCATATGTTGCTAATGGTTATAGTAGTCCTGATTTTGCTAGAGGCATTTTAGTTGGTGGTACTAGAAGATATCGATTTACTACAAGAGACGGTAATATAGTAGTTGGCATGTGGTATGAAGATTCTAAACCGCGCTGGAGTATTGTAAATGAGTAAACTTATTAATCTAAAAGAGAAAGAGGCACAGACCTATACCTGAGCCTCTTATTTATCTTGGTAGCGGGGGTTGGATTCGAACCAACGACCTCCGGGTTATGAGCCCGACGAGCTACCACTGCTCTACCCCGCGCCATTTGACATTCCCAGTATAATCTCTGTTAGAATTAAGTGTCAAGAAATCCCGCTGGGCAGCGACTTAGCTACGTGTGTTTTTTCTCGCCTGACTTAAAATTTAAGTATTTTGAGCATTGACCAAATAAGGGAAATGGTTTACACTAATGGCATGAAATACTTCGGCAATGCTGTGGCTGAAGCTAATAACATTCAATTATCACTCATGATTTCTGAGGTAAATAATCGGCTGGCACGGCGTGCCGGCGCTGAATAACACCCGGTAGGTCGTTCTGCCCACCATTGATTTCTTAATTGCTAAACAGATAGTACGGCTGCTGACATCTGTTTCAAGCTGATTTTAAATATAACTGATAACCTAGCTCAAAGGTGAGAGCAGGGAGGGGAAAATGACAACCAATTATAGCATACTTCGGGCCCGACTGGAGGCGGAGCGGAAGCGTTTGACGGAGGAACTGGAACAGCTTCAGGCTAGCGCCAGCTCTTCTGATGAGCGACGTGAAGGCAGCCCGTTTGGCAAGCGCGAGGAAGAGGCAACGGAGGCACTTGAGCTGGAGAAACGGGTGGTCCTGGAGAGAAGGGTAAAAGAACAAATAGTCGGCGTGGAGCACGCTTTACATAAATTTGAAGAAGGCACTTATGGCTTATGCGATAGCTGCGGTCAGCCTATAGACCCGGAGAGGCTGGAAGCAATTCCCGAGGCAAGTTTATGCATTAAATGTAAGGCTCTGCAGGCAAAGAATGCGAAAGGAAAAGCGCCCGCCGGCTAGGTGGCGTTACCTGATATTTTTTCTCGTCGCGCTATTGGTTATAGTTGCTGACCAGCTCAGCAAGGCATGGATAAGGTCGAGTTTGCCTGAAGGGCACACGATGCTCAGTCTGGGCTTTTTTCGCATCACCCACGTTCACAATACCGGTGCCGCCTTTGGTATTTTCCCGGATTATTCTTTGGTGCTCGCCGTTTTTGCCCTGATTGCCGGTGCGGTGATTCTGTTTTTTGTCTTTTATGGCTATCGTTATTATCCATGGCTGGGGAGCACGGCCATAACGCTGGTTATGGGGCTGATGCTCGGTGGCACGGTGGGCAACTTGGTCGACCGCTTTCGCTTTGGCTACGTCACCGATTTCATTGATTTTGGCTACTGGCCGGCGTTTAATATTGCGGACTCCGCTGTTACCGTTGGCGTCATTATTTTCGCACTGCTTTTGCTGCGACATGCTCGAATCGAAGCACGATAGCCCGGACAAAAAATACCACCTGGTGGCCAGTATCGCTGGTGTCAGGCTAGACAGGTTTATCGCCGAGAATTGTCCGGAGCTGACCCGCACCCACGCTCAAAAACTGATTGTCGAGGGTTTTATTACTGTAAACGGAAGAGGAGCTAAACCGAGCCTGAGGCTTGATTCCGGCGATGAGGTGGACATCGTCATTCCTCCAGCACCGCCCGGCTCACTGGCGGCGGAGCCAATTCCCCTGCATATCGTGTATGAAGACGAGGACCTTGTTGTTGTGGACAAGCCTCCCGGGCTGACGGTACACCCGGCCCCGGGCCACCCCGGGCATACCTTGGTCAACGCGCTTCTCGCCCGCGTTCCCCATCTGAGCCAGATGGGTGGTTCCCTCAGGCCGGGCATCGTGCACCGGCTGGATAAAGACACTTCAGGCCTGATGCTCGTGGCCAAAAACAGTCCGGCGCAGCTCACCCTGATTGAGCAGTTCAAAGCGCGTTCCGTGACCAAAGCCTATCTGGTGCTGGTGAAGGGAAAGCTTACTCCGGAGAAGGGTATTATCGATGCCGCCATCGGGCGCGATGCGAGCAACCGCAAGCGCATGGCAGTGGTAAGCAGGGGTCGGCCGGCGCGCACGCAGTATCAGGTGATTAGATATATAAAAGATTATACGCTGCTGGAGATAACGCCGGAGACGGGGCGCACCCACCAGATACGGGTACATCTGGCGGCCATCGGCTATCCGGTGGTCGGCGATTCAGTCTACGGAGTGAAATCGCCGCATCTTTCTCGGCAGTTCCTACACGCCTGCCGCCTTGGCTTTAAGTTACCCTCAAACGGGGAATACGTGGAGTTCAAGTCTGAGCTGCCGGAGGATTTGGAAAGGGCGCTGGCAGGAATAAGCTAGAATGAGGCAAGGTGGGAGTGGTAGAATAAAGGGAGGTGTGCCATGCCTGTGAAACCAACAGTAATCAAATTTTTCGCTCCAGTTATTGATACCACAATTAATGCCTTGATGGATGCAATTGACCAGAAAATGAAGCAAGGTATTAATCAATTTATTATACTTGTTTCATCCCCTGGTGGTTCCGTTTTACACGGGTTGTCTGCCTACAATTATTTGAAGGGTTTGCCTGTGAGTATAACAACACATAACTTTGGAAGTGTCGATTCGATTGGGGTCATCTTGTTCTGTGGTGGCAGTAAGAGGGTATCAGTGCCTCAAGCCAGATTTTTGCTTCACGGTGTTAGTGCTGGTTTCCAAAATGAGCGTTTAGAAGAGAAACAACTTGAAGAAAGATTGAAAGGTTTTAAAATTGATTTGGAGAATATTGCCAAAATGATAGCTGCGAACACTGGTAAAAATGTGGAAGAGGTTACGGATGCTATGCTGGAAAGAACGACACTAAATCCTGAGGAAGCTAAAGCATGGGGTTTAGTTCATGAAATTAAAGTCGAACTATTTGAGTCAGGAGCAGAGGTTATATCAATACAATATCAGCAGCCTGCAACAGCTAAAGCTTCGGGGGGCGTGATAAGTGAGCAAGGCCGTTAGAGTCCGCTTTGCCCCCAGCCCCACCGGCTTCCCCCACTTGGGGAATATCCGTACGGCGCTGTTTAACTGGCTCTACGCCCGCCACACCGGCGGCACGTTCATTGTCCGAATTGAGGACACGGACATCGCCCGCAAGGTGAAGGGGGCACTGGAAGGAATCCTTGGTGGCCTGCGCTGGCTGGGCCTTGATTGGGACGAGGGACCTGAGGTGGGAGGCAAATATGGCCCGTATTTCCAGTCGCAGCGACTTGACCTCTACCGAGAAGCCGCCAAACGCCTTGTGGTGCAGGGAGATGCTTACTACTGCTACTGCTCCCCGGAGCGACTGGCGGAGATGCGCGCCAAGCAGCAGAAAGGAAAGCAATCAATAGGTTACGACCGGCACTGCCGCGACCTGACTGAGGCCGAGCGCCAGCGGAAAGAGAAAGAAGGCATCACGCCGGTGGTGCGATTCAAAATGCCCCTTGAAGGGCAGACCAGTTTCAACGATATTATCTGGGGGGAGGTTACGGTGGAGAACAGCACCCTTGATGACTATGTCCTGCTGAAGTCGGACGGCTATCCCACCTATCACCTCGCCAATGTGGTTGACGACCATTTGATGGAGATAAGCCACGTGTTGAGAGCAGAGGAGTGGCTGTCCAGCGTGCCGCGGCACAAGCTACTCTATGAGGCACTGGGCTACGAGATGCCGCTGCTGGCCCACCTGCCGATGATACTCGGACCTGACCGCTCCAAGCTCAGCAAGCGACACGGCGCGGTGTCCATCACCGAATATAAAGGGCAGGGTTATCTCCCCGAAGCGATGGTCAATTTTCTGGCTCTGCTGGGCTGGTCGCTGGACGACAGGACGGACATCATCAAAAGAGATGAACTGATAAAACACTTTTCGCTGGAGCGCATCAGCAGGACGGCGGCCGTTTTCAATCATGAGAAGCTTGACTGGATGAACGGGGCCTACCTGCGGGAGATGGAAGGTGTAGAGTTGCTACTAGAAATCATGCCGTTTCTTGAGAGCGGACTGCCCAGAGAGGTGAAACGGCCTGTTTCCGAAGAATATGTGAGCCGGATTGTGCCGCTCATTCGGGAGCGGATAAACACGCTGGCGGAGGCGGCGACATATGCGGATTTCTTCTTTCTCAACGAACTGGGATATGATGCCTCACTGCTGGTGGATAAGAAGATGACCGCCGAGACCACGCTCAGGGCACTGAAGGCCGCCCGGGATAAGTTGTCCTTAATGGAAAGCTTTGACCATGATTCACTGGAAGGTGCGCTCAGACCTCTGGCCGAAGAGCTGGGGCTTAAAGCGGGGCAACTGTTCAACCCGCTTCGGGTAGCTACCACCGGTCGCACGGCTGCCCCTCCGCTCTTTGAGACAATGGCGGTGTTAGGTAAAGAGATATGTTTGAAGAGGATTGGAGTTGCCATCGGAAAGCTGGGGAATAACTTATGACTGTGAATAATACTGAATCGTACCGTGATTTCATCCGGGACATCATCAATGATGACCTCCGCGCAAATAAGTACGATGGCCGGGTGCATACAAGGTTTCCTCCGGAGCCGAACGGTTACCTGCACATCGGGCACGCCAAGTCCATCTGCCTGAATTTCGGCATCGCCAATGACTACAACGGCCTCTGTAACCTGCGGTTCGATGATACCAATCCTATCAAGGAAGAGCAGGAATATATCGACTCAATCATCGAAGATGTTCACTGGCTGGGATTCGACTGGGAAGACCGGCTGTACTACGCCTCGGACTACTTTGAGCAAATGTACCAGTATGCCGTGCAGTTGATTGAAGCCGGAAAAGCTTATGTCGATGAGCTGAGCGCCGGGGAAATCAGGGATTACCGTGGCACATTAATTGACCCGGGCAAGCAAAGCCCGTACCGGGACCGTCCCGTCGAGGAGAATCTCGACTTGTTCCAGCGCATGCGGGCTGGTGAATTCCCGGATGGTTCACGCGTGCTACGGGCGAAAATTGACATGGCCTCCCGGAACCTGAACATGCGCGACCCGGTCATGTACCGCATCCTGCACGCGGAGCACCCCCGCACCGACGATAAATGGTGCATCTACCCGATGTACGACTGGGCCCACGGTCTTGAGGACTCCATAGAGGGGATTACCCATTCCATCTGCACGCTGGAGTTTGAAGACCATCGTCCGCTGTACGACTGGTTTCTGGATGAGCTGGGCATATATCACCCACGGCAAATCGAATTCGCCCGGCTCAATCTCACCTATACTGTGATGAGCAAGCGTCGACTCCTTGAGCTGGTGCAGGAGGGGCACGTGAGTGGCTGGGATGACCCGCGGATGCCGACGATATCGGGTCTGCGTCGTCGCGGCTACACGCCGGAGTCCATCCGTGACTTTGCCCGGCGCATCGGAGTGGCCAAGACCGACAGCACCGTCGATATCGCGTTGCTTGAGCATAGCCTCCGCGAAGAATTAAACCGGCGGGCGCAGCGCGTTATGGCTGTTTTGCGCCCGCTGAGAGTGGTCATTGAGAACTATCCGGAAGGCCAGGTGGAGGAGCTGGATGCGGTGAATAACCCCGAGGACACCGGTGCCGGGACACGCAAGGTGCCCTTTTCGCGCGTGCTGTATATCGAGCGGGAGGATTTCCGCGAAGACCCGCCACCGAAGTTCTTCCGTCTGGCACCGGGCCGTGAGGTGCGGCTGAGATACGCTTACTTCATCACCTGTGTGGGTGTGGTCAGAGACGAAAAAACTGGAGAGGTGGCTGAACTTCGCTGCACGTATGACCCGGCCACGCGAGGTGGTGATGCTCCTGATGGGCGGAAGGTCAAGGCAACGCTGCACTGGGTTTCCGCCGAGCACGCCCTGGAAGCCGAAGTGCGTCTGTACGACCACCTATTCAACAGGGAAGACCCGACTGACGTGGAAGATGGGGCTGACTTCAAGGATTATCTGAATCCCAATTCTCTGGAGATATTGACTTCCTGCCGTGTTGAACCCGGTCTCGGCGGTGCTAAACCGGGAAGTCGGTACCAGTTCGAGAGGCAGGGCTATTTCTGCGTCGACCCTGATTCATCGGCCGGGAAGCTTGTGTTCAATAGGACGGTACCGTTGCGGGATACCTGGGCCAAGATAGAGAGACGGGCGGATAAGTAGTAGCATTCCCCATGACGGTTAAAGAACCCCGTTATATTGCTCTTTATGATTCGGGTGAACTGGCGTGCCGCGCCCGGGAACTTGAAGCTCGGTTGCGCGAGTGCAATATATGCCCCAGGGAGTGCGGCGTAAATCGGCTGGCCGGTGAGATTGGTTTCTGTCACTCGGGCTATCTGCCGATAGTGGCGGCGGTCTGTGCCCATCGCGGCGAGGAGCCGGCCTTATCCGGCAACAGGGGTTCGGGGACAATTTTTTTCGGCAATTGCAATCTGCGCTGCGCTTACTGCCAGAACCATCAGATAAGCCAGAACCACCGGGTGTGGCGTAGCAAGCAGGTTGACCATCGTACTCTGGCCAGTCACATGCTTTATCTTCAGGACGAGCTGGGCTGCCACAATATCAACTTTGTCTCGCCGTCGCACTTTGTACCGCAGATAGTGAAGGCATTGTTGGAAGCGGTGCCCATGGGCTTGCGTATTCCTCTGGTCTACAATACCAGCAGCTACGACTCAGTTGATTCCTTAAAGGCGCTGGCGGGCATCATCAACATCTACCTTGCCGACCTCAGGTATGCCTCAAATAAATGGGGCAAAAAGTTATCTCAGGTTTCGGACTATGTGCCGCGGGCCAGAAGTGCCGTTAAGGAGATGTACCGGCAGGTTGGCACTCTGACGGTGGACGATTGTGGGATGGCGAAGAGAGGGCTGATTGTGCGGCACCTTATACTGCCCAATGGACTGGCAGGAAGTCGCGAATCGCTTGCCTGGCTGGTCAATGAGGTCTCACCGGAGGTGACGGTCAGTATCATGGCGCAGTATTATCCTGCCCACCGCGCTCTGAAAATGCCTGAACTTGCTCGTGAAATCACGGCGCAGGAATATGAGGAAGTTATCGCCTTGCTTGGTGAACTGGGGCTCGAAAATGGCTGGGTGCAGGCAATGGATGCTTCAGATACTTACCTGCCTGATTTTGCCCGTAAGGGACATCCGTTTGAGCCTGCGGCAGGCTGTCGGAAATAGAGTCCAGCGTTTACTGGCTGGATTTCCCCTTCTTTTTCATCCAGGGAAAATTTATCTTTTTGCCGTTACGCTTGTCTTTCTTATTGACGTTCTCGACAAATGTTTTAACGTCGGTCAGGCGTTTTTCAGTCATAACAGAGTATTTCCTCCGATTAAAGAAACCAACTCATTATACTATATCTATGCCCTGAGAGCAAAACTGGCACTTGACAATAGAAGCTTGGCTACCTAAAGTATTCATTATCAGATTGAAAAGGTACGCTATCGATGCAAGATATAGCATCCGTAATCGTTTTCGTCGGTGCCCTGGTCTTTCTGGCCCACATTTTTACCGCCATTTTCAGTCGGACTAGGATTCCCGATGTCCTGTTATTAATCATTATTGGTATCTGTGTTGGCCCGGTGCTGGGCTTGGCTTCGCCGACCGATTTCGGCGCCGTGGGGCCTATTCTGACCACAGTGACGCTGATTATCATCCTCTTTGAGAGCGGTACCGCTCTGGAACTCATGAGCCTGCGCTCAGCGGTAGGTGGTGCCTTGGCCCTGGCAACGGTGACTTTTTTCCTTTCCATGGGGGCAGTGGCTGGGTTTGCGCTCTGGCTCACTGACCTGGAACTAATTCCGGCCTTTATTCTGGGTGCTATTGTCGGCTCGATATCGGAAGCTGTCGTTATTCCTATGATAAAGCAGCTCCGTATGAGGAAAGACAGCCAGACGATGCTTTCTCTTGAGTCATCGGTCAACGATGTGCTCAGTATCGTCATAACCTTCGCCCTCGTTCAGGCCTACTTGAGAGGCGAGTTCCATTGGGCGGCGGTTACTGGAGA
>Ga0209427_10010504_pt1 | contig 10249 bp, 7 predicted proteins | sample DeeMarSWOR136_30_FD_187465 | JGI IMG/M metagenome (GOLD analysis project Ga0209427, IMG submission 187465) | Marine sediment microbial communities from White Oak River estuary, North Carolina - WOR-1-36_30 (SPAdes) (version 2) | ecosystem: Environmental > Aquatic > Marine > Intertidal zone >...
TGGCGGGACGGGAAGAACAAAAGTGACATCCTTGGATGGAAACGCCTTAGCCCAGACTCCGGACGGCAATATAAACAATAGGCTCAGACAAGCCACGAAAACAACTATCGCCTTTTTTGCCTTCATCATTGTTTCACCTCCCCAGCACGCATTATCGTGCTGTCATCATAGTTGCCTTTGCCACGTCATTCAGTAACCTTTCTCCCACTGTCCAACATAGTTTTCTATCCCATTTACCACCCCCCTCCCGTGACCTACCCCCAGTTATTGTACCACTTTCTGAGTTAGTATTCCCTGTTTGTTTATTTTCACGAGCACGAAACCTGATTTGGCCCAAAATGATTCGACGTAATCCTCATTCGGTCAGTTTTTATGCCAGGGCAAGTCTTGCCCATTCTGCGGCAGTCTGTTCAATGCAAGATGTTATCGACGGGCTTCACCGATGAGCATTCTGACGATTCGCGTCAGAAACAGTCAGAGCCAACTGACTGTCAATATTCAAGATTTCAACTCCAGAAAGCCTATCAATTCAAGTTATATCTACCGATAACGTAGAGATTGTCACGTTCACAATATCTCCTGAAACGAGCCAAATTCCTTGTCTCTTGCGAGCAATCAATCTCAAAAATCAACGGAAGGTAAACCTTTCGGACTCGTCAGCGTCTAATTTATCAAAGGAACGGGGAGGTGCGGATATGGCTTCCTGGAGATGGACATTCGTGGCAATGCTCCTGATTGGGATGGCTACAATGGTTTGGCCAGGCTCTAGCTTCGGTCAGGATCGATCGCCAAGACATGTTATTCAACCGAGATCAAATGAATATGCCGACTTGAGACTGGTCGGTCATCATCCACCTGGCCATGTGAAGCATCCCTATCGGAGCCGTCATTATTACGGCAAGCCCCTTGCTCACAAAAAACAGTATCAGTACTCCTATCGCCCACGTCGTCATATTTCCCACTATCACTACTACTACCCTTATCCCTTTCGGCATCACGATCGCTGTTATCGGCATGACGACTGTGGTTCGTATGTCATGATTGGTGTGCCGGGGCTGCACATCCAGGTCGGATTCTGAGTGCTCCCGGTCGATGTGGAACTCTCAATATATGGAGGTGATCACATCATGAAACGCTGGGCTGTGATGGGGTTGGTTGTTGTCATGTTCCTTGTGTTCTCCACAGTGTCATTTGCAGGGGGCCGAGACCAGGGACGGTTGGAGGGGATTGTCATCGGGCTTGGCGCAGTGACCCTCTACAATCTCATTGGGCATGGTGTGCCCTCGCCCGTTATTCCTGCTGGCAGGGCTCATGAGAGGGATGTCTATCATTGTCCCCCGCCAGCTGCCGAACCCCCTGGCCACTGGGAGATTCGTCGTGAGTGGGTTCCTGAACAGCGGGAACGGGTATGGATACCTGGTCATGACGAAGATGGGTACTGGGTTGAGGGACATTACGAGGTTAGAATCCATCCTGGCTATTATCTGGAGCGCAGAGTCTGGGTTGAGGATGAGTGTTCACGTGTCACAGTAGTTATCCAAGCAGCACCTCGTGGCCACTTTGTAGGTGGCAGAAAGGCCGTTCACCGTCCGGTGCACCTGATCAGACATTAATTCTTGCTGTGACTGTGACACTCACTGTTTGAGTAGGTAGCCGTGCAGGCTATGAATAGCCTGCTTCTTTTTTGGTGAACCCCCGATGAGGACTGCAAGATGCGTCACACGGTTCACAGCGATACCTGGAGCTGTTGATTACGGTCACAATGCGATCGTAATTGAGGACTCGTAAAATTCCCTGTTACAGTTAGGATCAACGCTTTCTCGTGTGCTGGATATTAGGCGGATAGAGGTTCGTTCGAGGCAGACAGGACCTCACGTGTCAGGAAGCCCGGAGTTCCACTAAACATGGGATGGACTTAGGGGTATGCCTCGATCAGGTGATCGTGCGTGGTATTCTTAGGTGCCTGAGCGACTGCGCTCGCACTCGACACTACTCGACTGTCCAATCGAGGCAGCATTGGGCGACCTCGCTGCCTGTCGCAAACCAAATTTCCTCCCGTTTCCTCATATGTTGAATCAGTTCGGCCAGTGCCTTGGCCCTCCCTGGCCTGCTAGAGATGTATGGATGAAACGTAAAGGGGCAAAAGGTCGGAGCAATTTTTGACTCGTCGTATAGTTCATCAAAAGCCGACGTCCACACCATCAAGGCATCATGTGGGTTCCCCGAATCACCATGCCCGTAGGTTCTCCCATCACCATACGGCTGTCGAGGGAGTTCAACGAGTCTTCGCTTGCCATTCGCCCATATAAAAGGAAGATCATGGGAGAATGAATTGCTGTTCCATAGATACTCTTGCTCCATGAGAAGCTCCAGAGTATTTGGACTCTGTGTACACGAACGCCAACCCACCGGGCGTTTCCCGGAGATGATCCGAATCCTCTCTGTCGCACGCTGAATGACCTTTTTCTCTTCCTCTCTTGACAGATCTCGGGCCACCTCATGGTGATATCCGTGCCCCGCTACCTCGTGTCCCTTCGAAACAATGGCCGCAACTGCTTCAGGATACCTCTCAGCGATCCCTCCACAGATCAGAAAGGTTGCCACGACCCCCTGTTTCTCCAGAATTCTGAGGATCCTCCAGATGCCTGTTTTCGGTCCATACTCGGCTTGAGCAAAGTCCTCATAATGGATATTCCCGTCTGGAAACAGGCGAACCCCCTCTCCACCCTGAAAGTCAAAAGATAATGCTACTGCAACCCGGCATCCCCCCGGCCAAGAGATCCTTCGTTTGGCATGATGTTCTTGCATCGTCAAATACCTCCTCATTTACTTCGTCGAGGACGTCAGTGAAATGAACGTCTCTCTATACTGATTCAATGTAAAAAAATGGGCTCCATTCGCTTTTCCCAAATGAAACCTCTGATCGATCAATCACCTTGTTATATTTTAAGAAGTAGTTTACCTTTATGAAAAAAGTCTATACTCCTCTTTACAGTTGATTGGCATCCGACCAATCGCAAGCCGGTTATCAACCTAAAGAAAAGAAAGGAGCACAGCCTCGAATAAGATTAAAACAGGAAAGCGTAGGATAGTCAACGGGAAGACCCTGTTGGTGACTTTCGATAAATGAATAAATGGGGTCAGCCCTTGATATTGGACAAGGAGAGATGGCTTGCCTAACATGCGGCTGCAGAGTGACGCAGTACACCGCGCGCCTGAGCGGCGGCATTAATCTTGAAAAACTTCCATCATCAAAAAGTATCCGTATCTACGATAAATCTATAACTCGGACAACCCCCAAGGAGTTTCGATGACAACATGTTACCGGCGGGGCTTCACCGATGAGCATTCTGACGATTAGCGTTCGAGACATTCAATATATAGGGATTCAAAGGAATCGAGGTCCGGTCCAAATAATCCCTCGTATAGATCGGTCCTCGATAGATTTTGTAGAATCCTCAGAAAACAAGAGACATTCAAAGGAGGTTTCGAATCTCATCAGATTTCGAAATGTATAACTCTATGGCAGGTACTCATGTCAGTGAGTTGGCCCGAAGTCCTCAGAAATGTGTTTCCGGGTCTTCGAAAGGGTGGCATCTTATGAGGATGGTGTTTGAGGGGCAAGTGTTGTCGAAAGAGGCGACTGATCGGATGCAGATCAGTACCCTTACGCCAAGCAGTTAGAGGGTTGGCCAAACATCTCTTCTTCACGCTTTCCCAATATCGTCTTTTCCCATTATTTTCCAAAGCATTTCCTCTATCTCAGGTGATAGCTCAGGCGTTCTCTCTCCTTCCTTTCTTGTGGTTCGAACGTCATACAAGGTTTCGAGCTGAGGAATGAGCTTCTTCAGCTCTGGTGTTCTTTCAATTTTCTTGTTTATTGAGTTGCGTTGCTCGACAGCTCTCTCAAAATCGTGTTTATCAATTGGTATGTTGTAGAGCAAATTCAAAATCTCCATTAGACGGACCTTTCCCAGATAGTCCTCCTCCACAACAACATATTGAGGCAAGGATACGATAAACCAAATCGTTTCAATGCCCAAGTTTGGTGCTCTTTGCGTAATCAAAGTCATGATGGTCGTCGGACCTTCGTACTTACTAGGCTGGGTGTCCGATCTCTTGAGATCCAGCTCCGTTTCTTTCCCTATTGCTCCCCCATTGACAATCAACGGTCTGGTGTGAGGAACCATGTCATACATGCTCCCCAACAGACAATATTTCTTCACCTTGAGCGTCGTCAGAAGACGTAAGAGAGACTCAACGTAGAGCTCGGCCAGAGCATGAGGTTCCAGCAGGCGAAGAAAGAGAAGGTCATTTGCTTCTTCTCTTTTGGCGTAGTGAAGCGTAGTGTTGGGGATTGATATGCGGCGAATACCCTCTTCAAAGTGAGCAGTGGGGCGATATCGGGTAAAATCAAAAAAGTTGCCAGGTTTAGCCAGTCTGGCCAATTCCTTAGCCGCAAACTGTGTTTCCAATCCATCCAGGATGAAGCTACCAACGTTGTTCACATCTATCCAGGGGCGAAGGATTGCAAAGACATAAGCGTCGTTCAATCGCGGGACAGGTTCATTTACTTCAAAGGCACCAATTCTCATTTACTATTCCTCCAAGAAGAACTTCGAGTCTCTTTGCGTTCGTAATCAAGTGGCCGATTGCGCCAATTGAGACTAATTTGCCCTTTTCCGTTCCTTTAGGATCGATGGTTTCTTCAGAATATATCATAAAGGAATCTCATTGTCTTGGGGTGCAGATTTTTTGGTTACTAGGCTATCTCAAGAAACGTGCGTCCCTCACGGCCACGTCACGGTCCCCCGTTGTAACTGCTGTAGCAAGGCAGATCTGAGTATGGCGTGGTGCAGGCCGGATTGGCCAACTCTTTTTGTGGATCTGGGCCGAGAATACAGGATGTATTTGTGCCTCCGACAGGCCGCCAAGAATGTTTATTTACGGATGAAATATTGCATGTATCGAGATAGAGCGAATCTACATATCTCAGACTACCAAGAAGTTACCCTGGGCCCACATGCCGCCTCCGCCTTAATCTCTCTGATTGATTGCCCGTCACTCCACCAGTTCCGGAGACCACACATAGTAGACCAGTTTTGATTACGCTCTCCGTTGGCGCGGTACAAAGTAGAGACGACACATGACAACACTCCCGGCCAGATATGAGCCCGATCAGGCAGGTTCTATAGACCCTTTTCTATTGACACAGAAAACCCATCCTTCTATGCTTGTTCACCGAACAGGGCATTGGTAGCATCATCGCATCCAATCGAAGGAAAGAGGGGGGGTATCGAATTGGTATGGTGTGGGATGAAAAGGGGGAATATTGTTACATCGGTTGGTATCGTGATTGAGGTGATGGCGATTGGGCTGGCCATACTTTTTCCAGTGAACGTCCAAGCCCAAGGCACCATCGTTGACGATTGGGCCAGCGTCAAGGCTCCGCCTGCGGTTGAGCTCAAAGCGGTAACGGTGAATGTCAAAGAGACAGCTTTCTTGATTCTGGACATCGAAGAAAGGGCTTGTAATGCAAAGAGACGGCCGAGATGCGTGGCTTCTGTCCCCAGGATTGAGCAGTTCTTGAAGCGAGCCAGGGCCAAAGGCATGCCTGTGGTGTACAGTCTCACCTCAAAGGGCACCCGGGCTAGTATTTGGCCGGAGGTAGCCCCGCAGGGGGAGGAGCCAATAGTGAAGTCAAGCGTTGATAAATTCTTCAAGACCGATTTGGGAAAGATTCTGCAGGATAAGGGTATTAAGACGGTGATTATTGTGGGTACCACTGCTGAAGGTGCCGTGCTGCACACAGCCACTGGTGCAGCGCTGCGGGGCCTGCAGGTGATTGTTCCGGTCGATGGCATGTCGGCTGGAACCCTGTATGCTGAGCAGTACACGGCCTGGCATCTGGTCAATGCACCTGGATCCAGACGCCGAACAACGCTAACCCGCTTTGACATGATTCAGTTCTAGGCAGAGAGCAGACGGGATTAGCATTGAGGGATGATGCTGATGGCGAGGCCCAAGTTGGCCTCGCCCTGCTATTGTCAGCAACCATTGGTCTGCTATACCGCTAGAGTCTTTTAGCATAACGTAACAGAGCCGAACGCGCGCAATTACTGATTCCCGGGCCTCAAGACTCTGGTGCGTCTGGACATGGCAGGTTTGCATTGGACACAAAGACCACCAAGGGGTCGCGTATTAGCTGGTCGCTACCTGAGAACCGTTAAAATGGGACCCTTATATCGCACAGAAATAGTCTGTAGTCTATGAAAGACTAGTTTGAAGACTACGTCAACTGACTGATGTTATTATCGGCAAAGCTACGTGAAGTGCAGCGATAGGAACCCCCAGAAAGGTCGGCAGCGGCGTGCGGGTACGCGACACTCAGGACTCCCCTTTGCGCCGAGCTCATAAGTGTGTGCTGAACTCAGCAGACTATTGTACGCTCGCCATCGGTAGCCTAAGCATGACACCAGATGAGCGTGAATGTCATAGGTTAATATGGCTGGCAGCACCAAGGTCTTGCGTTTGGATACGAAAGACCATTGCGTATGCGATTTCTCAGTAGACATAGAACTGACGTCAATGAATAAAGCAGCAGCGGCAGCTATTTCAAGAGGAGTTAGCTTCCTCGATAGACAACAGCGGGATTGGAAGGTAACGGTAGTCCGGGCATCCCTATCTAGGTTCCTTTACCAGATGGTATTCCCTTACCAGTCCATCTATACGGTGGCTTTGGGAGCTACTGCTACCCAACTGGGCATCGTAAACAGTGCCGGAATGGGCGTTGCCAGCTTAATGAGTCCGCTCACCGGATCGCTGATCGATAGATTTGGTGTTAAGACCATTTACCTCATCGGTATTGGTTTTCTTTTTATGTCATATCTGACCTACGGTGTGGCTCAGAATTGGACAGTTATTATTATTGCCATGATGGCATACTGGCTAGGACATACAACAAGCGTTCATGGTTGTCTGACGGTTTGCGGAAATTCGTTAGCGAACGAAGACCGAGCTACCGCCATGACGTTCTGTGAGACTCTTACGGCGGGGTTATTGGGGCTTGTAGGCCCCATGTTTGGCGCCCTTCTCGTCACAACCTTCGGTGGGGTGAGCGCTAGTGGAATCAGACCCCTATTCTTTCTTTGTTTTGTGGGCACTGCCGCCGCATTTCTGCTCATACTAACCCAATTGTCCAACCGCAGATGGGAACGTCCAGGTCAGACTGAGCCTGCCTTCTTCAGCGACCTTTCTGCAGTATTCAAGCAGGGGCGTAACTTAAAACGATGGCTTGTGGTGTCATCTGTAAGCTATCTGCCGATGAGTATGGTTCTGCCTTTTAGTCAGGTCTTCGCTCATGAGGTCAAAGGAGCTGACCAATATATCTTGGGGGCCATGGTCACTGGTTTTGCACTGACGCCGCTGGTGTGCGGGATCCCATTAGGGAGGCTGGCCGATAAGATTGGGCGGAAAAAGGTCCTCTATTTGATCGCCCCCGCTTTCTGGGCTTCCAACCTGATGCTTATCTGGACACCAAGCCCCGAGTTTCTGATAGCCACTGGTGTCTTGCAGGGTTTCTTCCATATATGCACGATATTAACTGCGGCCATGAGTGTTGAGCTGGTTCCTCCAGAGCAGATGGGCAAGTGGCTGGGAATCATGCGGTTCTTTAGGCTGTCGTTTGGCACTTGCTCAGCTTTTGTAGCCGGGATTATCTGGGACAACATCGGACCACAATATGTGTTTCTCACTGTCATCGGACTCGACCTCCTTGTCAGAATTCCACTGCTAATAGGAATGCCTGAGACATTGGGGCTCCGACTAGGGGCAGAGCAGAAATCATAAAGGTCCTGTTGAATCAATTCACTCTGCGTGGATACTGTCAAATTTGGTGGTGACTTCCTCCTGAATTCCGTAACCGGACATTGTGGCAAACCATGCTTGATTTCAATTGATAATCAGCGGGGGTTCCTTGTTGCTCTGAATCTTCTTTTTTCATATGTTAGACGCAATCCAAAGCAAGTTCTTATCATTTGTACCTGCCGCCGCTCACACCGACATCAGCTCGTCGGCCCCCCGTGAGCCTCGGGAAGCGCACTGATAATCTGCTCTGGTCTGTAACACTTCCCGCTCATAACCACTTCCACATTTCTCCAAGAGAGAAGATGCCAATGAATTTGTCAAAGAACAGGAAGCCATTTCCGCTGGCTATGGAGTCAATTTAAGTCTGGATATAAAGCCGAACGGATTTTGAATTGTGAGGGCCAGCCGGCAGGAGGATAGCCCGGTTCAAGACACATTGCTGCCTTCTCTAATGGGCGCATCAAGTCCAAGGTCGATCATTCTAGCCGGCAAATCAAATTTGGGGTTCAGCTTTTGCTCCCGAAAAGGCGTGCAAAGCAGCTTCATAACATCTGACGTTTTCATATGTTGGGCAAAGGTACGCAGGAGCTTATAGGTCTGAAACGGGTTACCAAAAATTCTGGAAGCAAACAGCAACAAATATCCTTTCATTCGAGCGCGGTTTACCACCGCACTGGGTAAAACGGTCGGATCGATGTCGGAGCATTTGAACCATTTGTGCCAATCTCGATCGTCGTCAATGATTCCGCGCTCGATGTATTCCTGCCATAATGGGGTGCCCCTATAAGCACAGAGGCGATTAAAGCCGAACGTGTCCAGCTTCAGACGAGCTGCAAACCGGAAACTCGCCAGAATATCCCTCTCGGTCTCGCCTGGAGAGCCAACAAGAAAGAAGCCATGAGTCCTGGCGATCCCGTGCCGTTTTGCTTCGCTCACTGCGTGCTCGATCTGTTCCAGAGTCTGATTCTTCTTGAGTCTATCAAGCACCTTTTGTGTGCCCGCCTCTATTCCAAACGCCAGGGCGGTGCAGTTCGCCTTGCTCATCATGGCAAATTGATCAATGGCGACCGAATCAACCCGTCCCTCACAGCCCCATCGGAATGCGAGTTTGCGCTCAATAATGCCGTTGCAGATCGCACTAATACGCTTACGGCTAACCAGAAAGTGATCATCCGTGAGGTATATCGAGCGGTAGCCCATGTCGTTAAGTTGCTGCATTTCTCCCAGGACATGCTCCGGGGAACGGCAGCGCCATTTGCCATTGGAAAGTGAAGGAATATCGCAGTAGATGCAAGAGAAGGGACATCCCCTTGAGGTCTGCACGGTACAGAACTTGTCGAGGGAAAGAACAGCAGGAACGTCAAACGGCAGTGATTCGATGTAGTCGATAGGCAGGCTGGTACGGTCGGGATAGGGAAATTTATCAAGGTCCCGGATGAGAGGGCGAGGTGGATTACAAATGATTTGATTACCATTGCGCCATACAAGGCCTGGCACTGATCCTGGATCATTGAGCTTATCCAAGTAGTCCGGCAAAAGCTCCTCGCCCTCCCCGATGCCCACACAGTCCGCATCGGGGCAATCCCTCAAAATGTGTGTGGCATTCATTGAGGCAAATGGACCACCAAGAATGATCGGGGCGTGCGGGGCTGAGGCCTTCAGCGTCCTGGTCAAGCTTTTTACCGTTAGGTAGGTAGTGACAGAGAGGAAAGAAATCGCAATGACCGCGGGTCGATCCTCTTCACTGGCCCGGGCAATGTGTTGCGCTTTCATTCGGGGGTGACACGTGTCGAACAGTCTCACTCGGTGTCCGTGCTGACGAAGGACCGGAGCAAGAGTCTGTATCCCAAGCGGTGGGAACGCCATCACCTTAATCCGCTCATCTCCGGGCTTAGAACCGCCAAGCTCCTCAGGAAGCAGTTGGTAGTACTTCTCGTCTCGAACATAAACCAAAAAAATATTCATAGAGAGATTCTTATCCATGTTTTAGAAAGTGAAAAAAGGTAGTGTGGATATCGGTAGCATTGTATTGATGGTGTGGCTTCAACATTTATGTTAGCGGTGTCCTGCCGGGTACTAACTCTCTTGTTAAATCGCCTCTGTCGTTTCTCCTCCCGTTTTTTCTGCCCGGTCAGCTCCTTTCTCCGTTTTTCACTTCCATATCCTCTAGTTCGTTTTGTCAATGTATCCCCCGTCGGTTTGATAATATATGGTATCACCAAGCAGAGGAGGATGCTAGGTATTTGTGGCAATCGGTCGATACTATTTTTTCAAAAGGGAAAGAGGGCCAGTTGACTCATAATAAAATGTTACCCAAGAGATGATACAGATCGTTGACTGAGGTCGTCATAGTTATAGCATGCATTGAAGATCTCCTTAAGCT
>Ga0209427_10010505_pt1 | contig 10249 bp, 8 predicted proteins | sample DeeMarSWOR136_30_FD_187465 | JGI IMG/M metagenome (GOLD analysis project Ga0209427, IMG submission 187465) | Marine sediment microbial communities from White Oak River estuary, North Carolina - WOR-1-36_30 (SPAdes) (version 2) | ecosystem: Environmental > Aquatic > Marine > Intertidal zone >...
ATAGAGGATTTTGATTAACTATGCTTTCAGCTAGCGTGGTCGGTTTTCCATTTGAGCGACGCAATGGAACAGCCTTACACGAACCCATAACCCCGCTTCACGTATGATCCACCTGCCAAGAAACCCTGCTCACCACCGCTTCACCGCCGTTTTCCACGCCCAACCACCCGTTTTTTTCTCCCTTCTCCCGCTCTCCAGCCGCCGATCGATGGCTTCCGCTATCCGCCCATCCCCAGCGTGGTCAGCTGCACCAGATTGCAGCAGAAACACGAGAACAGCATCTTCACGTGGACCCGCTGCACCGTCGTCACCAGCACGTGCCCCGCATGAAACACCCGCTTGATCACGGCGAACGGGCGTTCCCCGGGTGCCCGCTTCCGGTTGATACGCCGGTTTCTCAGCCTGTCTCGGATACCCAGCGGATGGCCGCGAACAGCACGCCTCATGGTGGCGTCGTAGCCATTAGGCGTGACGCCGAAGTAGCCCTTATCCCGGTACACCACCTCTTCCGGCGCGGATAGGTCGACCCGGCTGTCGTGCACGGACGCCGTCGTCGTCTCCAGATCCCTGACGAGGCCATACTCGACATCGACCTTGGCGTGGAGCTTGTACCCATAGTATGACCTGCTGCCCTTCTTGGCCCATGAGCCGTCCCTGCTCCGCCGCGTTCGCGCCTCTATACCCCTCGGCGTATCCGCGGCAGCATGGCCCGGGTCGGCGGTGATGAACGTGGCGTCCTGGATCACGCCCGTCGTGACCGTGAGGCCCCGCTCGTCGAGCTGCCGCTGCAGCTCCTGCCAGACGAATCGGTCTCTGCCCGATGCGGCGAGGCGCTCCCGGAACTGCCACACCGTCGAGTAGTCGGGCGCCTTCGCGGGAAAGCCGAGGAAGCGCTGGAAGCTGAGGCGGTCATCCACCTGCCGCTCCAGCTCGGGATCCGAGAGGCCGTACCACTGCTGGAGCACCAGCAGCTTCACCATCACCACCGGGTCGATGTTGGGTCGGCCGCCCCGAGGCGACGTGTTGTGGTAGAGGCCCTCAAAAATAGGCGTGAAGGCCTTCCAGTCAATGAGCGGCTCGACGTCGGCGAGTTTATCGCCATTCGTTCGCACATTCTCATACGCTTTCCTCAGCATGTACGTTCGAAAAGTAGACATACCTATCAAACCAATGAAGCGTACTATAAGTCTAACTGAGAAGGATGAGAAGCCGTGAAAACAAAGGGTTAATCAAAATCCTCAATAGTATGTGCCATAAGCTTCACCGTGAAATCTCTGGTAAAACGGTTAGCAACTATGCCGAAACGCCGAATATATGTCTTCGCGTTCATAGATCGTGGGCACAGCTATGAGACCCAGTATGGGTTGCTGTTGCTGTCTGTTTATCCTTCGCCCGCGGATCAGTGCTTAATGTTGCACGTCCCGCGTGGGATCTCTCGTGAAGAAGTGGAAGATGCCGGCGCCGATGATGGCGAAGAGACCCATCAGACTCACGACGTGGTAGCTGAACGCGAGGAGCAGAATGCCCGCGAGCGCGTTCCCGAGGGCTTGCGCCAGATTCAACGACACTTCGCTGAGGGACATCATCGTGGCTCGAAAGTCGGGTGCTTGCTCCAGCGTTAAACTCGCCAAGGACGTCCGGATACTCCCCGTAAAGAAGCCTGCGATCAGCCACACGGTGAGGGCCCCCCAGAGATTCGGCACATTGATGAACACCAAGGTGAAGGCGCCTAAAAGGAACGCCGAAAGGGCAGTTAACCGTTTTCGCCCAACCCGATTCACCAATCGTCCGCTCACCAAGCTTCCCACAATGGCGATGATGGAGCACCCGATGAAGGCAACGGACATGAAGAGTTTCTCCACCCCATACGTTTGACGGAAGAAGGAGGAGGACAAGGAGACCAGCACGGCGTTCGTCGGCATCAGGTAGAGCACCCCGCCGAGAAGGCACGCCAGCGCCGACCGATTGAAGAGCACGTCGGTGAAGGCACGGCGATACTGGGATCGGGCGGCACGACTCGTCGGCGTGGCGGGGATGCTGATCACCGCGAGCAAAAAAGTGGCAACGATCAAGGGCAGTAAAAACGCGAGAAACATCAGCCGCCACTCATCGATCACGTTGGTGAGGGCGGATCCCACCAGATACGCGGAGGCCATGCCCACAATCAGGTAACTCGTAACCTTCGGTCGTTGCTGAAGAGTGACAAATCGGCCAATCAAGGCATGGGCGATGGGCCGAACCGTGGCCTGACTCACCCCATACACGCCAAAGGCCACCAGCAGAACCAGGAAGGTAGGCGCGAAAGTACAACACACCGCGGACAGACCCAAGAGGCCTAAGCCCGCCAGGAACAACGCCTTATGGTTGTATCGAACGCTGAGGCCCCCCATGGCCAAGCCCGTGACGACAGACGCCGTCGATGCCACGGCGCGGACTTGGTTCGCGGTGCCCACTTCAATGCCGAAGGATTGACTGATCTCAATGAGGAGTAAACTCGTGATCAAAATGGGAAAGGCTGTCACCAAGTTGGAGAGCGCTAAAGTCGACACAAAGGGCGCGCTTACGCGCTCGCCCCTCGTGTTTGATCGAGGCGTTTCTGTCCTCTGATCCGACGTTTCGTCCATTCTAGATCCTTACCCCTTGGCTGAAGCCGGGCAGTCCAGCGTGCTTCCTCCATCGCGGGATTCCGCGCACCCGAGGTCAGTCCCTGAATCGCTACCTACTGCGTACGCGGTATATAAGATGATAAGACGGAGCAGGGGACATCTGCTCCCCTCTGTCCCGCTCGGAGCGAAACGTTACAGACGTCGTGAGAGGGGGTCCATGATCTCTTCTTTCCGCTTGTTGATGAGACCCTCGATGAGGCAGTTCGCACCCTCATATACTCGATGAGAGGTCGAGCGCGCTCGACGCCCACGTGACGTGCGTCTGGAACGCTTCAACGTATAGAATACCGTGAGCTTGATTTTGCAGGGATGATAACATTACGTGCACGCGCTGCGCGCGTGACAGGAGCGCTTATTCATGCGTCCTCAAGGGTTAGGGAAAAAGCTAGCTTGCTTGGAGGAACGCGATGACGCTCGTCCATGCCGCAGGGTCTTCGTTGAGGAAGCCGTGACCGCCTTGAAAGAACTCAAGGGTTGCGTCGGGTATCTGCCGCTTCAAGGCCCGCAGGTTGTCCGGAGTAGCGTTGCCATCGTAGCGTCCGCCACAGATGTAGACAGGCATCGTGAGTTGGGGAAGACGGTCGTAGGTGTCATGGGTTTTCCGGGCGTCGAGCTGTCTGAGCAGGCCCCTCTCCTGTCTGAACTCGCGGGAGGAGGCGGTCAGAGCCGCCAGGCGAGTGGCGATCATGGCCTCCCATCGTCGGTGGTTCATGGCTTGCCACTGTTTATCCCTCCGTGTGTCACTCACCTCCAGCTGGCGTGCAATCCGCTCTCTCACGGGCAAGGTCCAGAGCTCGTGCAGAGGATACGATGACCCGCCTGCGCCTCCGCTGCTAGTGCAGGCGAGGACCAGCCTCTTGACTCGAGTAGGGTGGCGGATGGCGAGTTCCTGGGCCACCATGCCCCCAAAGGAGACCCCCAGCACGTGGGCCCTATCCCAGCCCAAGGCAGCGAGGAGGCCGTTTGCGTCTTCGGCGTAATCGCCCATGGTGTAAGGCGTGTCCGGCTTGTCAGTTTGCCCGAGGCCTCGCTGGTCATAGGCAAGTATTCTGAAGTGCTTCGCTACGGGCCTCTCGAAAATCGAGGGTGAGCTGCGAAGGTCGCCGCCGGTTCCACCGATATAGAAGAGGGGATCGCCCTCTCCACGGATCTCGTAGTAGATACTGATGTCTCGGACTCGGATGCGAGGCATGTCATCCCTCCCGTGCCTCTTGACACGAGACAATACCCGTATTTAACCACACGCGTTCTTACGTATCTCCTCGCGCGCGCTGACTGGACGCTCAAATGCGTGCGCTTTCGGCTCATTCTGGAAATACTTGAGGAATACCGTCCATCCATCTCTCAGCCACGGTGTAATCTTCGAGGGCATGATACGGCAGTCGATCTCGGCTCGGGAGTAAAAGTGGTGACCGGAAACCTCGGCGCGATCAACGTTCGGCTCCGTATCCGAGGTGCAGAGAAACACCGCGACAATTTGATGCTCCGGCGGATCATGATGGAGTAACTTCCCCAGGTATGTCAACGGCGCTACGATACCGATCTCCTCTAAGGTCTCTCGTTGCGCCGACGCGGCATACGTCTCGCCATACGTCACATGAAACGTGACCGAGGCATCGTATCGCGACGGAAACGTCTCCTTCGCGGCACTCCGCATCGTAATCAGGATATCGCCATGGCTATTCACGAGGAACACCATGCCACTCCGATGAAGCACCCCCTTTTCATGGGCCTCCTGTCGACTTACCTGCCCGAGCACCTCATCGGCCTCATTCACGTGAAACAACATCTCCGTCACGATGGCACCTCCCGAGACGGCGGGACTCCACCGTTTAGAATAAAGAATCGATGGCTATTAAGATACGGGCGAGCTTATCTGGATTCGGATTCTCCATTCGCGCGCTTGGATGTTCCTCTCAGTCTCGGCGCGCACGCACGCCGTTAATTTCAAGCCCTCGATGAGACGTGGGTGGGCGGGGCCATCATCCTGCGTATGCTCAAAGAATACCGCTGCCTTGAGAAGCCGGAGCATGCGCTGTCGGGTGATCTGTGGGAAGCCTTCAGCTTTGATGGAGTGAAGCGACAGGAGGTTCGAGGGTGAGGTCGTCGCGGAGTTGGCTGCGGTAGAGGAGGCTGTACAGCCCGTTGGCCGCGAGGAGCTGGCGGTGGGGGCCTTCCTCCACGATCTGGCCTTTGTCGAGGACGACGATCTTGTCGGCGGATCGGACGGTGGAGAGGCGGTGGGCGATGATGATGGCGGTGCGATCCTGGAGGAGCTTCTGCAGGGCGGTCTGAATGATGAGTTCCGTGTAGGGGTCGACGCTGGAGGTGGCCTCGTCGAGGATCAGGATCCGCGGGTTCATGAGGAGGGCGCGGGCGAAGCTGATGAGCTGGCGTTGGCCGAGGGAGATGTTGGCGGCGCCTTCGCTGATCAGGGAGTCGTAGCCCTGGGGCAGACGCAGGATGAATTCGTGGGCGCCCACGGCCGTCGCCGCCGCGATCACCTCTGCGTCGGTGGCCGTGGGGCGGCCGTAGCGGATGTTCTCGCGGACTGTGGTGTTGAAGAGGAAGGAGTCCTGGAGGACGATGCCGATCTGGGATCGGAGGGAGGCGAGGGAGACATCGCGCAGGTCGTGGCCGTCGATGGTGATGCGGCCGCGGAGGGGGTCGTAGAACCGGCAGAGGAGGTTGATGAGGGTGCTCTTCCCGGCGCCGGTGGGCCCCACGAGGGCGACCCGCTGGTTGTGGGGAATCGTGAAGGAGACGTCGTGGATCACGGGGACCGCGGGGTCGTAGCCGAAGGTGACGTGGTCGAAGTGGATCGCGTGGTGGAAGGGCGGCAGCTCCACGATGTCCGGGGGCGGCCGCTCGGTCACCTCGACGCGGGTGTCCATCAGGTCAAAGAGGCGCTCCAGGGCCGCCATGGCGCTCTGGTACTGGACGTAGACCTCGCTGAGGGTCATGAGGGGCCGGAAGAGCTGCATCTGGTACTCCAGGAAGGCGACGAGGACGCCGAGTTGCGTGGCGACGGTCAGGGTCCCGGACTCGTAGAGGAGGGCGGCGACCCAGAGGATGATGATGGTGCCCACGATGCGGGCGGAGCCCACGAAGGGCCGGTAGCTCAGGGAGACCTTGGTCGCGTGGAGGTTGGCCTGCACGTTCTCCTCCTGCGCCGCCTCGAAGGCCTGTAGGGCGCCCTCCTCTTTCGCGAAGGACTGAATGACCCGCATGCCCGCCACTCCCTCTTGGGTCAGGGAGGTGACGGTGGCGATGGTGCGTCGGGTGCGTCGATACGCCTTGCGCGAGTAGGCGCCCAGGACAAAGGTGATGACGAGGATCACGGGGATCGTCGCCAGGCTCACCAGGCTTAGCTGGGGACTCAGATAGATCATCAAGACCACGGCGCCGGCGATGGAGACGATGTCCGCGATGATCGTCGTGATCCCCATCCGGAAGAACATGCGGACGACCTCGGCGTCGTTGGTCACCCGGGACATCACCTGGCCGGTCTCGCCTTCGGCGAAGTACCGGAGGGAGAGGACTTGGAGGCGCTCCACCATGTCGCAGCGCAGTCGCCACACGACGTGCTCGCCGATGTACGCCATGAGGTACTGCTGGAGGTACTGGGTCACCAGGATCACGGCGGCGACGCCGAGGAACAGGGGCGTCCACCAGAGGAAGCCGGCTACGTCGCCGGTGCCGATGATCTGGTCGATGGCGATCCCGTGGAGGTAGGGCGTCAGGGTGCTGCAGAGGGAGCTGATGACCACGGCGCCCACAATGAGGGAGAGGCGCCGCCGATAGGGTCGGATGTACCTCCACAGCCGCTTGAGGATTGCGACATCGGAGACCCGCCGTTCCTTGCGGTTGTACTCCATGTTCAGCGTTCGTGCGCGCGCCATCATCCCGCCGCCGAAGGCCATCGTCAGGATCCCTCCGGTGACATACTGCCGGCCGAGATGGGCGGAAGGAGCACCGCTCGTTCAGGGGGGCTGAGGGGCGCTTCGAGCAAGGCCTCGAATTGGGTCTCATAGATCTGCCGGTAGATCCGGTTCAATGCCATGAGTTCGGCGTGGGTGCCGACCTCGGCGATCCGGCCGTGCTCCAGAACGAGGATGCGGTGGGCATTTTTGATGGTGGAGAGGCGCTGGGCGATCACGAAGGTGGTGCGGCCCTGCATGACCGCTTTGAGGGCCTGCTGAATGTCCTGCTCCGTCTTGGCGTCGACGAAGGAGAGGGAGTCGTCGAGGATCAGAATGCGGGGGTCGGTGAGGAGGGTGCGTGCGATGGCCAGCCGCTGCTTCTGGCCGCCGGAGAGGGTGATCCCCCGTTCGCCCACGAGGGTGTTATAGCCTTGGGGGAAGGCCATGATGAAGTCGTGGGCCTTCGCGAGCTTCGCGGCGGCTTCCACTTCGTCCTGTGTCGCGTCTGGGTTGCCAAAGGCAATGTTGTCCTGGATGGTGCCGGTGAAGAGGAGGACCTCTTGCAGGACGACGCCGACCTGGCGGCGGAGGGAGTGCAGGGTGACGCTGCGGACGTCTTGGCCGTCGATGAGGACGCGGCCCTGGGTCACATCGTAGAAGCGGGGGATGAGGTAGATCAGGCTGCTCTTGCCGGAGCCGGTGGCGCCGAGGATGGCGATGACTTCTCCGGGCGCCGCGGTGAAGGTCACGTCCTCCAGGACGGGTTTGCCGGGCAGGTACGCGAAGGAGACGTGGTCGAACTGGACCTCGCCCCGCGCCGGGGGGAGGGGGCGGGCCGTCGGGGCGTCCTGGACGTCTGAGTCCTCATCCATGATCCCGAAGATCCGCTCCGCGCCCGCCATGGCGTTGGTGTACAAGGAGATCGTCACGCTCAACTGGCGGAGGGGGAAGATCAGGCGGGTCATGTACCGGGTGAACATGTAGAGTTGGCCGATGGTCAAGGCCGCGGCGGGAGCCAGGATGAGGCTGCCGCCGTAGAGGTAGATGGCGGCCACGCCGGTGGTCATCACGAAGGCCAGGAGGGGCATGTTCTGCGCGCGGAGCTTGCCTGACAGGATGCCGTTGCGGAGGTACTGTCCGCCCAGCTGCTCGAAGGCGGCGACTGCCCGGTCTTCCTGGCGGAAGGATCGCACCACCTTCATGCCAAAGATGTTCTGTTGCACGTCGACGTCCATGACGCCCAGGATCTCTTGCTGCGTCCGCATGAGGGGAAACATCTTGGAGGAGAACCGCAGGGTGAGGATAAAGATGATGGGCATGGGGGCGAGGGCGAGCACTGCCATGGTGGGGTGGATGCCGTACATGATGACGAAGCTGGTAGCGATCCCGAGGACGACGGTGGCGACGTTTTCAAACAAGGACCCCAAGAGGCGGCCGATGGTCTCGACGTCCACCGTCATCCGGGAGACGATCTGGCCTACCGCATGGCGATCGTAGAAGGCGAAGGACTTCCGCTGCAGGTTCGCCATGAGGTCCAGGCGGAGGGTGGCCATCACGCGTTGCCCGATGTAGGCTTGAATGTACTGCTGCACCAGGGTGAAGAGGCTGATCCCCACCACCGTCGCGATCAACAGCAGGACGAAGGCGTTGAGCTGATCGTACTGTTGATGCACGATGACGGCGTCGATGATCTGCTGGGTGTAGAGGGGCTCCAACGCGCCAGCGTAGGCCGCCAGCTCGATGAGGACGAGGGCCAGCCCCATCAGGGGCCAGTACGGCTTCAGGTACCGGAGGAGGCGGCGCATCACGGCAGGCCGCCGCGTGGACGTGTGGTCCGTCCCGTTGTCACCCTTCGCAGCGTGAATACCCCCACAAAGAATATTCCGCAATATTTAAATATATTGTGCGAATAATCCGCATTGGATATCTGATGGAAGAGAATATCCCTGCATTCGACGCCGTGGACCGCGCGATCATGCGCCTCCTCACACAGAACGGCCGCATGCGCGACGTCGAGCTCGCCAAGCGAGTCGGCGTCTCCGACGACACGATCCGCCGCCGCCGCCACCGCCTGGAGCGCGAGGGCTTCCTCCGCATCGAGGCCGTCTTCAACGCGCGGAAATTCGGGTACACCACCTCCTACCAGCTCGGCCTCGTCCTGACGCCGGGCACCGACACCCGCGCGGTGGCGGACCAGCTGGCCACGCTGAAGGCCGTCCACTTCGTCGCCCTCTCCTTCGGGCCCACCCACTCCATCCTGGCCAACTGTCGCTCCCGGGACCCCATGGAGCTCAACCGCCTCGTGGAGACTCTGCGGACGTGGAAGGAGATCGAGCGCGTGGACGTCAACATCATCTACGACGTCGTCAAAACCCTGTTCCACCGCCTCCCCGACGACAGCTTCGAGTAAACCGTCGCGGCGTACGTCACCCTACGAGGCGCGATGCCTGAGAAGAGACGCTCAACGCAGCACGTCTCTGCACGATCGAAGTAGCTCGCACGCAATGATGTCTTCAAGTCGTTTCGTTGTAGTCTGGCATGCCTGTAAAAGCCATTTGTATGAGCTGTTTGAGGCCTGCTGGACCGACGCGCACGCGAACGCACAGCGTGTATCAAGATAGCTCACGCTGGATTCACAAAGCGTACGCTCTACAGAGCGGTCAGCGAGGAATAAGACGACGCGTCGTCGACATTCGTAGCCTTCGTGACGCGCTGGGGGGTCAGGCCTTCCAGTCGTGCATTGTGGCGTAGAGGGGGTGGGGTTGGAAGCGGCGGGCCACCTCCGAGATGGGGGTCTCGAGGACCGTGATCTGGTCTAGGTCGATGGTGCCGTGGTGCGCCGCGTGGAGGTGGTGGAGGTACCCGATCTCGTGGGGGTCGAACCCCATGATCGCGCTCATCACCGCGTCCAGGGAGAGGGGGAAGACGCTGGCGGCGGCCACCCGCAACTCGACGGGGTCGCCGGAGACGGGGCCCGCGCCCTCCATCCCCACGTAGCCGTCGAGGACGCCGAGCTGCGGCCAGACGACGGGGGCGAAGGCCGCGAGGTTGCGGTTGATCCCTCGACAGCCCTGATGGATCTTCGACTTCTCGCGGCCGATGAGGCTGCCCACCACCATGTTCTTGAGGGTGAGGGTGGTGATGACGCAGTCATGGGTCTTCGGGATCGCCACCGAGACCCGGTAATCGCTCGCCACCACCGTCTTCGCCACACGAAACCGGAGGGGCCGCAGCTGGGCGTCGACGCCCTCCACCTCCACCCCCGCGTCCGCATTCAAGTCCACAAACTCCACGTCGTACTCGTCCTGCAGGGGGAGGTACTGATAATTCCGCAGGCCCGCCGCCAGCGGCGTGCTCGCCGGCCCCTCCCCGATGACGATCCGACCGGAGTGGTACTGGGTCAGCAGATCCAACACGGCCCGCACCGCCTCCACGTGGGTCGCCGCCAGCTGGCGACTCGTGGAGACGAAGTTGGGCTTCACGAGCACGCGCTCCTTGCCCCGGACGTCCCGCTGCACCTGATCCTCGATCAACCGCAAGGCACGCTGGACACCCGCATAATGCCCCGTCGACCGGACGACCGCCACCACAGGATCCATGGTACCGAATAGACCGCGCGGGCCTAATTATGTTTTTTTCCTGACCAACAATCCCGCAAGG
>Ga0209427_10010506_pt1 | contig 10248 bp, 9 predicted proteins | sample DeeMarSWOR136_30_FD_187465 | JGI IMG/M metagenome (GOLD analysis project Ga0209427, IMG submission 187465) | Marine sediment microbial communities from White Oak River estuary, North Carolina - WOR-1-36_30 (SPAdes) (version 2) | ecosystem: Environmental > Aquatic > Marine > Intertidal zone >...
CCCTGCCGGCGCCATGGCAGGTGGAGCCGAATGATTCCTTCATAGCTGTTTCTGTGCCCAGTGCTATATAGGAACAGCGCCCCATATCCCCAGGGATGAGAACTGGCTGACCTATGTTCTTGTAGATATTGGGGATATCGGGGTGTCCAGCAGGGAAGGCTCTGGTTGCTCCCTTACGGTGAACGCAAAGGGTTTCTTTTTTACCACCAATAGGATATTCTTCTATCTTGGCGATATTGTGAGCCACATCGTAAATCTGCTCCATACCCAGTTCCCTCAAGCTTTTACCAAAAACCTTGACGAATGACTCTCTAGCCCAGTGAGCAATACACTGTCGGTTAGTCCAGGCGTAATTAGCCGCACATGCCATAGCTGCTAGATAGTCCCGGCCTTCTGGTGACTTTACTGGGGCGCAGGCAAGTTGGCGGTCAGGCAGATTAATGCCATACTTTTTTACTGCTTCACCCAGTAAGGCTACATAGTCGCTGCAAACCTGATGACCAAAGCCTCGGGAACCGGTGTGAATTAAGACAAGCACCTGACCGATATCACTGATACCCATAGCTGTGGCTGCATCCGAGTCGTAGATTTCATCTACTACCTCAACTTCCAGAAAGTGATTGCCGGAACCTAATGTTCCCAACTGGGGGATACCACGTTTTTTAGCCTTACTACTTACTTTATCTGGGTTAGCCCCTTTCATACAGCCTTCTTCTTCATTGACTACAATATCCTCTGCTTCACCATAGCCCTTTTCTATTACCCACCGGCTACCCTTTGTCAGGACTTCATCCAATTCTTTTTTATTCACCCTTATCTTGCCTTTAGACCCCAGTCCTGAAGGGATGTTGGTAAAAAGCTCGGCAACAAGTTGCTCAATTTTTGGTCTTACCTCTTCCTCGGTGAGATTTGTTCGTAGCAGCCTGACGCCACAATTAATATCAAAGCCGACACCTCCAGGCGATACCACTCCGTCTTTTATTCTGGTGGCAGCTACGCCACCGATGGGGAAGCCATAGCCCCAGTGAATATCAGGCATAGCTAGTGAGCGACCGACAATACCAGGCAGGAAAGCCACATTGGCTACCTGTTGAAAAGCATTCTCTTCCCAGATATGGCTGAGCATAGATTCACTGGCAAAGATTAGACCAGGCACGGACATGCCTTGCTTATAGCTCTGTGGAATTTCCCATCGATAGTCGTCTATCTTATTTACTATTTCTTGCCAAGGTGCCGGCATCATTCCCCTCCGCTAAATATCAAACAATACCTGAACCTTGCAGCCATTATCTTTGTCAATCTTTAGCATATGGTAGGTAGCTGCCTTGACCCCTGTTTTCAGCCTGTGTTTTAAGCTATCTACCCTCTCTCCATAGCTCCTAGCTTTAAGTCGTGTATTATTAAGCTCAGTAATATCAAACCTTTTAAAGATAATACCATCGGCGTCAAATAGATAAATAAGCTCATTTAACCATTCCACCAGCAGGCTTTTCTCATCGGGAGCGGTTAGCTCTATGTCTTGATACAGAACCTCTTCCACATCATCAAGCTCGGTTATCAAGCTGAACAAGGCTTTAGCCGCATTAGCGAACGCCTGACTTATATCGGCGCCATAGGCTATAATGCCGACATCAGCAGTATGGTTTACAATGTCAAAATCCTTCTCCATTATAAATACATTATATCACTTGCCATAGTAAACACAAATTATCTAATATTTCCCTCTCCTTGATATACCGCCATCTGGGATGGTTTTGAGCTTCTTTAAATATTTGGTATAATAGTAATAAGAATAGTATTGGGGGACTTATATGGGTGATATAAAGAGTGCTCTTGAGATAGCTATGGAAAAGGTAAAAAAGTTAGATAAAGCGACTGATGAGGAATGCTTAAGGTGGAAATATATCCCAGAAGGGGAAAAGCTGGGGACTAAATACCTTAAGCAAAATTGCAATCTAGTGGTTGAACTGGGCAAGTATGAGGAAGACATAGTCAGGTATGTTTTAGAGGGCGCTAGTGATATACTAATCAGAAATATTATATTACCTAAGAATGATATCATTAAAAGTAACAATAGAAAAGCAATGGACGGTTTGAAGAACCTGAAGAGTGATATAGTAGGTGTGGAAAATGTCTTTAGTAAGATAAGGCGCATCTTTAGCCATTATGTGGAGCAGGGTGAGCAACAGAGAAAACAGGCTTACGAATTGCTAAAAACTGATTATGAGGCTAGGATACAGCAAGCAATTCAACAGCAGAGGGGGTCGCTGGGGGGGATTAAGATAAATGTAGAAAGACATCCGCAGTTCCAAGAGGAGTGGCTTAAAACCCAAGTTCAGCTAGATGCGCAATACCTTAAGCTCTTGGATGAATACAAGCAGGAGCTATCAGGTGTAACCTAAACCATAGTTTGCTGAGGAAGCTAATGAATATAGATGACGAGAAGATTAGACTCGCAGTTAAGCACACTGAGATAATAAGGCCGCCCAAGCAAAGCCTGGCTACCTTTGGTACGACAAATATATACTACTACCTGGTTACCGAGCCGGTTTACTCTGAGCTGACCAAAGGTGTTAGTGAGACGGTAATTAGGGAGGGCAGGGTAATTGCTCAGAGACCCAGAATCGTGACCCCCTATTATCTTTCCCAGCTTGAAGGATTTAGTGCTGATGCCGGAAGGTATTTTGATATGCTAATCAACAAGCATGGTCGTGATGTCCGTGGCTTATTTTATAGTTATAAGAATGAGCCCAAAGAACTTAACATCGTGTCAGATAATTTTCTATCGGTGGTAAGTAAGCTAAATACCGAGATTGATAAACGTGGTGACCCTCTAGTCTCTATCATTAAGGGTGAGGATGAGCTTTGGGATGTGTCATTGATGAAGTTTATTTATGAACTGACCAGAAGCTCTCTACAAGATAATTTGATGCAATTGGGGAGGAAAGGACTTTTAGATATAGATGCCAGCGGTGTTCCAGTTGATGCTAGAGTTAGGATTGAGGAGCTTTTTGGGAAGGTTGTCAAGGGTGAGTATGAACCTAGTGAACTAAAAGCGGAACTTGACCGCTGGGAGCTGTTTGAAGAGTATGAGGACAGATTTTTTGCCCTTTTAAGAAGAAGACGATAGGAGAAAGTGGTGTAAAGACAATGGAGACACTGGTACAGCTTTGGTTTTAACTTCCCTCCTTTTGACTTTTAGTTTAGAAGCCACGGTTTTCCCTCGCCGGGATGAGTATGTCCGCTGCTTGAGGATTACAGATAAGAAATGGAAGAGATGAAGAATGGTACTTGAGGATTTTATGTAGTGAATATTTCAGTTATTGAAGCTAGAGACCTTTCTGAGGCATGGTTCCTTTGCCTACGCAAGATATTGACTGAGGGATATGAGTATGAGATTGAACGGGGGAGCTATGTCGGTCAGCGTCGTAGGGAACTTGACTTTGTCGTTGTCCAGGTTAGGAATCCGGGGACAAGACCTCTAATCCCGGATGTACCACAGGGTGTGCCACCTCCGACCTCTATGGAGTATATAGAGAGTTACCTTCCTTACCTTATGACCGCACATAAAGCCGAGGAGGAGCAATATACCTACGGTCAATATCTGGAGAAGCAGATAGCCGAAGTAATCAGAATGTATAAGGAGGATGGCTATAATACCAATCAGGCGTTTATGGCGGTAGGTGATAGCCAGTCCATTTACTTATCGGACCCCCCATGCCTGAGAGGGATAGATACTAGAATTCGCTATGATAAGCTTCATTTTGTTGTCAATTTTAGGTCTTGGGATTTGTGGGCCGGGTTTCCATCTAACCTGGCTGCCATTCAGCTTCTGAAGGAGTATATGTCCAGTGAGATAGGGGTTGGTGATGGGGAGATTATTGCCTCAAGTAAGGGCTTACATCTCTATGAATATTGTTGGGAGCTAGCCAGAATTGCGGCAAGAATGAGTTAGTATTATGGTACTTGAAATACCGTTGATAATTATCACTACTTACCTGTTGGGCTCAATCCCATCGGCATATATTGTCGGACGTTTGGTTAAGGGCGTGGATATGCGGGAGGTCGGTGACGGTCGGATGGGGACCAATACTGTAGTCCGTAGGCTAGGCATTGCCTGCGGAATAATGGTTGCCGTTATGGACTTTGGTAAAGGAGCAGTGGCGGTAATACTAGCTCAAGTGCTTGATGCCTCTCTTATTGTGGTGCTCCTTGCCGGGTTAGCGGTAGTAGCCGGACACAACTGGTCTGTCTTTATAGGTTTTAAAGGAGGTCAAGGGTTAGCCCCTACTTTTGGGGCACTGGCTTCTTTGGTGTTCTGGCAGTTTTTCATTGACCTCGGCATGCCAGTCATACTATATTTCGGGCTGGCCATAGTGGCGCTGACCTATCTCTTTCTCCGTAAAGCAGGTGTTGCCGCTGGTATTATGCTGACTGCTCTACCCATCGCCTTTTGGATTACAGGTGGTTCACCGTTACTTATAGCTTTCCCCTTCATTCTTGCGATTCCCATGCTGGTGAAGCATCTCTTGGTGGTCAGGGTTGAGTCAGTGACCGGTGGAGACTGTGAGGCGCTCCGATAATCTCGCGGCGGGAAATAATTAAAAAGTGGGCTAGTCCTTAACCTTAATGTGTAGATAGAGGTCGCCTGATTTCTTATTCTCTCTTATTCCCATACGCCTGAGTCTGATTTTAGTCCCCGGTTTAACTCCGGCTGGTACCTTGACCATTAACTTCTTTGTCTGTTTGCCCCTTTTATAGGTAATGCCTTTCTCGCACCCGGCGGCAGCCTCATCCGGAGAAATCTCAAGCTCACTATGTTGGTCAAGGTTCTGTTTAGGCAATGCTTTATATTCAAAACCAAATAGCTTACGTAGAGCATACTTACCAATCTTTACCGCTATTTTTGAGAGCAATCTTTCAATAAGACTCGGTTTATAAGTAGAGGCTCTAGTATCTGGATAGTGCTGTTGGTAGGTTGTCCTGCCCGGAGTGGTAAAGAATTGGAATATGAAACCGCTCCCTTCAAAAAATACACGGTTTAGGAAATCTTGGTCAAATCTAAGTCCAGCTTGAGCGAACATTCGGCTCAGCTCATCAAACGTAGCCTGATTAGAGAAGGTATCCCTGAATATATCCTGCTGGGAATATTGAAAGCCCCTGTATCTGGTATCATAACCAATACCTGCTTTTTGGGCAAAGTCGTATTGCTGCCGTTTATCATTGTCTACAAGCACCCCGTAAGCCTCATTAATCTCCTTAAATTCCTCCTCGGCTTGCTTCTCATTGCCGGGATTAGTATCGGGGTGATATTTGAAGGCAAGCTTTCTAAAAGCTCTCTTTATCTCTTCTTGACTGGCATTATCAGGAACGCCAAGAGTTTGGTAGTAGTCTTTCATATCATCTCTCCATACTTAACATCTCATCGTAATAAGGTTATTATAGCACTGGAAACAGGCTAACCAAAATTCTTAGAGGTTATAGGAATTAAATTGAAAGTTAAATTAATTGCCTGTATTAGTTTACTATTAGTTTGTTTGTTCGGTGGAAATTGTTCTCCTACCCAAGATTTTAATAACCGCTTAAAATCAATTGTGGAGCCATACCGCTTCAGTATTGTCAAATGGGAAGCTAAGGTCATATTTGATAAGGCAAATCAATTGATTTTAGGTACGAATGACAAGACTGATAATGAAGTCCATCTGGTTACAGACTATTTTTCGCTTGTTGAGCGGATAGAAATATTGAAGTCAGAAATAGGGGTAATCAACAGCGGTAGTGGGCAAGGCGACCTAACTTTGCTTGAGGCTGAATTAGATAGGTTACAAGAGCAAAAAGCAGCTTTGCGGGAGACAGTGGAGAGGATAATAGAAAGGCAGGTAAGAGAGACTCTGGCTCAACAGGGCATCTTCAATCCAATAGATGAATATATAAGGTTAGAAGTCAGCTTCCCGCCAGTAAATTTTAAACTCGAGAAACCACCCTATTTACTTGTGCTTTCACCTAGAGACAGAATAGAAAGCATGAGAGAAATTGTCCTATTGCCGAACCTTAGCCTTGAGGAAATAGAAGATATTGAAGCAATGGTTGACAAATTAGGCGTCTCTTCACTGGTGGTGAAGCTTGGCGGCTTTGGCGCAACCTATCCCAGCTTTGTAGCTAATGATGCTAGCCTGCACTTTACTATTGATACTGTAACTGAGGAGTGGCTACATCAATATCTAGCCTTCAAACCATTAGGCTTTCTATACCTGTTAGATTTAACTGGTGTATCTAGGAATTATGAAATTGCCATCATGAATGAAACATTAGCCGGAATGGTCAGTAAAGAAATTGGCGCTATCATATATGAAGAATACTACTCCTGGTATGAAAATGGTTATGGTCAGAATCAGGGAGCAGGGTCAGGATTTGACTTTAACCAGGAGATGAGAGAAATAAGGGGGGTGGTTGATACACACTTAGCCCAGGGAGAAATTGAACGGGCTGAAGAGTTTATGGAACAGAAGAGGCAGTATCTAGCCTCAATGGGCTACTGTATTAGAAAGCTAAACCAAGCCTATTTTGCCTTTCATGGGACTTATGCTGATAGTCCTACCTCTATTAGTCCTATTGGGATTGAACTGAAAAAGCTAAGGGAGCAAAGTGCCTCACTGGAGGATTTTCTAGATACAGTGGCGGCAATGACTAGCCGCCAAAAGCTAAGGGACAGCCTTAAATAAGTCCTCAGTTGCATGCCGACCTAAGGTTTGTTAAACTGATACTGTGGGCCGCTAGCTCAATTGGAAGAGCAGCTGACTCTTAATCAGCAGGTTACAGGTTCGATCCCTGTGCGGCTCACTGTGAGGAAGGGTTGAGGGCAACCTTTCAATTTGTTATCACAACATACTAGGACTACTCTGCCACCTCTATGGCTACGGTTGTCCCTTTGCCTGGTAGTGATGTCACCGAGAAGCTGCTATCAAGTAAGGAGGCTCGCTCGCGCATACCAATCAATCCCAGTCCGCCCCTGCTGGCAAATTCATCCAGCAGTTCAGGTAATTCAAAGCCCCTGCCATTATCGATGACATTCAGTTTGACCTTCTCCGCGTCAAATTCTACCCTGACCATAGTCTCTGTTGCCTGGGAGTGCTTACTGATATTACGTAGTGCCTCCTGAGTAATGCGGAACAGCACCAGTTCTGCCTCGGCTGAGAGACGCCTCTCAGAGCCAATTACCTTAATGCGAACATTAACCTTCCTCTCCTCATTCATTTCATCAGCCAGCAATTCGAGCGCTGGCATTAGGCCTACCTGGTCCAAAACCCCGGGTCGCAATTCGTGGCTGAAGCGGCGTACCTCTTCTATCATGTTGCCAATTCTAGTCCGAAGCTGCTCCAGCCGCTGAATGGTCTCCTCTGATAACTGGTCTTTATCTCTACTTATGTCCTCAATATCTTGAGCTAGACAAGCTAGAGATTGAGCTGTCTCATCATGTAGCTCGCGAGCGATACGCTTTCGCTCGTCCTCCTGAGCCCTGGTGATCTCGGCGATGTAGGACTGTAAATTCTTATGCAGCCGCTTCTGCTCAGTTATATCCCAGACCATAGCCTGGATGCCTACCGGTTGACCCTTTTCGGTGAGCAGCCTGGATAGCGACTCGGTAACCACCCTGGTTCCATCCTTCTTGATTAGCTCCAACTCATAGCGTTTGGTATGAGCTCTACCTTTGACTAGAGCCTGTTGCTTCTCCATAACCAACATTAAGTTCGCAGTTGAGAGAAACCGGGAGATATTCATCTTTGTCAGCTCATCAAGTGTGTAGCCGGTGAGAGCTGCTGCTTCTTGATTAACCTCAATGATGTTGCCCTTCAGGTCACGAATGAAGATGGCGTTGCCGGCATTGTTGAACAGGTACCGATAGCGGCTCTCTGCCTTTTGAGCAGCTCGCTGTACCTGCTTGCGCTCCTCTTCCAGTTCTATGTATCGCAGGCTGAAAGCGATGTCTCCAACAAACTCTTCAAACAGGGAAATCTCTTCTGCCTCCATGAGGGAATCGGCTGGTACAGAGGCGGATAGCAGCCCATATACTCTTCCTCCATATTCCAATCGGGCAGTTATCGCTCCCCTGCCACTGTACTCCTTCGCCAGAGGGCAGTCAGTGCAGGTAGAAGGCGGGTCAATAGTCACCACAGCAGCTGACTCTACAAGCGCTTTTTGGGCACAAGTGGTCAGCTTACCATCCTTAAGCTGTTCAACCATTGGCTGGAATTTCTCACCCAGCCCAGACTCAGCGGTTGCCATCAAAGTTCTAGACTCATCCAACAAAGCCACCCAGGCGTTATAGTAACCGCAGTTCTCGACAAGGTTGTCGCAGATGCCTATAAGTAGCTTGTCGCGGTTCTTTTCCGTGACAATGAGTTGGTTGACCTTACGGATGGCACGAACAACAAGTTTGAGGTGTTCTATCCTTTTTTCTTCCTGCTTGCACTCGGTCATGTCTCTCTCCTCAGGGCAAGTCATCGAGAGTGAGCCAACCTTCCTTCAAGGCGTGGAGCACAGCTTCGGTGCGTGAACCAACATCTAGCTTTCTGAAAATATTGACCAGATGGGTTTGAACCGTACGCTCGCTAATAACCAACTCCCTGGCGATTTCCTTATTACTTAGCCCTTTACCAGCTAATCTAAGCACCTCTAGCTCACGAGGGTACAACTCCTCAAGGTTCCTCCTCTCCTCACCCTTGTCGTCAGCCAGACGGCGCAGGATCTTGCTGGTAGCTCTAAAGTCGAACACAGCTTCACCAGCATGTACCGAGCGAATAGCGTTGGTCAGTTCACGCAGAGAAGTACTCTTCAGCAAATACCCCGCAGCCCCTGCCCGCAGAGAAGCAAGTATGTATGACTCGTAGCTAAAAGCACTGACTATGAGGATGGCAGTGGCCGGGTGGGCTGCTTTAATCTGCTTGACAGCCTCGATGCCGTTGAGCTTGGGCATGGCAATATCGATTATGGCCACATCCGGCAGTAGCTCTTTTGCCAGCCTCACGGCTTCTTCACCATCCGCCGGCTTAGCGACACATTCCAGGTCCTCTTCATGCTCCAGGAGCTGGCATAAGCCCTCACGGAATACTGGGTGGTCGTCGGCAACCAGAACCTTTATTTTCTCCATCAGTCAAATATAACCACAGTAAAGAAGTTTATCAAATAGTATGCATGCCAGAAAACGTTCAGTATGCGTAATGGAATCGTTATGACTACTTAGCCCCCCCTGGCGAATAGCCTATCCGATTAGGTACCTCTTGTAAAAAAAATCTTGTAATCAAAATACTTACTCTGACGGATTACATACCAGACCCAGAAGGTTAAAATTAACATATTAGTACCCAATTACTCAGGAAGAGTAAAAAGAGATGACGAGTGAGGAAGCATTTTACTGTGCTGAGGATGCTGGGGCATCAAGAAGGTTAGGCACTGTTCCTTTCGGTACTCTCTCTTATTTTAGCGTATCTGTATATTCTAATTTATTGCTGAATATAGGCAGGCTCTGCCAGTAATAGGAGGTGTGTGTGAGTAACAAGGAAGAAATGGTAGAGGTATATCAGGCGTTAAATATGATAGAAGCTGAGTTCATCAGGCTCTTACTAGGGAGCAAGGGAATACACTGTGTATTGGAACCTGATAGGGGGGATAGAATTTTTGTTGTTGAGTCAAGAGCGGAGAATGCTAAGAGGCTAATTGCTAAGGTACGGTCGGCAAGTAGGACCTTTGTCCGAGATGAGGCGACAGAGGAGAGGACTATGGAAATCTTAAGAGAACTTCATGATGCAGTAGTGGACTACGACGAAGACAAATGTGTGGAGTGGTGCAATATAGCTAAGGACGAAGGCGCCGACCCTTACCTGTGTGTTATGGAGGGGCTGGCGGCTGGGATGAACACCGTGCGTTACATGTATGAAGACAAGGTATACTTTGTCCCCGAAGTGCTGATGTGTTCTGATGCACTATATGCCGGGCTGGATATTTTACGACCACTAATTCCTAAGGGCGTAAGTAAGGTAATCGGTGCCGTAGTCATCGGCGTTCTTGAGGGTGATGTTCACGACATCGGCAAGAACCTGGTCAGGATGATGTTTGATGTTGCCGGTTGGACTGTTTATGACCTGGGAAGGAATGTAGAAATTACCAAGTTCGCCGCTGAGCAACTTAGGACTGATGCTGAGATGGTGGCGCTGTCAGCTATGATGACCACCAGCATGATGGGAATGCCCA
>Ga0209427_10010508_pt1 | contig 10246 bp, 11 predicted proteins | sample DeeMarSWOR136_30_FD_187465 | JGI IMG/M metagenome (GOLD analysis project Ga0209427, IMG submission 187465) | Marine sediment microbial communities from White Oak River estuary, North Carolina - WOR-1-36_30 (SPAdes) (version 2) | ecosystem: Environmental > Aquatic > Marine > Intertidal zone >...
TGTAGAGCTTGCCCTTCTTTTGAATAAATTCACGGGTAAGAATCTGTTCAGCATACTGCTCTAATTGCTCTTTTGAGTGGAGATCCTTGTCTGGAGGGGCGAATTCAATCTCAAAGACATCGCATACCGCCTTATTGAAGAAGACAATCTCTTTTTTTAGAAAAGCGATCAATCCGAGAGGAATAGTGTGAAGCCAACTCTCCAAATCCCCTTTCTTTCTGAGATTGTGCGGCTTCTGGACACGCTTCTCTTTCATGTTTTCAAATTCCCCACTGCTGCAACAGCGATCCTTATCAGGAAAATCTGTATTTTACTCGGGATTTCCAGACACGCCCCTTGGTTGGTCCCCGTCGGTCTTGGCAAGTATCTAAGATTACATCAAAAAGCTTATATAAGTTGCCTTTCCGGCGCTTTTCCTCTATGAGAGATTCAACGGTCCCTGCGGTGAGTCCCGTATCCTATATAAAATCCAGCCAAGTGTAAAACAAATTAAACATGTAAATTGAAATATGCATTTGACAAGCACCGATCAGGGGATAACTTTCTGATATCTTTATCGTTGGATTAAGCAGGACTTTGGCACAATTCTTTCATATTTGAACCTATATACGAGAAACTTTCTGGGGAATTGACCGATGCAACTGCTAGAAACTTGTTTGGCAAATTCCGACACCACCGAACACAACATGGGAGAGACGATTTCCCTTCTCCAAAGGCTGGGAATCCGGGATTGGGTTTTTTCGGATTTCTCCAGCTTAAAGAGGTTTAGCCGGCAGATGGAGAAATCATCCTTCCCCTTGGGGCGTGCCCACGTGCATGTGATTTCATATCCAAACATAGATTTAATCAAGATGATATGGAGCATCATTAGTCTATACGATTCGTTTACCATCTTCCTTCGGTGCACCAAGTCATTGCAAGAGGAGGAATTCAAAGATGCGCTATACTATGCCTTCTCCCTCACGGATAATGTGGGATGCGCCATAGACTTAGAGTCCGCTCTAAACCTCCCTGTCATCGGACAAAAAGTACAGACCCTGGGTCAGGAATTTGAGCTAAACCGATTCTTGTTCCTTGACACCGAGGGATTGCTGATTCCTGATGAGGTTTCCAAGGGCTTCAGGATACTCCGATCAAAAGTGCCGAAGCATTCTAAAATTTTCTACTTCCCGAATAATCAGCACGGCCTCGGCTTGGTCAATGCGTTTTATGCCATGCAGTTGGCCCTTGACGGTTTGGGAGGCACTGCTTTAAGGGAAGAAGATAAATGCGCCGCAGCCGTGGACTTCGCGGAGTTGTATCTCCTTTACAGGAACAAAAGAGATGATATGTTTTCGAAGCGCTCAATAGGAATTCTCGATCGCGCTTTCCGGTCTTTTAGCGGTGGAGAAGAAGCAAAATCAACCTTACAGCCCACGTCTTATCTAGGATAAGGATTCAGAAATGTGCCGGAAATTCTGCAACGTATTTGGATTTATCCCCTTTTTTGTTGACATCGCCACTGCGTTTCTCACTAGAATGACGGCAGGGTGGCCGCAGGTCCGGAGGCCAATTGTGAGCGAAGCAAACGAAGTTCACGCACAGCCTTTGGAGACCTCAGACCGATATTTTACAAGATGCCTTTGAAGCTTCCCTTGATTCTAAGAGGCCCTTTTCTTAAAGTGAGAACATGGCTTTATGGAATCCCCCATTTTCAATATGGCATTGCTGTGTGGTGGGGAAATATTACAAGGCTCCCGGAAGGCAAAAGATGTCTATCCGGCTGAGCATTTTTTGCACTTTTGACGTCCCGGGCGTTTCCGAATCCTGAAGATCCGAATCACCGGAAAGATCCGATGGCGTCCATTCAAACGGACAGTACCAGGAGGCTGATGATGACTTCAGAGAGTCCACTAAAAGACAAGGTCGTGCTGGTAGTTGATGACGAGCCTGACATTCTGAAAGTTGTGGAGGAGGAGCTTGATATGTGCCTTGTTCATAAGGCGAGCGACTATGATATGGCACTTCAATACATCCTCACCTACAACTACGATATGGTTATCCTAGACATTATGGGCGTTAACGGTTTTGATCTCCTGAAAAAAGCCGTTCATAGAGGGTTCCCGGCCGTCATGCTCACGGCACACGCTCTTTCCCCTGAATCACTGAAAAAATCCATAAAGCTGGGCGCTGTTTCCTTCCTTCCCAAGGAGAAAATTTCCGAACTGCAGTCATTCCTGGAGGATGTCGTTCTGGGAGAGGGGAAACCGGTTTGGCAAAAGATGTTTGATAAGCTGGGTGATTATTTTAACAGGCGATTTGGCCCGGATTGGAAGGAAAAAGATCGGTTCTTTGAAGAATTCTTAGAATCGCTAAAGAAAGAGGTCTAACAGGAGGAGCAGTCCCCGTTAGCGGCCCACACAAGTTCTTTGTTCCCGCAACCGTGTCGCGACAGGAATGCTATCGCGACACGGTTGCGTTTTGTTGTCTCACCCCATGTCTTGCTAGTCTTTGATTCCCGCGATGTCCTTGGCAAGCTTCTTCTTGTGATCCCAATCGACCAGACGGTAAAGACTGCTCTTTTGCGCTTGTGGAGGGCCGGCGCCATGCAGGGATTCAACAACATACCCAACCGAGTTGAACCCGAAAAGAAGGGACTGAATAAGGTAAAGCATCCGCAATCGATATTCGGTAGGCACGCCCTCAACGCCTTTGAGATATTTGTCCACAAATTTGCCTATCTCAGGGCTCATCAAATCCTTTCCGCCGGGTGCATCACCGACGATGCCCCCTGCGATGTCAATCGCACAACGGGCTATCTTGAAGGGCAATTCGGCCACATTGAGCTTACAGACATTGCCCAGAAGCTGGTTCACATAATATGAACCGGTCTCCACCTGTTCTCCCTCCAGTGCTGTTGCCAGCCCACAAGAATAGATGGTCTCTGTGAGAGCGACCATTTCAGCCAGTTTGTCACGAACATGCGGCAGCCTTTCGATACCGGTGTACTCTGCAACCAGCCTTGTAGCCCCGATTAAAACATCACTCACCCCTGCTTTGCAGCCGCCGTAGGTCTGCCTGTGATTGGCACCGAAAAGGAAGGGAATCCGTCCGGCAAATTCAACCTCCCTGCAAAGGAAAACCTTCTCCCAGGGAACGAAAACATTATCAAACACCATCAGTGTTTCTTGCGAGCTGAACCGGGGATTTCCCATGTCCATCAAATCCGGCGCATACTTCCGGTCATCGCCTGCATTGCGACCATAAATATGGTACAAGCCTTCAGCATTTCCCGGAACCGCGCAGGCCACGGCATACTCTTCTTCTCCTTTTCTCAAACCGGCTGTAGGCGCCACAAAAGTATAATGGGCATTGGCAGATCCTGTTTGGCTGGTTTTGGCTCCCCTAATCACGAGGCCATCGCTTTTCTCCTCAACAATATGAAGCCACATGTCAGGGTCCTTCTGCTCGGTGGGCCTCAAAGATCGGTCCCCTTTCGCATCGGTCATAGCCACGCCCAAATGGTAGTCATTCTCTTGCATTTCCCTGAGAAAGGTCAGAAAGCGCTTATGGTATTCCGTTCCCAGTGCCTTGTCCATCTGGTAAGTTACAATATAAAGGGCATTCGCCGTGTCCAGGGTTGTGCAACGCTGAAAACAGGTGGCTGTCTTCTGTCCGAGGAACCTCGCCATTCTTACTTTCATGATCATATCGTCGATATTTTGGTAGATGTGGGTAAATCGGTTGACCTTAGCGTCGATGTAAGGGGAATAAGCCGTCATCAGATGCTCACATTCCGGGTCTTGCGCAAACTCGTAGGTCATAGAGGCCGTATTCTGGGCCGGGATGACGACAGGGTGATCCAAGAAATCATCGATTTTCTCACCCCCGATGTAGACCGTACTTTTCATTTTTCTGATACTCTCGCGGTATTGTTCTCCGGTCATCAAAGTCATTTTTTTCCCTCCAATCAGGTTGTGCGGATTTGCTAGAGCAAAACAGATGTACTCTTAATAAACTTCGCCTGCATCCTCATCTTAACAGATCCGAAAAAGGTTGGGATAGATTCTTTGATCAATCAACATTTCGGCTGTTTTCAAATGGTGTAGAGTTATTTAAATATATATTAAGAAACTATAGCTAAGCCTTGACATTGTCAAGCGCCGAAACCGGCGAAAAAATCTTGCCCCGGTCCAACGATCTAATAACTTTTATTAGAAAAACGTGCCAATCGGTTTCATCTAAAATACTACAATAATATCATAACGTTAATTTATAACCAGTCCATAGCGGGGTGACAATTTGGTTTTACATGTTTACTATCATTTACACCACGCAACCGGAATCCCCATCGTGTCTGGCGTTTTTTAACCCCTGTATCGTCTTTTTCAGAAAACATTTTTTGGTGCTTCCCCCCGGCAAAGCTGGAAGTGAAAAGACCGTGTGAGAAAAAGAGCCTCATATCGCTGAGGAAAAGAGCAACGGCCTTTTGCAGGTTCAATGGCAAGACCTACTTACGTGAAACGAACCTGAGCGCTCCCGTCTAAGGCACAGAGGCGGCACAGAAAATGCACCTTCGAATGACGTGATTCTGACGGTTTTTTGAAGTCCGGGTCTCTTTGATTCAAACCCTATGCTTGCTGGAAACATGATAGATGCTCCAGCAATCGCCAAAATAACCTGGCAGCCGAAATGTGCCTGTGAAAATGCGCCTTGATTTACATCCCAAGAACGGCATACGAAGGCATTATTCAGGACCTCGGAACACGTGATTACTTAGATAGTGCCCATCCAGAAATGAAAATCTGGAACGACGGGCACAAAGGAGGACGGCTCCGGTGGAGATGATGATACTATGGGGCTATTCGGCGCTTGTGGGGAAGGTTTAATGCCGCTGGCATGCCTGGTAGGAATCTGATTGCGGCTTTGGAAAAGATTTCCCCGGGGCCATCCCTGCATCATATGTCAAGGTTTGGGCAACAGCCCGTTAAGAACTGACCATAAAGAGGAGAAGGAAAATGATAAAAGGAATAAATCATTTAGGAATCGTGGTTAAGAGCCTTGATGACGTGATTCCGTTCCTGCAAGAAGCCTTTGGGGCGGAAGAGGTATCTCGCGTGGAATTTCCGGACCTGAAACAAATCTCTGCGACGGTGAGGATTGGAGACGGATGCCTAGAGCTTATGGAACCAACCGCTCCTGATGGGGCGGTTGGGAAGTTTCTCGAATCGAAGGGGGGCGGCCTGCATCACATCTCACTCTTGTGTGATGACTTGAATGCCACTTGTGACAAGTTTGAGGAACAGGGCCTACAGATCATCGGTAAAATGTTCGACGGTCCTGTCAAGGCAGCCTTTATTCATCCCAAAAGCTCGAAAGGAATCCTTTTCGAACTGGCAGAAAACCCGTCAGTGTGACGACCTGGAAAAAAAGCTGGCCAGATTAAACACCTTCTTCGCCCTTTCGAAGACTCTGTTCGAATTCCCGGAAAAATCTGTCCCTATCTTTCCAGTCCGGGCCGAAGCGCTTGTTGAAATAATCGCCAAGTTTGTCAAAAAGCTTCTCCCACACTTGCTTCCTTGTCCCAAGAACCACGTCCTCAATGAAAGACTTGAGTTCCGGCATCTGCTCTTTGGGTAGGAAAGAGACAGCACCCAGCTTGATGGATTTTTTCAACGCCTCCGGCGAGAGAGCATGTGCCGTAAGCATCACAGCCGGAAAGCCCCTTGTCACTGCGGTTCTCAAAAGTTCAAAACCATTCACGCCCATAATATCCAGGATGACCACATCATAGTTGTAACTCAAGAGGTATTCCATTGCCGTTTCATAATCCCCAGCCTTATGTACAAGGCACATATGCAAAATTTCGGCAACTGCGTCCAATACATCCGGCTCATCATCTACCACAAGCACAACTTTGCCATTCAGGGCGTCTTCCCCGTTCATGTCTTTATCCTCCTGTCAGACTATTTCCCCCTGCTCCAGCCGCTTGGGAATAAGAGGCCCTTTCTGGACCCAGCACCCAATCGGATGGAGTTCTCTGTGCGCTGCGCGGTATACTTTTACCTCTGCGTCCTCCTCGACTAAGCTCAATCAACCGATAAATAGGCTTAATGTAATGAAACAAGATCAGGCCCCCTGAGTCAAGGAAAATCGCCCGCCAGAACCCTTTCAAATGCTCTCCGGTCCGCCAGAAGGTTCAACTTCCTGCGCATATAAGCCTGGATTGACAACCTGACCTCCTGCGTGATTCAGCCGGTATTTTGACGGATTTCGGGCCGCACAGGGACAAGAAAGTTTGTTCCTGTGGGTGTTCTTTGGACAGCGCTCACCACGGGGATATTGGGTTGGTCTCACCGCCATAGCTTTGCTGTTTTCCTTTAAGGAGTTGCCTCAGGTCTTTCTCCTAAATGACCTGTTTGGCATACCATCTCAGTGGCGGACACCCGGGTATGATCTTGACGTTTTCTTTGGCAATGCCCCTTAGAAACTTCTTTGAGGTCTGGGCGGATTCTATGCCGCACCTCCCGATGCACCAGACCTCATCGGCATCCAATGGTCTCAGGATGGGAGCTCTTGACCCGATGATCACAGCGTATTTCCTGTTGGGCTCCGGTTCAGGTGGAGCAGCCACGATCCTGGGTGCGCATCCCGGACATATGCCTCCAGCTATGACCCTCACGTTAGGATGAGGGCTCACGTACTTGATAAAAGCCCTTTCAAAATGCTGTTTGACCTCGTCGATCGAAACCCCGACGACTTCGATATCGGATAGATTTGCTTTTCCAAGCCCCTCAACTGCCGCCACTTGCGTGGAAGGAGGTTCGAATGGATCGATACCCATAATGGTGGTCGCCACAGCATCCACAGCCACCACATCTCTGCCTGCAACCACGGTGTCCATCCTCTTTGCGGTACCCCCATGGGGCCCATAGCCTTCCATGGCCACAATGCCATCAATAATGGTGAGGTCTGTCTTGATAATTTTGAGAATATCTGAGAGCACATAGGCCAGGTCAGCCATGCGATGGAATTTCAGGCGATCTTCAAAAGAGAGATAGCCGAAGTGATTTTTCACTCCCAAAGTCACGACAGCGATAAAAGAGGTTTTCATCTTCGGAACATTGACGATGCGGTCCACCTCTTTTACAATTCTGGGGAGGGAAATTTTATCAAAAACACTGCAATTCGGCACACTTTCAATAACCCTGGGTTGCTCGTCAAAGCAGCAAACCTCACCACCGGCTTTAAGCACAGCTTCTTCCATCCCGGACCCCTTGAAGCTGTCTCGCGTTTTCACATGCCATATGGCATCATCCCCGACAATAACCTTACTGGCTCCTGCGTCTTTCAGAACACCCACAACTGCAGCGATCAGTTCGGGATCCGTCACTTCAGGTCTTACGCTGGGAGGGACCGGTGCGGCTGCATTGGCCTTAATTAAAACCCTGTCACCCGGTCTGATAAAAGATCCTACCCCACCCAGCCATTGAAATGCCTCCTCAATAGAATCCCTTGGGTTGGATCCCTTCACAAGAGCTACAACACTTCTGTCTTCTTTGCCCATTCTTTTCATTCTCCCTGGTTTGTCGAATCTGCCAGAAGCCATTCTCCCCCTACGTCAACATTTGTCGCACATTCCACATGCACGCCATCGCGCATGGCCTCGATACAATAGTTGCATGAGAGACAACGTCTAACTTCATCAAAACGTCCTTCTTGAATCTTTTGTGCCCATTCGGGGTCCGCAATAAGCTGCCTCCCCAGGGCGACCATATCGGTCTTTCCTTCCACTATGGCCGTTTCTGCCAGAAAAGGGTCATGTAATCTCCCTACAGTAATAACCGGGCCACTGACGATTTCTTTGACTGCCTGGCCAAGATGGAGGAAGCAACCTCCAGACAACATCATGGGTGGTACCATATACACATAAGGCGAGAGATAGGACCCTGCCGAAACATGAACGGCGTCGACTCCCGCCTCATCAAGCCATCTGCATACTGTTCTGGAATCCTCGATCGTAAATCCCCCGTCTGCATACTCATTGGCACTGATTCTGAATATCACGGGAAGTTCCGGAGCCCTTTCCTTCACGGCTCTAACGATCTCAATGCCAAACCTAGCCCTTCCCTTCAAATCCCCTCCGTATTCATCCTTTCTCTTATTGGTTAAAGGAGAAAGAAATTGATAGATCAGATAGCCATGAGCCCCATGTATCTCGACCATATCGAAGCCGGAACGCCTTGCGCGATCCGCGGCGTCAGCAAAGCGGGTAACGAGAAGCTTGATTTCTTCTATGCTCAGTTCCTTCGGCACATGGGTTTCCGTAACCTGTTCATGCACCACATAGGGCATACCCGTAGGCGCCACCGATTGAAGTCCCGTCACCCTAGACAGCGCTTGGGCTCCGCCATGGGCCAGTTGAATCGCGATCCTCGCGCCATGAGATTTTACAGTGTCCGCCAATTTCTTGAGGCCGGGAACGTAGATATCGTCATAAATGGCCAGTTCCCTTTGCCGGTGGCTTCCACCGCGGTCAACACCGCTCATCTCAACGATGACTAGGCCCACACCACCTCGCGCCCTTGCGGCATAATAGTGAATACCTTGTTCTGTCGCCGAACCGTCACCGTCTGCGAAGCGGGTCGTCATAGCCGGCATCACGATTCTGTTACGAATTTCTATCCCCCCTATAGATATGGGCTCAAACAGTTTCATGTTCTGTCTCCTTGAAAAAGATGCAGGACCTGATATAGCCTTTTGAGACCGAATCATGCTATAAGACAGGTTTTTCTATGTCAAGAAAATGCGTCCGGATGGTTTTGCTTGCCGGTCTGAAATTTGAACGTGTCGAGGTGGCTTTTCTTTTGAGCAACGCTCCAAGGAAAAGCGGGTCTTTCTCTTTAGACACGCACGCCGATCCGCTTATAGAATCCTGAATGGCGGGAGGACATGGCCAAGCCAAGCAAGATCCAGGCGCAAAGGAGAAAGGACTTAACCATGAGCAGACTCAAGGACTTGACTGAAAACGCCCCGATCCATAAACGGGAGATTGAGATTCGCACTTATTCGCTGGAGGATGAAAAGCTGCTCATAGAGGGCTGGCTTAAAGATGAGCGGTTCATACCGGGATACCGCTGGGACGGTCAGCCCCGCCCCGCTGGCGTCGTGCACCGACTGTGCGTGCGGCTCCTCGTGGGCGGCCGGCCCCTGTCCATCTTGGATATTGAGGCGGAAATGCTCGATGTGCCGCACGAGCTCTGTCCTACGACTCTAGACAGCGTGAAACGGATTATCGGCCTGCCCATTGCTTCCGGATATAGTGAGGCCGTCCATAAGCGCCTCGGCGGTGTTCAAGGATGTACCCACCTGACACACCTCATCACGACCATGGGCCCGGCCGCTTTGCATGGCTACTGGACGCAGCGCTCACGCAGGCGCCGACCTCTTCCCCGTTCCCTGGAAGAATTGCCAGGGGCGGGCGCTATCATCAACAGCTGTAGCCTATGGAGGGAGGACGGGCCCCTGGTCCGAAATGTTCGCGAGACCCTGAAAATGCGGAACAAAAAAGCCACTTAGGAACACCCCGCCGCAATTTGCTTGAATATTCTCAGGAATTTCGATGCTTGCAACCATCGTGATTCAGCCTGAAACGGAGTTTTCCGATTCAGTCGGAAGACGGCCTTCCCGCCTGCGGAGATCGCTACACTTGATTGCGAGGAACGACGAATCTGATGTGGCGGTTACACGCAGGGTACCAAGCGAGCGAAGCAGAGCGCGGTAGTGTACAACTGAGGGGTTACTCTGCTTTTGGCGCTTTAGAGTAATATCGTGGGTAGCTTATCCCCACCTAAATATACTGCAGCTAAACGGCTAAAGCCTGCTCTATTCTTCAGGCCTGCTCCTGTTAGCGACCATGCCATTGCAAGCCATTTAACGGTAACTTCGGACCCACAGTGCGCACCTCTGAAGGGCAACAGCTTACACTGTCACATGCTGAGGTCAATATCGGTGGTTGGGAAAACTTGTCGAGAGATGGACAAATCGTTAAGATTTGTTATACCAAGACAAACATAAATGCTCTACCTACCACACAGTATCCCTCGCTTTTCTGGGGGCTGCGATGATGAAAGTGATACAAGCCAGGCAAAGGCTTATTATCGCTATTACAAAGGGATAAAAATAACTCCCTGACGTGTCATACAGGTAACCACCCAACCAGGGCCCGATAACGCCACCTACCCCCATTCCCGTCAGCAAAAGGCCG
>Ga0209427_10010509_pt1 | contig 10246 bp, 10 predicted proteins | sample DeeMarSWOR136_30_FD_187465 | JGI IMG/M metagenome (GOLD analysis project Ga0209427, IMG submission 187465) | Marine sediment microbial communities from White Oak River estuary, North Carolina - WOR-1-36_30 (SPAdes) (version 2) | ecosystem: Environmental > Aquatic > Marine > Intertidal zone >...
TAACGCTTGAAGATGGCTCCTACGGGATAAAAGGTCATTACCGGGACGTTCTGGAGAAGCTGATGAAAAAAGGTAAGATTGACATGGTTTTTGCTGGCGGGCGAACTGATGAGTATGCACTGCTGGCAGAACTTACTAAAGCATATAATGTGCCCACAATGGTTACGTTACGTCCAATCATGGTCGACGCTACTGGAATGTGTGGGTCGTGTCGCGTTTTTATTGACGGAGAAATGAAATTAGCATGCATTGACGGTCCGATGTTTGACGTCCATAAAGTAAACTTCAAGGAACTCCTAAACCGGGTGAAATTGTTTAAAAAACAGGAAGCAATCGCCCTAGAAAACTACAATAAAATGAGGTGAAGAGGATGGTAAAACTAATAAAAAATCGGGTTCCCATGCCAGAGCTTTCTGTCGAAGAGAGAACTAAAACTTTCGACGAGGTTCCTTTAGGCTACAGTGAAGAACAGGCAATGAATGAAGCAAAACGTTGCCTTCAATGCAAGGATTCTCCATGCACAAAAAATTGCCCAGTTAATGTAGATGTAAACGCTTTCATAAAAGAACTGGCGGAAGGGAACTTCAAGGAAGCCTTCCTGAAGATTAAACAGGATAATCCTATTCCAGCAATCGCTGGTCGTGTTTGCCCACAAGAGAACCAGTGTGAGGGAGCCTGCACCATGGGAAAAGCAGGTGATCCCATAAACATAGGCAAATTAGAGTCGTTTCTCGGAGACTGGGCTATGGAAAATGGAGTCAGGGAAGAGTTTGTAATCGAGGAGAAGGATCAAAAAGTTGCTATAATTGGATCAGGGCCAAGCGGTATTAGCTGCGCAGTTGATTTAAGAAAATATGGCTATAAGGTAACCATATTCGAGGCACTTCACAAGGCGGGTGGAGTACTCCAGTATGGAATTCCTGAGTTCCGGTTGCCCAAAAAAGTTGTGGATGAGGAGCTTTCCTATCTGAAAGAAATCGGAGTGGATATTAGGCTTAACAACATTGTAGGCCAGAACGTGTCATTCGACGAATTACGTGATGAGTATGACGCAATTTATATTGGTACAGGAGCAGGAGCCCCTTTCTTTGTGGGCATAGAAGGTGAAGAACTCAACGGAGTGTATTCAGCTAATGAATTCCTGATTAGAACAAATTTGATGAAAGCGTACAAATTCCCAGAGTATGACACTCTTCTGTTCGTTGGAAAAAGGGTGGGAGTAATCGGCGCCGGCAATGTTGCAATGGATTCTGCCAGAAGTGCACTAAGAAATGAAGCTGAAGTGCATATTCTTTATAGGCGAACTAAAGAACATTCGCCAGCAAGAGAGGAAGAACTGCGTCATGCTCTGGAAGAGGGAATTCATTTCATGGAATTGGTTGCCCCCACGAAAATACTCGGGGAAAACGGCTGGGTTAAGGGAATTGAACTTGTGAAAATGAAGCTTGGAGAACCAGATAAAAGCGGGAGGCCAAGGCCAGAGAAGATAAAGGGAAGCGAGTTCGTCATGGAGTTAGACACTGTTGTAGAGGCTATCGGTACAATGCCTAACAGGCTGTTTCTAAGAACAGTACCAGAATTGAAGACCAAATCACGGGGAATAATTGAAGTTGATGAGAAATTAAGGAACATTGAAGGTGTCTACGCTGGTGGTGACGCCATAAGTGGTGGAGCAACCGTTATTCAAGCATTAGGAGAAGGAAGGAAAGCAGCCAAATCAATACACGATTACTTATCTGCGCGCTAAATTTCGAGGACAAACCCTAAGGGCACGCGCGCAACGCTAATGTACTATTTGCATTACCCATCGTGGCAAGCTTCCACACACTTCAGGAAAAGAAAATGAAAAAAGACGCATTTTTCGTCAAAATGTACCTAGATTTCGCGGATTCTGCATCTAAGTGGAAATATCTCCCGAAGTCCTCAATCTGATTCGGGATATCTCGCTTTCTTCTAATATCATAATAACTTTGAAAGCATATAAAATACTGTTAAAGATAGTTCTAGATTTATTTTGAACCTCGTTTAATTGTATGCTTGATGGAAAATCTAATGTTACTGTTTTCTGGAGAGAAATAAAAAAAGAAAAATGATTGCTGAAAAAATATTCGGTCATTTTACGGAAATATGTAATGTGTCTCATCAAGGTCTTTTGAATTATAACGAAATTCTTCTAGGTTGCCATGACACAAGAAGCCAAAATGTGACTGCTTTCCCGATTACACTGAGAGCCGACCTGCCTGCATTTTTAATTAAGGGCATTGATAATTTGACTGAAGAAACTATTGATGTTTTGGGGTTTGCTAAACGAGCAGAAAAGTTGGGTTTAATTGATAGATTGAGAAACGTAAACATACTTCCCCATGGAGGAGGATATGCTTTCAAAGATTTTATTGGCGTGCAGGAAGTCATCGAAATCGAAGATAAAAGGTACTTCATTCTAGACATGCAAACAGGTATTGGCAATAAGATTTGTTCAGACGTTCGAGACATGGAATTTCACTATCCTGGAATAAGCGTGGTTTTAAAAACAGTAGAACTTCATTTGGGTGAAATACAGGCACGACTAATTCCCTATTACATGCTAAAAGTGTGAGTTCACATACATACTCAAATTTTTGTCATTGATTTAGCTCTTCAATTCTTCTATTCTCTTGTTTTCTTATTTGCCACCATCAAATTGCTCAAGAGAACCATCGAATAACATACGTGCGTTCGCACCAAGAAGCAATGTATTTTTTCTATTAGAGTACGTAAGATGGTTCCGGACTTGTGTGTATCCATCCGTATGATTTGTAGATTTTTTTGCCTTTTTCTGATGTGGTATATTCAATGAATTGTGTTGCTGTCTTTTTTTGTTTTGAGAATTGGATGACAGCGATTCCGGTACTTCTGAAGACTTGTAACTCTCTAGGTAAATCAACAACTTCTATAGTTGCTGGCCATAACTTCTGGAATGCATTCCACCCAAAAATAGCATCAACTTTCTTCTGGTTAATCAAAGCAGCAACTGCGCCGCATCCATCTGCAAAATCCGTAATGTTTTTTCTAATCTTGTCAGTAAGCCCTGCCTTACTGGAAACTTCATCCCACACACCTAGTAGACAGCCGCCAATAGAGATTCCCACCCTCATTCCTTTATTAGCTAAATCAAAAATTGATTCTATCCCTTTTGGGTTGCCCTTTGGAACAAGGATTGCAGACCTCCTATAACCAACGCTTCTCCTCGTTTCTCCAAAAATCAATCCCTTTACTTGCGCTTCATCAAAAATGAATTCTGCCCCACACGTCAAAATATCGCCCTGCTTCAGCTCTGTAATCTCAGAAATGAGTTTTTCAGCCTTGCCCACAGTGAATTCAAAATCTGTTCCATGTTTTGCCGTGAACTCTTCAGCACATTTCTTGATTGGCGGAGCAACTGCCCCTGACGAATAAACATGCAAACCTCCTTTGTTTAACATGATTATCTCCACCCCATCGTACACTTTATCCTGTCAAACTAATACGCCTTATGCGCGCGCACGACCACTTCATCCATCTCAAGACAGAGGCGAGCTGGCTTGTCCCTAAAGTGTGTAAAGACATAATCAGCAAACTTGGAGTGAAAAATTCATATTTTATCGATGAAACAAAACTTAAATAGCTTTTTATTCCCTACTTACTGTGGTAAAAGATGAGAAAAATATTAGTTTTATTGATTATAGCAACTTTTCTAGTGTCTATACCACTCGCATCAGCAAGCAGCGGACCACCATTAAACAAAATAGTCTTCGTATATAGGGAAGGCTTTGCAAAACCACCCGGCACTCCTGGTAAAGGAGGTGGTGGTGGCGAAGAGTTCTATGAGTTCTTAGGGAGAAGTGTAAAATGGAAAGACTTGCCAGTAAATTATGTCATAGACCCAGATAATCCTGATGGGCTTCCAGAGACTTTTGTTGTTGAGGCAATTTCTAATGGGGCGGAAGAATGGAACGAACACACAAGTGCTGAGCTCTTCGGAACTTATACCGTAGTCTATGATGCAACCTTTGACACCGACAGTCCTGATGACAAAAATGAACTACTATTTGGAGACTATCCAGAGGAGGGCGTTATCGCAGTAACTGTTATTTGGGGATACTTCTATGGACCACCCGGACAAAGAAAAATAATTGAATTTGACATAATGTTCGACATCGACTTCTCTTGGGGCGACGCTGGTCTTACAAGCGAAAGCGAGCTAGGCGGCACGAGCATTATGGACTTACAGAACATAGCAACACATGAACTGGGGCATGCTGCTGGCCTAGCCGACCTATACAACGACCAAGCCTCCGAACAAACCATGTACGGCTATGCTGCCTATGGAGAGACAAAGAAGAGAACCTTGAACACCGGAGATATTGCAGGCATCCAAGCGCTATACGGCGCATAAATCCACCTCTTTTTTACTCCTTAAAAGGATAAGGATTAACCGTAAGGGATGTTGTATTTCCATCACATAAAGGGGAAAAGAGCAGTTATGGCATGCATGTCTATTCTCACAAATCTTTCTTTGACCTTATCGAAAACTTGAGATTGTTCTTTCCATCCTCTCTTGAGAAATTCTTCCCTAAATGCATCATTTAGTAAAATTTGAAGCGATTATTACTATGTAAGAACCGCTAAAACACTCAAAGAAGCTTGCGAACTTGCTGAAGCTGGTTTTACTTATTTCACTGAAATTCAAGGCGTTCAAGTGTTCAGAAAGCCCAAATAGTATTCTGAATTGGGAAAAAGTATTCTGAATTCATCAAAACTAAATACCTCTTTAAAATAAGATTAAAACACCCGAAAAATTATAGTGAGGAGCCGAAATGCCAACTGAATTACAACCGTCAAAATTTGATTTTGTACGTTACGTGCGATTGATAATAGTATTTACATTGTTTTCCTCTGGGGCATGGGTTCTAGGATGGGTCAGCTGGCTAACATGGAATGATATTTCTGTATGGAGCAAGGACATCGGCAGTATATTCTTCGGCTCTAGGACAAACGAAGCCATCAGCCTAGGGATAGGCATGACAGTCATCCACTACTTTTTGATTGGCATGTCACTGCTTGCAGCGGGGGTAGTGCTGTTTATGAGAAACCGTATTTTAGCTACGAAACCACAACAGGCCATGATGATAAAACCTCAAAAAGTGAATGTGACCCAGAGTAAGAACGTAAATTCTGCAGTCAAATCTTCGGTGAAGGAAGAAAACGCGGCGGCACGCGAAGAAAGGTTCTTTTCAGGATGCCTTCATCACTTCGGCTATCTTTCAAGCCGCCCAAAGGATTCTCCCATTCCTCAAGAGTGCATTCTTTGCCAGCGATTAGGAGACTGCATGGTAGCGACGGTTTACGTGAACAAAATCAGCGAATAACAATAAAGAACTGGAACTTGTTAACGAGATACATCTCATCAGCTCTTTCCACTTCTATTCTAACAACCACAGTTAACGAACAACAGAAATATTTGAGGTGACTCCAAACGGTTAACCGGAGAACACCTTTGATATTTCATAAAGTTCTAAGTCAACAGTTTTTCGTTTACCCACCACGTCCTTTAATGGGACAGAAACAATCTTGTTTCCTTTGAGTGCAACCATCTGCCCAAACTGGCCTTTGTGAACCGAGTCTATGGCGGCGATTCCGTATCTTGTCGCCAACACTCGGTCGAAGGCTGTTGGGGAACCGCCACGTTGGAGGTGCCCAAGAACCACAACTCTTGTTTCGATTTCTATATACTTTTCAATTTCCTTTCCAAGATAGTAGCCTACGCCACCGAGCCTAGGGTGTCCAAATTCGTCTGAACCGGTTCCGTAAACTATTTTTTCGGCTCCTTTGGGTTTCGCTCCTTCCGCAACAACAACGAGGCTGAAGGTTTTGCCGCTTTCCAGCCTTTGCTTGATATACTGGCAGACTTCTTTTATGTCAAAGGGTTCCTCTGGAATCAGGATAATGTCTGCTCCTCCAGCGATTCCAGCCTCTAGGGCGATCCAGCCGGTGTATCTGCCCATTACCTCAAGGATTATTACTCTGTGGTGAGCCTCCGCTGTGGTGTGAAGCCTGTCGATAGCCTCGCATGCTATGTGAACGGCAGTGTGGAATCCGAAGGTGTAGTCGGTTAAACCTAAGTCATTGTCGATTGTTTTAGGCACTCCGACGCATGGGAGTCCTAGTTCATCCATCTTGTTGGCTACTCCCAGAGTGTCATCTCCGCCTATAACAACCACTGCGTCGATACCTTTCTCTTTAACATTGTCTAGGACCTTTTGTGGTCCTCCTTCACGTTTGAAGGGGTTAGTTCTGGAGGTTCCTAGAATTGACCCTCCGCGAGGAAGTAATCCTGAAATTGTTTCCAAAGTTAGAGGCATGAAATTGCCTTCGACTAGTCCCCGCCATCCGTCCTTGATTCCAATCATTTCGTAGCCGTAGTTTCGGATGCCCTTTCGCACTACTGCTCTGATGACTGCGTTGATTCCCGGAGCATCGCCTCCCCCACTTAACACTCCGACTTTCAAGATTTCTTCCTTCTAAAGAGCCTTACTTGCGCTTCCGAAGAGGCGCATTTTTTCTTTAACAACCTTTTTCATGTTTTCTTTGGCTGGACCCAGAATGTTACGGGGGTCATATTCTTTGGGTGAAGTAGCTAAGACTTCGCGAACTGAGCTTGTGAAAGCCAGTCTCAGGTCGGTGTCAATGTTGATTTTCGCTATGCCTAAAGAGATGGCTTTTTTTATGTGCTCATCTGGAATTCCTTTAGCCCCGCTTAATTCTGCGCCATATTTTGTGGCTTTTTCAATTATCCATGAGGGGACGCCGGAGGCTCCGTGCAAAACTAGCGGAATGCTGACCTTGTTTCTGATGGCTTTTAATCTTTCAAAATCTAGTTTTGGTTCTCCCTTAAACTTGTAGGCGCCGTGGGATGTGCCTATTGCAACGGCTAGAGAGTCCACGCCGGTTCGATCAACAAACTCCACGGCAGCGTCAGGATCAGTATATGGATCTTCTGCATCTTTGGCAGTTGATTCTTGTGAAACAAGTTTTCCAAGTTCTGCTTCAACGGAAACTCCTTTGCGACGAGCTAGGTCCACGACATGTTTTGTCATGGCAATGTTTTCTTCGAAATCTAGGTGAGAACCATCAATCATGACAGAGGTGAATCCGCCGTTAATGCATATTGAAGCTGTTTCTACGTCTTTACCATGATCTAAATGGAGGGTCATGGGTATGGAGGGGGTTGTTTTTGCTGCGGCTTTGACCATGGCAGTTACGTATTCTAGGCCTGCATACTTGATTGCGCTTGGGCTTGCGGAGACTATTATTGGCGACTTCTCTTCTGTGGCTGTTTCGACAATAGCCTGCAAGATTTCCATGTTGTTGATGTTGAATGCTCCAACCGCATATCCCTCAGCTGTAGCAATTGATAATACTTCTTTGTTTGTGACAAGCATGCATTTCACCAAGCATTACCTGTTCTTATGTGTTATTGTGTCTGTTAAGCTTAAAACAGTTGATGTTTCAGGTGGGTTGTTTTTGGATTTAGTTTTCCCACTGGAAATCGAAGGAACCTATGGCAGGTTCATTGAACGATTCGTTGTATTCCATTCTGGTCAGGCTTGAATGGACAAAAAGTTTAACTTTTAAGAGTGATAATGGAGGGGTCGTTGGTGAGCTGGATGGAGATACCGTTTGACGATTTCATGAAGCTTGATATACGAGTCGGCAAAGTTGAAGAGGCAACGCTGATTTCTGGATCAAGAAATCTGCTAAAGCTTATCGTCGATTTTGGTTCCGAGAAGAGGCAGTCCGTGGCTGGTCTGCTACGATATTATAAGCCTGAAGAACTGGTAGACAAAAAGTTCGTCTTCGTTCTGAATCTGCAGAGAAGAAAGTTCATGGGTATAGAATCCCAGTGCATGGTACTCGCCGCCGAAGACAATGAAGATCATGTGATTCTGATTGGCCCAGAAAAGGACATTGCGGTAGGAAGCAGAATAAGATAAGCTGTTTCACATTTTTCCTAAGATGAAAGCCACAAGTCCAGTGGTAAACCAGACTAGACTCAGGTTTTTTATTCTCTTAGCGTTTTTTCTGGAATAGTTCCTGAGAAGCATAATAGAAGATACTAGCATTCCGATGTCGGTTAAGATGACTGGTGGAAGAAAATAGTCTGAGACAAGTCCCCACAACCACGGTAACGGGCTGAGACATACTGCAAAAAGAGCGAAAACTGCTGCAGCTGCTGCCGCTGTTCGTTCTCCGTAAGTCACAGCGATTGTCTTGATGTTGTGGGTTCGGTCTCCTTCAACATCAACTATTCCTTTTGTGACTTCTCTTCCGGTGTTTGATAGAAAGGCGATCGCAACAAACAGTAAGGTAGACGTTTCAATTTGCCCCACAGTTAAGCCTCCGTAAACAAACGGGATTACAACAGTCGCGCTGACCAAGAAATTTCCGGGGAGCCCTGTTCCCTTCCCTTTGGTGATGTATGTTATTGATATAATCAGCGCTATCACTGCCACCAGAAGGCTTGGCATGTTAGTTTCGAAGGCTGCAATGAGTCCTATTATGGTCAAAGTAACGGCGAAAATCAGGGCTTCTTTCGGGTTAACGTCGCCTCTTGGAATTGGGCGGTTTGGCTCGTTGATGGCGTCGATTTCTCGGTCGTAGTAATCGTTTATTGCCATGGAAGCCGCCGTTAACGAAAACGAGGTTACAAATCCCAATAGTAGATTTGTCGTGAAGTTGAGGGGGGAAACCAGAGAAGCCCCCACGATCACTGCGAACCCCATCATTAAGCAGTTCAGCGGTCTTATTAACTGCAGGAATCCCATTAGCTTCCCCATTATTCTCAACTCAGCATAGCGTCAAATTCAACCATGAACAAATATGTTACAGTGTAGAGACCAGTTACAACCATGACGCTTTTAGATTTATCTCTGACAGGCAACGTTTGAGCCGTTTTGAGGGTTGAGCTTAACAATTTTGTTGTTTGTTTTGAACAAAAATTAGAGTTTAATCTTGTTTTTCATCTTTTTATAAGCTGAAAAATGTGGTAACCTAGGGGTGACGATCATAAATGTAGAGAACCGAGTTAAGTCAAGATGTTTTCAAGAGTTAGTTTTTTCGAAAGTTTAGAAGAGATTTGATAAAAAATTAAAGGGGGAAGTTTATTTCAGGTTTTTGTATAGCGTGTTGTGGTCAACGTTTTTTTCCATGAAGATGCTGAGGCGATGATTGTTGATGTTCATGGACAGGAGTTTCATTTCTTCACTCTCCACAACGATGGTGTCTACTTCGCCCATCTGGAGGGCTTCTGTCATGTTGCGGCTTGCATCAAAGGCTGTAGAGGAAAGAACCGCATAGTCGATTATTTTTGTGGGGTCCTTCAGATCGATTGATGCTGATTTTGGACCTCTCAAAATGTATCCAATGATTCCTTCTTGACCCTTGATTTCTTGCAGTGTTTCTTGTATTTTTTCAATATCATTTTCAGTATCGTCTGTTTCAGAGTTTTTTACGAGCATGTGAATCCCTCTATAACGCTGGTTTGACCTTCACCAAGTCTCCTTTGTTGATTTCAAGGCTCTTGCAGAGTTTCTCGGGTATTCTGATCATGTTTTTTCCTTTCAGGTTCTGATCGTTAATCTCCTTCACTTTGCACAGTGCAGCGTTACCGCCAAAAGTTTCGATGTGAACTTGGTTGATGCTCTCTTGCGTGTTTTGGTCTCCTGTTAGCGCAGCCTTCACGCCGGCGCGTGGATCGTTATTTTTAGTCCAGTCCATTAGTATCTCTGCGTCGATTTGCACGGAGTCGCCAGCAAAGAATCCGGTGAGGGTGTCAACGATTAGTTTTTTTGGGGGTGTGATTTGGATGGGGGTAGGAGAAAAAGTCTCCAGGGTTTTTAGGATTGTTGGTAGTATCACGTGTGTTATGGAGTAAATTTGAGTTTTGTCCGCGTTTTTAGATGTTGCCAGGAGCAGGTGCATGTCTTTGATGTTGGATAACGTTAGTTTGCCGTTTTTTCCGGTGATGTGGAAGCTTTGGAGATTGCCGATGGATTTTGCTTTTTCTTTCAGGTTTTCGAAAGATTCCAGTATGTTGTTCATGGTTTTTTCGTCGGTTTCTTGGTCTCCAGTGATTATGGTTCCGTTTTTTGTAAAAATGAAGGATTTTTTGACGTCAGGGTACGCTTTCTTGATTTCGGTCAGAGCGCTATTTAAGGCAATAGCGTAG
>Ga0209427_10010511_pt1 | contig 10244 bp, 8 predicted proteins | sample DeeMarSWOR136_30_FD_187465 | JGI IMG/M metagenome (GOLD analysis project Ga0209427, IMG submission 187465) | Marine sediment microbial communities from White Oak River estuary, North Carolina - WOR-1-36_30 (SPAdes) (version 2) | ecosystem: Environmental > Aquatic > Marine > Intertidal zone >...
CAATGTCCCCATAGTAGATTGTCGCCAGACCGTAGCCGCGGGCAAGAATCTTCTCCACCGGGTATGATTTGGCACTGTTTGCTCGCGACTGCTCGTCTGCCTTTCGGTTATTGCGCATCCATCGCGTCGAGAGCCTGATTGCAGGATCGGGATGGATAGTATGGTTGCCGCCAAAGTTCAGGATAACGAAAGTAGGTACGGGCCCTTTGGCAGCGCCGGGCAGATAGATTAGAATGTCCATACTCGGCCCATCTTCTTTGTCGGTAAAGTTCACAGTTACCTGTTTACGAGTGGCCAGGCCGTTGAGGGCCTTTTCGTCCAGGTCAAAAGTCTTAAACGTCATTTCTTTCGGGCGGCCTACTGGGGCCCTGCCGTAAACATGTTTTCGGAAAAGCTCCAGAATCTCGGGCCTGCGTTTGGTTCTCCACATCCCGGTGTTTGTAACCTTCTTTCCGTCAGCCATGACGAGCGGCTCGGGTAAGGTATAATCGGGGACCTTTTCCTCGTGGTAGATAGTCTCCCTTTGACGCTTGGCGGCAGCGTCGGCCAATTCGCGATTGGCCTGCCAGCTTTTTCCCTCATTTGCCGCCGAAAGCCATGCCTGGGTCTGAATACAAATGACGATAAAAACCATCATAACAAACAATCTTAAGGGTACATTATTTTTTCGCATCGAAGACCTCCTTATTAACTTTATCTTACGTTTTGGTAAGTTTTTAGCTGATTAATATTTCCAATCCAAAGCCTGCTTTGAGGCAAAGAAATCACTCGATAAAGGCCCATTTTTTCTCGTTCCCAGGCCGGTACCAGAACAGTTTCCAGTAGCGCTGGTCCGTTTCGAAGATATCGATGGGCTCTTGGTCTAAATTGAATTCCGGTTTCAAAACGCCGAATCTTTTCATCTCGCGAACGTATTGCCGGTTCGGCTTGAATTTTGTGGTCCCGAATCTGGGGACCTGTTCCATTTGCATCTGACCTTTCTGCATCGCCGCAAGAAGGGCCTGATACTGGGGATCGTCCTTACCGGTGAACTTATGCTCACAAGTACCCCAGCCGCCCGCCGATTTGGGAAGCGGGCCCAGCAGCATTGGTGAATAATCAGGGCGCGAGACGTTTAACAGGACGTGCGCGGAAAAGCGAGAATCCTCATCCCGAACAATACGCTCGTGTGGAGCGAGCTTCAACTGCCTCTGGTACCCGGACCGCTCCTGGTTCGACAAGCCGTATGGTATCGCGGTGGTCTTTTTCCCCGGGCCATGGCACTGCCTGCACGTGACGTTCAAAACCGGTGAGTGGAATGCCGCTAGGGCCTTGCCCTGTCTTACCTGCTCGGTGCCGTTGCGCAGGGCCGCGTAAGTTCCGGCGTATGGCGCGCCGCTCTCAAGCCACATCCATATTGTACGCCATTGTTGAGGCGTTACTTTAACGTCATGATGAGATCCGTCGATTTTTTGCATAAGCCGGCTTGCTGAGGAACCGATTGTGCGCGGCTTCTGGTTGCCGTAACCATTTCGACCGTCCGCCACCTGTCCCCTGGCAAGAAGCATATAGTAGCTGAGGGACCACATTATTCCCAAATCATCTGTCAGGGCCACGCGTCCCTCGCGCTGCTTATAGTTGTGACATTTTACACAATGCTCGTTGAGTATCGGCTGAACATGGCGGCGGTAATCCAGCACATCCGGGAGTCCCTCGAAAGGTTCGATTCGGCTGGGGGGGCGTCTTACGGCCATTAGGCGGTTTGCTCCAATTGGGGCGGGAGTCAGTGCCCGATGCTCGTGGCAGCCGACACAGCCAAGGACCTCGCCGGGCTGGACGTTTGTAAAGCTCTGCATGCGTTTGACGGACAAATCATTGCCGTCCAGTGCGACGAACAAAACGGTCCGGCCGGCAGGCACTTCAAAGTATGCCGAGCCGTCCTCTTCCACAGGCACTGTTCCGAGGACACGCTCCAGCAGAAACGTACCGAGCCAGCTTGTCAGGTCCATTCCTCCGCTGAAGTTGACGGGCTTTGGCAGGGTTTCCAGTATGAGGAGTTTTTTGATTTGCTCCGGCCGGACGCCTTCCATATTTCGTCCGCTGTATACATCGGCCAGAATCATCCGTCCTGTCGGCTGATCCGGATTCGTACGGTCGGCAAAAATCTTCTCCCGCAGGCGCTTATAAACCGGGACCGGCTCATGTATATTTGCACGGCCCCTGTATGTCAGGACGGGGACACGTTCACCGCCGAGAGTGCCGAGAATGAGTTGTTTGAAAGAGGCCACTAGAAAATTTGTGCTGTCGATTGGGTACGGGTCATTATATACCGCTTTACCGTAAATGCGCCGATAGCCGCGGGTGTCATCCGGGCCGAATTTGGGCGTTATGACGCAAACGTGTCCTCGATGGTCGGATCGGCCGTGCCCGGGCGAATCGATTACAAGCACATCTTCACCGCCCGGAATCGCTTTGGCTTCGATGTAAAGTGGATAGTGCTTCTGGTTGCCGTAATAGGCGGCCACGTTGGTCCCGTCGGGATTCATCGTCCAAAGCTGATGGTATCCGACCTGTGAACGGTCCACATATTCCCATCGAGTATGTAGTATCCTTCCATCCGGCAGCATTGCTGGAGTGTTATCATGTTCGAGATTGAATGAGAGGGGATATATGTTTTTGCCCCGCCTGTCGCAGCGAAACAGCGTGCCGACCTGTGTCTTCCAGCAGCCTACCCAGCGTTTACTGCGCGTCGATACAAAGACGATGTCATCTGTGGGAAGATACGCCGCCTCAAAATCATCGTAGGGTCCTTCTGTCACCTGGTGGAGTCCGGTTCCATCGGATTGTATTTCGTATAAATTATAGTAGTCTGTTCCAGCAGGGCGGTATGAGAAAAGAACGGTCGTGCCATTGTAATGGACGTGCGGGTCTCGAATTCCGCCGCCTTTGCCGTCGAGCAGAATTCTTATCCGGCCGGTGGCGGTATCCAAAATATATAGCTTACTGTCGTCCGGTTTACCGTTGCCGGCATAAGCCTTGTGGTTCTCGTCGTCGCAGAAGTAGCCAATATTGGCATACCAGTGTGGATCATCATAGATGAGCCTCGTTGCAAATACTACCTGGTTAATACCGAGTCGGGAAAGGCGTCCCAGGCCTTGATCGCTTTGAAAAAGTTCCTGATCTTCCAAGGGCACTTGTGGTGATGCCCCGTGCACAGAAGCTGCAAAGTGACACATCCACAGCAGAAGAAATATCGCTGCCCTCCGACTATGATAACAATAATAACTGACCCGACCTCTTGCCATAGGATGTTCCTAAAGGGCAGTTCAAAGTAGTCGATGCTGTCCTTACTTTAACGCAAATATTCTAAGGTTTTGTCATGTGACTGTCAATACGCGAATCCTTCTTTGTTCGTGAACAACAATACAACAGTCGGACACAGGTTTACTTCTGTTGGCGTCTATAGCTGATATTCTCGGATTCTCAGTCACTTTGCATTCCATTCATTCCATTATTCATACTATCATAAGGGCTTGATATTTCTGGAATTGTCTTTATGATAGTGTTCCCTGAGCGGCCTGTATGAATATTTTGCGGCACTCGATAAACGGTCGACAATGGAGGACGGTACCGGATTCTATAGTGTATTTATTGTGGTATTAAATGGAGAAAATTATGACTTATGTTAGAAAGCTTACAGCGATTTTAGTTTTGCTGTCATTTTTTTCGACAAATTTAGATGCAGGTGACGTAGAGGCCGGGCTTTTAAAACTTTCGATAGTTGATAAAACCACCGGCGTTCAAGTCCCGGCTCGTGTTCTTATTCGAGACCGCTTCGACAAGGACCATATCCCCACCGGGTCAGTTGTTGTACCTATTGCACAGGACAGATGGTTTGTGTGTTCGGGCCAGAATCGTTTAAGCGTTCCGGCCGGGGCGGTATCGGTCCGAGTCGAACGAGGGATTGAATATCGGCCGGTTATTGAAGAAATAGAAATAAAAGCCGGACAAACGCTCCGGCATAAAGTAAAGCTTGAGCGATGGGTCAACATGCGGGAGCGTGGTTATGTGAGCGGGGAGAATCATCTGCATGTACCCATTGACAAACTATCTGCCATGCTTGCGGCCGAGGATCTGGATTTCGGGACGACATTATCCTGGTGGAACGGCCCGAAGATGGAGATATCCGACGAGCGCGGCTGTTTGCGGGACCTGCGATACAATAATGAGACGATTTCCTGCTCCGTATGTGATGCCGAGGTGGAACACAGTTGGGGAGCGGTTTATCTCATCGGTTTACGAGCACCAATCAACATACCATCCAACGGCCGAAGATCGAATCTGCCCTTTGTAAGAATCGCCAACGGCCAAAAGGCATTGGTGTGTTATCAGGCCGGATGGTCACGTGAAGTATTGATAGATGCCTTACTCGGGTATGTGGACGTTGTTAATATTTGTAACAATAATTTTCACCGCTATAAATATCAGCCTCGCAGGCGTTATTCCAATCTTCTCAATGTTGAGGGATTTCCGGATTATCCCAATACACCGGAAGGTATGATACGGATGAATTTCGAAACTTATTACCGTTTGCTGAACTGCGGCCTTCGTTTAGCTGCCGGGGCGGGCTCGGCGACCGGGGCCAAGTCAACGCCGGTGGGATATAACCGTGCCTACGTTCGTGCCGGTGCGAATCCGACGTTGCCCGAATTTCTGGAGGCATGGCGTAAAGGCCGGAATTTTGTTACCAACGGACCTATGATCTTCCTGCGCACGGAGAAGAATCAACGACCGGGCGATACTATCAATCTGCCGTCCGGGGGCGGTACAGTTTCGTTTCAGGTAACGGCTCATTCGGAGCAGCCATTGCGTTCTTTGGAACTGGTAGCGAACGGAAGAGTGGTCGGTAAGGCAAACATCGGCCCTGAACAATACGAAGCGAAATTGAGTTTATCTTTTGCCATCAAAGAAGGTTCCTGGATTGGAGCACGCTGCGTAGAGGAAGACGGATTCCTTTCGGATGAGCAGCTTAGCGGCTACAGCAGGGGCGGATCGCTTCCCGAAGAACCATGCCGTTTACGATTTGCTCATAGCAGTCCGATTTATGTAATGGTTGGAGGAAATGGGCCCATTGTAGCTATTTCGGTGCAGGAGGCGCGGAAAATGTTGAAATCCTTTGAACATTTTGCCCGGAAGACCGCTGCGGGCGAATATTTAGATGAGATACTCAAAGTGCTTCCAGAAGATATCAAGGCCCGGTAGGACAAGAAGTATCAATATCTACGAAAGCAATCCAAATCGGATTCGAATGAAATCGGATGGAGCCAAAATGAAACGCTACATGGAAATTACCTTCGCAGCAGCGATACTCATTCACTTCTGTTCTCTCCGTCTTTGGTCGCAATACGCACCTTTTGATGGAGAGAATTTCAAAGGCAGAATTACCTTCAGTTCCGACGACAAGTGGTGGCCTGTTGACATCAGCGAGGCGGACAAGTTATCCAGCCTGTCGACGTATTACTTCGGCCACAATCCGGCGAACCGGCTTGAACTGAGCCGCGGCCGTGACCTTGTGGTTGAACCGGGACCGGTTTCAGGGCCGATCAATTTCATTGCCTACCCGGTGTTGGAAATCGGCGGCAAGCCGGAAAAGGTGAAGGTCGAATTTTCCTTCAAACGGAACATGCCGCGCAAGCTGTAATCTCCACAGAGTTTGAGAAAGAACGGGACAAGTCATGCATCAGGGACGGCTTCAGTCACACAGACCTTGTCAGGGGTGAATTGTACGATTTGAAGAAGGCCCGGCAGGAGAGGAACAACATTTTTTACGATAAGAAGTATAAATCCAATCGCCGGACGAGCCGTCGAGAGCCGTTCATATCGAGGTCAAAGTCGTCACGAAGATACGTGTGCCGTTCCTCGTAAAGGTGCGGCTGCGATGTATCGCTCTTGAGATCTTTGAGGACTTCCTGATAATTCTTCGGCCCGTTGTTTGTGGTTGTTATCTCGTTTTGTCTGCCGAAGCCGGAGTTCATTACAAGCTATGGCCCGATGGAACTGCTACTTCAAACACTGGATACATATGGCCTGACTTCTGGTAATTTTTGTCATTTTTCTGGGATGCGCCCCCGGCTCCATTCGGCAAGCCTCTTGAGCCGGGCTTGGCCTCGAGCGTAATAGGCATCGTCGAGGGAGGCAAGATGTTGCTCGCAAAGCTGGCTGCGGCGGGTCCGCCAGTCGGCGGGTGTTTGCACAATGTCGTTTTCCTCCATCACTTCGTACAGGGCATCGGCTATGAGCCGGTGGCCTGTTATGTTGGGATGCACCTGGTCGAGCAGCCATTCGCTGCCGGCAATCCCGTCCGTTGTGCGGTCCTCGATAAGCTTCCGGGCATCGACAAGCGGCACCTTATACCGGCCTGCTACTTCGTGGATGCTCTCGTGCATGGATTCGAGGATTCGTAATGGGCAGACGTCCTCTTCCTTTGCCTTGATGAACCACTCCTTTGCCTGCGAGAACCTGCCGATGTGCTCGTAGCACTTGGCGACCAGAAAGAGAAGGCCTGCGTGCCGGCTGTCGATTGCAGCGGACTGCTCGAGCAGCCGGAGCTTTTCATGTATTTGCGACCAGTCGAGTTCAGCCGCCTGTTTGCGAAGCTCGTTTACCTGTTGGATCTGCTCCTCGGACAGTTCGCTTCCGTGTTCGGACTTGAAGGGGGGACAGTCCTTGAGATTGGAGACCGGATTCACGAGAATAACGGGGACGTTCGCGGCGCGGGATATTTTGACCATCGTATCCAGATTATGATGGAAGTGCTCTATAATATCCTTACGCCAGGCTTGGTCACGATGATAAGATTTCAATCCTTCCTCAAAATCGAGCCTGGCCTGCACTTCTGGGTCAAGAATGGTCTTTGGCGAGTGTTCGGCCGGTATACCCCGCCCCATGTGCTGCGACAATAAATGATGGGCATGGCTGTAGATTCGCATGTTCAGCAATTTCCGGTGTGTTCGGATCAGAACACGGGATTTATTCTTTATGTGTTCGTAAGTCCTGTCCTCAAGAAATTCATTGTGACCGGTATAGATGATGAAGAGGTCCGGCTCGTAATTGAGCAATTCCTGCATAATTGGTACGAGGCGATAGCTGGCGTATGATATACCGCCGCAGTTAATGACTTCGCTGTCGCTGCCGGGCAGGGCCGCTCGCAGGTTGAGTTCGAGCCAGGTTGTAAATGACGTCTCCGCGGAGTAGGGCCTGCCCTGTACCGTTGAGCCGCCGAGACAAAAAATCCGTAAGGTCTCCGGCTTTTTCACGGCCGAAAAAGACTGGGGACAAAAGGCGGTCAACCGCTCCCCGGCCGTTTCAAAACGTGTTCCCGTCTTGTCGGCAACAAAGAGAGGGCTTAGTCTGTGGAAAGATACATAAGGGTCTTCTATGTTGACAGGGGGGGGAGGGACGGCCAGTCTAATTACCAGCTCAACCAGCGCCAACAGCAGCAGGCATGTAAGAACCGCACCGAGGCGAAATAAGATAACACGCTGTCTACGGTCCTGTCGACCTAGTTTCTTCTGTTTATTGTCTGCTGTCATTCATTTCCCTCTGTACACCGTGAATCCTTTGGCTATTCGTGCTGAAGATAATACAAACCGCCTTATGCGGAGTTTCTTATATGCGTTTAGCGGAAATACTTTTGAATATTTTGAGCTGAATAGTACCATAATTTCGTTCAAATCCCATCAGTTTTTTTGACATGTTCAGCCAGCCGTTCGTCACGAAATATGTGGGAAGTACAGATTGTAGGATATATACAACCGGTCAGTGAAACCGCAATTTACGCTTTTTGGGGCAGGAAAGAACGAGCTGACAACCAGAAAAGTGTTAGCTCTTTTATTTGTGTGGTACCGGAACCGCACGTTAAAACCGGCGCTACGATAGAAATCCATGCCGTCATAAACTTCAATAAAACACTCAAAACTATCTCCTCTCGTTGAATCCGACAATGAATCTCAATTAACCTTAAAGACGCCACGGGCTTCGCATCGGCCGTGACAATAAACGATTGGCTTCGTCGTCGCCGGCAAATACCTCGCTTGCCGGGTCCCATTTCAAAGGCCGGTTCAACCAGTAGGCGATGTTGCCCAGATGACAGACAATAATTGAATGACAGCCAATCTCGACATCACAGATTGTCCGACGCCGAGTGCGAACACAATCGAGGAAGTTACCTTTGTGGTCGTTACTTTCGTACAGGTGTATTTCATCCTTTCCGATTTTCACGTCTTTGAGGGCCTCCGGCCAGGTACGCAAATGTCCCCGGCCGACTTCTACCTTCCCTTTAGTGCCGGTAAACAAAACAACCCACGCCCTCCCGTTGCCCCTGAAAAGATTATTGGTCATAGTGACGCCATTAGCATATCTGTAGGTGAGTTGCTTATAGTCTTTGCCGTCGGGAGGAACAATTTCAACCGGTCCGCTTTCGTCCATACCCATACCCCACTGGGCGATATCGATGTCGTGCGAACCGCAACCGGTCATTCCCCCGCCGGCAAAATCCCGATAACCCCAGGCCTGGTGGGCCATAAGCCTTTTATTGAATGGTCTCCACTGCGCCTGACCCAGCCACAAATCCCAATCGATATAATCCGGCACCGGTTCCGGCGGCAGATTACACCACCTGGGAGCACCGCCGGAATTAACCACCACCGTTTTCAGCTCACCAATATAACCGTTACGGACAAGTTCGCACGCGAAGCGAAAATTCCAGCTCGATCGCTGCTGGCTACCGGTTTGAAACACCCGCTCATAACGCCTGACCGCCTTGACCATTGCTTGTGCCTCGGCGATAGTAAGCGACAGCGGCTTCTCACAGAAAACATCCTTACCTGACCTCGCTGCCTCAATAGACGGTATGGCGTGCCAGTGGGGCGGCGTGCTTACTGAAACAATATCAATATCTCCCCTTGCCACCAGCTCTCTAAAATCATTGTAGGCGTCGCAATCCTTGTTGCCGTAGTGCTCGTTGACCAGACGACGTGCCGTGCTTCGCTTGTCGGCGTGGACGTCGCAAACCGCGACGACCCGCGTTTCTTTTCTACCCATGAAAGCCCGCGTGTTACTGGTGCCTCGGCCGCCCATCCCAATACAGCCGACGGTAAGCCGGTTACTCGGTGCGACAGAGCCGTCTTTTCCCAGTACTTTCGAGCTAACAAAGCAAGGAAAACCTATAACACCTGCACCGGTCAGTGTAGCCCGTTTCAAAAACTGACGCCGGTTTATTTCTCTTTTTCTCATAAACATATCTCCCATAAATTTCTAAATCTCTGCTCAAACTACTGAATAAATACGGCTTTCCAGCGATAACACAATTAAACAAGGTCCGTCAATATGCATAATACCATGAGATGCGAAATCCTGCAATTATGACAATCCTTTCCCTTATGTCCTGGGAATCAGCGATCAAGTCTCTGGCCCGTTGACCGGCAGGTAGCTCCGGCAATTGAAAATGTTTGACAGATCTTCCCTTTCAAAAGTATGTACTTAACGCACAGAAATTAGCTATTTCAACTTTTTAAATAGCACGGTATTTTTTTAATTTAAGAATGATGTTCTTTGAAATGTAAATAGAGATTATATTTTATTGAATAATTCGGAATGTGAGCCTGTGCGCTCAAGAATTAAGTCTAACTTTTCATAACGATATATTAACAGCCAGTCATCGTTATCAGGTTCTACCCGACACTCTCGACATCCTTGCAGCTTACCCCTTAATTTGTGGTCTCTGTGTCCTTTGTAGAGTTTCCTTTTGTCATGTAATTTGATAATTAGCCGCCTTAGTTTGCTTGTGTCGTAACCTTGTTTTTTTATTCTTTTTATGTCGTTTTCAAAGGTTGTTGTATAAACAGCGCTCAAATTTCAAGGGCCTCAAACATTTCTTCTAAATTACCAAATTTATGGAGTTCTTTCCCTTCTTTGGCTAATTCGTGCGTTTTTAACGTAACCTCGTTTGGTATCCTTATATCAAAAGGCATTCCCTTTTCAAGAATAATCTTTCGGAAAAAGATCCTAATTGCTTCGGAAGGCGATAATCCGCAAATTTTCAGTATGCTTTCGGCCCGTGTTTTGGTTTCTTCGTCAATTCTTGTGTGTATTTGGGCTAATTTTCCCATATCTTCACCCCTTTCAGTCAAATAGTGTGTTTTATTCTTCCGATTTCAATACCACCAGTTTCAACTGGTGGATGGAAACAACCGCCGCAGGCGGAC